>Ga0316189_10000240_pt1 | contig 53509 bp, 58 predicted proteins | sample LowCovwburrow_MG_FD_204930 | JGI IMG/M metagenome (GOLD analysis project Ga0316189, IMG submission 204930) | Coastal sediment microbial communities from Maine, United States - Lowes Cove worm burrow | ecosystem: Environmental > Aquatic > Marine > Coastal > Sediment | place: USA: Maine... | reverse complement strand
TCTGAAGTGCTGCGTCAGCTTCAGCAGCCTTGGTCGTTACATCACCGCGGCGACCCACGATATCAGCAACTTTGCGACCACGCTTTGCAGCAACCATACGCGGTGATACTTGACGATTTAGCGCATCGAATGTAGCGCGTACCATGTTGTAGGGGTTTTGAGATCCCTGCGACTTGGTAACAACATCCGAAACACCCAGCGCTTCAAAAACCGCACGCATCGGGCCACCTGCGATGATACCAGTACCAGGAACCGCAGTACGGACCAATACTTTACCAGCGCCGTGACGACCCTTTACATCATGATGAAGGGTACGACCTTCACGCAGCGGTACACGGATCATGTTACGCTTTGCAGCCTCAGTTGCTTTGCGGATGGCTTCGGGCACTTCACGGGCCTTACCGTTACCAAAACCAGCGCGACCGCGGCCATCACCAACAACGACCATGGCAGCAAAACCAAAGCGGCGACCGCCTTTTACTACTTTCGCCACACGGTTAATGTGGACGAGCTTTTCAATCAGTTCGCTTTCTTCGCGATTGCGTTCGGGGCGAGCCATTAGAATATCCTTTCCTTAATATGGGCCTAGAAATCCAGTCCGCCACTACGCGCTGCATCAGCGATTGCCTTGACACGACCGTGGTAGCGGAACGCTCCCCGATCGAAGACAACTGATTCAACGCCGGCAGACTTGGCACGCTCGGCAATCAATTTACCAACTGTTTCAGCGGCTGACATGTTAGCGCCACCCTTACCTTTTAGATCGGCCTCAAGTGTTGAAGCCGCCGCCAAGGTCACACCCTGCACATCATCAATGACCTGCGCATAGGTATGCTGGTTGGTACGGTGGATAGAAAGACGTGGCCGCCCGCTAGCCCGCTTTTTAAGCTGGTTACGGTTACGCTGGCGACGTCGTTCGAAATTAGACAGTTTAGAAGCCATTCTTGCCACCTACTATTTCTTCTTACCTTCTTTACGGAAGATATATTCATTTTCATACTTGATACCCTTACCTTTGTAGGGCTCAGGCTTGCGATATTCGCGGATTTTCGCCGCTGTCTGTCCGACTTTCTGCTTGTCGATACCAGACACAATCACAGTTGTCTGATCCGGGCAATCAATCTTGATGCCTTCGGGTATAGGGAAATCAACATCGTGGCTGAAACCAAGCTGCAGCTGCAGGGTACTACCCTTAAGCATCGCACGGAAACCAACGCCGTTAATCTCAAGCTTACTACTGAAGCCGTCTGTGACGCCTTCAATCATATTTGCTACCATAGTCCGCTGCATGCCCCACATGGAACGCGCGCGCTTCGTCTGGTCTGTAGGCTTTATTGAGATAGAGCCATCTTCCTGAGTCAAAACGACTTCAGGCATCAGGTTCAAAATCAATTCGCCTTTTGGGCCCTTAACAGTCAAATCTGAACCGTTGAGGGTCGCGGTGACACCAGCTGGAACAGCCAATGCTTTTTTACCGATACGAGACATAAGTCATCCTCTCCGAGATTCTAGAAGACTGTACACAAGACCTCGCCACCAACGTTCTGATCGCGGGCTTCCGCATCGGAAAGAACACCTTTAGGCGTCGATACGATGGAAATTCCAAGACCGTTATGAACGCGTGGGAGATCACGCACAGAGCTATAAACACGGCGGCCAGGCTTAGAGACACGATTAATCGTGCTAATCACAGGGCTACCTTCATGATATTTCAGTTCGATATGCAATTCCGCTTTGTTATTCTCGAGCTCGTTACGCTCATAACCACGGATAAAACCTTCACGTTCCAGAACCTGAAGAACACGCTCGCGTGTTTTAGATGCCGGTGAGCCAACAGAGTGCTTACCAGCCATCAGGCCATTACGAATACGAGTCAGCATATCGCCGATTGGATCGGTCATCGACATTTGGAGACCTCCTTACCAGCTTGACTTGACCACACCCGGGATCTTGCCTTGTGAAGCAAGTTCGCGAAGTGAGATACGAGACATTTTAAATTTACGATAAACACCGCGTGGACGACCTGTAACCTGACACCGGTTACGAACTCTTGTTGGAGCACTATCGCGTGGCAACTGAGACAGTTGCACGGATGCCATCCAACGCTCGTCGTCTGACAGAGCTTTATCCTTGATTTTCGCCTTCAGATCAGCGCGCTTGGCTGCAAATTTTGCAACCATTTTGATGCGACGCTCATTCTTCTGTACGGCACTAACTTTCGCCATTATTGATTCCTTCCGTAACCGCTACTTTTTGAACGGCATGGAGAAACCGGTCAGAAGCGCTGTGGCCTCTTCATCGGTTTTCGCCGTCGTACAGATTGCAATATCCATTCCGCGAATTTCATCTACTTCATCGTAGTTGACTTCCGGGAATACGATTTGTTCCTTCAGGCCCATGGCAAAGTTGCCGCGACCGTCGAATGACTTACGGCTCACACCTTGGAAGTCACGCACACGTGGCAGCGCAATTGTAACCAAGCGGTCAAGGAACTCATACATGCGCTGACCGCGCAGAGTTACCTTCACACCAAGCGGCATATCTTCACGTAGCTTAAAGCCAGCGATAGATTTGCGCGCCTTTGTTACAACGGGCTTTTGTCCAGCAATCGCAGTGATTTCCTTGACAACACGCTCGATCTTTTTCTTGTCTGAGACTGCCTCACCAACACCTACGTTGATAACAATCTTGTCAAGCTTGGGAACCATCATCGGGTTCGTGTATCCGAACTGCTCCATAAGAGCGGCACGGATCGTCTCGTCATATTCCTTACGGAGACGAGGTTGAACTGAATCAGCCATTGATCACCTCTCCGGATTTTTTAGCAAAGCGAACTTTTTTGTCGCCTTCCATTTTGAATCCAACGCGGGTCGGAGCGCCATCCTTCGGGTCTTCAATCATAAGATTGGAGAGCTGAATAGGAGCTTCAACTGTGTCGATACCACCTGGGCTCGTCTGCGTAGGCTTATTATGCTTCTTGATCAGGTTAATACCCTGAACAGTCGCACGCCCTGCTGACGGATTTACAGATGTAATCTCGCCGCGCTTGCCCTTGTCCTTGCCAGCCATGACAACAACTTTATCGCCTTTTTTAAGTTTAGCGGCCATTTTACAGCACCTCCGGAGCAAGAGAGACAATTTTCATATGCTTGCGAGCCCGCAGTTCACGAACAACTGGCCCGAAAATACGGGTTCCAATTGGCTCATGCGCTTTGTTCACTAGCACAGCTGCGTTGCGGTCAAAGCGAATGGTAGTACCATCAGCCCGACGCACTTCTTTGGCGGTGCGCACGATAACAGCTCTGTGCACATCACCTTTTTTTACACGACCCCGTGGGATCGCTTCTTTGACGGAGACAACAATAATGTCTCCGACCCCGGCAGTTTTGCGTTTCGATCCACCTAGGACCTTAATGCACTGCACCCTCTTGGCCCCGGAGTTATCGGCCACGTCGAGGTTGGTTTGCATTTGAATCATGGGTTATTGCCCTTATTCGTTATTCATGGGTCGGATCGAAGCCTAAGCTTCTTTCACGACAATCCATGATTTGTTTTTCGAAATGGGACGACATTCTTCAATTCGAACGTTGTCCCCAACCTTAAACTGGTTGTTTTCGTCATGAGCACGATAGTTCTTTGAACGTCGTACAATTTTCTTAACCAGTGGGTGCGCAAATTTACGCTCGACTTTGACTGTAATAGTCTTGTCGTTCTTATCACCGACGACCACACCTTGAAGGATACGCTTTGGCATTGCCTGCTTTCCTTATGCACTTGCCTGGCCCGAGAGGATCGTCTTGATGCGAGCGATGTCGCGACGAACTTCCCGAACACGGGCTGTGTTTTCCAACTGACCAGAAGCAGCCTGAAAACGCAGGTTGAACTGCTCTTTTTTCAGATCGACGAGATCAGTCTTGAGCTCGTCTGCTGTTTTGGCACGAAGATCTGCAGCTTTCATTTTAGCCTCCGATCACTAATTCATGCGCTGCACGATGCGAGTGCCGATTGGCAACTTCGCAGCAGCGCGCTCAAATGCACCACGGGCAACGTCTTCTGCGACGCCATCCACCTCAAACATGATCCGGCCTGGTTTTACCCGTGCCGCCCAATAATCAGGTGAACCTTTACCCTTACCCATCCGTACCTCTGCTGGTTTCGATGAAACCGGTACATCAGGGAAGATGCGAATCCATACCTTGCCCGACCTTTTCATGTGTCGAGTCATGGCCCGACGCGCCGCCTCAATTTGACGCGCCGTAATTCGGCCCGGATCCGTCGCCTTCAAGCCAAACTGGCCGAAGTTCAGGTCCGTACCGCCTTTTGCGTTTCCGTGAATCCGGCCTTTGTGGGCCTTACGGAATTTAGTACGTTTTGGTTGCAACATAACGTGTCGCTCCTATTATCTCAGTCGAACCTAGCGACGCCCAGAAGGACGACCAGATGGACGGCCAGATCCATGTGACGGACCACCAGCTTGCGCATCAATCAAGCGCTTCTCGTGTGCCATCGGATCATGTTCCATGATTTCGCCTTTGAACACCCAAACCTTCATGCCGGTAATGCCGTAGGCAGTAAGCGCCTCGGCTGTACCATAGTCGATGTCAGCACGCAAGGTATGAAGTGGAACACGGCCTTCGCGGTACCATTCGGTACGAGCAATCTCTGCTCCACCCAAACGGCCAGCTGCGTTGATCCTGATGCCAAGAGCGCCAAGACGCATAGCACTTTGGACTGCACGCTTCATCGCACGACGGAACGCAACTCGGCGCTCCAGCTGCTGTGCAATGCCGTCAGCGATAAGTTTCGCATCAACTTCAGGCTTACGCACCTCAACGATGTTTAGTGTAACGTCAGACGGAGTGATGCCAGCGATACGACGGCGCAGCGATTCGATGTCTGCGCCCTTCTTACCGATGATAACACCAGGACGCGCTGAATAGATTGTCACGCGACATTTCTTCGCAGGACGCTCAATCACAACCTTTGAAATTCCTGCCTGAACCAGTTCCTTGAAAATAAATTCGCGGATCTTTAGGTCTTCATGCAACATGGTACCATACGCTTCACCGTCAGCATACCAGCGCGAGTCCCAGGTGCGGTTAACACCGAGGCGCAGACCAATGGGGCTAATTTTCTGTCCCATTATGCAGTCTCCTCTACTTCGCGCACAACAATGCGCAGACGGCTGAACGGCTTAACAATCTTACCAACACGGCCACGAGCACGAGCGCGAAAACGCTTCAATGTCAGGGCCTTGCCGACTGTTGCTTCCGCAACAACCAGATTATCAACGTCCAGATTATGATTATTCTCGGCGTTAGCTATCGCACTCTCAAGGACCTTGCGGACATCATCAGAGATACGGCGGCGGTTAAAGGTCAAGGACGCTAGCGCCTTCTCAACCTTCATCCCGCGAATGCTAGCAGCTACCAGATTCAATTTCTGGGCCGAGCCTCGAAGAGCAGTCGCAGTTGCAACAGCTTCATTATCCGCCAATTGGCGTTTTGCAGCTTGCTTTCCCACTTTTATTTCCTCTTCGCTTTCTTGTCAGCCGTATGACCCCAGTACGTGCGGGTCGGCGCGAATTCACCAAGTTTATGGCCAACCATATCCTCGGCCACATAGACCGGGATAAATTTATGACCGTTATAAACATTGAAAGTCAGACCTACAAATTGAGGTAAGATCGTTGACCGTCGTGACCATGTATTAATCACTGCGGCTGTCTTACCAGAATCCTGGGCGCTTTCAACCTTTTTAAGAAGATGTAGGTCTACGAAGGGACCTTTCCATACAGAACGTGCCATCCTCGCTACTCCTATCGCTTCTTCCGCTCGTGACGAGAGCGGACAATGTATTTGTCAGTTGACTTGTTAGAACGCGTGCGCTTGCCTTTTGTCGGCTTGCCCCACGGAGTGACTGGATGACGACCACCGCTTGTGCGGCCTTCACCACCACCATGCGGGTGATCGACAGGGTTCATCGCAACACCACGAACACTTGGACGCTTGCCGAGCCAGCGATTACGACCAGCTTTCGCTAGCTTCTGGTTCTGGTTATCCGGGTTCGATACGTTTCCGACGGTTGCCATGCACTCTCCGCGAACGATGCGAAGTTCACCTGATGACAGACGAATCTGTGCGTAACCGCGGTCACGACCAACCAACTGCGCGTAAGTTCCTGCAGAGCGAGCCACTTGGCCACCCTTGCCGGGCTTCAGTTCGATGTTGTGAATGATAGTACCCACCGGCATGCTGCGCAGAGGCATTGCATTGCCCGGCTTCACATCAACCTTGGTACCGGCGATAACCTTATCGCCAGGCGCAAGGCGCTGTGGCGCCAGAATGTATGCCTGCTCTCCGTCATCATACTTTAGAAGCGCGATGAAAGCAGTCCGGTTTGGATCATACTCAAGCCGCTCAACCGTCGCAGATACGTCAAACTTAGTCCGCTTGAAGTCAATCATACGATACGATCGCTTGTGACCACCACCAATGCGGCGTGATGTAATGCGACCTGTGTTGTTACGACCACCTGATTTTGTCAGACCCTCGGTCAGCTTCTTTACTGGCTTGCCTTTGTGTAGATCAGAACGATCAACAAGAACAAGACCACGCTGACTTGGGGTCGTTGGCTTATATTGCTTTAATGCCATCGATCTAAACCCCCGTAGTCACGTCGATGCTGCTGCCTTCAGCGAGCGTTACCGTGGCTTTCTTATATTCGGCGCGCTTGCCCCGAACACCCCGGAAACGCTTGACCTTACCGGCTTGGCGCAACGTTGTTACTTTTTTGACCTTCACATCGAAGAGACCTTCGACAGCAGATTTAATTTCCGGCTTCGTAGCGTCGATCGCTACGCGGAAGGTCACCTGATTATATTCGCCGCCCATTGTCGCCTTCTCGGTGATAACAGGGCTTTGAATAACGTCATAATGTCTTAGCGAACTCATGAGAGTCTCTCCTCGAGTTTGGCAACAGCCTCTTTGGTCAAGACCAAAGTGTCGCAGCGCAGAATGTCATAAACATTTGCACCCGCGGACGGCAGCACGTTGATGTGAGGAATGTTAGAGGCCGCTTTCAAGAAATTAGCGTTCACATCAGCGCCGTCAATAAACAGCGCGTTTGTAACGCCAAGCTTGCCTAGCTTTTCAACAAGGCTCTTGGTCTTTGCTTCTTTCAGATCAGCAGCGTCAACAACAATCAATTTACCATCAGCGACTTTTGAAGAAAGAGCTGATTTCAAACCAAGTGCGCGAACTTTTTTCGGCAGGCTATATCCATGATCGCGAGGGATCGGGCCAAACGCACGACCTCCACCGATGAAGATGTTAGCACTACGGCTACCGTGACGGGCAGTACCGCCACCCTTTTGATTACCAAAACGCTTACCTGTACGAGATACATCGCTACGGAACTGAACCGCATGAGTGCCCGCACGACGTTTTGCTAGCTGCCAGTTTACAACACGGTGTAAAATGTCCTTGCGAGCCTCAACACCGAAGACGGCATCATTCAACTCAACATCGCCAGCTTTTTTGGCATCAAGAGTAAGAACTTGCGTTTTCATGATGCTTACTCCTTGCTTTCTTCAGCAGTTTCAACTGCTTCGTTTACATCTTCAGCCACCGGCTCTTCGACAGGCGTCTCTGCAACTGCAGCAACGCGGAAAGCCGCTGGTGTCGGAACATTGTCCGGCAGCGCTTTCTTAACTGCGTCAGAGATTAACACCCACCCTTGCTTAGCACCGGGAACGCCGCCGCGAACAAGGATCAAACCCTCATCTGCGCGTGTCTCGACAACATCAAGGTTTTGGACAGTCGTACGCGCGTCACCCATGTGACCCGCCATTTTCTTGCCCTTAAAGACCCGGCCTGGATCCTGACACTGGCCTGTAGACCCATGCGAACGGTGCGAAATTGATACACCGTGCGAAGCGCGAAGACCGCTGAAATTGTGGCGTTTCATGGCGCCGGCAAAGCCTTTACCTTTCGACGTTCCAACAACATCCACTTTTTGGCCCGGCACAAAGTGATCAGCTGTTAGCTCTGCGCCAACATCTACCAAGTTGCTTACTGCCACGCGGAACTCTGCAACCTTACGCTTGGGCTCAACTTCTGCTTTGGCAAAATGGCCGCGCATTGCTTTAGAAACGCGTTTCACTTTAGCTGTACCGCTACCCAACTGGAGCGCCGTATAACCATCTTTTTCCTCAGTGCGCTGTGCGACAACTTGACAATTCTCAAGCTGCAAAACAGTGACTGGAACATGCAAACCGGTCTCATCAAAGACGCGGGTCATGCCTAATTTTTTTGCTATTAAACCTGTACGCATGTCACTTACCCCTGCAACTTGATCTCGACGTCCACGCCAGCAGCCAGGTCAAGCTTCATCAAAGCATCGACTGTCTGTGGTGTTGGATCAACGATATCCAAGAGACGCTTGTGCGTACGTGTTTCGAACTGCTCACGAGCTTTTTTGTTCACGTGTGGGCCTCTAAGCACTGTGTATTTTTCAATACGAGTAGGCATAGGGATAGGACCACGAACCATTGCGCCCGTGCGCTTTGCCGTTCCAGCAATCTCACTAGTGGCCTGATCCAGGACACGGTGATCGAACGCTTTTAGGCGGATGCGGATATTTTGCGCTTCCATTTTATTCTTCCTCAACATTGGTACCCCCACGCCGCAGCAGGAGGGTACGTATTGGTTAAACTTTACAAATTATTCGATGATACTAGCGACGACGCCAGCACCCACAGTACGGCCACCTTCGCGGATCGCGAAGCGTAGACCATCATCCATTGCAATCGGAGCAATCAGCGTTACGTCGAAGCTGATGTTATCGCCCGGCATTACCATCTCTGTGCCAGCTGGCAGTTCGATCGTACCGGTAACATCAGTTGTACGGAAGTAAAACTGTGGACGGTAGTTGGCGAAGAATGGCGTGTGACGGCCACCTTCTTCTTTGGTCAAGATATAAGTCTCGGCCTTGAATTTCGTGTGTGGTGTTGTTGAACCAACGTGCGCCAGAACCTGACCGCGCTGAATGTCCTCACGGGCAACGCCGCGAAGAAGAAGACCAACGTTATCGCCAGCTTCACCCTGATCAAGCAGCTTGCGGAACATCTCAACACCAGTAACCGTAGTCTTGGCTGTATCAGAGATACCAACGATCTCGATCTCTTCACCAACCTTGACGATACCGCGCTCAATACGACCCGTAGCAACTGTACCACGGCCAGAAATTGAGAAAACATCCTCAACAGGCATCAAAAATGCACCGTCAACAGCTCGCTCTGGCTGTGGGATATACTCATCAACAGCCTTCATCAGCTCAAGGATCTTCTCAGAACCAATCGCGTCATCACGACCCTCAAGGGCTGCAAGTGCTGAACCAGCAATAATAGGAATGTCGTCACCAGGGAATTCGTAGGCGTCTAATAGCTCACGGATTTCCATCTCAACAAGCTCAAGAAGCTCCTCGTCATCAACCTGGTCAACCTTGTTCAAAAAGACAACAAGCGCCGGAACACCAACCTGACGAGCTAGCAAGATGTGCTCGCGTGTCTGCGGCATCGGGCCGTCCGCTGCGTTAACAACCAAAATCGCGCCGTCCATCTGAGCCGCACCCGTGATCATGTTCTTCACATAGTCAGCGTGACCAGGACAGTCAACGTGCGCATAGTGACGCGCCTCTGTCTCATACTCAACGTGAGCTGTCGAAATCGTGATGCCACGCTCGCGCTCTTCCGGTGCCTTATCAATGTTCGCGAAGTCAACTGCGTCTGAAAAACCAGCGTCCGCAAGAACCTTCGTGATCGCTGCTGTAAGTGTCGTCTTACCGTGGTCAACGTGACCAATCGTGCCAACATTACAGTGCGGCTTATTACGTTCAAATTTTGCCTTACCCATTGCTGAGTTCCTTTCTATCGGCCCCCTATCTATCGGGGGTTCCATAATCAAATTTTCAAATGCCGACGCGCGCTCCCTATGGAAACGCGCGCTAGACTTTATTTATGCACGCATCTTTTCGACGATTTCGTCAGCTACGTTATTTGGTACAGTATCGTAATGATCAAACTGCATAGTGAACTGTGCACGGCCCTGCGAGAATGAGCGAAGCTCGTTCACATAACCGAACATATTAGCTAGCGGAACCATTGCATTGATCACAGTGTTTGGACCACGCGTTTCAGACCCCTGGATCTGACCACGGCGCTTGTTCAAGTCACCAATCACGTCACCCATATAGTCGTCAGGCGTTACCACCTCAACCTTCATAATAGGCTCTAGGATCTTAATACCAGCTGTGCTCGCAGCTTCCCGCATCGCACCGCGACCGGCCAGCTCAAACGCCAACACGCTAGAATCGACATCGTGGTATCCACCGTCATACAAGCGAACCTTGAAGTCGATGATCGGGAACCCAATCAACGCGCCAGATTCAGCAACAGATCGCATACCAGTCTCAACGCCAGGGATATATTCCTTCGGAATGTTACCGCCCTTAATTTCGTCGATGAACTCAATACCTGTCCCACGCTCGCCCGGTATAATCTCAAGCTTCACGCGACCGAACTGACCAGAACCACCAGATTGCTTCTTGTGGGTATAATCAATATCGATAGCCTTAGCAAAGCTCTCACGGTAGGCTACCTGAGGCGCACCCACATTACACTCGACCTTGAACTCACGCTTCATCCGGTCAACCAGAATATCTAGGTGCAACTCACCCATTCCAGCGATAACCGTCTGACCAGATTCTTCGTCCGAAGAAACGCGGAAAGAAGGATCTTCAGCAGCCAAGCGGTTCAGGGCAATACCCATCTTCTCTTGGTCAGCTTTTGTCTTAGGCTCTACAGCAACCTCGATCACAGGATCAGGGAATTCCATCCGCTCTAGAACAACCTGGCTATTCGTCGCACACAAGGTGTCACCAGTTGTCGTTTGCTTCAGACCAGCAAGGGCAACGATGTCACCAGCGCGGGCTTCCTTAAGGTCTTCCCGGTTGTTCGAGTGCATTTCCAGCATCCGGCCAACTTTTTCTTTACGATCCTTAACCGAGTTAATCACCTGCGTTCCAGTTTCCAGAACACCAGAGTAAATCCGGCAGAATGTCAGCGTACCAACAAACGGATCATTCATGACCTTAAACGCTAGCGCAGAAAAAGGCTCGTCGTCAGAAGACTTACGGGCAATCTCTTTCTCGTGATCGTGCGCATCAACACCTTTAATCGCCTCAACGTCAGTTGGGGCCGGCATGAAATCAAGAACAGCATCAAGCAGTGGCTGAACACCTTTGTTCTTAAAGGCAGTGCCATTTAGAACCGGAACAAATATACCAGCGATCGTACCCTTACGGATAGCAGCCTTAATGTCGGCCTCGCTCAGCTCTTCACCGTCTAAGTAACGAACCATCATATCCTCGTCAGCCTCAACAGCTAACTCGATCATAGCTTCGCGCGCAGTAGCAGCGGCATCAGCGAGCTCAGGGCGAATGTCTACATACTCGTATGACGCGCCAAGATCCTCACCCTTCCAAAGGACTTCTTTGTTTTTCACCAGATCGATCAGGCCTTCGTACTCAGCCTCAGCACCAATTGGCAACTGAACAACCAAAGCATTAGCACCAAGACGCTCGCGGATCATATCCACACAACGATCAAAGTTAGCTCCCATGCGGTCCATTTTGTTGACGAAACACATCCGCGGAACACCATAACGGTCAGCCTGACGCCAAACGGTTTCTGACTGAGGCTCAACACCTGCAACCGAATCGAAGACTGCTACCGCACCATCAAGAACACGCAGCGAACGCTCAACTTCAATCGTGAAGTCAACGTGGCCCGGTGTATCAATGATATTGATACGATGCTCTACATCGTTCGCATCTTTCCAGAAACAAGTTGTCGCAGCGGAGGTAATTGTAATACCGCGCTCCTGCTCTTGCTCCATCCAGTCCATAGTTGCACCACCATCATGCACCTCACCGATCTTATGCGACCGGCCAGTGTAATATAGGATGCGCTCTGTCGTCGTTGTCTTACCAGCATCGATGTGAGCCATGATGCCGATGTTACGATAACGATCGAGGGGTGTTCTGCGGGCCATTTGACCTAATCCTCTTTACTTACTACCAACGATAATGACTGAAAGCTTTGTTAGCTTCGGCCATCCGATGTGTGTCTTCACGTTTTTTAATTGCAGCACCGCGGCTATTCGAAGCATCCAGCAGCTCGCCGCTTAAGCGACCAACCATTGTGTCTTCGTTGCGCTTACGAGCAGCAGCAATCAACCAGCGGATAGCAAGGGCCTGAGAGCGCTCTGTACGAACCTCAACAGGCACCTGATAAGTCGCACCGCCAACACGGCGTGAGCGGACTTCAACAGCTGGCTTAACGTTATCCAACGCTTCGTGGAACATGGCGAGCGGGTCTGTCTTAGACTTGGCTTCCATGACTTCAAAAGCACCATATACAATACGCTCTGCAGTGGATTTCTTTCCATCAAGCATAAGGTAGTTCATGAATTTGGTCAGAACTACATCACCAAACTTTGGATCAGGTAGAACTTCGCGTTTCTCTGCGCGATGACGACGTGACATATTTTATATCCCTCTGACTTACTTAGGCCGCTTGGCGCCGTATTTGGAACGACCCTGGCGACGATCTGCAACACCCTGTGTATCGAGCACACCACGAAGGATGTGGTAACGAACACCGGGCAAATCTTTCACACGACCACCACGGATCAGCACAACTGAGTGCTCCTGGAGGTTATGCTTCTCACCGGGGATATAACTTGTAACTTCAAACCCGTTTGAAAGGCGCACACGAGCAACCTTTCTAAGAGCCGAGTTAGGCTTCTTTGGCGTCGTTGTATAAACGCGCGTACACACACCACGCTTCTGAGGACAAGCCTCTAGCGCGGGTACTTTGTTCGAGACCGGCTTATTTTGGCGCGGCTTACGTATCAACTGGTTAATGGTAGGCATCTTATAAAATTCCTTGCCGTTTTTCTCTTCCACCATTGCAACAAAAACGAAAAATCTGCTGCGAAACTTGCAACAAAACAACCTCCACCGCGATTCCTTTGGAACCCAGCAAGGCAGCTCGTCAATTCAATTTTCTTCGAAAACCCTTATGCAGCGTCTGGTTTGAACCACCACCACCTACATAATTCCGGTTAATTCGAGCGCGCAATATATGCACGAGCCTTCCATTCGTCAACCGAAAAAGACCGATTGCAAGATTATATGTCTAAAGCGACCAAAGCCGCAACTAATGACAAGGAAAATGGACCCCTTAACGAAGACCCCCCAGAATCACCACCACAGCCTGAAACGACTCCTAAAACAGCGATCAAGCCGAAAAACGCGCTGTAAGGCGCCTAACAGAAAAGGCCCGCCCCGAAATCGAGGCGAGCCTTTATATTAGTACTAACTCAGATACCTGAGGTCACATACTATTCTGTCTCGTTGAAGACAGCGTTAGCCGCCGCCTCTGTGTCAGCCTTCATCGCCGCGATCAGCGGATCTGATGGCTCCGCAGGCATGTTCTCTTCAGCGATCCGGTCACGCTCGCGCGCTTCAACCCGAAGATTGTTCATTGCAGCACCCGTACCCGCAGGGATCAGGCGTCCAACAATGACGTTCTCTTTCAAGCCGACCAGCATGTCTCGCTTACCAGCAACTGACGCCTCTGTGAGGACGCGTGTTGTTTCCTGGAAGGATGCAGCAGAGATAAAGCTACGTGTCTGCAGGCTGGCTTTGGTAATACCAAGCAAGATCGGATGACCAGCGGCTGGCTGACGACCTTCGGCCAATAGCTTTTCGTTGGTTTCCTCGAACTCTTCACGCTCGACCTGCTCACCCGGTAGCAACGTGCTTTCGCCAGAAGCCGTAACTTCGACCTTCTGCAACATTTGACGGACAATCACTTCGATATGCTTATCGTTGATCTTCACGCCCTGCAGACGGTAAACGTCCTGAACTTCCTTAACCAGATAGTTGGCTAGAGCCTCAACACCCAGTACCTGCAAAATATCGTGCGGCGCAGGGTTGCCATCAATCAGATACTCACCACGCTGGATGAATTCACCTTCTTGAACAGCAATATGCTTACCTTTCGGCACCAGATATTCAGATGTCTCTGCATCGTCTTCTTGAGGGCGAATGATGATACGGCGCTTGTTTTTATAGTCCTTTCCGAACTCAACAATACCGTCGCAGTCCGCAATAACCGCATGGTCCTTTGGACGACGAGCCTCAAAGAGCTCCGCAACCCGTGGCAGACCACCCGTAATATCGCGGGTTTTAGCAGCTTCGCGAGGGATACGCGCAATCACGTCACCCGCTGAAACAGTTGCACCGTCTTCGACTGACAGAATTGCATGAACCGACAGGAAGTAACGCGCCTCAGTTCCGTTAGCCAGCTGGATCACTTCATCCTTGTCGTCACGAAGTGTTAGGCGAGGACGCAGGTCGCCACCTTTTGGCACAGCGCGCCAATCAGCAATAACTTTAGACGCAATACCTGTGCCTTCATCGATTTCTTCACGCATCGAAATGCCTTCGATCAAGTCGACGTGGCGAACCACGCCAGACTTCTCGGTGATCACTGGCATCGTATAGGGATCCCATTCAGCCAGTTTCTCGCCCTTAACGACCTTCGTGCCATCTTCTTTCAACAAGGTCGCACCGTAAGCTAGGCGGTGACGTGAACGCTCACGGCCCTCAAGGTCCTCAACGATCACCTCAAGGTTACGGCTCATGACAACATTACGACCACGAGAATCCTCAACCACGTTACGGTTTTCAATTTTCACCGTGCCATCGACCGAAGATTCGATACTGCTTTGTTCGTTAACCGTTGCTGTACCACCAATGTGGAATGTCCGCATGGTCAACTGCGTACCCGGCTCACCGATAGACTGTGCAGCGATAACGCCAACACTTTCGCCCATGTTAACCGGCGTACCGCGCGCTAGATCACGGCCATAACATTTGCCGCAAACACCGCCCTTTGTTTCACACGTCAGAACAGATCTGATCTTAACGTCCGAAACGCCAGCAGTCTCAATCGCGTCAGCTTCGATCTCGTTCAGCAAAGTCCCTGCTTCATAGATCACGTCACCAGTGATTGGATTGTTTACATCAACCGCCAAACAACGACCAAGGATGCGCTCTGATAGTGGAACCAAAATATCACCGCTCTCAGAAATTTCTGCGATCGTGATACCTTCCTGCGTTCCACAGTCTTCGATGATAATCACCGCATCCTGAGCAACGTCAACCAGACGACGCGTCAGATATCCTGAGTTCGCAGTCTTCAAAGCCGTATCCGCCAGACCCTTACGGGCACCGTGTGATGAGTTGAAATACTCTAGAACGGTCAGACCTTCTTTAAAGTTCGCGATAATTGGCGTTTCAATAATCTCACCAGACGGCTTAGCCATCAGGCCCCGCATACCAGCAAGCTGCTTCATCTGCGCCGCTGAACCACGAGCGCCCGAGTGCGCCATCATGTAGATTGAGTTGATATCTTCTTCGCGGCCATTCGAGTCTTTTTCAACGGATGAAATTTGTTTCATCATCTCGTTGGCGACGCGGTCGGTACACTGTGCCCAAGCATCAACAACCTTGTTGTACTTCTCACCCTGTGTAATCAGACCATCCTGATACTGCTCTTCGAATTCTTTCACCTGAGCGCGGGTTTCATCAACCAAGCCCTCTTTGGTAGCTGGAATGACCATGTCATCCTTACCGAATGAAATACCCGCAGAACAAGCGCGGCGGAAACCTTCGCCCATCACACCGTCAGCAAACAATACAGTCGTTTTTTGACCACAGTGGCGATAAACAACATCGATGACTTCTGAAATCTCTTTCTTCGTCAACTGACGGTTAATCAGGCTAAACGGAACATTAGCATGCTTTGGCAAGTGCTGAGCCAGCATCATCCGGCCCGCAGTTGTTTCCACACGGCGAGTACCAAGCTGGCCTTCGTCGTCGACGTATTCCAGACGCGCCAAGATTTTGGAATGCAGGGTAATAACTTTATGATCTAGCGCATGCTGAATCTCATCGATGTCAGAAAAATACTTGCCTTCACCAATATCGCCTTCGCGCAGCGTTGACATATAGTAAATACCAAGCACGATATCCTGTGACGGAACAATAATCGGCTTACCGTTGGCAGGCGACAAGATGTTGTTCGTAGACATCATCAGTACGCGCGCTTCCAGCTGAGCTTCAATCGACAGCGGCACGTGAACAGCCATCTGGTCACCGTCAAAGTCAGCATTAAAGGCAGCACAGACCAGCGGGTGCAGCTGAATAGCCTTACCTTCGATCAAAACTGGCTCGAACGCCTGGATGCCAAGACGGTGCAGTGTCGGCGCACGATTCAACAGAACCGGATGCTCGCGGATCACTTCATCTAGGATATCCCAAACTTCGCGACGCTCTTTTTCAACCAATTTCTTCGCGGCTTTAATCGTTGTCGCGATACCTTGCTTGTCAAGGCGGCTATAAATAAACGGCTTGAACAATTCCAGTGCCATCTTCTTCGGCAGACCACATTGGTGCAGTTTCAATTCAGGACCAACAACGATCACCGAACGGCCAGAATAATCAACACGCTTACCAAGAAGGTTTTGACGGAAACGACCCTGCTTACCCTTCAGCATATCTGAAAGAGACTTCAGTGGGCGCTTGTTAGCGCCTGTAATCGTCCGGCCGCGACGGCCATTGTCAAACAGCGCATCAACCGCTTCCTGCAGCATCCGCTTCTCGTTACGGATAATGATGTCAGGAGCGCGAAGTTCGATTAGGCGCTTCAAGCGGTTATTCCGGTTGATCACGCGGCGATATAGATCGTTCAGATCCGATGTCGCGAAACGACCACCATCTAGCGGCACCAATGGGCGCAACTCAGGGGGGATCACAGGAACGATTGTCAAGATCATCCACTCAGGCTTGTTGCCCGACTCGATGAAAGCCTCAACAACCTTCAATCGCTTGATGATTTTCTTAGGCTTTAGCTCAGATTTAGTTTCAGCCAAATCTTTCAACAGCACTTCGCGTTCGTTCTCTAGGTCAATCGCCTGCAACAGCTTACGAATAGCCTCAGCACCGATACCCGCAGTAAAGCTATCTTCACCATACTCGTCTTGAGCGCGGTAAAAATCCTCTTCACTGAGCATCTGGAACTGCTTGAGCGGCGTTAGGCCTGGCTCAATCACCACATAATATTCAAAGTAAAGAACCCGCTCTAGGTCCTTTAACGTCATATCAAGCAGTAAACCAATACGACTTGGCAAACTTTTCAGAAACCAGATATGAGCGACCGGTGCAGCAAGGTCGATATGACCCATGCGCTCACGGCGAACTTTCGACAGCGTAACTTCTACGCCGCACTTCTCACAGATCACACCGCGGAATTTCATCCGCTTGTATTTTCCGCAAAGACACTCATAGTCCTTCACAGGGCCAAAGATACGCGCACAGAATAGACCGTCGCGCTCGGGTTTAAATGTCCGATAGTTGATGGTCTCTGGCTTTTTGATCTCGCCAAAAGACCAGCTACGAATGCGCTCTGGCGAGGCAATCGAGATCTTGATGGTATCAAACGTCTCAGGCTTTTGGCCCGGGTTGAAGTATTTCATCACTTCTTGGTTCATGTCCGGCTTCTCTCAGTTGTTTGAGGGGTTGTCACCCCGTCGCCTTCCAAAATATGTCGCTGCGCCTGTTGGATAATAGCAGGCTGTGGTGGTCGAGGCGTCCCCCGACCAGTCACATTATTCAGCAGCGTTCATCAATTCTACGTTCAGACAAAGTGACCGCATTTCCTTCACCAACACGTTGAAGGATTCCGGAATACCAGCCTCGAAACTATCGTCGCCTTTGACGATAGCTTCATAGACCTTGGTCCGGCCTGCCACATCATCTGACTTCACTGTCAGCATTTCCTGCAAGGTATAGGCGGCGCCGTATGCCTGCAGAGCCCACACTTCCATCTCACCAAAGCGCTGGCCACCAAATTGTGCCTTACCACCCAGCGGCTGCTGTGTAACAAGACTGTACGGTCCAATAGAACGCGCGTGGATTTTGTCGTCCACAAGGTGATGCAGTTTCAGCATGTAGATGTAGCCAACAGTCACTTTCCGGTCGAACTTCTCGCCCGAGCGTCCGTCATACAGGTCAACCTGACCCGAGCTATCAAGACCAGCTCTTTCAAGCATCGTCACGATATCAGCCTCAACGGCACCATCGAAGACTGGTGTACCCATTGGGACACCGTTTGTCAGGTTACCAGCTAGCTCAAGCACTTGGCTTTCATCCATGTCAGCGATTTCAGCGTTATATTGCTTGTCGCCGTACACATCTTTGAACTTGTCATGGAAATCACTTATCTTTGCCTGCCCGTGACGATAGTTTTCGATCATCGTATCAATCTGACGACCTAAACCGCGTGACGCCCAACCAAGATGTGTTTCCAAAATCTGACCAACGTTCATCCGTGATGGCACACCCAGAGGGTTCAGCACTACATCAACCGGTGTACCGTCTTCCAGATAAGGCATATCTTCCTGCGGCATAATGCGAGAAATAACACCCTTGTTACCATGACGTCCGGCCATCTTATCACCAGGCTGAAGCTTACGCTTCACGGCAACAAAGACTTTGACCATCTTCAAGACACCGGGCAATAGCTCATCGCCGCGCTTGACCTTGTCGATTTTCTCGTCGAAGCGCTTGACTAGCAGTGTTTTGCTTTCGTCAAACTGACCGCGAAGAGCTTCGATATCGTTCATCGAACTGTCATCATCGACAGCAAGGTTCCACCAATCAAGCTTCTTCATCTCAGCCAGTGCTTCTTCGGTAACGACAGAACCCTTCTTCAGGTCCTTTGTTCCCGCAGTCACGGTCCGACCAAGCATCATCGGCTTCAAGCGACCGTAGATGTTACGCTCAAGAATGGCGCGCTCATCTTCGCGGTCTTTATTTAGACGATCGATCTCTTCATGCTCGATGGTCAAAGCACGCTCATCTTTATCTACACCATGACGGTTAAAGACACGAACCTCAACGACCGTACCAGCAACACCTGGCGGTAAGCGCATACTTGTATCGCGAACGTCAGAGGCCTTCTCACCAAAGATAGCGCGCAGAAGCTTTTCTTCCGGCGTCATTGGGCTTTCACCCTTTGGTGTGATCTTACCAACCAAAATATCGCCCGGATGAACTTCAGCACCGATATAAACGATACCCGCCTCATCAAGGTTTTTCAGGCCTTCTTCGCCGACGTTTGGAATATCACGGGTGACTTCCTCTGGTCCAAGCTTAGTATCACGAGCCATAACCTCGAACTCTTCGATATGGATCGATGTGAAGACATCCTCCTTCACGATCCGCTCAGAGATCAGGATCGAATCCTCGAAGTTGTAACCATTCCAAGGCATGAAGGCCACCAGAGCATTTCTACCCAGTGCCAATTCGCCCAAATCGGTTGACGGACCATCACAGATGATGTCGCCCTTCTCGATCACGTCACCCACTTTAACAAGCGGACGCTGGTTAATGCATGTGTTTTGGTTAGACCGCTGGAATTTTTGCAGTGTGTAAATATCAACGCCCGACTTACCCGGATCAACATCATCAGTTGCCCGAATAACGATACGCGTCGCATCAACCTGCTCCACGACACCAGACCGCTTGGCGGCAATCGCAGCACCACTATCGTGGGCCACAACTTTTTCCATACCCGTTCCAACGAACGGCGCTTCAGCTTTCACCAGTGGCACCGCTTGACGTTGCATGTTCGATCCCATTAGAGCCCGGTTCGCATCATCGTTTTCAAGGAATGGGATAAGGGCTGCAGCAACGGATACCAGCTGCTTTGGCGAAACGTCCATCAGGTTAATACCTTCTGGCTGCTTCATCAAATACTCACCGTTTTCACGACAAGACACTAGCTCATTAGCGAACGTACCGTCAGCATTCAGTGCGGCGTTCGCCTGCGCTACTGAGTATTTGCCCTCTTCCATTGCTGAAAGATACACAACCTCGTCTGATACCTTGCCGTCCAGGACCTTGCGGTATGGAGACTCGATAAAGCCGTATTTGTTAACCTGTGCATATGTAGCCAATGAGTTAATAAGACCAATGTTTGGACCCTCAGGAGTCTCAATTGGACAAATCCGGCCATAATGCGTCGGGTGTACGTCACGAACCTCAAAACCAGCCCGCTCACGCGTCAAGCCACCAGGGCCAAGCGCTGAGAGACGACGCTTGTGCGTAATCTCACTCAGAGGATTAGTCTGATCCATAAACTGGCTAAGCTGGCTTGAACCAAAGAATTCACGAACAGCAGCAACAACCGGCTTCGCATTGATCAAATCATGCGGCATCACCGTATCAATATCGACACTAGACATACGCTCGCGAATAGCACGCTCCATACGAAGCAAGCCAATCCGGTACTGGTTTTCCATCAATTCACCGACCGAGCGAACACGGCGGTTACCAAGGTGGTCAATGTCGTCGATCTCACCGCGGCCGTCTTTCAAGTCCACAAGGGTCTTGAGAACTGAAAGGATATCATCCTTACGCAGCGTCCCATGATCATCAGCACATTCCTGATTGAGACGCATGTTCATTTTCACCCGACCAACATCGGACAGATCATAACGCTCAGGATCAAAGAACAAGCCATCAAACAAGGCTTCAGCAGTTTCACGGGTTGGCGGCTCGCCAGGACGCATAACGCGGTAGATTTCAGCGAGAGCGCTCTCATAGCACTCAACCTTATCGGCCATCAGTGTTGTGCGGACATACGGGCCAACAGAGACGTTATCAATGCCAAGAACCTTTACTTCGTCAAATCCAGCAGCGCCAAGCGCCTCAAGATTTTCAGCAGATAGTTCTTCACCGGCCTCAACGTAAATAGCGCCAGTTTTCTCGTTGATCATATCTTCGGCAACAAACTTACCAATGATCATGTCCTCTGGCAGCAAGATATTCGCTATGCCATCTTTTTCCAGCTTCTTAACCAGGCGCGGCGTGACTTTCTTGCCAGCCTCAACAATCACCTCACCAGAAGCGGCATCGACCAGATCAAACGCAGGCTTTTGGCCGCGGAAGCTATCCGGCTGGAACGGCACACGCCAACCATTGCCCTGACGGACATAGCTGTGTTGCTCGTAAAAATAATGAAGAATTTCTTCACTGGACAGACCGAGCGCGTACAAAAGAGTCGTCGCTGGCAGCTTACGCCGGCGATCGATCCGCACATGCACAACGTCTTTCGCGTCGAATTCAAAATCAAGCCAAGAGCCACGGTAAGGAATTACCCGCGCGGCAAAAAGAAACTTGCCAGATACGTGCGTCTTACCACGGTCATGGTCAAAGAAAACGCCTGGCGAGCGGTGCATCTGCGATACAATCACACGCTCGGTGCCATTCACAACGAACGTACCGTTATCGGTCATCATTGGAATGTCGCCCATGTAGACGTCTTGCTCTTTGATGTCTAAGACTGATTTGGCATCTGTCTCAGGATCAACCTCGAATACGATCAAGCGAAGCGTCACACGAAGCGGCGCTGCATAGGTAATGTCGCGTTGCTGACACTCCTCAACGTCGTATTTCGGTGCTTCTAGCTCGTAGCGCACATACTCTAATGAGGAGGTATTGGCAAAATCCTGAATCGGGAATACCGATTTCAGAACTCTCTCAAGACCACTTTTTAAACGGTCATCTTCAGCGGCGCCGGCCTTGAAAAATTTATCGTAGGAATGCCTCTGAACCTCGATAAGGTTAGGCATCTGGGACACTTCCCGGATAGATCCAAAGTCCTTACGTACGCGTTTACGACTGGTGAATGAAGTCGCCATGCTTCGCCCTCTTGCTTTCTATATGAGCCTCTACCAACAACCAAAAAGCCGCTGATCCGGCTCGGATCGCAGCTTTAGGAAGGTCTACCCTACCTAAAACCGCGCAAATTCCAAGTCAAATTCGAACTGTCACTGAAAAAATTCAGCAACCACTCCTTTTGGCACCTGTTTCAGTCCCTGGTACCAAGGCGTTTTCATCACCTTGCCTAAGGACGCCGAAAGGCCGGGTACGATATCCGCACCCGACCCTCGAACAATTAGCTATTAAGCTTACTTCAGCTCAACGCTAGCGCCGGCAGCTTCAAGCTTCTTCTTAAGCTCTTCCGCTTCGTCCTTAGAGACGCCTTCTTTGACGGCTTTAGGAGCGCTTTCGACCATGTCTTTCGCTTCTTTCAGACCTAGGCCTGTAATTGCGCGAACTTCCTTGATCACGTTGATTTTCTTTTCGCCAGCAGCTGTTAGAACGACGTCAAATTCGTCTTTCTCTTCAGCAGCAGGGGCATCAGCAGCGCCGCCAGCGGCAGCAACAGCAACTGGTGCAGCAGCAGAAACGCCCCACTTGTCTTCAAGCATTGTAGAAAGCTCAGCAGCTTCCATTACAGTCAGTGCAGATAATTCGTCTACCAATTTAGCTAGATCAGCCATTTTTAGTCTCCATTTTAGCCCCAAACATTTACGGGGTAATACGTTGGTTTCACAATTTCATTTGACCGCCCATCGGGCGATCGGTGTGCAGCCTAGGCTGCGTCGCTTTTGCTGTAAGCACCGAAAACACGTGCCAGTTGACCGGCAGGAGCCTGTGTAACGGCAGCCAGTTTCTGGGCAGGCGCTTGCAGAACGCCAACAAGCTTGCCGCGCAATTCGTCAAGACTTGGCATAGCAGCCAGAGACTTGACACCAGCTTCATCAAGAACTGTCGCACCCATAGAGCCGCCGATTACACGAAGAGCATCATTGCTTTTCGCGAATTCAACAAGCACCTTAGCAGGAGCCACAACATCTTCTGAGAAGCCGATTGCAACAGGGCCTGTGAACAGGTCTGAAATGCCTTCGAAATCAGTATCTTTCAGCGCAAGACGAGTCAGTCGGTTTTTGACAACCTTAAGCTCAGCGCCAGCATCACGCATCTGCGCGCGAAGAGCCGTCATTTTCGAGACATCTAGACCGTCATAGTGAACCACTACGACCGTACCAGCTGCCGAGAAAACTTCGACCATGCTTGCGACAAGCTCGGATTTTTGGATTCTATCCATTCTCTCGTCTCCAAATTAGAAAGCCAGCAAGCCAGCTTTCCGGTGAGCCATGTGACCAATCTGGTTAAAAACCATCTCAGTCACGTTCCTCTGTCCGAGGGTGGAAAAGGACCAGGCTCAACAAGACAATAACCACCTTGCGAAACCGCGGTAGATGCTCGCGCATCTATTCCTTACCCCGTCTCATGTCGGCCAGAGAGGTACCGCGAAGGCCTCTCGTCAATTAAACTATGATGATCCCACATCGTGTCATCATCAAAGCACCCACAATCTTGGACAGTTACTAAAGACACTGGCAAAACATCCGCCAATATCCCTGCTGACACCTGTTACCAAGTGACAGCACCTTCGTTTAATGCAGCGCTCGGCTTATTCGCCTAGTGTTGCAATATCAATCTGTATGCCCGGACCCATTGTAGACGACATGGTCACGCGGTTAACATACGTTCCCTTGGCGCCCGTAGGCTTAGCTTTAATCACTGCTGTGATGAAAGTCCGAGCATTTTCTTCAATCTGCGCTTCGGAGAAGCTAACCTTCGCCACACCACCGTGCACGATACCAGCCTTCTCAACCCGGTACTCAACTTGACCAGCCTTAGCAGCCGTAACCGCACCAGCAACATCCATAGTCACAGTACCCAGCTTCGGGTTAGGCATCATACCTTTGGGGCCCAGAATCTTACCCAAGCGACCGACAACACCCATCATATCAGGGGTCGCGATGCAGCGATCGAAATTCATCTCGCCCGCTTGAACTTTTTCCATTAGGTCTTCAGCGCCAACGATATCGGCGCCAGCCTTTTCAGCCTCCTCAGCCTTCGGGCCTTTTGCAAATACTGCAACCCGAAGCGTTTTACCTGTGCCGTGTGGTAGTGATACGACGCCGCGGACCATCTGGTCTGCATGGCGAGGATCAACACCCAAGTTCATCGCGACTTCAATTGTCTCGTCAAACTTCGTTGTTGAACGGCCTTTTAAGAGAGCAACTGCATCAGTAACAGTGTGGAGCATTTCGCGATCTACACCCTCACGAACAGCTGTCATACGCTTTGTTGTTTTTGCCATTGTTCTAGCCCTCTACCTTAATGCCCATGGAGCGAGCAGACCCTGCGATGATCTCGATAGCAGCGTCAATGTCATTCGCTGACAGATCTACCATCTTCGTCTCAGCAATCTCTTTCGCCTGGTCACGAGTGATTGTACCCGCTACGTCGCGGCCCGGCGTCTGAGAACCAGACTTCAGACCAGCAGCTTTCTTAATCAAGAAAGACGCAGGAGGCGTCTTGGTTTCGAACGTAAAACTACGGTCAGCATAAATCGTCAAGATCGTCGGGATCGGCATACCCGGATCCATCTTCTGAGTCTTGGCGTTAAACGCTTTACAAAATTCCATGATATTGACGCCGCGTTGACCCAAAGCTGGCCCAATGGGTGGTGACGGGTTGGCTTGGCCAGCCGGCACCTGCAACTTCAAATAGCCAGTAATCTTCTTAGCCATTTTATTCCCTTTCAAAACAGCAGCGGACCATCCGCGACTGCGTTTAGTTTATGGGGCGTGGTCCGACCAATGGCTGGTCTCCCACACGATTTCAGGCCCTAAGGCCCTATGACAACTTTTCGACTTGGATATAATCCAACTCGACCGGCGTTGCCCGACCGAAAATAGAAACCGATACTTTAAGACGAGCGCGATCTTCATCAACCTCCTCAACATGACCGTTGAAGCTGGTAAATGGACCATCTGCGACGCGAACTTCCTCGCCAATTTCGAAGACGATATTTGGACGCGGACGCTCGGCACCTTCTTCGACCTGATTAAGAATGCGGGCTGCTTCAGCGTCCGAGATCGGCGCTGGCCTACCCTGCTGACCCAAAAAGCCACTGACTTTCGAGGTCTCTTTTACCAAGTGATAAGTATCGTCCGTCAAAATCATCTTGATCAGGACATACCCGGGGAAGAACTTCTTCTCGCTGGTAACTTTTTTACCCTTACGAACTTCAATCACTTCTTCGGTTGGGACAACAACTTCGTCCACAAGTGCATCAAGCCCTTGCCGCACAGCCGAGTCTTCAATCGCCGAAGCAACCTTCTTCTCGAAGCCTGAGTAGGCATGAATGATGTACCATTTGGATTTTCTAGCCACGGCTTTTATTCCCTATAGTCCAAGAATTGCACTGATAAGGCTTGAGAGGCCTAGGTCCACAAGTACGAAGAAGACAGCCATGATCGCCACCATGATAAAAACCATAATCGACGTGGTTGTCGTTTCCTTCACGGTCGGCCAAGTGACTCGAGAGCCTTCCTGGCGAACTTCGCGAACAAATTTAGACGGGCTAGTTTGGGCCATCATCTCAATCCTAATTTTACATTGGGTTATCACCAAAAACTGGCTCAATACCCAAAAAAGACCCGTAGCGCGCCACCAAGTGGTTCCGCACGGACCCAATTTCTTTACCGTTCGACTGCCTCAGCGCTGGCAGGGGCGGAGAGACTCGAACTCCCGACACCCGGTTTTGGAGACCGGTGCTCTACCAACTGAGCTACGCCCCTAAACCGATTCAGTCTGTTTTGTCAGGCTGTGCGTTTAACCTTTAGCGCACGACCTTGCAAGCCTTTTCTTTCGACTTCTATAGATGAGACACTTCTGGCAAATTTAAAGGCTTGATCCTGATCTTTTGTGTCGCTGCCACCTAAAACCAGTATCTTGCCGCGGGAATCGCCTACTCACCTGTATTTGCCGAAAAAAAAACGGGCCAGCCTTAGCCGACCCGTCTTAAAAGCTTATCGTTTATTCGATGATACTAGCGACGACGCCAGCACCCACAGTACGGCCACCTTCGCGGATCGCGAAGCGTAGACCATCATCCATTGCAATCGGAGCAATCAGCGTTACGTCGAAGCTGATGTTATCGCCCGGCATTACCATCTCTGTGCCAGCTGGCAGTTCGATCGTACCGGTAACATCAGTTGTACGGAAGTAAAACTGTGGACGGTAGTTGGCGAAGAATGGCGTGTGACGGCCACCTTCTTCTTTGGTCAAGATATAAGTCTCGGCCTTGAATTTCGTGTGTGGTGTTGTTGAACCAACGTGCGCCAGAACCTGACCGCGCTGAATGTCCTCACGGGCAACGCCGCGAAGAAGAAGACCAACGTTATCGCCAGCTTCACCCTGATCAAGCAGCTTGCGGAACATCTCAACACCAGTAACCGTAGTCTTGGCTGTATCAGAGATACCAACGATCTCGATCTCTTCACCAACCTTGACGATACCGCGCTCAATACGACCCGTAGCAACTGTACCACGGCCAGAAATTGAGAAAACATCCTCAACAGGCATCAAAAATGCACCGTCAACAGCTCGCTCTGGCTGTGGGATATACTCATCAACAGCCTTCATCAGCTCAAGGATCTTCTCAGAACCAATCGCGTCATCACGACCCTCAAGGGCTGCAAGTGCTGAACCAGCAATAATAGGAATGTCGTCACCAGGGAATTCGTAGGCGTCTAATAGCTCACGGATTTCCATCTCAACAAGCTCAAGAAGCTCCTCGTCATCAACCTGGTCAACCTTGTTCAAAAAGACAACAAGCGCCGGAACACCAACCTGACGAGCTAGCAAGATGTGCTCGCGTGTCTGCGGCATCGGGCCGTCCGCTGCGTTAACAACCAAAATCGCGCCGTCCATCTGAGCCGCACCCGTGATCATGTTCTTCACATAGTCAGCGTGACCAGGACAGTCAACGTGCGCATAGTGACGCGCCTCTGTCTCATACTCAACGTGAGCTGTCGAAATCGTGATGCCACGCTCGCGCTCTTCCGGTGCCTTATCAATGTTCGCGAAGTCAACTGCGTCTGAAAAACCAGCGTCCGCAAGAACCTTCGTGATCGCTGCTGTAAGTGTCGTCTTACCGTGGTCAACGTGACCAATCGTGCCAACATTACAGTGCGGCTTATTACGTTCAAATTTTGCCTTACCCATTGCTCGTCTACCTTTTGCAACTAGGACCCCTTGCACGCAGCAAGAACGCCCTAAAATTAAACCTCGCGCTATGTTTCATGGCCCTTGTGCAATCAGCCAACATACCGCATAGCCCGGAATAAATTTGGAGCGGGTGAAGGGAATCGAACCCTCGTCGTAAGCTTGGAAGGCTTCTGCTCTACCATTGAGCTACACCCGCACAAGTAAACCTGCTATCATTCCGAACACTTCTAACAACCCAAACCGCAATCAACAAAACTGCGACAAAGGCAATGGTGGAGGGGACAGGATTCGAACCTGTGTACTCTAAGAGGCCGGATTTACAGTCCGGTGCATTTAACCGCTCTGCCACCCCTCCAACATTTGACGATCCACTGCCTGACAAAAGCGGGCGTATGGTTCGGTGCCTGCGGGATAAGATTTTTCCCTGCTCGTGTCAACAGCAATTCAGTATCAAGCGATAGTTTTTTCTACTTATTAGCCGCGCTGTAACATACTGGCCTCATTTGATGAATGAAAACAGGTGCAATCGATGTGTGAAGCGTTTATATCCTAACCATTATAATTAAGCAGCGCGAGGGTAGACGTGGCAAGACCGGAAAAACGAAGATCAGGCAGCAAGGGCAAGCCCGCGCAGTCGCGCCGTCAGGAGCAAATGCGCCAGAATGATCGCGGACCTGACGGGCCGTCAAAGGCCCATAACAAGCCTAGGACCGGCCCCGCTCCCAAGGCTGGACAGACCCCAAAGTCTGGCCAAGCCGCAAGGTCTGGCCAAGCTGCAAAGGCTGGTCAGGCTCCTGAGCCCAGTACCAGCTTATCCACGACCCGCAAGAACGGTTATTTTCTGCACGGGCGTCACGCAGCTGAGGCAGCGCTGAACAATTCGAATCGCGATTGCTTGAATTTGTATGCAACGGAAAAGACCATGCCGCTTGCAAAAACTTTGGCCAGTGATCGGGGCGATTTGAAGATCACAAGCGTCTCCCCAGCCCGGCTGGATGCCACCGTCGGCCCAGATTCGCCGCATCAAGGTATCGTTCTAGAGGTGCTACCGATACCGCAGATGAACATTCTTGATTTGAAACCTGTAACTGGTCAGCGCAATATTATACTGATGCTTGATCAAGTCACCGATCCCCATAATATTGGCGCCTGCCTGCGAAGTGCGGCGGCCTTTGGAGCGCGGGCTATCATCACGCAGGATAGAAACAGTCCCGGCGAGACAGGTATCCTAGCTCGCGCGGCCCAAGGGGGACTGGAGACGGTGCCCTGGCTCCGCGTCACCAATCTTGCCAGCAGCATAGAGATGCTCAAGGAAATGGGCTACTGGCATGCAGGCATGGACGGCCAAACTGATATCAGCATCAGGCATTTGAGCATGGGCGATGATATCGTGCTGGTCATGGGCAGTGAAGGCAAGGGGCTCCGGCCGCTTGTTGCGAAACACTGCGATACCCTGGTGCGGATTCCAATGGCGCCAGCGATGGAAAGTTTGAACGTCTCTAACGCCGCTGCTATCGCGCTGTACGAGCTGTCTGGTCTGGCTGATGGATGATCAGGCATTGGATAAAGATGGGATTATCAAAGCCCTAGATTTGGAAAAGCATCCTGAAGGTGGCTATTACCGCCGCACCTATGTCGCTGATGTGACTTACGATAGCAGTTCAAGGAAAACCGCCAGCGCGATCTATTTTTTGATGGAAGAAGGGGCACCGTCTTTTTGGCACCGCACTGGCGCTGATGAGCTATGGTTCTGGCATGCCGGCGCTGCTATGGAATTGGAATATGCAGCGGTCGGCGCGGAGCCATCATCAACGATCTTGGGGGTGGACCTTCACGCTGGTCAGCGCCCTCAACTTACCATATCCGGAGATTTGTGGCAGCGCGCTAAAAGCCTAGGTGACTGGTCACTGGTTAGCTGTACCGTCACTCCGGAATTTCTTTTTGATCAGTTTGAAATGGTCAAAGACCCGGACTGGATGCCCTAACAACTTTGCGCCGCTTATCATAATAGCGAATCGCAAACCCTACTCCAAGCCATACGCCGTACCAGACTGGTTCCATTTGAAAACCTTTCCGCATCATAAAGAAATGAAAGACTGCAAGAACACCCGCGACATAAGCAGCCTTATGTATCTGCTGCCACCGTTTTGCGCCTAAATATTTTATCGCCTTTGAGTAACTGGTCGCAGCTAGAGGGATCAGCAAGACAAAAGCTGTCATGCCGACGGTTATGTAGTTTCGCTTGATGATATCATCGATGAAGGCGCTGACATTCATTTCTAGATCTAAAACCAGATAACTGACGATATGCAGCAAGACATAGAAAAAGGCAAACAACCCGATCATCCGCCGCAACATCACCAATCGTTTGACCCTTGTGATGATGATCACAGGCGTAATGGTTAGGCTAGCCAGCAAAATTCGAATCGCCCAGTCACCCGTGAATCGATTGGTATATTCGAAGGGATTAAACCCTAAACCGTGATCACCGCCGCTATAGGCAAACCACCACTGAAGAACCAACCAAGCCGCGGGGACCAGGCCAGCCAAAAACACCGCTGGCTTTATGCCGTACCGCCAATATTTCATTGGGAGGCTTTTCATTAGTAATATTTCGAAAGGTCCATGCCCCTATACATATCGGTGACTTGCTCCTCATACCCGTTGAACATAAGGGTCTCGCGGCGACCAAATTCACCAATCCGGCGCTCGGTGGCTTGGCTCCACCTCGGATGATTAATCTCTGGGTTAACGTTGGAATAAAAGCCATATTCACTTGGCTGCATCTTGTTCCAGCTGGTTGGCGGTTCGTTTTTCGTGAAGCCAATCTTGACGATCGACTTAATTGATTTAAAGCCATATTTCCAGGGCACGACCAAGCGCATTGGCGCGCCGTTTTGATTGGGTAATGTCTTACCGTAAAGGCCCACTGCAAGAATAGTTAGCGGGTTCATCGCTTCATCCATCCGCAGACCCTCCACGTAGGGCCAATCAATTACCCGAGCGCGAATACCGGGCATTTGCTTGCGATCGGCTAATGTCTCAAACGAGACATAGTGAGCATCAGTTGTGGGCTCAAGCTTCTTGATCACACTGGCCAGCGGCACCCCGATCCAAGGAATGACCATTGACCAAGCCTCGACACAGCGAAGGCGATAGATACGCTCTTCGAGCGCGTTCATATCGATTAAATCTTCAAAGGCAAAGGTGCCCGTCTTTGCTGCTCGTCCTGTAACCTCAACATTCCAAGGGTCCGTTTGTAAGCGCCACGCTTCCTCTGCTGGATCCCCTTTACCCGTGCCGAATTCGTAAAAATTATTATAACCGGCGATCGCTCTCAATGATGTAAGGTCGGATCGCCCTGTCAAAGCGTCCGGCTTATATTTTAGCGCGGATGTGTCTTGGCTGAGTGCTGGCATCGAAAGGCCCGCCACTGATCCAGCGGCCAGGCCAATAAAATGGCGGCGCTTTAAATAAAGCGCTTCTGGAGTGACATCATTCTCAGTCAATTTGGTCATTGGGCTTCCTTAGCAGCAGGGTTATATCCACCGATACAGCTTTGCAGGCTCTTACACCACTAACAAGACGGTAACGGTTATGTGCTTGCTACGTTAGTCTGGGCGCCTGAGATCTATTTTTATCTGAGATCTATTTCTGTAGAAAGGACGGCGTAAAACCATCGGCGGCCTTGATCGGACGATCCTCACCACAACAATCAACGACCAAATGATCAACCAGTTCTGTCAGCGTTTCAGAGCAAGCACGGTAGTAAATATGGCGGCTTTGGCGCCGCGCCTCAATCAGGTCAGCATTCGAGAGCTCTTTCAAATGATGAGACAATGTCGCCGCGTTGACGCCGCCCAGCTGATCAGAAATTTCCCCGACGCTCATCTCTGGACTCATGCCTAGTTCTGCATCACTTGACCGAGCGCGACTAGCTAATATACGAAAAATCTCTAGCCGGGTTTCCTGCGCCAAGGCACTGAGCGCGCGTACTGCGGTTTTGCTTCTCATGATCGGGCTCTTTCTTACTTAATCAACTTTATTTCTTTCCATTATTTTATAATTATAAAATAATCAAGTCAAGTGATCAATTTAAAGCAATCAATTTCTGGCTGCTTGATCATGATCAAGGCGCTCGCTCCTTTTCCGCACTATTGTACTTCCATGTTCAACCTCAATAGTCATCCAAAAGGAACGAGCCATGAAAAAGACAGTATACTTAGTCGCCGTCGATGGGAGCGAATGGGCCGGGAGAGCAGCACAGCGAGCCGTCCGCTTAGCAAAGCTGACGGGAGCATCCATTCATCTAGTGTCCGTTGTCAGCTGGTCGGCCTATGCCCCTCTCAGCATTGAAAATATGGCCACTCGGCCGCTTGACAAAAAGCATGAAGAGGCCGAAGCGATGGAGTCATGTATTGAACCGATCTTAGAAATGCTTGGCAACGAAGGTGTCGATATCGACTATACCATCACCTGGGGCGCCCCGGCTGAAGTCATCCATAAGCTAGCAAAGTCCGAGAAAGTCGATATGATTTTTGCCGGACGGCGTGGGCGCTCAAATCTGTTTGATATGTTACTAGGCAGCGTCTCCAACAAACTGGCACACCATGCCGGTGTCCCGATTGTTTTGGTGCCCTAGCGCAATCATTCATCAGTGTACCGCGATTTGCCGCCGGGCAGCTGCCAGCCTTTGATCATCGCCCCTGCCCGTATCAGGAAGGTGGTGAGGGCAGCGACCCAAAGGGCAGTTATCTGTCCAGCCCCCGCAAAGATGATTGCGAGCCAAAGCGTACTGCCAGCCACCGCAGCGGTTGCATAGATGTCTTGCTTCAGCACCAGCGGCACCTCGTTACAAATGGTATCGCGGATGATTCCACCAACGGTTGCCGTCACCACGCCCATCAACAATGATACCAGTGGGTCTCCGGTTACTAGCCAAGTTTTAGACGTCCCGAGGACTGCGAAAATAGCGAGCCCCGCAGCGTCGGCCCAGCGCACAATATGGCGGGTCTCGTGAATCAGTCGCGGTAAGAAAAAACTAATCACAGCGGTGCTCAGAGCGATCCAAAGTGGTAGACTGTTCACCGTCCAGAACACCGGCTCTCCGATCACCAAATCGCGAATCGTACCGCCACCCACTGCGGGCAGTAACGCAATGAAACAAACTCCAAAAAGGTCCATATCTTTACGCATCGCCATCACCGCACCGGATAGTGCAAAGGCAATCGTACCGGCAATGTCTAAGACGTAGATCAGCAGGTCGATTATTTTCATATCATCAATCAATAGCTACCACCGCCAGACATCGCATCGCCCCAAGGGATCCATATATTCTTAACTTCAACGGCCTTTTCCATAAAGTCGCGCGATTTCAATGATCCCACAGGGGATAGGTCAAGCCTGTTCCCTGGGCACCAAGTACGGGTCATGGATTGACTAGCTTCATACTGAATGGTTTCGGTTAAATCATCCGGGCCCAAATGCCAGATGCCGTCCACATCGCTATGCCCCGCCAAAGTTTTCACCATCGCGGCTTGATCACCCGATAGAATGTTTATAACGCCCGCTGGTACATCGGATGTCTCAATAACTTGAAGAATATCAGCGGCAATCAACGAGCCTGCCATGCCCGGCACCGCGACAACCGTATTGCCCGCAGCGACCGCGTGGCTGATCAAGGTCAGCATCGCCATCAAACTATCGCGGTCTGGACCCACGATACCCATCACACCAATTGGCTCATGGACCGCAAGCGCTAGGCCCTTCATCGGCGGCGTATGGATGCGGCCATCATATTTATCGGCCATCGCAGCCGCCCCGAATATCCGCTGAATGGCGGCAGCTAACTGGTTATTCGCCGCCTCCGCGCTCAGGCCGTCATACGACTGGATCTTTCGCGACAATTCATCTACCCGAAGCGACAGATTTTCTGCGAGAAAATATAAAATCTGCGCGCGTCCATGGGCTGTCATATTAGCCCAGCTAGACAGCGCGCCTCGGGCAGCCTCGACAGCACTCCGCACATCTTTGGGTTTACCCTCGGCGACTAAGCCAGCGCTGGCTCCAACAGCATCAAAAACTTCAAGGCTATAGCCACTATCCGCCCGGACTTGCTTGCCTCCGATATAATGCTTAGGCGTGCGATCAACGGCATTTTTGATCATCTCAAAGCGCTGTGATGACGGCGTTCGATTTTCCATTAAAGCCCAATCAGGCTTTAAATAGGCCTTCATGCCCTCAGCGCCGCCTTCACGGCCAAACCCACTTTCTCGGTAGCCCCCAAAACCAACCGCTGCGTCAAACATATTGCTGCCATTAATCCAGACCACGCCAGCCTTTATCGCCGCCGCCACTTCCAGCGCCCGACCAATACCCTCGCTCCAGACACTAGCAGCAAGGCCGTAGCGGCTGGCATTGGCCAGCTTGACCGCTTCGGCCTGTGTGCGAAAACTGGAAACAGAGAGCACCGGCCCAAATATCTCATCACGGTAGCCAGTATTATCCGGCCCAGCATCCATCAATAGCGTCGGCGGGTAATAGCTTCCCGTTTCCGGAAGATCACAAGGCGCCTGCCAAACGGTGGCACCCTCGCTCGCGCTCTCGGCAACCAATTTTTCGATCCGTTCCAACTGACTGGGATCAATGATGGTGCCCATATCAATCGCTTTATCCATCGGCGCGCCAAGGCGAATTTTAGCCATCCGCTGTTTTAACTTGTCGGTGAATCGCTCCTCGATACCTTCTTGGACCAGTAATCGCGATCCGGCACAGCAGACCTCCCCCTGATTAAACCAAATGGCATCGACCAGCCCCTCAACCGCGCTATCAATATCAGCGTCCTCAAACACGATATAGGGCGACTTGCCGCCGAGCTCTAATGTCAGAGCGACGCCGCTACCCGCGAGTTGCTGCGCAATCGCCCGACCAACGCTTGTTGATCCCGTAAAGGCCACTTTATCAATGTCACCGTGCGCGACTAATCCGGCACCCGTGTCACCTGCGCCGGTGATGATATTAACAACGCCCGCCGGGACCCCAGCGTCCTTGCATAGCGCCGCGAAGCGAAGCGCTGTCAGCGAGGTATATTCAGCGGGCTTTAAGACAACCGTATTGCCCGCCGCAAGCGCTGGGGCAACCTTCCAAGCCAACATCAAAAGGGGGAAATTCCACGGAATGATTTGTGCCACTACACCGTGCGGCTTATGGCCGGAAAACTCATCTTCCAGCGTTTCCGCCCAACCAGCATGATGATAGAAATGCCGTGCAACCAGCGGGATATCAATGTCCCTGCTTTCCCTTATCGGCTTGCCGTTATCAAGGGTCTCAAGGACCGCCAAGAAACGGCTATGTTTTTGGACCAGCCGAGCAATGGCATACAGTATCTTAGCCCGGCCATGACCACCCAGCGCCTGCCATACTGGCTGCGCTTGTCTGGCGGCTTGTACGGCCATGTCAATCTGGGCAGAATCCGCGACTGCAATTTCCGCAATAGCCTCGCCGGTCGCAGGATCAAAACTTGTCAAATGGTCGCTGCCCTTGACCCATGTCCCATCAATAAAATGGCCCATCGTCGAATCATGGTCTGACAGCCACGCTCGCACAGCGCTATCACTTTCCAGCGCCTGCCCGTAATCCATCGAATCGAACTTATCTTTCACGGTCATCATCTACCCCACAGCATGACGGTGCGCCGCCGAATAGCGGCCCGTCGCATGAAACTCTAATTGTCGTTCAATATCGCCCAGCAATCCCGACGCCCCAAAGCGGAACCAATGGGGATCCATCCAGTCATTGCCTAGCTCTTCCTTCAATAAAATCAAAAAGGCAATCGCTTCCTTGGCTTTCCGAATGCCGCCCGCGGGCTTAAAGCCAACCATGGCGCCAGTCTCTGCATAATAGTCACGAATTTGTCGCATCATAACCAATGACACAGGCAGCGTTGCATTGCTGCTTTCCATGCCCGTCGATGTTTTGATAAAATCACTACCCGCCATCATCGCGGTCATACTGGCCTTCGCCACCGTGGTTAAGCTGCCCAGCTCACCGGTTGCCAAGATTGTTTTCATTCTGGCATTCCCGCAAGCCTTCCGACAGGCCGCGACCTCATCATACAAGGCTTGCCAGTTACCCGTTATCGCATGCCGCCGGGATATCACGATATCAATCTCATCAGCCCCCGCAGCGACCGATGCTTTGATCTCTGCAAGTCGTGTCTCCATCGGCCCCATACCCGCTGGAAACGATGTGGAAACGGCGGCAATGGGAATTGCCTTACCGCCGATTGCTTTCACGGCCGTATCAATCATCTGGTGGTAAACGCACACAGCGCCAGTCGTTATATCTAAATCTTCCGCGCAGTGCGCCGCCAATATGTCGGGCCGGACAGGCTGTGCTGCCTTGGCACACAAGCGCTTGATGCGGCCCGGTGTGTCATCCCCCGCCAGCGATGTCAGATCGATACAAGCGATGGCTTTTAGATACCAAGCCACTTGATACTCATTTTTTACCGTTCGCCGCCCAGTCAATGTTTTACAGCGCCGTTCAATCGCGGATTTATTAATCCTGACAGATTCAATCAAATCCTCATTGAAGGGTATGCCCGGATTACGACTCATACATTATCGGCTTTCCGCGGGCGTTTTCTTAGTGGTAAATGACAACGCATAGATCACGGCCCCAGCGACCAAATAAGCCACCGCGAATTGACTGGGCAAGCTTTCCCGTCCGCCTAAATCTGCCATCGCCCACGGGAAATACATGCCCGCGCTATCTGCAACCGAATGAATAACACCAAACCAAGTGAATAAGGCGCAAGCAGCAAAGGCCCCAGCCGCTTTGCGGAACTGGCCGTCAAGTATCCAAACGGTCAGGCTGCCCCATAGCAAACTGGTCATGATATAGCCGTTGCTAAGCATCGACATATGCTGGAACCCGGCGATCGATTCTGGGCTTAGCATCGACGATAATTGCATGCCTGATTTTTCTAGATTGCTAGTAATCTCGCCCAGCAGTAAATTTATCTTTTCCTTGGTATAGTATAGAATTCCCGGAATGATCGCCATCAATAGGCCCGGTGCATGAACGGCACTTCCCGTCAAGCAAAGGCGTAAAATATCAGAAGCTACCACAATCAAGATTGGCGCTAAGACACCGCGCGGTACCAATTCTGACGCCAGCGCAATAAAACCGCTAAATCCTAGGATGGTCACAACAATAGCAACACCCAGCGCATAGTTGGTCCGCGCGCCCATCCGCTTATATGTGGCATGACCAAAATAGGGTGTGGTCTGTGCCGGACCGCCAAACAAAGCCATAACAATTGTTGTTGCAGCGTCCATCTGAATGATCCGGCGAGGATCATATTCATCGCCCACAACCTTTGCCCCAGCGACAACATTTACCGCACTAGCCGCGATCAATAGCGCAAAGGGTATAACGATACCAATATAGGGACTGACACCGCTGAATAATTGTTCAAATCCGCCCAGTGTAGGCACTGGAAAGGCAGGCGTCAGGCTCGGCACTTCAATCAGCGAATAGCCTGAAACACCAATCCCTGCAAATGTGTAGTAAAGTCCCGTACCCAGCACAATCGCGACCACAGCAGCAGGTAACCCGAACGGTAATTTGTGACCACCCATCAATGCATAAATCATAATCGCAAGCGATAATAGACCCACGGCAGGTAGAGCAAAAACATCAAGAACTGCATTCGCTCCCAGCCAAACCGTCGCCACCGCTGCCATAGCGCCTATCAGGGCCATCTGAGGTAACTTGCTTTGCATCTGGCGAGAAAAGAACGACAGTCCGATCTTAACAACCCCCATCCATAGCGCCGCAGCGATACCAATATGCCAAGCTGTCTCGGCTGCAGCCATGTCGCCGCCGCCCGCCAAATAGGCTGGTCCCATCACAAATAATGCCATGCCAATAATCGTTGGTAGATCAATGCCAAGCGGGATCGAGGTTAAACTCTCATCCGCACCGTTTTTAACCAGCCGCCTAGTGTAGGCAACATTTAGCAAATTACCCATCAATATGCCGATGATGCAGCCCGGGATGATTTTGCCAAAGACGATCTCGCCCGGAAAGCCAAAAACGCCGAGCAGAATACCCGCAAAAACAAACAGATTAACCACACAGTCGAGGAAAAATGCAAAGCCGGCATTCACGTCTGCGGCAATTTGCGATTCTGGCATGATCTTTACAAGACCCTTAACGTTGGTATCGGACATAGTTTCCCCTGTGTGTTGTTGGGAGATCAATGATCTCCCTCGGCCCCAATTATCAGGACTTCACACTAGGCGCCATAGGCATGAAAATCAACTGCTTTGAACCAGCTTAGTTTCGCTTTTGCTTGCCAGCTTTTTCTTTGCGCCCGGGGCGGCAACTGATCGCCTTCTGGTCAGCCACAAGAAAGCCGCAGGGGCAAAATAAAAGCTGATGATCATTGATAAAACCGCACCGCCTGCAATGGCGATACCGAAAGGGGGCCATAATAGCCCGGGAGCCAAGATCAGCGGCATGAACCCGCCAACCGTTGTGAGCGTGGTTGATAATATATGCCTGCCCGTATGCATCACACCCTTCACAACCGCGTCTTGATCCCCTGCGCGGGCTGCGTCAATGCCACGGAGTTCTGATAGAATAACGATGGTCGCATTCATCGACAGACCAATCAGGCCCATGATCGCAATGATCACGACAAAGGTGATTGGCATGCCAAACACCCAAAGGCTGAACAATCCGAGAGCCGCCGCCTGTGTCGCCGCCATAAAGGTCACAGCTGCCAACCGGAAGCTGTTAAACGTCAGCACTATCGCCATGATCATCATCACGATCAACATCCCAACGGGTCCTAACAGCTCCGCAACCGCCTCATCGCGCTTTTCACTCTCGCCGCCGATACTCATTGTATAGCCGCTAGGCAGTTCACCGCCTCCCGTCACGATACCTTCTTCCGCCAAGCGCTGTTCGATCCGAGTTAGGACCTGTGATGGCAGAACACCTTGGCTGATCCATGCAGAGATCGTGTTCACGCGCTGACCATCGCGGCGCGGGACAACGCCCACCCTTGGCACAAGTTCAACGTCCGCAATCGCAGACAGAGGCACGTCGGCAAAGCTCTGATCAGTCTCCAATTCACCCACACCGCTGGTTAAGCCAAGGTCGCGGATGTCATTCAAATCAGAGCGATCATTACGGTTCATCACCACGCGCACTGGAACCGGATGCGTTTCTTCGATCAACTGGGTAGCGACGACGCCGCTTGTCAGCTGATTAATTTGCTGCGCCACACCGCGCAGGGTCAAACCCGCCACGGAGACTTCATCTTCTCGCGCCTTCACAAGAACCAATGGACGACCGACATTCAGATTGGCCTGTGTCCCCGTTACCCTTGGGTCCTCCATCATAATAGACCGAATACGATTGCCCAAATCATCCAGCATTGCCAGATCAGGGCCGGAAACGCGGACTTGAACAGGCGCCTGAACAGGCGGGCCTAGATCAAGTTGCTTCACCACGACAAAAACTTCCGGCAACAGGATTTCCAGCTCCCGCTGCAAGCCAGATATTACATCCGGTACGACACCATAATTTTCAGTCGTCACCATAGCCTCGGCGTAGGAAACAACGCCTTCATTCGCGCCAATCAAACTGTAATAGAATTTCGGAGCCGTCGACCCGCTATACCAATAGGCACTGGTTACACCGTCAGTGTTCATGACTTTATCATGAGCTGCCAATATGGCCCGGCGTGTCTCTTCCATTGATGCCTGTGCAGGCAGATTTAGCTGGATTTGAAACTGGTTCCGGTCACTGGTCGGAAAAAATTGTTCATCAAGCTGGCTAGACAGCATAAAGCCGGCGACTGGTACCACCATCGCCAACGCTATTGATCTAATCGGCCTGGTTAGCGACCAGCGCAGGCTTCGCTCAAATGTTGCAGCAAAACGGCCACCGGAAATACCGTCGCGCCACCAGACCCGCGCTCTTGCGTCACCGCGCTCTCCTCGGCCCTCGACAACGCGTCCAGCCAAAGCCGAGATAATCGTAAAGCTGATCACATAACTACCAACAAGGGATGCGATAACTGCGACAGGTATGCCAATCAGAAAATCGCCTGGTGCACCAGGCATCAGCATCAACGGCATAAAAGCGATGATGGTTGTGAGTGTCGAGCCAAATAGGGGCAGCGCCAGCTTACGAACAGTCACTGCAACAGCTTTTGACCGTTCACATCCCTCTAACAGTCGCTGCTGGATTTCGTCGGTCATTACAATCGCATTATCGACCATAATGCCAAGTGATACGATCATGCCACTGATCAGCATTTGCTCGATACGAAATCCGAAGGCGCTAGCTGTTGCTAGTGTCACGAGCATGGTTAGCGGCAAGATTGACGCCGACACCAGCGATGCCCGCCAGCCCAGTGAAAAGAAAAGAACCGCAACAACAACAAAGGCGCCCGCTAGCATATTATTAAACAGATTACCAAGACGGCTATCCGCATATTCATGTTGATCAAAAATACGCCCAATTCGGACATTTGATGGCAGAATTTTCTCATACTCGCTGACCAACGCACCCACGCTATCGGACCAGTCTTCGATACGAAAATCCTCTAGCATCCGGGCTGAAATTGTAACCCCCCAATCGCCGTTCAGTAAGGCAAGTGCTGAGACAGGGTCTTCAACTCGCCGCTCTACGGCCGCCACATCACCAAGGCGCAGGGCGGCGCCCGTCACATCAAACCCTAGCGGCACTTTTCGGATGCGGTCCAGCGAGTCAAAAGCACCGTCAACTTCGATAACGAAGCTGTTAGTATCGCCGGATACCTGGCCCGCTGAGCCCCGGGAGTCGGAAGCGCGAATGCGAGCAATCACATCAGCTGCCGTCAAGCCATGCGCAGACAGTCTGTCATCATCAACAGTGACGCGAATTTCTTCGTTTGGCAGACCTGAAATATCAACGAAATCTGTGGCTTGGATATTGATGAGGCGGCTTTGCAGCTCACGCGCATGACGGCCTAAAATTGCGTAGTTAACTGGCGAATCTGAATGCCATGTTAAGGCAATGATTCCCGAATGCGCCAAAATACGCTTATCGTTAAAGTTTGTCGGTAGGGCGTCAGCCGGAAGATCAGTGACCTCGGCTAGTTTTTCGCGCAAACGAATGACTACAGGGCGTGTATCCGTCACGCGGTCTGCTAGTTCCAAGGACAAAAAACTCATACCCGGGCGCGAAATGGCGATGATCGTTTTGATCTCGGGGACCTCGCGGATTTTATTTTCCAGCTTTCGCGTGATTTCGGCTTCTACCCGCAGCGCATCGGCCCCGGGGTAAGGCGTATACATCTGCACGACCCGCGCTTGCATGTGCGGATCTTCCAACTTGGGCATATTCGTCAGTGCATTAAATCCAGCAACGATTATCAGCATCAAGATCAAAAACACCATTCGCGGCTGGCTATATAGAGACCCCGTCACTGGCTTGCGCCGGCTGCAGACCGACCCTCAACCACCGAAACAAATTGTCCTGCTGCCAAGCGATCTACGCCGCCTGCAACGATCGTATCACCGCCGGAGATCGAACCTGTCACATAGGCGCGCTGACCGTCTGTATATAGCAACTGCACATTTTCGTAGGTCACCTTGGACTTACCCCCTACTTGGACGATTTTATAAACCCGCCAAAGGCCTCGCACGTCTGCCGACATAGCCCGCACAGGCACCCAAGCGCCTTGCATCAGGTGGTACTGCGGAACGCGCAAATGGACCAATTCACCGTCTAAGACTGCTCCAGGAGAAAGATTAAAGACAGCCTTCACCGTCCGGGTTGATCCCGTCATCACAGATACAATCGAGCGATAGTCACCTTTTACCGGACGCCTGAATGCATCATAAAGCTGATAGCTGCCGCCAGCCCGGAGCGCCCTTGCATCCGATGCTGACATGCCTATTTCCGCCTCCATCTGGCCGGTTTCTGCGATTTGTATCACCGCGCTTCCTTGATCAACAACACCGCCCTCATCCATCATTCTAGCGGTGATCGTGCCGTCAAACGGAGCCCTTAGGGCTGAGCGAGTAATATTCAGATCGACTGTACTTAAGGCGGACGCTATTTGCGCTGTGCGCGCCTTCGTCATCTGCACGTTGGCACGGCTTTCATCCAGACGCTGCGCCGATGTATGTCCACTATCAAACGTTTTTTGAATCCGGGTTAAGGTCTGCTCAGCAAGCTCTAAACTTGCAGCTAGTTCCTGCTGTTCCGCCAGTAACTGATTTTTCTGCAGGATCAGCCGGTCAGTGTCTAATGAAGCAAGCACATCGCCTTTTTTGACCTCTGACCCCAAATCGACCGCTACGGCTTCAATCGTACCCGCCAATTCAAAAGCCATAGCGCTCGTCCGCGCTGATATACCTCGCCCCGTGTAGGACCGCCAACTGTCATAACCGTCTTGCAACTTAATTGGCAAAACTGCTACCGGGGTTGCGCTATCAAGTATAGGCTCTTGTGGATTAGAGGCCAGCAGGCGCAGCCCCAATAGACCCATAACACCAATAAGGATAAGCCCAGCGAAAGCTAATCTCTTTGTTGTGAATAATCTTGTCTGTCGCAACTCTGTCATTTTTCTTCTGCCATTTTCAGCTTTATTAATGATGTTAATTAACATAGACTAGACCGTACAGTCTAGTAATTAATGTGAATAATTTCGCCCATAGCGACTGTCGTCCCATTTCACCCTTGGCAGCACGCTCTGGCTGGCGTATAACGTAGACAAATCAGAAGGAAGTAAGCTTTGAGTTCTGCATACGTACCACCTGCGAAATCGGATGTTAAAGCGTCCAGCCCCGTCGAAATGCTCGATCAGCCTGTTAGAGGGCGCCCGCGCTGCAATGAAAAGAATCATGCTATCTTGAACTCTGCAGCTACATTGTTTCTTGAGAATGGTTTTGATGGCACCAGCATGGACGCTGTCGCCAAAGACGCCGGGGTTTCTAAGCAAACGGTTTATAGCCACTTTGCGAGCAAGGAGACATTGTTCGGCGAAGCTGTCCGCGCGAAAATTCATAACTTCTCACCTGACGCTGCCTTAGAAACCATGAGCGAGCATACGCTTGAGGGCGATCTTCGAGCGCTGACCCAAAACTATGTTAATTTGATGCTTAATCACGAATCAATTGCCCTCATGCGGTTGCTCGCCGGCGCCGCTAACAAGGGCAACAAATTGGCTGAAATTTTTTATGAAGTTTCAAGCAGCGAGATTTTGGACCGCATCAGTGATTTTTTCCAAACGTGGGCCGGCAAGGGTGAGCTCAAGATAGACGACCCAAAAATTGCAACGGGCCAGTTCTTATCTTTATTAAAGGGCGAATACCATTTTCGCTGGATGATGGGGCAAATTGACGGCGTGAGCGATACTGAATTGGCACAGCACGTTGACCGCGTCACGGACGTCTTCCTAAAAATTTATCGAACTTAGCTTACGGCACTTATCGCCAGCTAGAGGCGAATCAGAGCGCTCTACTTGCTTCCACCGTCATCATCAACCATACCTTTACCGATTGTGGCTGAGGCGCCGTGGCGGACATTTTCCGAATCACCGCGCAAATCATTGGGCAGCAGTTTTGTCAGACTGGACGTTGCTGGACCATCGCGCATGTCGAACAGAAGCCTGTCATTTTTCGATGAACAGGCGCTGGCTAACAACAAAACCGATATCAATACACTCAAATTTCTCACCGCTATTCCTCCAAGCTATGTGAATCGGCTCCATTGAACCGCCGACACCCTGCCTTTAAAATACGACTTTTTCAAGAGACAAGCTTGACGAAATCCAAAAGAAGCCTATCTTCGGCGTCGGCAGATGACTGGATGGCCGCTTTTACCCTTTCATTAGGGTGCGAGAGGAAAGTCCGGGCTTCACGGAAACACGGTGCCGGATAACATCCGGCGGGGGCGACCCTAGGGAAAGTGCCACAGAAAGCAAACCGCCAAGCGTATGCTTGGTAAGGGTGAAAGGGTGCGGTAAGAGCGCACCGCGCGTCTGGCGACAGAGGCGGCACGGTAAACCCCACCGGAAGCAAGACCTGATAGGAACGCGCCAGCATTGGTTTTCTAGTGCTAAGACGAGTTTCCGCGTCGTCGTTCGGGTAGGTCGCTAGAGCATGTTGGCAACAGCATGCCCAGATGAATGGTCATCGCAGCTTAGCTGCACAGAACCCGGCTTACAGGTCATCTGCCGCTTCTTTTTCTAACCGATCCCGTTTTTATGGCAGTAAAGACGCCATTAGAGCCAAGCCGCGCGCTTGGCTATCATCATCTTCCATCGCTTTGACGATGTCTGTGCCCAAGGCCGCGTCCTTTAAGCGAAGCGGTATCGACATTGCACGCATTCGCACTTGATCGCGGTCGTAGGCGCTTTCAATTTCATCAAGAGATAACATCACCAAGCGCGTCGCGTCAGCAATTTCCGACTGACCATGCGGAGCCTTGCTGATGGCGGATAAGAAGTCCACCTTTTCAATGGGATCATCGATTGTCCCAACCATCTCGAGCATCTTAGAGACTTGAACATCTGAACGGCTTTTGGGCGCGAAAACATGCGCGAACGATAATTTATCAGGGACCAAGCGCAACCGTGAGCCACTATCCAGCGCCTCATTTAACAGGCCATCGCTGGCGGCCTGATCGCTGTATCTCGCCAACCAACCACGCCAAGCATAGGCTTGTGAATGTGTCCGATTGTCGTTTGCCAGATCAGCAAGCGCATTCACCCTACCCTCAGCTGCAGTAAGTGTTTCCGTCTCGCCAGCCGCCCGGGCATGGGCAGCCATCAAGGCGTGCACTTGCAATCGCTCAGCGTATGATCCGCTGGTTTCAATCGCAACGACCAGATCGCTGGCTGTTTTGAGCGATAGCGAAGCATGCGTGTCTTGAACCAAGGCTGCAACTCTTAGCTTGCCGGAAATGGCGCGGTATGGCTGCGGCAGTTGGTCGAGCCACAATATTGCATCCTCCGGCTTACCCGCACCTGCTAGGGCAATCGCCGATTCTGCAATAATATCATGGCGCAGCGACCGACTAGTGACCCGCTCGGCCAGCGCCATCGCTCCCGCAGAATCGCCAAGCCGGGCATACAGGGGCACCAAATCACGTAGACGAAATTGAACGGAAAAACTAAGTCCTGAATCTTCAGCAGCCTCTAACGCACGGGTAGCAGCTGTAACAGCTTGATCCATTTGCCCGATGTCCGCTAAGCCATGCGCGACGCCGGCCAATATGCGGGACTGCTCCGCCGGTAATTTCTCCGCGACTGCCGTTTGTAGCGCTGAGCGGATCGCACAGGCACGATCCGGGGCTTCAAGACACGCCAGAACCGCAGCGTTCCTGGTATGATCTTGGATGAATGATTCGCGGGTCTCACCGTCTTGAGGGGCAAGAGCCAGCGCAGTAAACAGAACAAGGATATTCATTCGTAAGCCTTCCAGTTTGATATCTATATTTAACGACAGTTAAGCTTGGGCCATGCAAGCCGCAACAGCAACCATCATAGCCATCGTAGTCTCATCAACCGCACCGTTCAAATGAGACGGCAACCAGTGCCGCTGAAATGCCGTGACATAAACCTCTAAGTCATCAGCGTTGCAAGCAATTGCGGCAGTATTATAGCCAACTGCGACCAACAGGTCACGCGCTGCGATAAATCGTTCCTCATCCTGCACTTCGCGATCAGCAAACGGCGCTATAGCTGAAGGCTGCTTAGTAGGGTAAATCCCAACGCCTGCTCTAGCGAGCCGCGCCCAATCAAATAGCTCTCCGGGGTCTTGTTTTCGGTCGGGAGCTATATCGCTGTGACCAATCACACGCTGCGGCCTGATGTTCCAGCGAGATACAAGCTCAACTGATAGCGCTTCGACGGCATTCATTTGCTCAGCTGGAAACGCCTGATAGCCAAACTCATGCCCCGGATTAACGATTTCAATCCCAATCGAGACATCGTTTAGACCGCTTTCACCCTGCCAGCATGATATGCCCGCATGCCATGCGCGCCTCTCGTCAGCCACCAGCTGAAAAACTCGACCATCTTCTTCGACCATATAATGGGCCGAGACGGCGGCGATCGGATCGCACATTCGGTCTAGCGCCGCGGCACCCGTTTTCATTCCCGTATAGTGCAAAACCAGCATATCGGGCCGGGCACCCTCCGGTCGATCGCCAAAATTCGGCGACGGATGCCATATGATATCAAGCGCCATCGACCGCACTTGCGCTAACAGGGGTGCGCCGCTTCTTATTTCTAATCGCAATGATAAAAACGCCAAACAAAGTCAAACTGGCGCCAATAATAAGACGTGTTGATAATGTTTCATCCAGAATAAGGATCGATCCAACAACGCCCACAACTGGCGTCAGTAAGGTGAAGGGGCTGACAACCGCCACTTCATATTTGGTCAGAAGATAATTATAACATCCGTGCCCAACAACCGAAGACAGCAGCGCCGAATATATCAGGGCAAGCCAAGCCGAATTACTGGCGCTATCGACGCTCGCCATTTGGCCGGTTTCAAAGACCATGCTAAGCGCCGCCGAGCCGATCAGTCCCGCAATAGCAATCCATGCCTGCGTCGTCATCGCCGAAACAGCCTTTAACTGGCGCAGCAAAATTGTCGCCAGCGCATAAAAGAAAGCAGCAATTGCCATCACGACCAAGCCTAAGACATAATCAAATACAATCGGGTCAAAGCCCATCACCATGACACCGATGAAACTGCAGGCAATGGCCGCTGCGCGCTTCCACCCCACCGATTCTTTCAGCACAATTACAGCCATTAATGTGGCAAATGGCACGCCCAATTGAGCCGCAATTGCGATCGGACTAACATCATCGGCAATTTGAATAGCAATCATCAAAGCGCCAAAATGCAGAACGCCCATAACCAAGCTTGTCAGCAATAAGAGCTTCATCTGCCCTTTTATAATCTTTAGCCAGGGCAGGAAAAAAACGCCAACCATCATAAACCTGACCGCGTTAGCAAACATCGGATCAAAATCGACCAGACTGAATTTCAGGGCAACGAAATTCAGGCCCCATACAAGGTTAATCAGCATAATGATAAAAATATCACGCAGGGCCATCGGCTCAGCCTTCTTGCTTTTTGCCGCGAGATTTAACGATTTCATCGTAGGCATGATTGATTCTTGCCAAACGGTCAGTCGCAACAGATATCAAATCGGAAGGCACACCCTCAGCCATCAAGCGATCTGGGTGATGCTCCTTTACAAGTGACTTATAGTGCTTGTGCAATTCCTTATCAGAGACACCATGGTTAACCCCAAGAATCGTATATGGATTTTTTGCATCTGGCCCAACATGCCGCGCCCGGATATCTTCCCAAGCTTGGCCTTTAAAGCCAAAAATAGAGGCTACTTCTTGCAAGAAGGCTAGCTCCATCGGATGAACGTGTCCATCAGCTTCGGCGATGTGAAACAAGCCTTCAAGCAAGTCTTCTAACACCTCGGGGCTATCGCTTAATAGGTCTGAAACTTGTTTTGCATACGACTGAAAGCCCGCTGTACTTTGCCGAGCCAGATCAAAGAATCGGCCAACGTTAGCAACTTCGTTTTCTGGGACTTGGAAAACCCGCTTAAACGCGTCAACCTCTTCTCGGGTAACATGGCCATCAGCCTTCGCCATTTTGGCAGATAGGGCAATTACCCCCATCGTGAAGGTAATCTGCCGCTTTGACTCGGGGTCGAGAACTGCTTGCACGGTCGTATCGACAACCGACCCAACAGCAACGCCAATCAGAGCGCCGATCGGCCCTCCAATTGCAAGGCCGCCTACGCCGCCAATTATTTTGCCCCAAATGCTCATTAAGGCTTGTTAGCATACCTTAGCTGAAAAGGCATCGCCCGATCTTTGCCATCACAAATAATTGTTTGCAGTCGCTCCAGTAAGGTGAGTTAAAAAGAATAATTGTATCGTGATTCGATAATCAGTATATGTGAGCGACGAACTTATAAGAACGAAAATACGCTAGGACCCTTCTATGACCAACGTCGTTATCTCTGGAACCGGACTTTACCACCCTAAAACGTCGGTGAGCAACGACGAGCTCGTTGTGGCTTTTAATGCCTTTGTCGATAAGTGGAACGCTGAACACGCAGCCGATATTGAGGCCGGTATCGTCGCGCCTCGGCAGTATTCTGATCCCGCTTTTATCGAAAAGGCTTCAGGGATCAAATCACGCCACATAATCGAAGGCTCTGGCATCCTAGATCCTGACCGGATGGCCCCTCGCCTTCCAGAAGGTGCATTGGGTGACGATGAAAACCCCAGCCTGCAAGCCCGGTGGTCATTAGAGGCCGCTGAGGGCGCCCTGAAACAAGCTGGCGTAAAAGGCGAAGACATTGATTTAGTGATTTGCAGCGCCGCCGTTTTGCAGCGCTTTTTTCCGGCGATTTCCATTGAAGTTCAAAAACACATCGGCGCTAAGGGAGCCGCTTTTGATATGGTTGCGGCCTGTTCAGCCGCCACATTCGGGCTGCTCAACGGTATTATGGCTATCAAGACGGGAATGGCAAAGCGCGTTTTAGTGGTTAATCCTGAAATTTTCACAACAATGGTCAATTACCGCGACCGGGACAGCCACTTCATTTTTGGCGATGTTTGTATGGCAGTCGTTTTGGAAGCTGAAGACGTGGCGACAGCACCCGAGCAGTGGCTAGTGGAGGACACCAAATGGGAAACGCGCTTCTCTAGCAATATACGATCTGAGTTCGGACCGCTAACCAGGCTGGCTGATGATGCTATGTTCGATCAAGAGATGTATTTTGTTCAGCAAGGCCGTAAAGTGTTCAAAGAATTGCTGCCTATGGTGTGTGAATTTATCGCTAGTCAAATTGAAGATCAGAATATGACTGTCACTGATCTGCAGCGAATGTGGCTCCACCAAGCGAACATCAATATGAATATGTATGCTGCCAAGAAGCTATTAGGCCGAGAACCCACACATAAAGACGCACCCGTTGTTCTTGACACATTCGGAAACACGGCTGGCGCGGGATCGGTACTTGCCTTCCATCTACACAGGGATGATTTAAACTCAGGGGACGCAGGCATAATCTGTTCGTTCGGCGCAGGCTATTCCATCGGGAGCTTAATGGTTCGCAAAAAATAGCCGGGGGAATTCATAGCATCTAAGGGGAGATAGCATGACTTTGGACTCAATCGTTATATCAGGCACTGGACTTTATACGCCGCCTGATGCTGTCAGCAATGACGCGCTGGTTGCGGCCTACAACACTTGGGCAGAAACTGAAAATGCGGCCAATGCGGCAGCGATTACTGCAGGTGAGAAAGACGCTATTCCCCTTTCCGATACCGATTTCATCGAAAAAGCCAGCGGCATAAAAAATCGTTACATGATGAACGGCGACGGCGCCATCGACCCCAAACTATTAAAAACACAAATGTCGTCGCTTACAGATAAAGACGATTTATTTGGCGATATCGCTCAAGTACATATGTCAGTTGAGGCGGCTGATCAGGCAATGGCAAAAGCGGGCGTCACTGGTGCTGATATTGACCTAGTGATCTTCTCGTCTTCGCTATGGGAACGGGTTGTTCCTTCAACTGCAGTGGTCATTCAAGACAAGCTAGGCATTAAGGGGCACGCCTATGATATGGCGGTCGGCTGTTCGTCGGCAACCTTTGGGATGTCGAATGCATTTGATGCAATTTCAACTGGCCTCGCGAAACGAGTTCTAGTGGTAACGGCTGAATATGTAACGCCCGCGATGAATTATAAAGACCGGGATAGCCACTTTATTTTCGGAGATGCCGCGGTCGCAATGATTGTGGAAAAAGAAGAAACGGCAAACCCTAGGCATGCCTTTAGAATCAAGCAGCGTAAATTGCACACTGAATTGTCGTACAACATCCGAGCTGGCTTCGGCAGCCGGGTTTTGATTGATGATCCTGCGCTTCTGGAAAGTGCTAACCTCCGCTTTTTACAAAATGGCAGGACGGTATTTAAGGAGTTAGTCCCAGCGGTTGTCGAGTTGGTGCAAGGCGAACTTGCGAAAGCCAGCATGGACGTCGATGCTGTTCGTCGCATGTGGTTGCATCAGGCCAACATCAATATGAATGGCTTCGCGACCAAGAAGCTCATCGGCGAAGACCCGTCCGATGACCGCGCACCCATTATTCTGGACGAATATGCCAATACCGCCGGGGCTGGATGCATGATCGCCTTCAATAAACATAGCGATGACCTAAAGTCTGGTGACATGGGCGTTATTTGCAGCTTTGGCGCCGGCTATTCTATTGGCTTTATACTCGTTGAAAAAGTCTAAAATAGCGGCGACCACAAAAGCCTCCCGCTCCGGGTTTGACTTGACGGGCGCCCCATAACCCCCCATATCTAATGGGTATCAACAACATATGGGGAACCACCATGCTTGAAATTGGCCTTATTCTGCTCGTCCTTCTGGTCATTGGCTATAGCTTTTACGCCAAAGGTATTCGCTTAAAAGTCGACGCGAGGGAGGCCGCAAGCGCCATCGACGTACAGCTTCAAAAACGCAGAGACTTGATTCCCAATATCCTGAAGATCGCCAAGCGCTTCATGGAGCATGAGAAAGGGCTTTTAACCGAGCTAACAGGTCTGCGGAGCAGGATCACTGAACTCCCTTCTGACGTCGACCCTGAAGGCATGAAAAAGCGCATCAGTTTTGACAACCAAGTTGGAAAAGCAATGATGAATTTCTTTGCTACTGCAGAGGCTTACCCCGATTTGAAATCCAACGAGCAGATGAATACCGCGCAAGAGACTTTCACCGAAGTGGAAGGCCATATCGCCGCCAGCAGACGGTTTTATAATAGCGCTGTCTCCGATCTAAACATCTTCTGCGAACAAGTTCCGATGAGCTGGTTTGCAGGCATGGCGGGTGCCAAACCTATGCCCTTCTTTGAGGCAACCGAGGAAGCTCGAAAGGCTATTGATGCGGATGAATTTCTATAATGCCGAGCCTAGCGGACGACCCATCAGACGATAACCATCACGACTTATTAACTCAGCTGAACCATGAGCGAGAGATCGCCGTAGCAAGCTATAAGAAATGGCTGCCCGTTGGTCTTGGAGGCGGTGTCCTGCTAGGGCTCGGCATTGGTGTCGCTACAATGGAGCCACTTGCAGGCGCGATCGCCCTAATTGTGGGTATGGTAGCAGGATGGGCGCTGGCACGCATCCCGGTGTTTTCCTTCAACAGCAGTTTAAAAGAACGGCTGGTAAAGCGCGTCATTAATGAGCGCGGGTTTGTATATTCACCCAGCGGCGGCGCCTTCAGTCTTCGCCCCCTTAAGCGCGTGCTGCCTGGCTATGACCGAGAAAGCCGCGAAGACTATATCGCAGGAGACATCAACGGTGTTGATTTTTCTGCCGTTGAAATCCATCTGGAAGATCGCCGCACACGGACCGATAGCAAGGGTCGAACAACGACCTATTATGTCACTGTTTTTCGAGGCCGTGTCGCTAGTTATGACATGCACAAGGCCTTCAAGAACCCCATCATTCTGTCCACCAATACATGGGATTTGCTCGGCAGCCTGTCCAATGTCTTTACGGGCCTAGAGCAAGTCAAACTAGAAGACCCGGAATTTGAAAAGATGTTTGATACATACGGCACTGATCAGGTTGAAGCTCGATACATTCTAACGCCAGGTATGATGGAGCGTCTCAAAGATATCAGACGCCGGCATGGTGGCTTAGAGGCGGTGTTTGATGGCGGAAAAATCCATCTGGCCATATCAACCGGTCAAAATCTATTTGAAGACGGCTACAAGGGAAGCGCGATCACACGGTCTAGCATTGCCGCCATTTTGAGCGACGTGGACCACATTACCGGGGTTGCCAGCCAGCTCGGCCTAGACGCTAAGACGAAAATCTAAGAGGGCCCTGCCCTTAATTTAATCGTAAGGAAAAACTATGTCCTATGTTCTAATCACTGGCGCCAGCGCTGGCATCGGCACTGAATTCGCAAAACAATTGGCGGCAGGAGGTAATGATCTTATCCTTGTCGCAAGGCGAGAGGATCGCTTGAATGCGATCGCTGAAAATCTTCGCAGCCAATATAAGGTTGATGTGAAAACTATGGCGGTTGACCTTTCAGACGTCGGCGCAATTACGGGAATGGCAGCCGCGTTGAAATCCAACGACACCCAACTGCACGGCCTAGTGAACAATGCGGGCTACGGAACGCCGGGTGACTTTTTAGATGGTGACCTGAACCGACAAGTCGGAATGATCCAATTGAATGTCATCGGCTTGATGGCCGCAACGCATGCACTGGTTCCCTTGTTCACTGATGAAGGCGAGCGCTTTGTGATCAATGTCGCGTCGGTTGCAGCTTTCATGACAATCCCGGGATTTGCAGTATATGCAGCTTCAAAAGCAGCCGTACTCAGCTTTTCAGACGCAATGGTCGCTGAACTAGGCGATCAAGGGATCAAGGTCAGCGCCCTCTGCCCCGGGCCGACCACAAGTGAATTTGTCGTAGCCGGAGAGTTTCCTGACCGCTTGGTCGAGAAAACAGATTGGATGCCAACCGATGTTGTCGTCGCGAAATCACTAAGCAATCTTGATAAGGCCGTGGTTCTGCCTGGCTTTAAGAACTGGTTCCAGAACCGAATGCTGCATATTATGCCGCGCACTATGGTGCGGAATGCCGCCAATAAGATGCGGAAGAAAATACAGCGACATTTAAAGTGATTATGCTTCACGTCGACCGTTTAAATGTCGAGTAACTTCATTATAACCGCGCCAAGTGCCCATAAGAAAGTCACGACAAAGCAAAGAAAACCTGTCATAAACCAAGGACCGCGTTTCTTGGCCTCTGCTGAGTAGGACGAGATAAAGAGGACCCTGCTAGCAGCCCAAATGATACCGATAATTCCCGCGTACATGTCATCAACAACGAGGGCTAGCACCCACATCGCGGGCAAAAACATAACTGCCTGCTCGACTGTATTGGCATGAGCGCGGAAGGCACGCAAAAAGCCTTCAGGCCCATCAGTGCTCGGCACTTGCACTTCATACTTGCCGCGAGCTTTGCCAACATTTACCATTGCAAAAAATAAAACGAACGCCGCTAGCAAAGTTGCTAGCGATGTTAATAAATAGTGATCCATTATATTTCCGAGTTCCACAAATATTCTCCCCTAGTCAGCCACTACAGAGCCACTAACCAACCATATTATCAAGATAAAGCGCGGCGCCGCCGGTAACCAAAAATGACGGTGCCATCAGCGGCCTCATCTCATTTGCCACGGTAACCCGAATGAAGTCGTACCATATATCGTACGACCAGAAAAACTGCAAGACTAGATCCAATAGCCCAAATGACATTAGTAATAAGCCGATTATTTTCATCATATCGAGCGCGCCTTCATAATTAACTATTCCCCGACGGTTATCGAATCAGAAAATCATGCATTAGTCAAGGACGTCACTGAATTATAAAGGTTATTAGTTCGACTTAGGCCGGAATTCGCTCGTTCCAGTTAGCTTCGTGCTCCAGCCAGTTTCAGCACCTCTGGCGAGCGTCCATATTGTATCGATGGTGCCTTCTGGCGTGACGTGCCCCACCCAGCTTGTCACCGAGCCGCATTCGCCGAAATGAACGTTGAAAGTGATCGCATTTCCATTGATCCAACCTTGCAGCGGCCGAACGATGCCCTTACCGCACCCGAGCGCGGTTGTGTATGACCCGACCAATTTTCCGCTTTTATCGGCACTGATTGTCATTAATGAGCCTGATTGGTTGACATAGTCGCCGCTGATGCCCATCTGTTGGTCAGGCGAACGGAAAGCAGTGAGGGTAATCAAAATGAGCGATATCATTAGTATGTTTTTCACGAGTATTTCCTTCATCGAATTAATCGATCAATAAAAGTAAATATTTTCATTTTACCGATCACGGCAAATAGACTATCACACGAGAGAAATAAATCACCGAAAGGAAATCAATATGCAAACTGTACCTAACGTTACTTTCATGACCCGTGTCCGCAATGATGCGATCGATGGCCCAAATCCATTCGAATGGAAAAAGGTTACAAGCGATGACATCTTCAAAGGTAAGAAGGTCGCTTTTTTCGCTCTACCGGGTGCTTTCACTCCGACCTGCTCGACTACACACCTTCCTCGCTACGAAGAGCTATACGACGAGATCAAGGCGCAGGGCGTTGACGAAGTGGTCTGCCTGTCCGTGAATGATGCGTTTGTGATGTATCAGTGGGGCGTTGCTCAAGGTGCAAAGAATGTATTCTTGTTGCCTGACGGAAACGGCGAGTTCAGCCGCA
>Ga0316189_10000239_pt1 | contig 53911 bp, 65 predicted proteins | sample LowCovwburrow_MG_FD_204930 | JGI IMG/M metagenome (GOLD analysis project Ga0316189, IMG submission 204930) | Coastal sediment microbial communities from Maine, United States - Lowes Cove worm burrow | ecosystem: Environmental > Aquatic > Marine > Coastal > Sediment | place: USA: Maine... | reverse complement strand
ACAGGAAACTTCAGTTTTTTTAAGCTCAAGCGACTCAATCCACTCGCTAAACGGAATTATTTTCGGTTTAGCGTCGTTTGGGTTTGCTTTTTCGTTGTTCATTGTTTTACCTCTTCAATTAAAATTCAAGCAGCACCAATCACACAGGCACTGCTTTCCAATGCACACCCCTACGCATCAGCTGTACGCAGAAAACCTGAGCCTGCCATCATTTGCTTTTCCAGTCAGCCCGCGCTTCCCTTTAAAGGTGTACCGCACCGCTGTCCCCATATAGCCCGGCCACAATACCCGCCAGAGGAGTTTTCGTCTTAACTTGTTCTCCTCTTTTTTCAGGTTTTTTCTGTATCGCTTGAAGGACTCGGATGTTCCTCGTTTTCTTGCTGCCATTTCTGATCATTTTGTTTATATTTTGACGGTTATTACTTACACCACTTTCCATTAGGCGATTTAACTGTATGCTTAGTATACTTCCTAAATACATGATAATATACGACAACCCCCTCCCTCACCAAAGGAATCTCCAGCTCCATGCCAGCCAACAATAAAGGTATTGTATCAGGCTTCAGTTCCCCCTGGAAAAGAACTGGTACAACATCGCAACAGGAAGGGAGGTTGGGATTGTTTATATTCCAGCGATAAGTGTTAAAGAGAAATAGCCTCTTCCTATCCAAGCCTAAAGGATTTTTTTGTATTCCTAATCCAGCCCATTCTCCGTAATGATACCCGTCGCCAAGTCCAAGCAATTCGGCCTTATTATCCTCAACCCATGCAGCAAACCCATAGTTATCATCATGTACCGTGATAAATCTTTTCCTGCTTTGTACTCCAACTATATTCCCGTCGTTTATAATAATGCAGGCGTTTGTCCCGTCTATTTTCTCGGTGACGGTCACAGAGAAAGGATTCTCTCTGGTTATTTTTGGCCACGCTTTAAACTCAACCCCTTCCATAGTCAATCCCTCTTGTAAAATATTATGTAATACATCTAAACCTATCTCTCACTCCATAGATAGTAAAATTATCCAGGAGCGTCAAGTGCTATTTGTCTATATTGCATCTTTTTCAACTATTCCCCTTCTCGCCTCCCGGACCTCTCAGCCAGCTCTTTAAATGCCAACGACATATAAGTGTTGCGCTTCACAGTATCATCGCAACTAACAGCGTGTTTTAATGCCCGTTCAGTTCCCACTACATGGCACTCCTTCTGCGCCCTGCTCATTGCGACATAAAGCCATTGCCGCCCAAGGGCATACCAGTTACTCGGATGGACCAGACAACAGACATTATCCGCTTGGCTGCCCTGTGAGGCGTGGCCAGTAATTGCGTACCCCAAAGTCAGTGCGTTCCAGTCCTCTGATTCATGGTAAACAACAACTTCAGGCTCCGGCCACCCCGGATATTCGACCGTGATCCCATTCGGGGAAGCGTGAAGAACTTTCCCAAGAAATCCGTTAAACACCCCTTCCCGACCCAGCTTGTAATTATTCTTCTGCTGCCTGACAATATCCCCGGCCTTAATCAATTGACCAAAAATCTTGAGGCCTGCACTTGGCCCTGGATTGATTATTGATTGGATGATTGGATTCAGCTTCAAAAAACCCACAGGCCCTACCCTCTGTGGGACAACAAGCATATAGCTCTTGTTATCACGGTGCCAGGGATGAATAATCTCGGCCAACGTTTCAGCGACCTTCTCTGTGTCCTCTTGTTCGTGCCAAAAGCAGTCGTCAAGCATTCCTTTTCCGATAGAGTCTTCCCCTCTTTTTCCGAAAATTGGCACCTTGCCTGCCCGTACCAATTCTATAGATTCAAATAGCATTGACCCGGCGAGCTGTCTGTAGCAGATCTTGAACCTTATGCCTATCCCGGCGTTTACCAAATCCCTGAATGGCGCTCCAGCACCCACAGGTGGCAACTGTCCGTCATCTCCGAGCATAATAATCTTCGCTTCTGTGGAACTGACTAGTCTTTCTGTAATCTCCACGTCAAGCATGGAACTTTCATCAACAACAAGCAGGTCACAAGGTAACTTGTTGTACCGGTTGTAAGCCCAGGTAGGCCCCTGGCAGCCGAGCATCCTATGGATCGTGCTCGCCGGGGGAATAGGCGGGCTCGCTCCAAAAGATTTTTTCAACATCTTGTTCAATACAACACCGGCCTGTCCGGTTGGAGCGGCGAGCCTGATAATAGAGCTTTGATCAATTTTCTTTACTTGCCTAATTATCTCCGTAACCGATGAAGACTTTCCTGTGCCAGCTCCGCCACAGATAGGCAAGATCCTGCATGCCCCATCTGATTTATAAAGATCTACGCCAGCACTTATGGCAGATTGCTGGGTTTTGTCGTACTTTATCTTGTGCATATAAACCTCTTTTTTCCGATTTGCTATCGGGTTTCTCGTCAGCTTCCTGCGAAGGAAGAATGTCAAACCTGCAACGCCACATTGGTAAATTTGGCCTTCTTTTGAATTTGACCCAATATATACCGGTATCCCGGTCTCCATCTTCAATCTCTCCCTCTTCGCCCTCCCTGACGCATCCACCAGAATAATGGCAGTCTTGGTTCATTACCACCCTATCACCAACCTTAACTTCACTTTGCTCGTTCATATCATATCTCCTTATAATTTGTTTTCCTTATTCATCCTGCCCGTCAACTATAGAATCGCCAGTATGGCTCCAGTAAGGGAATTGCGAGTCGTCCCAGAAGCTGATCATCTCGCTATCTATCCCCTGGATAACAAGCTCAACCAGTAAAGAATCCTTCTGGTCGTGACGAAGGTTATCTACCCACTCTGTCAGGCGTTCTCTTTGCTCGCTCCTTTTTTCACTCATAATCCCAATGCCCCCATAATCCCCTTTTCCGCCTTCATGGACTTAGCGTCAAAAACGCGACCTTCCTCAATAACCACCTTGCCAGACTTGGACAGCCCCCTCACCACCCTCTCTATCTCCACCTCGTCCGGCAATCCGCTCAGTGGCATATCTTGATCCATAGCCGTTTTCTTCAGCAACTCCTTAACCCCGGCGATTCCACCTTTCCAATCCTGTCCATTAATCAAAACAGACATGTAGAACCAAGTATGCCCCCCACTCTCCCGTGAATCTGCGAGGAAGAACAGCACGCAAGCAGCAATTCGTCCCTCGGCACCGATATTAACCCCTGACCGGAGCGCAATAGAGTCCGCTGTGATGAAACCGAATCCATCAATATCCAATAACCGGTATGGGGCCTCCTGCACAACCTTCATGCCCCCATTCTTACCAGGGCCAAATTCCCTTACAATGAGATTAATCTGGTGTTGGGTTAGTCCGAGGCCCAAGAAGTACGATTGTTCCTCAAAGGAAGACATCAGTGTGGCCGCCACAGCCATAACTTCATCGCATCTGCCCGGTGGTACCTTCAGCTTTGCCGGATCAGCAAGAGCTAACTCCCATGCTTTTTCGTGACCATATTCGGCAATGGCCCACTTAGCTTTTACCTCTCCGATTCCTGGTAATTTCATCAGCAGCCTGCGAACCCCCTCAGCATTGTCTGTCCTCGGAGGTTCGACTTCAATTGACGAAAATTTGAATTGCTTGCCGTACCTTTTGTTCGTCTCCCACTTGCCGGTCAGGGTGACCACATCTCCCGGCCCAACTGTCTCAGGTATCTCTCCGCAGGCGGTTCCTGCCCCAATTTCTGTTCTTACCCTGAAGATCGCCCATCCCGTGTCAGGGTTGCGGAAGGTTAGCTTACTGCCTATGATTTCGCATTTTTTTTGCTCTAGTTCCTCTTTTGGCTTGGTCATGTTTTTCCTGTCGTTATACTGAGTGATAAGTGCCATCACGATGATAGCTTAGCTAATAAAAAACCCTGAAACCTACCGGCTTCAAGCAGAGGGGCCTTGCGCCAGTCAGACAGGATAGAAAGGACTCTTTTTTTCACGTCAGCGTCACTGACCTTCTTCTCAATACTAAACTCATAGGGTTCAAAAGAGACTTGTCCGCCATCCACGGTAAGGGTTGAAACTGCATCCCCGCCTTCCCACACCACTACAGCGACCAACTTTCCAGTGCTCTCCCTGAATGCTGGTTTAAACACCTCTCCCATGCAACCCCCGCTACACTCACCTGTGCAGTCAAAACTGTTGACCTGTAAAAATTCCCCTCCTAAAACTTCCCCCTGAATCATTGAGCATTCGGCGAATTCATAAGTTGTATTCCCATCGGCACCGTTCGTCTCGATAGGGTTCCATTCACTATTTTCAAGCACCAGGGCAGACAACGGAATAATAAGGGCATCTATTTCAATAATCTTAATCAGCGTAGGGTTATAACTCATCTTGTTCCTCTTTGTTAAAATTCTATATCAGACATTCATTGCCAGACATTCATTGTCATCGTACCAGACCCCACATCGAACCAGCTCAAGTATCTGCTCATCAGTTAGTTTGCTGATATCGTCGTCCTTAACACCGAGCCAAATCTGGCCATGGCAAGCAGCTGTAATTATGTCGCATCCATGATTTGGAAACAATTCGTCAAGCAGTAGAAGAGCGTGTAAATCTGGTCGCTGGCTTCTCTTGTTTTCGACCATATTAAATCCGCAATCATTTTCTTCATCAGCAAATTCAAACCTTTCTTTTATATCCATTATTATTCTCCTTAAAATTTACAGTAAAATTAAATCTTACGGCCAGGGTAAACCTTCGTGCATTTCTTCTCCATGAAATGCACCACGTCGCTCTCTCTGTACCGGACCTGTCTTGTCCCAAGTCGATAATAAGGAATTCCACAATCATGATACCGGTCAGAAGCCAAGGTTTTGACAGCTCGACCTATCATAGTTGATACTTGCTTTGGTGTTAGGTATTTTGCACTCATAATCCTCTTCCAAACTTCTTTAAAGGTTTAAATCCAGTAAGCCGGTGGTACGCCTCCATAGCGTCCGGCATGTTGTCATTTCCGATATCAAAGCAGTACCCGATATCTTTAAGGTTTTCAAATATCTCCCCGCACTTTTTGCAATACCATGATGGTGCCATGCTGACTGAAGCGTATTCGCCGAAAATATCTTCTTTCTCCCCATCCTTCTTCTCGTTGGAGAACATCAGGCACTCGGCGCCAATATCAATCAGAGCCTTGCAAGAGCTACACCTCCTCCTGCGCTTTGCTCCTTGAGCTTTCAAGGTTGTCCACCCTTCAACGATATACCACCTGTCATAGTCGTCAGCCCCGCAGGAACACGATAATTCCATCACAACTCCCTCCATTCAACAATTTCGACCTCTTCCCACCATGCTCCTCGGCTTATAAATTTCGGATACGTAAGAGTGAGCCATTTACCAGTGCAGTTGTCAAAAATAACAGGGTATTTCTCCCCATCAATATCTCTGCCGATCACAAACCGAGAAAACCCAAAGGTAAGTGATTCGGGTGGATCGTCTCCGTTATCAGTGAATTTTCTCCAGGGGTTTTTTTCTTTCTCTGGAAACCCATAAAAGGTATGCTCAGAGACAAACTTAACATCTCCGCACTCAGTCATGACCTCCCATACTCCTGGAGCATTACCTTTCCTTACCAGTTCAATTGGCCCGATCAGGTTTGTCGAGAATCCTTTCATTCCAGGCTCGATAACCGCCTCTCCTCTATTGTCCATGATTTCCCCTCAATATAATTAGTTCGGTGGGCTTATCCTGCCCCGAAACAATCACCCTGCACTGTCCATCACCCTTCCCTGCAAGAAAGCCTCCACGCTCAAGCACCTCCTCCGCAGCCTGTCGAGCCAGAACAGGAGAGTTGTTAGTGGACGACAGGTGGATCAATACAACAACCTCAAGGCCGTCCCACATAAGCTGCTCAACAACGTCAGCCATTGCCGAATTGGAAAGGTGTGTGTCCACTGATCGTTCAAGAACGCATCCAGGAGTACTCCCTTCCTGCAAGTTCCGATTCAGCAACAATTCGTCCCAGTTCGCTTCAATCACAATCGCATGAGGCTTTTCCATGTACTTCAGCGAAACATCAGGTACTTCTGCTGTATCAGTTATATGCACAATCTTGATGCCGTCATTGCTCTCAATCACAAACCCATCGCATGGTATGTCATGAACCATTGGCACTATATTTATTTTGCAGTAGCAACCTGTGAATTCAATCTCGGTCGTGCCGTCCTCAACAGGCTGGTATCGAGGCCCGTTGCCGCGATGGCCCAGCTTGCCATATTGGTAGCGCCCAGCCTTGTTCTTCGGCAGATGATCACCATGTCCATGAGTGATAAGAACAGAGTGGACCTGACCAATACTCCTATTCACCCCGGACAGCCCAGCATCAATCTTCTTATCAGAGATGCCAGAGTCAATAAGAAAACAGTTTCCGTCACCTGCTGGGTCATGGACAGAGCAATTTCCTTTTGAACCGGATGCTAGAACGCTGAATTTGTATGGCTTCTTCTGTGGCATGTTAACTACCCCCTTACTTGCAGCCGAGAACAAACATCCCGGTATTTGATTTCTGGAAAATAGAGTGCTTCGTTGCGCCGACCTCGGTCACGTCTTGATCTGTATTTTTTGTCAGCCATGTCGAGACAAGATGCCTATGGCAGCATGCCTCCGGTCGTTCATAGCATAGCATTACAGCATCGCTACCGAGGTCGGAAAGAACTTTCGCAGGGTCTAAGAAAGCAAGTATCTCCTGATTATATCTTGCAGCGTAAATTATCCAATCACCTTCATCTTGACAGGAGTCTTTCCATTGCTTAAATATAGAATACGACGGTGCCAACTGCTTGTATTGCCGACCAGCAAACCACTTAGGGGCTTTAGCTGCTATAGATACGCCGTGAAAAACTTGGCCTTTTACCGGCTTGTACTTTGCAAAATATGATGTTTGCATACCACCCTCGCCACCCCGGCCCCAGAAGAGCCGGGATATATTGTTTGTCGTTGTTTTCAGTTCGCCGAAATTATCCGAGAGGGTTCTCGGACTTCCATTTAGCCACGGCCTCAGAATCAACGCGGGCTTCGCAAAACTTATCTTGGCAGGAATAAGAGAGACGAGCAAGTGCCTCCTCAATATTTTTTGTGTCAGTCATTATATCCTCAATGTCCTGCTCGGTAAGCACCAGTTCCGGATCGTCAACCATCATGGAATTCTCAATCATCTTGTAAACAGGAGTCACATGGTTAAAGGCAGCTTGGTAGCTTGACCCGGAATCACGGACATCCTCAACGGATGAAATATCAAAGACAAACATACACTTTTTAGCTTTGCCTAATCCCTGCTTCTTACGTTTAACTACCGAGGTTTTAGTGCTTATTTTCAGCTTGTTTTCAAGTCCTCGTAACGGCTTGAGGCCGATTGATTTAATCTCTAACCAGTATGGCATGTACGTTTCGTTACCAACCTCGATTACGAGATTCTGGCGACCCTCCTGGCAGCGCGGAGGCTCGTTTCCATTCCAATTCCCGTACTCGCATGGCTTTGTTTTGACATTTTTACCGTCAATTTTCTTCCAGACTCCAAGGCACGGGTTCTCTCCAGCATCAGGCCCGCATAGTGGATCTTCGCAGGAAGGATTGATCCCGTCATTGGAGCAGCAGAGGAGCGGGTTATCCTTGCTGAACTTGACAGGGTAACACTTGCATGTATCATGCTGTCGAATCAGCGCAACGGTGAGCGAAGAATATTCTTCTTCAGCTTGGTCGCAAACAAGAAGCCCGGCTTGCTTGCCCTTTTGCCCTATAGAGAGGTACAGCGGCTCGACCTCTGAATCATCCTCGTCCTCTTCCATCCATGCGTCAAAATCGTCCTGCTCAGCCGGGAGACTCCCCTGTCCCTGCGCAACCAATTCCCCGCCCTCAGCAGCATCCCCAGGGGTAAAATCCTCGGTCATCATTTCCTGGCTGGCAACTTCCGCTGCAACATCAATATCACTTTCTTCTTTCTTCGTGAACGTACCCATTCTATTCTCCGTTTTGAATTAATTATTACTTATATATCTATCACTTATCTACATCAAAAACTCATTCAGCAACAAACCGAACATGAGGAATCTCATCTGCAAGGATAGCCTTGACAACAGCCTCGTGGTCCTCGCAACCACTGATAGCGGCAGTCATCTCCTCAACCTTCAAGGAATAACTTTTCCTGTCCGCTTCTTTCTCTGCTGCGGCCTTCTCTGCTGCAGCCTTCTCTGCTGCAAGCCTGCCCTCTTCGGCCTTTTCTGCGGCGGCTTCGTTGGCTGCTATCTTCTTATCGGTGGCGACTATGAATGCGCCAACGTCACTACTAGGGGAGCACTTAGCCTTGTCAGCATTGATAAGAAAACCGCCCTTTGTGTACGCCTTGCCGTCAAAAGTAAACCCGGCATCGTGCAACAATTCTTGATTGGCTTTCTCCAGGGCAGCAGCAGCCTCAGCCTTTTCACGGTCTGCTTGCTCTTTCTTTTCGGCAGCTTCCTTGGCTACACGGTCAGCTTCTTCCTTTACTGCGGCTGCGGCGGCTTCCTCTTTTTCATAGGCACCTTCGAGCAGGCTGTGCATTTTGTTAATGATGCCTGTAATAGCAGGAATGTCGATGTATTTATTATCACCGAACGCCACTGCTACTCGATCAGCAGAGTTGATAGCCTCGCTGATTACAGCACTATCCGCCTCAACACATTTGGAGAATAATTCACTCACCTTAGCCAGATGAGCAGCAGCAGCATCCTTCAATCCCTGCTCAACTTTACCTGCCCGTAACTCTTCCAGCTCAGCCTGCTCCGCCGCGTACTTTTTGGCAGACTCCTTTGCCTCCAGAGCAGCAGCTTCTTCAGCCTTTAGCTTGTCGCCGTACATGGTAGCCAGGGCCTGCGTTGTCTGATCGTGAGCATCGGCGTACCGGTCAGCTTGATCCGGGTGGGGCGTGAACCTTTCGATCAATAGTTCTTCGGCTACAGCTTTAATCTGGGACGCGTCGTAACTGGTTACTCTCCCCGGAAGAGAGGCTATATTGAGTATCTCGTCAGCAGTATTCTCTCTCCAGAGATTGTCCTTCGCAGCCGCTTCACGTTCTCTCTTTTCGGCTTCGATTTTGAAATTTTTGGTACGAGTCATGACAGCTGATCGGATCTCTATCAGCTCGCCAAGGGTATCCGAAAGCAGCCCCTGGAACGCCTTGTTGATCTTATTAACAGGATCTTTCAGCTCTTTGCGCTTGTTGTCCGCTGCCGAGAACATCTTTGATACTGTCAACTGATACGCCCGATATTCTTCCCCGGTTTCCCCTTCAAATAAGTCTTCTTTAAGGAGAAGCTCTTTGCCGCGCTTTATCTCCTCGGCAATAAGCTCCTGAGAGAGCAACTTACCCTTATGCTCTCCCCCGGCTATTGTCAGCCCATTGAAAACCTGCTGGACAAAAGCCCTCTTGTCGATGACCAGATTCATGTTACCGGTTTTGGTGTCCAGCTCTGTCTTTAGCGGAGTTCCGTTGTCTTCGCATCTTTCAACAACCCCGAATCCTGTGATCCTTGGAAGGGCTATCCCTGTATCAGGCCGCTCAATAACAGACAAACCCATCTCTTGTTTCAATCCTTCAACGATATCGGCATCGACCTCATCCATCCCTTCGCCATTCATTTTATCTTTCGTATCCACAATCACCCTCATGTTTGGTTGTTAAGTAATTCTCTGGCTTTTTTCGCCGCTACAGCGACAGAAGCCTTTCCGTAAGCTGTCGGGGTGTCTCCCTCACGCCCGCAAAGCCTCACGGCCTTGTCAATATCTTCGATGTCTTTCCTTGGGACCGTTATGGTTATTTTCATCACTTCCGGTCCCTCCTTTTTCTTCACCTTCGGGAGGTGGTTCTTCAGCTCATATTCCATTATCATCCTATTCGCCCTCCTACGGCCACTCGCCGGTTTCTATCCATTCCCTCAAACACTCAATTCCATCGTCGCTATAGATAGCATTCTCCAACACGTCCTCAAGCTCCATAATCACATCACCCAGTATCCAATTTAATCGCTCAAGAGCTTTAACTTTCTCTTCAAGCCTCATAACCTTGGCCCGGAAATCCCTAATCCGCCTCACGTTGTACGCAGCCTTCTTTTTCTTGTTTGCCATACGCTCATCCTTTACTTTTCACGTTAATTGTGTTACTTGCTTCGGCACCAGACCAGGAAGCGTTTCCGATCAGGATGTGTTCTTGATCTGATAAAAACAATATAACCCGAATCGCCATTAGGGTCAACATCTAAATCGCCATTTAGATGCCATTATAATGCCATCGTGAGTTATAACAATAATATAACTCAAAATAAAAAGGAAAGAAAATGCAATCAAACAATGAGGCTCTCAGCAAAGGAAACCTTATCCAGCTCAATTCACAAAAAGATGCTAATGAACTGCGGGCCAAGCTGGTGAAAGAGCAAGGCGGGGTTTGCCCCGTGTCCGGATGGGAGATCACCGCCAGCACCTCCCATCTTGACCATGACCACCAGACAGGGCTGTGCCGGGCCGCCCTTCACCCGGCAGTAAATCGCTCCCTGTCTCAGGATTCCATGCGCAGGTTCGGGGTTCCGTATAAGGATCAGCCGAGAATCCTCCGGGCAATGGCTGATTACATAGAGAGCAATATCCATACTAATTACCTGCACCATTCCACGAAACCAAAAGATTTGATTATCAAGAAATCGAACTATGAGGCATTGGGGTATCTCATTATGGAAAACGAAGGGAAGCTGCCTCCTTGGTGGGGATATGCGCAGAAGAAGCCTACCAAGAGAAGGAGGATTCCAGCTCCGGGGCAGAAGCTGACTAAGCGGCTGTCCGCCTTATATAAAAAATATAACTTTGAGCCTGCATATTATTCCGTGGCTAAAAAATAATGAACATGGATGCAAAATATCCCTTGACGCTCCTGTATAATTTGGTTATATTCCTCTCATGAGTTACGGAATTATAAACGTCAACAAGAAAAAGGAGAAAACTGGCTGGGTTTACTGACCAGTACGAAGACAGTCATGGTTGATTACACAGACGAGCAAGAAAGATGGGTTTCCGAATATAAGCATAGATTAGGTATTGATCCAGTGATGGATACGTTTGAATCTGGTGAATGTACATTTTCTGATGCGGTGAAGATGAATTGCGACATGGTGCGTGATGATGTCAATTATCTTGACCAGCTTGGATGCTCAAGTGAATGCGAAAACAAGCGCCGAGAAGACGGCAAATAGAAACAAAAAGCGGCAATACCGCAGAGGCGGGAGCGAACAGTGATTACCTCTTTATTCAAGGATTCGCTTAAATTTACGTGGTTCTACAAGCGCCTGTGCTGGCACACAGGCGCTTGTAGAAGATGGTAAATGTTGTCGCTTTTTTATTAGAATTGTAGCCGAACGATCATGAAGTTAATAATAATCAATGGAGAATATTTAATGGTGAAGACAGCGATCATCCTTTGGACAACAGAAGGAGTCGAGTACTATATCGCCGAAGGCAACCATTCGAGGCTCGCTGGCGTGTGCATCAACGGAAGCGGGAGCGAACAGCTAGGGGATGAATTGATGGTCATCCTGAACGAAAAACTTAGCATCAATGAGGTGCGGGATGCCTTGCTGCTACCGAAAACGGTGCTGATTGAATGCGGGTATAACTTCTAATTGATACCAAGAGGAAACACAATGAATTACGATCCAGACCCTAACATCGAAGCGGCAAAGGCGGCGGCGAAAGAAAGGAAGAAGCTTTTGCCAGCAGCAGGTGTCCCTCCAGTGACAAAAGACCAAGCGTCCGCCAAGCCTTCACTTCTAGAAGGCATATCCGTGACCGACACCCTCACGGAGAGGGGGGTGAGATATGGTAAGTTCTCAGAGCACGCAGATATAACACAGGCGCTGAAAGATGTAATGCGTGATACTTCAAACTGGAAGCGACTTGCCCCTTATCAAAAGGAAGCGCTAGAGATGAATGCTCACAAAATCGGAAGGATCCTTAACGGAGACCCAGATCACGACGATTCATGGATTGATATTGCAGGGTATGCGCAGCTTGTTGCCGACAAATTGAGAGGCGTGGAGCGATGAAAATAATTACAGCATCAGCAACAATTATCGAAGATGAATTAGCAAAGCTCACCCTGCCAGAAAGGATAGAGCGGTGCGGGCGGATCTGCTATAAATCGGAAGACAAGATTAAGCCAGGCTCAGCCGAGCCGTTTTGCGAGAAAGTGATAACACGCGGGCATAATTCTGTTCTTGAAATGTCCACAGTGAGCATGCTGGTAAAAGGCGACCAGGAAACAATGTCCAGCTTTTTGGGATTATTCCTGCTTGCAGAGCCTGTCAAGTTTCTCAAGGTGTCAATATTAAGCGAAGACGCTTTATTGATAACTGGTAGTGTGAGGACATTCAGAGACCTATATCATGATAAGCAGGCATTTGAATTATCTGCAATTGCCAGGGGGTTATACCGGAAGATAAACTTCATGGACGGGCATCCGATATTCCGCAAGCGTAGCCAACCGTTGAAGACCTGGGTTAACCTCGAAGCTATCGCCATTTTGGACGAAAGCGACTGGGAGTCAATGCTGGCTTCAGACCCGCTGATGTATTCGAAGCACAAGTACGTAGCTGCGAAGTTCGTTGTGAACCGGGCTGTTTCTCATGAGCTTGTCAGGCATCGCGACTGCTCTTTCCTGCAAGAGTCGCAGCGGTATGTGAAGACAAATGATATGGAATTCATTAGGCCAGTTTTTTTTGGAGATGAATCCCGATACCGTCTTGAGTGGGAAAGGTCTATGAGCTCCGCAGCTAGTGATTACTCGGACAATATTCTTCGCGGGCAATGTCCGCAAGAAGCACGGCTGGTGCTGCCGAATTCCACAAAGACAGAGCTAATTGCCTACACAAACCTTGACAACTGGAGGCACATCTTCGGCCAGCGAGACTCGAAAGCTGCTGATCCGTCTATGCGGGAGGTCATGGCTCCGCTGCATGAGGAGTTTCGGAAGAGATGGCCGGATGTTTTCGGGGAAAGTAAGGAAGGCAAACAGGAAGGGAGCCATGAATAGAAAGGAATTAGCCACCGCCATAAGCGTAGCCATGAATAGAAAGGAATTAGCCACCGCCACAAGCGTAGATATGGATGGAGGTGCGTGGGGGAGAGAACTAGAGGTGAAGTATATCGAAAGAGTGCTTGCCTCTATGGCGAATGTTATCGCGAGCACAATGAGGAACAAAGAGAAAGTAACCATAGATAACCTGTGCTCATTTCATCCTTTCACCGGCAAGACAAGGGTTATAAATACTCTTTACGGGAAAAGGGTCATCCCTGAGAGAGAGAGGGTACGGGTTGACTGGAGTAGAAATTTCATGGATAACATAAAGGAGCTATCATGAGCAACTGGTTTAAAAGATTTTCAAATTGGATTGGGCTGTCTGGTGGGGCCGAGGAAGAGCAAACATATCAGTGCCATGATGAATGGAGCTTGATTATAAAGACTATCGGAGACATGGACAGGAAGCCAAGCCCAGCTGAAATCGAAGAAGCATACTCCAGATCCTTCACTTTCCGTCAAGGGCGATGGCACGTTGGCAATCATCAACTCTGGGAATGGTTCAGTATAGGCGACGCTGAGATTGCATCCATGTCCCTTCCTGAACCAGCGAAGATAATCATTAGCATGACAGATGATGAAGAGAGATTCGACGGAACGTTAGTCGTGAATTGCGGGGCATACGGAAGATTGGCACTAAATAAGGGGGTGCCTTTTGAGCGCAGGCATGAAACAGCGAATAACTTCATTGAGCAGTTAAAAATCGAGTATGGCAAGAACATTAATATCGTCATGGCTGCCAGCGATTCACGATTATCCGGCGGAGATATCTAATGAAACAGGTACCAATTAAGCTGATGGCCGCCACAGCCATCCTCCTGCTCTCTGGATGCTCACTGAACAGCAATCAAGCCCTCCCGTCTCCGGCTCAAATTCAATACTCACATCAGCTAAGGGTGTGGAGCGATCAGCAAGACCAACGCAGGGCCGCCCAGTACGCCGAGAAGAAAGACCAAGATTACTACCGATCCCTTGACAGGGAGATACAGCTGGAAATTATTCGCCAGGAAGAGGAGACAAAGAGGGTAGCTATTAGGAAAAGCAGCCCGGCAGCCAAGCCGGTGCAGCAAGCAGGCAAGGAAGATCAATCCAAGCTGAGGGAGAAGTGTTTCAACGGATTCAACTGCCAATCAGGGGACTGCGAGTACCCACCAGATGACCTGTGTCGATCCCTGTTCGTTACAGGTGCCAGCGATGGCGAGACACAACCGGAGTCCAATATGGGTGTCACCCTGAACTTTACAGGGTCCACGGTGGAGAACTTCTTCTTTAACTCTGCTGGCTCAACCGGCTCAGACAGATCTCACCGGTCACGGACCCGAATGCCAAGGACAAATATCAATCGGGAGGCCACTTACTCTCCCCCAGCTCCGCCAAAAAGCGCACATGAAGTATGGGGCGGGGTTATTTCTGGGGCATGGAAAGATACTTTAGGGTTTGGACAGGCCGTTGCTCCCTGGTTCTTCGGGGCTGATGTCCTGAAGACAGCGTTTACTGCTCCAAACAGTTATGTATCGGTCGGTGACGATCTCACCTCTGGAGGGGAAAATAACACATCAAGAGGGGATTATGTTTCTAAACCAGTTGTTCTCGTACCGGAGGTAGAATGATGCTTGCCTTTATGAACAAGCATGCATGGGTGATAGTGTTCTGCGTCGCAGCGTGGTGGCTCTCGTGGACGCATGTTGGATATGTCGGAAATCGTCTTCACGAAACGGCGGCGGCCAAGGTAGAATCTTCTGTTGAGTGGCAATCAAAGCTCATAAGGCTCAGTCAAAGTCAACAGGAGATCAACGATGAAGAGCTCATCGTCACAGCCCTAACCCTCTTTGGTTCAGCGACACGCCCAGGAGAGGCTTACCTAGACAACAATATTGAGGCTCAACTGGCGGTGACCGACTCGGCCAGGAACAGGGCGAAGGTATGCGGAACCACCATGCGGGACGAGTTCCTGAAGTGGGGGTATAGCAAGAAGGAGAATAAATACAAGGCCATGTACTCTGTATGGGAAGACGGAGGGCCGAAAATAGGATTCTCTGACATCAAGAGATTCTCAAAAGCTCTGGCTCAGGCGAGAAAGGTTATCCTCTTAAGCAGGACTACTTCTCCCGACAAGAGGATCACCCATTACCACCAAACAGGAATGAAGTCACTTCCTGCATGGTCAAATGTGTTTGCCCCGATCAAGAAGATTGGCGGGAATTCTTTCTATCAGGAGGCTTCGGAGTCAGGATCATACTGCAATGCGTTTGTCCCGAAGCTCATCCCTATACCGGTGAAGATCAAGCCGCGCGGGAGAAAAGAGAAAGCTGTGGTGGCGGACAGGGATAGTGATAAGGTTAATACAGTAGCGGCACGTGTCGAAAAGATAAGGCGCATGTTGAGGAAAAAATAAAAGCAAAAGGAGATTAAAATCATGTTTGAATTTCTAAGAAGCCATAAATGGCTAGGAAAGAGATCAGTTCCTTGCCATACAAGGACACTGACAGAGCAAGACTTGCAGCAGCACCTTGTTGACAACTTCAGCAACTCAGGAGTACCGGACCGGAGAAAAGCAAAAGAAATCCTTGACTGTGTAGAGAATTACTTTATCTCTGCAAGGAGGCAAGGCTTCAACGCTGTCTGGTACGGGTGGTTTACGCAGTTGTGTATGCGGTCACCGGCTGGTAGACAGACAACGAAGATCAGGTGGCATAAGCCATCCGGAACAATGATGAGAGAGATCAGCAGGAGGAAGCAACGTGATTAAATCGAGACAAAAAAGGTCACCGTGGTGGCTATTACTACTTGCGTTCCTTGCTATCATGTCAACGGGCATAGATTGCGACGCAGGAACGCTCGGTAAACCGGTTAAGCATCTAAACGGGCGTGGTGTGTTACGGGCCGCTGTTGCGGTCGCGCTTTGCAAGTCGGAGGCTGAAGTCCCAGTCAATGTCAGGGTGGAACTGGTTGAGGTCAAGGGCAGAATGACCTACAGGACGGTGAAACAGGTTGATCCGGTTAAAAAAACTGAAGAGATTAAGAAATGATAAAAAAGGCCGAGAAAGAAGGAAAATTCACTACTGTGCCGGAGAGAAAAAAAGAAATGGGATACCGGATTAACGGCTCGATGTGCGGCAATTGTGAGCAATTTACCTACACCGAAGAGGTTAACGTGTATAAGTGTATAGTCTGGAAAAACAAGAGGTGCCCTCTCGGTGGATTTGCAACAACCGTGTCAAAATGATGCAAGCATCATGGGTGGAAAATAAACGATCTTGCGCAATGAACTGATAGGCGATTATTACATTTCGTAAAAAAAGCCGCCCCCCCCCCCATAAGGAGCGGCTTTTTTTGTGTCTTTGCGTAGGTTATCATTCTTCGATCTTCAGGCCGTTCTTCAGCATCTTTTTAATGCCGTCCTTCATATCCTGCTGCTGCTGGGTAAGTGTTTCCGCAGTGTTCAGCCGACCTATAACCTTGCGCAGATGCACAGCAGCCTGCCCGGACACTACCTCGTTGCAACCGATAGGATCAATGTTCCACCGGACACCATCCGAGGAGGATAGCCATTTTACCGTTTTAGGGGTGCATGACAGGCTTCCGTTTATCATGCACAGGCGAACAACATCTGCCATGATAGGGGAAAGAACGGCCCAGGGGTTGACGAGCAGGTTAGGCACATTCACTCGTGCAATATACCCCATGTGCGGAATTCGCCCGGAGTCAGAGTCGTGAGTGTAAACTCGGTCGTTGTAGAGTTTTGCGTTGGCTCTTTTTTTCCGGCCAAGATAACCAATAACCGATGCACCAAGAAACGAACCGTAAACAGCAGCCCTTACGTAGTTTTTCACCTCGTTCTCTGGCATGTACTCCACACCGGCAACCAGCGCGGACAGCAGGCTCCAATTGCATACCCCCATAATTGCAGGGGCGATCTTCATCACATCTTCTTTGTCAATCATTTTCATCATACCTATTTAAATTTTTCTTGAGCATCAGCGATCCTTTTTGCCTGCTCGGTGTTTCGTTCGGTCGCTTTCGACTTGATATAGGCGGCTACAGCGGTTCCAATTACTCCGGTCAACACAGAAATAAATGAAAGAAACATCGTCTTCATACTCAGTATCTCGGAAGTATTCGCATTCGACGAAATTTCTACAACCACAACCCTGTCTTTAATATCCAAAACGCTTTCACGTAGCTTATCGTTTTTTTCCTGTTCCTTCTCAAACGATTTACCTATTAAAGATATCTCTTGTTGTCCTAGCGCGACATTTTCAGAAATCTTATGAACACTGTCAACCAACGTGTCCATTTTGTCCTCTATCCTGTCGAGACCGGTAGGCGGGAACGGGTCTTCCATATCGCCGGAATGAGCAGACAGGGGCCACGTACAAATGAACAGGGCCGCAATAATCACTCGAAAAAGACTCATGCTACACGTCCGCTATCCAATCAGCAGGGATCAATGCCATGAGCATCGGGTGATTGTAAAAAGCCTCTATCGGGTGCCCGGCAAGATGGAACATGCCGTCCGTTTTTTCCGAGAAACTAAATACCTCAACCTCTCTAGGCGGTTTTCCCTGGCTTATAAACTCCTCCATTTCTTCGTATGTGTAATATGCCCCTACCTGTACCTCCCATTTGCAGTATTTAACAATCTGCATCATAAAATCTTTTTCCATGTCGTACGGCTCAACTGCATCGGTGCCGTCAGTATACAGTTTATTCCCGGTCTGCTCGTTAATTACATGTTCAAGCGGGTAGTCCTTTTTTGGAATAACCGACAATATTGTCCGGTACAGAGATGCTGTGGCTGCTTCCGGCCAATCCTTCAGCCTCCCGCTTGCTTGATTCCAACCCATAATAATATACCTTTTAGTCAAAGGACCACCAACTCCCGCTGGCAGTGTCGTATTTGTAATATCCGTTCGACTGCGAACCAATAGAAACATTGCTCGCGGCCCCATTTATCAATTTTCCATTGCGGGCAAGCGTGACCGCGAAAGCCCCTATATTTTCCGGGTGAAACTCCTGACCGTCTTCCGGGGAGGCTGGCAGCGTAACCACGCCACCAGCAGCGGCAAAATTTAATAGCAGGAAGGCCCGTGTCGCTACCGTAAGTGTTGTGTCAGTAGTGATCGTCAGGGCAGGTCGGGCGATGGCTCCGTCGTGGAAATAGCGTCCGTCCGCCCGGAGTGACTGGAGCAGTTTTCCGGCGCTGTCTTCTTTTTTTGCAATGAATGTAGAAGAATCGGCGGTTGCGGCTTTGGCGTGGATTCTGGCTGTTGGGGCACTGCCGCTACCGACAGACAAGTTGGACCCAATAACTGCGTTTTTAACTACACTTAAACCGCCATCCGTTTGCAAGCTTCCATCTGTTGCGGTTGTGGCTTCAGTAGTATTATCTGTATTTACTTTTCCGCCGAATGTTGCGCCCCCATTTCTATCTAATAAAATATTATTATTAATATTTAGTGATCCATAAATCCAACTATATGGTAGGTAAGAACTTACATAAGGGAGAGGTGTTGTAACTTGTCTAGTAGACACAAAGTTGATAGCTGCTAGGGCACACAACCCAGTTGAGGACGCATCAACCTCTACCTCTATTTTTCCCATGTAAACATTACCGGGGGAACGGAACTTTAAAACTCTGTACGAAGAATTAATAGATACATCCTCAACCGAAGTCAATTCATACCTAAATGGAGTACCATTATAATTAACAGTTGTGTATGCTCTTACATCATCATATGCAATGTGTGTATGATAAAAACTTACAAGTACATACCCTTCGGCATAAAGAACACCATATCCTGAGTTATAGCCTGCGCCTGTTCTTAAATCAATTTCGATTGATCCTGTAGTTCCGGCTGTCACCAGGCAAGTATAATTTGTATCAAAACTACCATCGAATAACGACGGTACATTTGCAACGTTAGCAGAGGTTACAGTAAATCTGTCAGTAGCCCTAAAGAGCCAGTCCATTAATTCATTAATTCTATTATACGGTTGTCCAAATGCTGAAGATGTCGTTGCCCAGTCACTTTGCCCTACTCGGGCATAGCCTAACGTGAAAGCTATCAGCCTGCCTACAGCATCACCAACCGACAGCACGTAATCGTGATCAACCGTTGCGGTACTGGCAGCGTCGTAAATATATGCCTTTCCGGTCTCCTTCACAGCACAATGCTCAGGCTCGGTGTAGGTTGCCGCCTCAGCCGCAGCAATGGTTGCAAAGTCCCTGCCTGAGCTTCCAAGCAGGGAACGGGCAGCAGCCGGATCAAGCAGCTCCCCTGGGCCGGAGTCTGTGGAGCTCCGGCCCAGGAAGCCTTTGCCAGGAAGTTTCCCGTGCAGCAGGTTATATATCCAGTTCGCCATTATGATCAGCCTGAAATTTCAACTTCAAATACGTCGCCAACATCCAAGGCAACAGGGGTTTGGAGCGAAGTTGCCGACCCCCACATGGCGGTTGTTTTTGTCAATTGAGCACCGTAGATCCTGACCCTGGTTGTATTGGTTGCAACAAACGTTGCAGCGTCAACGCCGATACTTGATATTGTATCGCCAGATGGAGTAGACACCCCGGCAACACTGCCAGCCCCTGTTGATAAAGTAATCACCTCATCGGCTGCAAAAGCGGTGGTGACTACAAATTTGCGAACCGAAAGGGAAGCTGCGGAGATAATATCGGAAATAGGGGTCATCCCAGCTTTTCGGTAACTTGCCCAGTTCATCCGCTTGTACAACTTTGGCAGAGCGATTTCCACCGTTGCTGTGACAGAGGTGAGGGTTACCGTTCCGTCAGCAGCAATGATGACAAATGAAACCTGCAAGTTTTCTGATGCCGCCGCGCCTACAGCGTCTCCGTCCGTAACCGTGCTTGCAGCCTGGAGCAGTCCAAGAACCTTCCGTCCAGAAGAATCAAGGATAGGATGATGACTGGCAGCGTCTCTGACTTCTACTAAGTTCGTGACATGCCCGTCACTGTCTGCAATGGTTGTTGTTGCCGCCGTGCCGACAGCCCCGGCAAGTGCAGCCGCATTCCATCCGCCGTTTTCGGTGGACGTTGTTCCAAGGGCGATAGTTCCGGAAAAATTTGTCGCATCAATCAAGATATGTTGCGCAGCTGCTGTTAAATCAGCCTCGTTCCAGGGCATAAGATAAACATCACGCCCTTGGAACCACTCCAATACCGTATCGTACCCAGCACTCAGTGATGCAGGAAATCCGATATGTCGAACATTGTGTAACCAACCCATTTGTCTCTCTCCTTATGAAAGAATTTCAAGATAATCGCCGATGTCCATCGACAGATAAAGGATGAATGAATATTCAGTCACCCATACTGCATGTTCTTCTTTTAATAATTTTCCGCCGCGAAGGTAAATTTGAACAGCCTCGTTGCTCAAATAATCCAGTGCCGAAGCTCCTAAGTTCCCAGCTTCACCTGAAAATATATAATGCGCACCGCCGGAGTTGACAAAAAACACAGTACCTGACGGTGATTGCTGCGTGATACTGAGCAGTGTTGTCCTTGACGCTCCGCCAACCCCAGGGGCACCTTGCTCACCAGCAGGACCAGCCCTGCCAATCTCGGCAATAGCAACGTCTATATCTCCAATAGATACATCCATCAGACACCACCAATTACATAGAACGGGCAAAGAGCGATCTCTTCGTTATCAGAATTGGACAACTTCGCCACGTACCAGTTCCCGGCAGTTAGCTTGTTCAGCTCAGACAACGGAAATGTCCCTCCAAAATATTCCTCCGATGTCCCAGGATAAATAACAGGAAAGTCGTGGGTAGCAATTACCGAAGTATTAAAATCCAAATCGTCAGCAAATTCAACTCTGAGATATGTCCATGTCTGCGGGGCTACAACCCTGTTTGTAGGGGATGTCCAGAACCTCCATGTCATTGGAACAGTTTTGTTCTGTGTCATAGAATAACCTGACCCTCCGATTGCAAAATACGGAGTCTCCGGGTTCCCCTGAAGGAGTGCGGTTCTCTGCTGCGCCTCCATAAATAGCGCAGGAGCGGCGGTGATGTCGGGGGAAATGCAGAAATATGACATTATTATCTCATTGAGTTATTATATAATAAAAATTATAACATTTTTGTAATAAATTACCAATCATATTTTATCAAGAAAGTTCCTGGTCATTTCTGATCGGCGATCCTTTAACAAGTCAATCCTGGCGTGAACTTTCTTGCTCGGCTCCAGTGATTCAAGTTTGTTGATTAGCCGCTTATTCCTGTTCAACCGGCCCTGGAACTTCTCTATCCGGCGACTCAGAATAAAATCATCTCTGTTTTCAGCAATGAATTCCTTTTTATTCTGTGCCTTCTCCAGGCGGTCATTGAATTTATTGATCCGCTGTTTCTCTTTGTCATATCGAATATCCCAGATATCATGCTTCTTTTCTGCTCCTTGACCGAGCCGCCAATAGGCAAGCTTACCAACCAATGGTACAGAATCGAGCGACTTAAAACCACTGTCATCGCCGAAGGAATATATATCCTTTGTCAGGGCATCAAGTAGCTTAAATGGGGGCAATATCTGTTTAGCAGCAGCGGAACCAACCCCCTCGCGGCGGGCCTGCCAAGTGACGAATCTTGAAATGCCACCGAGACGAAGGATATTATCCACAACTCTGTCTTGCAGGGTTGATTCCCTTCCAAGAAGAAAGTCTTTCAGCTCGTCAGCAGATGCGTTTGCCAAGACAAGGAACATTCCCAGACGTGTCATATTTTTAAGAGCGTCAATACGCTCCTGCTTGGAATCGCTCTTTAGCCCGGTGACTATCTCCCTGCGGTAGATGTCGAACTGCTTGATTGTATAGGATTTTAGCGAGTAGAAAAGCCTGCCATTCCCAGCAGTGAGGTATTTTTCTGGCATCTCTGATTTTGTAACAGGCTGGAAGTCAAGCAACCGGTCGATTACAAGAAGACGCACATTGTCGGTCACATCATCATTCAACAGGTCTTGCACAACAGAATCAGTTTCATACAGAAACATCGGCTTTATTTTCGCTTTCAACTTGGCAGGGTCAACAATGGCCTCCTTTTTGAACTGCTCAAACGCTGAATTCAGGAAAGTATCACGGGCTATACGGTTCATATAGCTTAGGCCGGTCAATTTAAAGATCTTGTTTACCGCAGCTCCGATTTTGCCCGCATCTGTAAATTCTTCGGCGATATCGTCAAGACCAAGCTCCTTGGCTGATATACGCTGCTTGCCAGTTATCGCCTTCCTTAATGCCCGGCCTGTCTCGAAAAGCCCGGCGTTGTACATGGGCGAGGCAAAGTCACCAACCTGCGTAATGGCTGAAGCGACTGACCCCATTGTGTTCATCAGAGAAACGTTCTTGTAAGCTCGTATTGCACCAGAAGTCCCTCGCTCGTGAAACCGCGCCATCAGTGTGTCCCTAATCTCTTTCTGCCCTTCAGGGGCAAGCCCCTGCGCTTCCAGCTCTGCAACAAGCATTCCGATTGGCTGCGTGAAGTCTCCCTGCTCATTCCTTGCAAGGATTTGCCTCAGCTCGGCAGCAGCATCCTCCAGCTCGATCTTGTCCTCGGCGGAGATACCCTTACCGGTGAGTTTCTCCTCTGCCTTGTCTAGTCGTTTTCGCACCGCAGCCATCTTCTCGCCGGTTCTCCCAAAGAATTTTCTATAGGCAGCGGTTTCAACAACCGATCTGATGTGGGCGATCATGGCAGCGTCAGGGTCAAAATAGTATTGTACAAGCTCTTCAGGGATCGACTCAAAAACCCTTTCCTTTGATGAACCTGGGCCGCTCATCCCGTAACTCCGCCCAAGAACAACAGACGAGGCTACCTTAGCCCTGTCCTCGTCTGTAAGGGCGGACACCTTTATCCCCATCTGCTTCGCCTTGGCCCTCAGCGCGTCAGAAAATACAGGGCGCATATCTCCTCGCTCCATGTGGCGCAGCAAGCCCTGTGTGTCCTTGACAACCCTCGGCCAATACTCCTCAACCTTCCCTACGTCGAATCCGGCATCGGTTAGCAATTGCCACATCCTCTCGATAACTTTCCTGGCAGCTTTATATTCAGATTCGAGATTGTATTTTTTAACCAGATAATCTATTTTCTTTTTGTCGGAATCGTGTCTTGCAAGTCCCCAATCAGAGTAATCCCTCGGTGTCATTTTCACTTTAGCGGATTCCATCAGCGGCTCCACTGCGGCTGTATAGTCGCGGGTGTCTTGCAGAATATCAATCTCCATGCGGCGCAACGCCTTCTCTGTCTCAGGACTCCACTTTCTTAGTCTTGACGAGATAGCTCCGAGGAATTTGTCAACAGTATTCCCGGCATCACGGATCATTGCCTTTGTCTGTCTTGCTGCGTACCTAGCTGAGGTTTCGTTGCTTTTACCCTCAAACCTCCTGACATACTTCTCTTCGCTCGGCCCCGCCTTTGCCTCTTTGAGCATGGACTTTACTCGTGGACTCATTGGTTCCTGGGGATCGTAGAGCAGGTTGATGGAATCAGTATTGGCAGGCTTGTTACCTTCGGCAGCGGCAACCTTATCATCAAGGATCATATCCCCACCAAGAACAAAGTTCGCCACCGCTGCGTCTGGCATGAACGATGTGCCTGCTATTTTTTTCGCCAGCTTACGCATCATAGCTGCTAAATCAGCAAAAAACTTTTCTACTGTTCCAATAGGAGTCTCCCTGGAGGTAAGGGCTTTCGCTGTTTCATTGGCAAACCACTCATCAAAAGAGAGGAGATATTCTACCAGCGACCCCCCGGTTGGAGTCTTCTCTCCAATATCGAATGCCCCAACCTTTTTTCCGAAAATAGCCTGTCCAATTGGTAGCCTTTTACTGCGGTTCAGTTTACCGGATGAAATATCCTGTTCATTTTCCTTAACCCAGGCAGCGTGCGCCGCAAGGATTTTATCCTTTACATTGGCAGGGGCGTTATCAAAAAATTCAGTTTTTATAACATGCCCGACCTCGTGAGACAATGTTGACAAATTCTTCAGCGACGACAACGACCCGTCAGTTACAGCACCGGAAACTATTATATGTTGCCCGGCTCCGCGCCACCTGAAACCCTGTATATTTCCTGCTAATATTTTTTCATTCTTCTTGATCTCCGAGCTCAACTCTCCAGGGACAACTGACGGATTATCTATATTGTCGATCAGTTCTTGCTTGGTCAGCACTTTCACATTGACCGGTGCCTTCAAATCTGACTCAAAAACAGACAGCCATTCGCGCACTATTTTTGCAGGAGCATTGCTATTGCCTCTAACCGGATAAACATTAATTTTAGGTTTTTCACCAGAATCAGGCTGCGGATCGTGAAGCAGATCAAGTTTATCACCATTCGCTACGCCATCCCTCGCTTCCTCGGATACTCCCGCTCCTGAACCTTCAAATTCTTTCTGTTCGGGGCGGATAGACTTTTTCTTGGACTTCTCTTTTACTTGAGCTGATTCTTTTTCTTTCTTGCGCTTCTTCGCGCGTTCGCTGAGTTTATCTTTTTTCGCAGCCTCGGTAACATCCTCCTTCTTCTTTTTTTCGACAATCTTCCCATTATCAGGCTCAAGCTCTGCCAACCTCCGCTCAAGAGATCCTTTAACCATGTCGGCATAAGGGGCCAGTGCTTTGTCAACAGCAAGCATCTTAGGGGAGTCTTTTATCAACCTCCTGATTATTGCCGGAGATGTCTCAGAGTTCACGCTGGTCACAAGGTCAACCATGCGCTGGGAGACAGCATCACCTTCCGGTCCTATCTTCTTTCCGATTATAGAAATCTGTTCAAAAGGATCAACAGTCATAGTCACGCCATCTTTCAGGATAGCGTTTCCGTCATCATCAAAACCCTTGTGAACCAGTTTGTCAGGAATCCCAGCGGAATCAGTAACAACCACCTCATCGCCAGGATTTAAGCTGCCGACAGAAATGTCCTCGGTAGCTCCAAGATCGAACCCTTCGGCGGAAAGCTTATCAGCCTCTTGCCCGGCCATGATCTCAGGGTTTGTATTGTATTCTTCCTTCGCTGCTGACTTAATTTTTTCCCAAAGTTCGGTCTGTCGAAGGGTGAATCTATCCTCTTCTCCGGCTATGGCCCTTGCGATAATTTTTTCAATATTGGCCTTCCCTGCCTTCGAGATTACCTTGTCTTTTGTAACCCATGCGGGGAACGAGGAAGGCTGTCGGATAGTTGCTCCAGCGTCCGCAGAGTATGGGGCTGCGCTTGGATCTGGAGCCTGCAACCTGCGCCCAGCTTCAGCCGAGGATAGATCCCTCATCATGATAGGCAGGGCCTGGGAAACTTCCTTTTCTAATTTGCCGGTGGACGATGGAGAGGCAATGCCAGTAACGGCTTCCGGTGTCGCTATCGTCGTGTTGGCGGCAGGCGTTACGGAGGGGGCATCTGGGTTGTACCTGCTATACTCCTCTTCTTCCGTGAGAGGGATACCAGCAGCTATCTTCCCTGATATTGTATTCTCCTGATCCATCTTTCTTATCTGCTCAGGAGTTAGAGTATCGTTCCCGACTTCTACAGATTCACCAACAGAACTCAACGCCCTAGCCATAACTCCTTTCGCTGCGTCGGACCTCTCTCTGGCACCTCTAACAGCCGTGTCTTCCTGAGCGGCTTGAAATATAGGGGAGGTCATGTCAATAGCCCCTCCAGCAGCAAATGTCTCCTCTGCGGCATTGCGCCATTCCTGCGCCCTTTCTTCCCCGTACTCCTTGGCGATCCCCTCCTGCACCCTGTCTGCGGCCTGTCTGCGCATGACTGGATTGTCACTTTGGATGGCCTTGGCTATGCGATTCTTGGCCCGCTGGGAGTAAGTAGCCATGCTGCCGCCCATCATGGCCGTCATCCAGACAGATGTGGCTGCCGCATCAATAAATCCCTGAGCGATTGGACCGTCTCCAAGCCCAGCTTCCTTGTCGCCGGTGGCCTGCCCCCAGTATGTCACCATCTCTGACAGGGCTTCCACCGGCATAGACTTCAGATACGCCTTGCCGAACTGTTGAGCAAAAGCCTTCGGACCTTGAGACAACAATCCTTTCAAGGTAACCTTGGTCCCGGTAACACCAAGTCCGGACATGAGCAGCTTTGATGCCCCGAAAGTTCCGGCTGCAACAAGGTCAGAAGCTGCTTCGGGGATTGTTTCCCACAGTGCTTGGCTCAGTGCGAAGTCGTGGGCGTTTTGCTCATTCTGTTCTTTTGATAATTTAGGATCAGCAGCTTCCTTTAAAAACCTTTCCTTCTCAAGCCCATACGTTCCAGCCGCGACTGTTGTCCCGAGGCCAGCTGCCCCACCCGCGTAAGCCCCGTATATCGCTCCACCCGGCCCAGCTAATGATCCAGCCGCTGCACCGAGTGCTCCAGTAGCGAGCGGGACAAGGGACGTGGGCAAACTCTCAACCGCAGACAGAAAAGTTCTCTTTACAGCACCGTCCCCTCCTGATGCTGTGGTGTCGTCAGGCCTGAGTAGTTCACTCTCGGCCATCTCCCGGCCCTTTCTTTTCCAGAAACTGCCGGTGGTCCCCGCGCCCATAGTCTCCGCCCCGGCTCCGGTGGCTTCTATGGCCCTGCCTACGCCCCTGCCGGCAGCAGTGAGAAGATCACCGGTGAACCCTCTCTCCAGCGGTTCAGGGAGGTTCCAGTCCCTTCCAGTCAGGATTGAGTATTGTGGTTCTGGCTGCGGGTCATCCTGCTGTTGAACTGGTACAGGAGCGGACACAGGAGCGCCCGGATCAGGGATACTCTCCTGATCCGGGCGCTGGGTCGGGGCGGTTGACTCCAGAGGACGAGGTTCTTCCTCGTTCTCTAATATATCGTATTGCATTTCAATTTCCTTTGATCGCTTTCCCATAAAGACTCTTTATCGCCTCTTGCCAAGCAGGCGACAGGCTCTGCGCATCAGCAAGTTTCATGTACTCTTCTTCGGCACGGCGCAGCTGGTTGTGCATGTCGCGCGCCTGTTTGCTTTCAAATTTGTAGTCTCGAAGCAGGGTAGCGTTCTTCTTGGTAAGCTGATCAATGGTATCTTCGTGTATACCCAGAGCGGTCTCGGCGGCACTGAGTGAATTTGCAAGAATCTCGTTCTCTTTTACTTCAGCCTGAAGCCTTCTTTGCAGATTGGCGATTATCTCGCTTTCTCTCTCTGATGCCAAACAGTGGGCCTGTATTTCGCCCGACATTCGCTTCTTGGACTTGACAAGAGAAGCGTTATGATCACGCAGGATCATGTTCTCCTCTTCAACAGCGTCGGCGATTTCGCAATACTCTTCACAATCAGGGCAATTATTGGATAGCCCCAGTAATTCTTCATTGGCTGACTTCAGGGCTTCCTTCTGAGAATCGAGGCTGGCGATTTGGTAATACAGATCAGATATTGTTTCAGCGATGGTTTTTGTTTTTTCCTGAAGGGTTTCGTTTGGCTCTGGTTCATTCTCGTCCTTAGATACCTGAACAAACCAATCGCAAGCTGGCGAGGTCAAGGGGACATGTATTTGTCGATCAGAGCATAGCGTAATACCTGATCCGGCAACAGTGGTTAGATCCTCATCTTGATTGACACAGTCGGCGCAGGTCTGCTTTACGGCTTCTTTCTTTTCAACCAGTTGACAGTCCTTATCACGCTCGCAGCATCCATGCTCCCGGTAATCAGAGAAATCAATAGCATCACCCCTGTTGCCAAGAAGCCCATCAGGGGATATCGCAATGACGAACGTTCCCCGCCGAATATATTCATCAAGAGTTTTTTCAAAGAGCGATGAAAAGTCCTCCGATCCAAGGGCTGAGCCGATGCATATTGATATATCTGTACTTGCTTTAGCGTCTTCCATTTTTCAATCTCCATTGAATTATAACTCACTTTATTAGAAAAAATAGAGCGGAGGCTGTGAGTAAAAGCCACCGAGTACCCGGCTTTTCCGCTCCGTCTTCAACTTATCATGAAAACCACTCCCGGTCAATCACAATCAGTATCCTCTCTTGCTTCGATACTCAGCATCAAGCCTCCGTCTGAATTGAGCAGGGGTTTCGCCGGGGTTCATAACACCGGCCATGTCGCTTGACATAAGCTGCTCATCTGTCAATTCGTTAATCATCGCATTAACACGAATATCCTTCGGGGTCAAATTGCCGAAAGCAGCCTGATACCCTCTTGTATCGTTTTGCCTCATCCATGTGTAGAAGTCAGTTCCGGCAGCCGCTTCCCCACCGGCACTCTCGAAAGCCTTCAACGCCCCCTGTATTTGCTGAGAGGTCTCCTTTGGCGTAAGCCCTGGAGGCTTTCCTTTTGTCGGAGTATCAATTTTCATACCTTGCAAAGAGTTGAGCATCTGCGCCGCCGCAACCTTTTCAGCCGTGGTGTCCGCAGCCTCAAACTTGGCCCTGGCCGCAGAGATCTCTTTCTCTTTCGCTACTGTCCGGCCCTCCCTACGCTGTTCAGCCGCAAGTTTAGCTTCTTGCTGATCCGCCGCGAGCTGCTGCTGTTGCTCTGTTCCGGCGATCCTTCGCTCGTCCAATGCCTTGTCCTGCTCGAACTGATCTTGCTGTTGAGCTTGTCTCTGCATGGCGATAGCCGCAGCTTGGGACTGCCCCTGCTCAAACTGACCTTGCTGCTGCGCGCGCTGCGCATCGGTCTGGTCTGCGGACATATCAGCCTTGACTGCCTCAACTCTGCGGCGGTACCCTGGGATAGCTCCGACAGTCTTTGGTTCGGCAATATCTGAAACTCTTACCCTTGCTGGGGACTGAGCTTCTTCAGTCCGATCGGGGAGCCTGTACCCGCCGTAAGTCACCATCCTGGCAGCCCGCCGCTTTTCCGGTTCCTGAGCGTTTGTAGGCAATCTTGTTGAATCAGCTCTCAATGGATTCCCGGTCACAGTAATTTCCCCAGTATCAGGGTCAATCCTTGCGGCCCCGCCAGAAGAGGTGGTTATACTGCCAGACCCTGGAACTCTAACCGGTGATACCCTGGATATGGGGGACGGGGTAACTGGTGCAGTGTCAGCTGCCATTGACGCTGTGCTCGGGGGAACCCTGGCATCCGTAGTTGTGGTTGGAGCAGCTACCCTTGCGGCTGATCTAGGAAGGGCTGTAGACGGTTGCTCAATTCCGGCGAAAGCACGTCCAAAATCTTTTACTCCACGGTAAACGCTGGACGCGTCCCTGGCTATTTCCCCAGCCATAGGAGCCGCTGCTGCAACAGGTAGGGTCACCGCTGTCCTCGCAAGGCTACCAACTTTCCCGGCTAATGTTTTTTTTTGAGAAGCGTCAGTAACCCCCTGCCTTGCAAAGTCTAAAACACTTCTCCCTGCGGTAGCTATCCTGCCTGGAATAGAGGTTGTCGCGGCTCTATTTATAAGAGATTCCCCTCTACCCTTCCTGCGCTTCAGCTCTTCTTCATTATTGTATAAACCCATATCAAACTACTCCTGTATTGGCAGTCTACTGTTACTTTATTTTAGATTTCTACCCAGCCACTGTTTGTGACAATATGCCACTAAACTGAGATAAACCGGCCATTCCTAATCTTGCTCCAACATCACCAGCAAACTTCCTGGCATCAACATTGAGGCCGAGCTTTCTTAATTCAGTATCATTCCTCAGCTCTCCATCCTTCCACAAGCGGTCGTAAAATTGAGATAACGAGTCGGACATCACTGTATCCTTCTGTATTCTCTTGCCGTACAAATTTGAATAGGCGTTGACAAGGTTCGCGTGGACATTTGGGTCAACTTCTGCCACATCAAGAGATGCTTTCAGTGCGTCAATTAATGCGTTAAGATACCCTGTCCCTGCTGACAGGACATCCCCGTACACCTTCAACGCCTGTTCAACTGCAAATCTTGTTGATTCAATCTGAGTGTCGAACCTCTTGGTGGCTACAGCAACAGATGCGTCCCCAATAGATCGCAAGGCGGCTGAGTCTATGTTGCCAGTGACTGCAAGCAGGCTTCCGGGCGGAAGGATCCAACCCTTGGCGGCAACATTGTTAAGTGTTGTGTTTCTGGCACTCGCAGCCGATATAAGTTGGCGGTCTCGCTCATTACCCCATATCTGGTTCTCTAAGGCAGCAGGTATTGACGCATCTCCGTTAAGTATAACTCTTTCCAGCCACTCTCCAGCAGCATCTCTGGCCGGGTTGAAAACAATATTGTTGTCAGAAGTAATAAACTTGTTATATAAATCTTCAAACAATGGGATGAGGTAGTCGCGCTGCTCTTCGTACACAGAGACAGCATTGTCTATTTCCGGGATGTCTGGCTCTTCAGCGGTCATGGCAAACGGATCTTCTTGCCTGTTGATGCTCCAGTCAGCCCCCTCCACCTCGCTAACAGCCGATCTTGCTAGATCTATTGATGAATTTGATATGCTGTAAGCAAAATTTAGCATTTTATTCAACACACAATCTATGTAGGCTGCCGGTTCTAGTGCGCCAGCATCGCAGTTGTTACCTATTGTGGTGAATATCATCCTCGCTTCCTTCCTGTAGCTACAGGGTCAAAGTGTAAAGATTCTAGTGCCTTGATAGCCACACCTTCCGGGGCAATCAGCGTTGCCCCGTAAAATGACGACAAGAGCCCTCTCCCTGCCTGGAACCGCTGATTTTCTGGAGTGTGAGTATTATTGTCAGCCTTATAGTACCATATTCCGTTATCAACCTCCACCTTTAGGTATAGCTTTCCAGCAGCATCGACCGCCGCATACCAATAAGGTATGCGGTTCAACCTTCTCTCTCTGAATCGAACTTGACCATATTCAACATATGACTCAGGCGCAGGGGAAGCTGCCCCCTGTAGCTGGTAAATTCCACTATTGCACACGCCATGCAAGTTTCCATCGTAATGGAAAAAAGAGTTAAAGGCGTAGTCAAGATAAATAGTAGTGGCACCTGTCTCGATATCCATAACCCATGCCGGACCGTCACCCAACTCTGGTAGCCCCTCAATGAGCGTCGAGATATTGTCATTAATACTTATACTCTCGAACATGTTGAATATATGGTCTATCGAGGTACTGACAGCATCTTGCATTTGCAACGACTCGCTAATGGAGAAAATAATCTCCACCAGCGGAGTGACAGCATCATTGATAGATAGCGTCTCCTGCATTAGAAACATTATCCCTGCCAAAGATGTTACTTGTTCGGAAATGCTAACCGGTATGTCCACGGGGAAGAACCCTTTGAATAACTCGGTAGTTTGACTTTTAATGGTTGGCACTGTCGCTATCATGCTGCAACTGCTTATATCCTGTACAACGCTCCCCAGTAACGATGGCAATACCGCCAGCATATTGCACGAATTAAGAGAAGAATTAATCATAGAGGCACTTATTGGCGGGAAAACACCCTCTATCTCCGTAAGTGGAAGAGGGGTATAAATTGCTTCTGTGCTAACTCCTCCAATGGGTATGGAAGCCTTCATGGTTATGAGAGAAGAATCATAAGTGCTATTTCCCTGAATAGGCGGAATAGTGGATCTCATCACTGCGCTGGATGCGCTAAAGGAAGGGGCAGAGAGGAATGATTGCTGCCCTGCAACGCGCTGAACCAGTGCTGGTTCTGAGATAAATGACTGCCTTCCTTCTACATGTCCGACTAGAGAAGGTGAAGCATAGAAGGATTGAGCAGAATCGACTATACTTGGCATAGGAATTATAAGTGCTTCTATACTTGCTTCAGTTACTGTGTCCGTTGACTGATACAATATTCCATATATCTTCCCCTCCTGATCGGGGGGTATTCCAGACATTGTTTCGTAAAATGAAACACCGTCCAACAGATCAATGAACTCGTATCGTATGTTCCCGTTAACGACATTTATCCGCACCTCGTCTCCAGCAACATAGCTGTCAGCAAGCTTGTATGTCTCCTTCCCATTCTCAAAAACAACCACCCCGTCCTTGGACAGTATCAACCCGTGTTTGTATTCTGATAATGTGTACCCGCCAGCCTGTTGTGACGCTAATCCAAAAAAAGCACCCCTTATGCCATGCGGGACCAGCCCACGAAAATAATACCCAGACAATACAGATTGTATAGACGTTGATCTTGAATTTCCCCACCCTGCGTTCCTGTTTCTTTCAACTTGAGCCTGTGATCCCCTTGTGGCCTCTCGACCGGGTATGGCTGGTGAAGGAGGGTGATACTTCTTCCTTGTTGCAAAGCCGGTAACTGGCATATAAGGGAACGAGCACCCTGAAGGCTGCTCGTTATCGACCAACTCGTGAACACATAGATTTGGATATTCGCAGGCACGCTTAGCATCGAGATTTACTTTTAATGACCCGTCGTCTGTGTCTGTAGAAAATATATCAATATACCTAGGGGAGCCGATGTCTATCCCTACTGTTGTTCCGACCTTTGTACATACACTATAAGAGATTGTTTCAACAGAAGTGTACCCAGGCATCGGCGCAATGCTTCTTGTTGGAGCTACTGCTGCTATGCCTGGGGTTACTGTTGTTGTTCTTTCTTTGTTGAGGTTGCCTGTCATTTTTTATTCCTATTATTTTGATTCATGGCAACCCGGACAGGTATCCACTGTAAGGTCCAACCGGCATCGCTGGCAACACAGCCGGTTGCGACAGCTGCTGCATCATACTTGCAACGTGAGGCCCTTTCCCAAACAGCGATATGTCCCAGCTTGCCCTGAACGGTTCGGTTGGCGGAGGGTCGGTAGGATACCACCCCGGCCCAGGATCGGTATAATAATCGTAAGAATCTGATATATCAAATTTTATTGCAGACCCTACTTCCCATGTGACAAGGTTATAATAACAGATAAACCTTACTTGTTCAAAAATATCAGGCTCTGTCTCTACCTCTTTCTCTAGGATTCCTATCAATAATTCAGGAGATACTATTTTAATATAGATGAGCCGCCCTTCTTCTGGGAGAGCAAAGGAAACCCATTGGTCCGCCAGCAGGAATGGATTTCCTTTGCTAATCCCCATTATCTCCTTTGGTTCTTCAAGTTTCTCGCAGAAACAGAAAAATACATCCAGCTCTTCATCGTCAGCGTCTTTTCCGATATAATAGATAGTTGGCCTTACCCCTGCCACTTCGGACTCTACCGGCATAACCATTGCTGCTTGAGCTATCCCGCTACCGTTTATTACCACATTAGGGTAATGCCTATTCCATGTATAAACATTGTCTGAGTCATTGAACATGACAACATCGTGAGGGACAGAGAAATTATGGTTTGGTCTTCCGAACCACTGTGATATCACAAATTCAGCATACTCGTAATCTATATCTCCATAAATTCTAAATAGATCAGGGTGAAGCGATGCCGACTCCATCAGAGATATAAACTGTCCAGAGTCTATAAGGGAAACGATGCCGGTTGATGTATCATTATACAGGAGCATGAACCGGTATATCTGCTCACCAGGATTATCTTCCCACCACGTTCTCCCTGGAGTCCCTGTTGTCCCGTCGTACTTTTTATCAGCGAAATAAATATAATGTATTATAATCGGCATAGATTCGACCTCTCGACAGAAAAAGAAACTGCCTCCTGGTCTAGCCGAACTGTCGCTACCAAAAAGTAAATCGTCCTTAATGGTGGTGCTGGCCAACCCACTCACGGCCTCGTCGAGATAGTACCTCTCGTAGTCAACAACCCCATTTTCAGAAAACATCCTTGTCGCGTAATACCTCCTGGATGTAATTGTGTCAAATGGGTAATACCCCCCTGTGACAGGAACCATTACGCTGAATCCCGATCTAACAGGGAGTGGCTGCATGAACACTGGAGGACGATAGTCTTCAGAGTCTACAAGCTGTTCTAGCACCCCTCTCCTTCCGCCTACTTTTGAATTGTCCCCTACAAAACTATTTATTGTAACCTCAAGCGTTGTTAGGTAGTCATACAGGTCGTTGTCAGGGTCGCCATCAGGAAATGGCTTAGGGTTCACCTCTGAGTGCATGTACCAACCAGCCTCTCCTGTGGTGGGGAATACTGCCGGAGAGGGCCAGTCGTCAGGGAATATATAATAGTATGGGTTCCCTAACGGGTGTCCTGGAAGTAAGTTATATAGGCTTCCTTGTCTGGCAGTGACGGTTGATAGGATATTGAACTGGGGGAGTGCCACATAAAGATCTTCCTCGGCAGGGCCATTCAGCATGATTGTAAGCTTGCCGTCAGGCCCGGTACCTGTATCCTCTGTCAATGCTTCGAGCATTCTTTGGTCAGAAATCTTCATGGGGATATTGTCCTTGGTTAGCACCCCTCTCCAGTAGTCGAACTCAGCGCAGAACACCCCTCTCTCTGTAGAGCAAGTGACAATCATTCCTTCTGGAGCGGTGACTGTTATAGAGTTGCCAACCATCGTGTCGATGTCAAAAAGAAATCCTTCCCACTTTATCTTTTTGACAATATCCATCTTGGCAGAAATATAAAAATTATACTTCTTCTCCCCGAACCACCTTCTGAGTAGGGATCGTTGCCCGTCCTGCCTCTTGACTGGGAACTCTTTGTTCATGTCTAACCTATTTCGTATTGCAATACGTGGTTGGTCCAGAACAGGTCTGCCACAGGGGTAGTGTCTACCGCTACGATAAACATGTAGGGTGCTCCAGCTACAGGACACGTCGTCCCGCCGTCGCCAAATATACCAACAATTACATTGCCAGATTCATCTATGGATACGCTGGGCTGATCCACACAATTAACAGCTATAGAGTCTATAAGTTCGTAAGATATGGAAAAGTTACTAACTGTGCCGAGGACGATATCTATTGATCCTGGCTTTGGGACAATGGACACAAACCTGCTTGCCCCTGGGATATACACAAGGCCGCTTTTTACATCAGAGGATGATCCGTAAGTAAAAGTATCGCTCAGTACCAAGCCAGATGCTCCATCTAACTCTCCGTACACTGTGCGTAAAACTCCACCAACATGATATTGTAGAAAAAAACCAACCCCTTCAGGGTCGCCCGACAACGCGACATTGTATCCATCTGGCTCATTGAGGGTGTATGCTCCATAAACTTCTATGCCGGTGTACAGTGCGTTACACACGCTGCGATGCAAGACTATTTCATTTGTTGATCCGGTATTTCTCCTGGAGAAATAAACAACGTTATGCGTACCAACTTGCCCGGCATCGGTATATTCAGACAGTGTATACCCTGCGGGCAGGAGTGTTCCGGTTGAGGCATCAATAACTTGCAAGTCGCCATCTTCGTTCGGGTAGGATAGTAACCCGGCATGACTGGATACCCCGTTGGTTATCCATGCAACCACCAATAAACCTTCTTCCCCTTCATCACCTCCTTCTTCCCCTTCATCACCTCCTTCTTCCCCTTCATCACCTCCTTCTTCTCCTTCATCACCTATCAGATTTATAACCACATTGGCCCCTTTGCCTGTCCCGGAAAGGAAGCTAAAGGTACTATCCGCAAAACGCAATGTAAGCGGCGAGTTTGTATCGTCTATCAGGTAGAAACCGGAATTTATACTGTCAGTAGGTATTGGCAGAATCTTCCTGCCTGCAAGACTTGAACTCGAAGCTAATTCTGGTATATATGTATCGTCGGTTATGTAATACTCAGAAACAAGGACTGTGCTGGTTGTAAAATCACCAGCCTCATCGACAGTCAATACAACGTTATTGAAATATCTATCATCCATCCCTCCGTCGTGTGGCAAGTTGATAAATACTACCCTTTCATCGGGACCGCCACCTGTGATTGTTCCTCCAAAGAGTAACCAGCACCCAAGACTGGATACGTCAGAAGACGGGAATGGTATAAGTGCAGGCGTAATAGTCATATTACAGGTTATAACTTTCTGGCATAATCAGCGAGGAAGCATCAATAGTTTTGTCAGCGTCGGTAGTAGACCAAACCACAGGGTTACATGCAATGTCAGCTGTTGCAAGCGTCAGCCCTACGGTAAACTGCAATCTTATTATCGAAGAGGAGGCTGCCCCGGTATCTGTCAACGGCTGCAATCTCGCGAAGGCTACAGTGCCATTGGCAATAACAGCACCTTTCCATACCTCTGCCACAGTTTTTGACAGGATAGCAGACGAGGCCGCTTCCCATGACAGCCCAACTCCTGGCTGCCCGTTGTTGGTCATCTTGCACAATAGAACCGAGCTTCCTACCCCGTCACCGGGAGTGGCTGGGATCGGTGATGTGTTATCGTAAAAGAACAATCCATAATTTTGAGCTTCCATTTGCCCTGCTAGAGCATCAAGAATGAAGTTCCTTGCCGGCATTCCCGTTTTCATTTTATACCTTATCTTTATATTAAATAGACAGGATTAAGAATCCCAACATTAGGAGATCCATTAACCATATTTAAAACAGTTTGCAGGTCTGCCGAGAACAAAGAGTTTCCTCCTCCCGGTGCCGATGCGTCAAAAACTCCCAACCCTACCACATCGTAATCTGCTCCAGCCGTCCACGATAGAACTGTCGGAGACAATGCTGCTACCCCGCCGTTCTGCACAAAAGACGGAGCGTCGTAAACTATACTTTTTCTTACGTAACTAGGATCTATCCCGACCGTAAGCTCGTTCGCGCCATTTATACCTGGACTTGCTGTATGGAGTGAAGCCCACAATTCTGCCGGTCTAGACACTGCCTCTGTACCGAACAGCAGGTTAAGAATTTGCTCGCCAGCATAAGAAGAGAAGCCTACCAACGTAATTGATAACGACCCTGAGTCGTACTGCTTCTGCACTCCGGCTGTCATTGTTTCAGGGTAAGATAGTGGCAATACTACTAAGCACTCGTCGTTGTCTGCATCTCTCACGGACAGGTGAGTAACAAGGTAGCTTGCACCGGTACCCGGAGTCCATGCAACAGCGATATTATTAATAACCCTTACTTCGCTGCCAACTGTATTAGCTGCACCGAATGTTATAGATTGTCTCGCATAGTCGGGGTCGTCACCGGCAACAATTTCGTTATCTGCCCCCTCCTGTCCAGGGTCTCCTGAGTGCATAAGCACTTCCCATGACACAGGTCTCGTGAACGCCCCTGTAGTGAGTAACCATGCAAGCGATGTCGTGTTGGCAACAGTGCTGAAAATATTTGATATCATGAAGTGATACCTGAGATTGTTATGGGGATGCGCAATGTCTCTCCCGCAATTAGTTCTCGTGGAGATGCGCCCCTTACTACAGAAAACAATAGCCCGGTTGTTGACCCGAATAGCGATGTTGTTGTCATGAAAACTCCCATAACAGTCACTGCCGCCGCAGCTGTATATACTATCTCGTTGAGGGAGTTTGTGTATTGCCCCCCTGTTAACGATCCGGGGACGAAAAGCTGGCGGTCAGTTTCTACCCAGTCAGTGATCTCTCCATAAGAGGTGATGTCCGTAGCCACGTCATCGTATGTTGGATTAACCACATTTTGAAAAGCGTTTACATAGAAGCTTGAATGTTGAGTCCCGCCAACAAGACTTGCAGCCATCCAATAATCCCTAGCTGCGTAAGGCGTTAGATTACTAAGCTTGTCTGTCCATTTAATCTTCCCGTCTCTACCAAAGCACTGAAGGGTATATACAACTGGGGGAATTGGCATGTTATTCATAGTTTTGTCTCTTGATAGCCCAATCTTTATCTTGTAATTTGTTGGCGGTTCCGTCATTCAAGATTGTTATTTTGTTCTTATTACCGTCGTTAACCATGATAGCTGTTGCCCCTGTTTCAGAGATAGGTGCGGCGACATTATCGTACTGCGGGTATCTTATTCCCCCTCCTGGCTCTGCCACAACCTCCCCTTTTGACCCGAACCAGTACGCTTTCCCTTCATCAACATAGGAGGTACCAAAGACGGCTGTCTCTTGGTCAACAACCATTGGAGATGAGTTTGTCAAATCTTTTCCTGATACAAAATAAGTCTGGTCGCTCACGACCCAAATTCCACCTTCGACAGGCTCCATCACTGATATGGCTTTGGGGAACTGCCAGAAATTGATCTCGTTATCTCCTGATGTGAACTCGCCAATCGAGATAAGGTCGCTGGAAAAGGCAGTAGAAAACCATATCCTGGACTTGTCGGCAATCATCATTCTTGCCCCAAAACGCCTTATGATGTGACCAGCAGGCGGGCAAGTCTTACCCTTGGTCGGGAGCTGTTCCCCGCTTCGATGATCGAAGTTAACCAATAGTGACGACTGCCCGACCGGAGCCATCCCTGCAAAATAATACTCGCTTCCGTTCGGTGTAGTGAGGTAAACCTTCTTCCCTACCACCTGTCGATCCGGAGAGTCGGAGAGTCCTGAGACAAGTCTGCCTTCGCTGGCCGACCGTACTGGACTTGCGCCAGATTCTGTGCCGTCCTCTCCCAGATAAGTATAACAGCAGCTATATGTTCCAGCACCGAGGTGCCCGGTTCCAGAGAGTATCGGAGCCGTTGCTGGTGGCACTATGCCCCATCTTCTAACCACCCAAGAGGGGAGTATCTTTTTTGCATTTAACGAATCAGAGAAGAAAATGTTCCCGGTGGCATGGTCATAAAACCAGGAAACCTGTGTCCCTGTTACACCCTCTGCTATAACCTCGGCATCGTTTGGACCGTTGAACTTCATGATCACAGTCCCTTGTCGAAAAAACGAACCTCCAGGGCAGGAGAAACCATCCCGGCAACCGGCCCCGAACCACACCTGTCCGATGCCTTCTCTTGAAGAGAAAACCCCTTCAGGGGATATGTTCACATTAACAGCATTGCGGACAAACAGAGGGGATCCTCGTCCGTCCTTGGGGATGTTAATGTCCTTTGACCGGTTGTTGATCCCTCCTGTTGGTTGAAGGGTTGTCATTTTGCAGTTCCGCCCACGATACACCAATCTTCAGCAAGCATATCAGTTTGACTGGCGAGCCACCCGACCACGCATTTCCCGTCAGCAGAACGCGTGTCAATATGAGGGCATATCTCAATTTTATCGAAACCTTCGTTTGCCATAGCCAGTGCCGCTCCGCCTCTGGTGTCCATTATATATCCTTACGTATTTATTAAGAAAGTTTTCAGTTGTTAAGGATTACTTAACAACTGAACTGCTAATACTTCCCGTTATGAGTAATCGCCGAATTGCAATCCATTCGAGCGTCACGAAGTTTACGGATAGCAGCTGACCGGTCCGGGCAAGGAGGAACAGTTTCAATAATGAGCTTCAGTGCCACGCCAAGAGCTTCCCGGATCTTTGTCCCATTCTCGACCTGCTCAGGGGTCCATTCATGGTAATCCATAACATCTTTGATGTCTTCGGCTGTTGCCGATGTTGCTGTGTTTAAATTCACTTTTTCTCCAAAATTATTTACAATTGAACTGTATTCCGATGAGGGGCCGAAGCAACTGACCTTCGCCGCGCCCCGCCAGCTACAGGGGGTCCATACTTCCTTTCAAAGGAGCGTATGTATTTTTCAGCCCGTCTGGCATCGTATGCATCTGAGTCAGGGTCATCATACGATATTGCCAGCGCATAGTCAACGATTGCCTCGTGATGCTCTGACGATACCTCCATCTCTGCTGTGTCCGGCCCTAACGGATATCGTACCACACTGAGTCTTATTTCGCACGCTACATTAGGCAAAGGAGACACAATGATAGAATTATCGTCATTGACAATATATTCAGGCTTCCCTGTAAGTTTTCTCCATTCACTATCGAGACGAGACAGGGTTCCACGATCAATTATCTGCAAGTTTGAATCAAAAACGTCATCAGTCCAAAGATCTGCGTATTCAATATTTATTATAGATTGATGAAGATATGCTTTTCGCTGATCCACAGAAAGAGGAATTGTGCATATTGAGCAATCAGAGTCGCGAATTAGCCGCTGGCGTATCGCAACCTCTCTCTGTCCTTCAAGCAAACGTGCCCGAATGATATCATCACACCATAAATAGGGCAAAGTCCTGTCTCTGGCATTGGCGCGAAACCTTCCTATCATTTCGGGCAGTAACATATTAGTACACCTTCCCTACCGCTCTCAATCCTTCAATAATATCTTCTTGGATCTTTGCGACAGTTTTTCTCTTGTCGACATTAACGTTTACAAGGTCTGGATTACTCATTGCGTATTCTATCAATGACTCCTTGTTATCCATGCCATTAATTATATTCAACAAATCTTGCTTTGCAACAGAAGTATCCATCTCAGCTTTCTCGTTAGCGGCTACTCTGTCGGAGGTCTCCTTGCCTGATTTAATTAATCGTTCAAGGTCAACCTCTTGGCTCTCGACTCGCTTTTTCTCCTTTTCTCTGACCATGCCGATGACTTCTTTTTTCAAATCAGCCAAGGGGATGGAGGAGTCAAGTTCCTTTGAAGGGTCAACGCTCTTTGCGAAATTCATCAGCACCTCAATATCGCTGAGTTCAGAAATCATCTTTTCGATTCCTGATATATCGAGCTTTGCCTTTGCGTTAGACTTTGCATTGATCCCGTCCTTCACATCCCCGACATCTGCTTTCCGGTAACAATCTGGATTGTTCTTCAGCATCTTTTGAGCGGGGATTTTAGGGACAAGCTGGATATTGTTATCCTCTGTCCAGATGACCCCTGTGCCATACAGCCGGTCATGCCACTCGGTATGCCGGGCGAATGCCCGGCCTACGTACATGATCGGAACCATCCCGGATCTGTTATCAATCATGTTTGTTCTCCCAGAAGTACGAACTGTGCAACAAGCGCACTGGAGAGGGCTGCCCCGGCAACAACCACAACAATCTTGGCGGCTTTTGGCAATGGTTTCATCTCCTTTACCGATACCGTGGAACCACGAGAAGTAGCGTTCAGTGCCAGTGCGGAGAAAAATGCTGTATCGCTTTGAGGGAAAGTTGCATCGTCAACCCCGTCAGAGTACCGGAAACCAACATTCACTGTAGCGGCCTGCCCTGCTGCTGTAGAAATAACCTCCAGCGCGTCGTGCCAAACAAAGCCTTTCGGCAGTTCATCAAGGACAATAACGTCAGCAACAGCAACTGCGGCGGCTGCTCCATCAGTAACCTCTTTCATGATACCGGATGAGTCTGTCTCCAATCGCAACCGGGTGACCATCTGGTTGCCGTTAGGCATCTCTCCGTACCGTCCTGCCTTCTTGCTCCAATTCTTCTTGAAATATGTAGCCATTATATATCCTTTTATTTTATGTATATCCCGACAAATGCCGGGATATTGTTTGCGTAAACTCCTGACTAAATTCCTGACTAAATTCCTGACTAAATAGCCTGGATGTCAGGGATAGGTACAGCGATGTCAACTGTAACAAGGCCGTTGTCTGTCCACTCCTCGGTACCGTTGAAGTCCATCAGGTACTGAATCTTTGAGCAGCCACCCAAAACGCCTGCAAGCTGTTCCATCTTGTCGCCGTGGTCAAAATCTTTCTCGTTGTAGAAGATTGGGGACTGAGTGTCGTCAAAGGTGCCGAAAGCTTCTCCAATTGCACTTTCACCCAAGACAACACATCTTGACAGCACATGGGTTGTGCCGAAAGCAGCAGGAACCTTTGCTGTTGACTCCGTCTGGGACGTGGTCGATGCGCAGTAAGGGACATCCTCGCCTGCCTTCCAAGCATGGAGCCAGGGCACAGGAATGATAAGGAAGTTGGCATCGTAAGCATCGGTCTGGTTAAAAACCGGAGAGTTACCCGCCTTGGTGGCGCGAGTCAGTGCATTTGCTCGAAGCTGCTGGTATGCAGCATTCGCCATGAATGCCTTGTACGCGATCTTAGGCACAAGAAGCACGGTAACAGGCTGCTGAGTGACCATCTTGTCACCCGGAACACTGATGTGACGAGGGGCAGCGACCAGATAGGTCATCAATCCATCCAGTGTCTGTACCAGGTCACGATTGAAGATGTCTGCGGTTGAGATATTAATCTCGCCAGCAGCCGGAGTGAGCTTAACCAGGCTCGCCCCGCTACTCTCGCAAACCCAGTGACGATTACGAGACGGAGCCTTGACAGGGTTTACCATGATATCGCTGAAGCTGTGCTCGGTACTGTCTGTCAGTGGAATTACCCACTCAATGTTATCAACAGTCCCTCGCCCGCTAAAGATCTGGGTAGAAAGCCGCTGATCAATGTAATTGTCCACTGCTTGCTGGGCGAATGCCTTGCCAAACTTCTTCATATCGTGCTTTGTCCGCTTTCGCGTCGAGCGACTTCCTGGATTGATTGGGAAGCGGGCCTGCTTGATCCTGAAGCGATCATCAACGAAATCGAATCCTACCCCTCGGCCCTCCGCCATATTGTCCCCCATAACGGGGATCATTTTAGGCGGACGAAGAAAGTCAAAAACAATCTCGTCCCCGTCCCCAGCCATGAAGTCTTTTGCAGTGACAACAGGCATCCCTGTAGCGGACTGAATTTTAGTGGTTCCCCTTGCAAGGGTTTCAGCCTTTGACTGATTAGGAAGCGCGCCGGTCATGCCGTTAAAGGCAGTCGGTCGGCTTCGGTTCATGGTCATGATGGTAGCCGACTGCACAATCATTGCAGCGGCCCCACCTTGTGTTACTGTTGACGCTCCCATCTCTTCTCCTTGTTACTTCTTCTGTTTATTTTGAACTAAACTGTGCCAGTTATCCGTCTTACATTTCGTCCTCTATCGCCTTCAGCAGGTTCTCGCTCAATCTCTGGATCTGGGCGGGGTCTCCGTTAGCGGACGCTAGATACTTCGACAATTTAGCCTCATCGGCCACCATGTCAATAAGTCTATCACTTCTTGAGCGATCGCTCTTGGAGCTTTCAAAGTCTGTTAAACTTCCCGGCGCAGGCAGACTTGCTTTGCCAGCCTCGGCTCCCTTGGCGGCGGAGTCCAGTGCAGCGGCATCCTTATTGGCCGTCGCCTGCTCCTTGAACATGTCAAGCAACTGAATACGGTTTGCCGGGGTTCCTGTTTTAAGCACATCATTATATGCATCTTTGACAATTGGATTCTGTTCGTCAATCCAGGCCGTGAATTCAGGGGACTTCACCGTGACAGAGGCATCCGCATGCTTTGCCCCAACAACACTCTCTTCGAGATACCCAAGGTTGTTATTGTTCGCCTGGATCAAGTTGTCAATCTGGTCTGCCTGCTTGTTAATGACATCCATTAACCTGCGATCACGAGCAAGGTTAGCTTCAAAATCAGCCTTATCTTTTGCAACTAAGACAGCATAGGAATCTGGGTCAAAGGTTTTCATCGGCTCAAGCGCAGGATTCGGCACGTAGACCGGGTCAGCTGTCGGTGCCGCTGCTTGAGCAATAGCCGCTTCAGCAGGGGTATTATTCTTCGCCACCTGTTCGAGAAGGCTATCGAATATACGCTGCTGGTTTGCAGTCATATCAGTGAGCGAGGATGTAAATTTTTCTGCAAGACCTGCGATCGCAGTGGTCTCCGGTTGCTCCGGTTGCTCCTCTTTTACTTCCGGCTCATGATCGTCACGAGTTGGTTCAACATTGAGTGTGTTCATAAATTCTTTAATTCCGCCATCATCTGACATCTTTGCTCCTCCTGTTCAGGGGTAATTATATAATCTTTCGGAGCTGGCCTGCGCTCCCTTATCTTGCGGTTTATTTCAGGGCTATGTCCTTCGCTACGCCTCTGCTGATATCTGGCAGACAGCCTTGATTGCCCGCTTGCCAGTATGCCATTGAACTGCCTGTCAATTGGATTCTTCTTCATCCCCCTCCCTCTATCCCTTCAAAAGGGGATTCCTGTGTTTCCTCCTGCACTTCAGGTAGAACGGTAGCTGGTTGCTGCTCATCCTGCCCGCTTACTCTCGGAGGAAAGTTAGGGCTTGTGTTTGGGTTAATTGCTTGCCCTGCTGTAGCCTCCTGCCCGCCTGTAACTACCGGCTCAACAGGCTTCCCTGCCACAGGAGTTCCTAGTCCAGGACTTGTCCCGACCACCGGAGGAAGGAACGTGGGTGCATCGTTAAGGTCTTGCCCGCCCTGGCCAATGTAAAGCTCGTCAGCTATAGGTACAACTTCTGGTGTGGCAACAATCTCACGGGCTGTTGTTATCGCCGAGAAGCTGTGATCTCCCGATGTCTTTCCTGTTGTCGCCTTTGTAAGTTTTATCTTCTCTATCTCGTGGTCAGTCTCGGCATCTGTTTTATCTACCTTGCTCGCTGATTCAGCTTCCTTGATGTCAAGCTCTCTTTCCTTCAAGGAGAGCTTCTTTAGCTCAAGCTCGTACATCTTCTCTTGCAGTCCGGCATTTACGCCCTCGTCAATCTGTTCCTGGATCTGCTCGGAGGAAGGTGTTTTCATCTTGGCAAGGACTTCTTTTATCACTTCAGCCCTGTCATGGATCTGCATCAACGCCAGCATACGTGGATAAAGAGCAGCCTTGAACTCGTCCGGAGCTGACTTAACAACTTCTGTCATCGAGATGAGTTGCTGGTTCTTGAAAGTCGGGGTGCTCGGTAACTCAGCCAGCTCTATGTGCATGGTGTGCAGCTGAACAGAATTGGTGAGCTTGCTGTCTTCAGAGGGAATCTGGTTCAGCACGATCAGCTTATCGTCCCCGAACTCGTTCCTAATAAGGACAGCTTCATTTTCCTGAATGGACTCAGCCTCAAGCATCAATAATAAATTTCCAACATTTTTCCTGGCGTTATTGTAATAATCAAACGGCTTTGCCAAAACTTGCGTTGTCTGCTCTATGAGCTGATTATACCCTGAAGCTGATTCCTGCCCTCCGCTTGTCTGTCCAAGGAAAGCCGGGGTGATCCCCACCACCGCAAATAAAGCAGCCCTGGCATCTTGAAGTCGCAGGTACTGCTCTTGCGTGAGGTCACGCATGAAGTCGATACTGAGCATCTTGGCTGCACCAGGGTACTTGTCAACGAACTCGGGAGAAAAAACTAAATCTCCATCTGCCCTGCCAACCTCGTCTCTGAAGGTATCGTCATCAGCTAAAAACATTCCGTCTGGTCGAACGGTGCGAACAGCAGATAATAGCCATTGCATCTTGCTTGTCCGGCTGTTCACTTCATCCTGGAGGTAAATCATTCCACGGACTTCTCCATATGGGGTGCCGGTTCTATCCTCTAGGTACCCAAAGAATGGGGCATAGTGAAATTCGTCACGGAATATGGAAGAGAATTCGTCGTAGAATATATTATTGCCAATGGCATATGCTTGGCGGACCCTGCTGGTTACTCTTTTGATAACCTTTGCCCCTAGTCCGATCATGGCCAAGTGGTCTGGGTTGCCAGGCTCATACTCTATACATTCACCATCTTCCTTCATCAGCAGGACTGTTTCCGCCCATCGCCGATACAGTATCTCCGTAAGCACTGTATCCTTGCGGGTTTTATCCTTGAAGATTTCATCTTCAATAGCATATCCCCTGTCAGATCCCCATACTCCGTTCAGCTCCAGCCCTGCATTGTCAGATGATTCAAGCAGGGACATGGCGCCTCCGCCAGTCATCTCAGCAGCTCTTTCTTTTTTTCTTTTTCCTTTCAATGAATTGATAATGAAGAGTAAGTTTTCTCCTTTCATTACAATCTTCTTTTCCCGGACAACCCACTTTGCCTTCTTGAGCAGGCGATCTTCCGGGTTCGACATGTCCCACCACATCTCATTGCGATGGACAGAGTTTACACGGATAGGGTACTTGTAAGGATCTTGCTCTTTGCCTATCTCGACCCATCCGACTCCAACCTTCAGCAGCCCCTCAAACCCAGCGGTACATGCGCGATCACATCCTGATCTTATTTCTGTTTTTTTAAGCCGCTGTCCAAGTGCCTTTACCTTGTCATCTTCCTGCTCAACCCTTGTGAAATACTCCTCGTCATTTGGGTCGTATGAGCTATCGCTGTCAGAAAGAACAACGAAGTCTGTTCGTGTCTTGACCTCTACTCCTGATACAGCATTAAGGGCTGTCTTGATCAGCGGCTCGACGGCGGGAGGAACACCCCTGTCTTTCAGCCTCTTCATTACAGGGGCACTTAGCTGGTTGTTATCAGCGTAGTCACTTTCGAGGTCAGCCCTGCGTCTCCAGGCGTTCTGGTCAATCATCTCTGACCGGATGTTCACCAGCTCTTCAACTGTCAGCGGGATATCGTGAGGAGATTTTCTCTTCTTCTTTAATGTCGACTGCGCAGAAGCACTTTCGTTTTCTTCGCCAGCATAGGCATCGCTGTTGTTGCCAGCGAGCGCGCTTTCTATTTCAGTTGCCATTTATTGCTACCATGCTGGGGTTGGTTGTCGTTTTTTTCTCATCTTCGGGGCCGGACCACCTACGGTCCCGCCATGAGCAGCCCATCCTCGGACAAAGGTCTCGAATGAGTCATATCCGTGCCCCGCCCAGTCCTTAACCGGGGTGTCCTTCCAGCAACCATTCTTCTTGTCCCACTCATGGCGGTAATTCTCTAAGCAAGTGATGCCTCCTTTGTACGTATCAGAGGTCTCTTTGCTCCACTTTGGCTGAGACTCACATGCTGTCGAGATAAAGCATTGAGGGAGAAATAACTTTGTTTCCTGAATGGAGATGTATTTATTTGGGATACGAGGTACTGTGTGTACGTTTTGCATCCCGGCCTTCTCAAGGATCATCTTCAAGGTCTTTGGCTTTTCGGTAGCTGACTCTGCGCTACCGGATCTACGAGTTTCACCATCATGAGGGAGGAAGTGGTTTCCCCAAATGTAATTAAACTTTCTAAGCTCGGCCCAGTAGAAGAGTATGTCTTCGTCTGTTCCTGATATGTAGCCAATGAACCGGTGCTGATTCTCTATGTATTGGTGGAGCCAGCAGGTCGTGTTGTCTTTAAGCCCGATATCCCATGCAGTGTTTACAGGACTTGAAGGGTCATGGACAATGTTTGAAATTTGCCCTTTCTTCCGTAATTCTTTTATTTTTGAAGCGAGGTATGCCCCTTCAATGGAAGCGTCAAATGCCTCAGCGGGGGTGCCTGGATACTCTCGGCACATATCCCCTTTCATGGTATCAGACTTGATCTGGTAAAAAGCCTTCTTTGGTTCGGAGAGCGTTATGTTTAATTTTCGCTCTAAATTTTTAAAATATTTTTCATTATCTCTTGAGATGGATACTCCTTCTGGATTCATCTCGTTGTCGTTACCGTCTTCCCACCATCCATAGAAAAAGAATTTGAAACTTTGTTTGGTCAACTTCGCCTTGGACAACATCATGTCCTGAGCTTTTTGGCAATACTCGTAGAACCGGCCCGACTTGCCCTCTGCTGTGGACTCGATAAACAGTGTCTGCCCTATCTTCAGGGTGTTGATGGCTCCTGTAATGATCTCCCTGGCCTGCTCAGGGGCTCTTGCAGAAATCTTCCCGAACTCTGAGATATGGAGGATCTGTAATGTGTCGCCACGGTGGGAAGTTCCGCAATAAACCGATGAGCCATTCTTCCAGACAAGTTCCTGTTTCGAGTCGGTGATTAGCGGGTTCTTCGCCTTGATATCCTCCGGGAGATTGTCGTAGGCATATTTTATTTTACCGAGCTTCCTCATTGCATCCTTCAGGGTAATGTCAATGATTCCGCATTTCTGGTTTTTATTCCAAAAAACTGTGTCAGCCATAATCATCGCTATGAGTGTAGAGAAACCTCGCTGGCGATCCTTGAGAATTATATTCCAGTACCAGCGATTCAGCCACAGGTCCATCTGGGACGGATTCCTCTTAAAGAGAACTCTCTTTCCGTCCTTGTTGATGATGTAATATAGATTATCGAAACGCCACTCTATATCGGTGACGCATCTCTCTATTTTTTTATGGTTTGGCATTTTGAAGTCTGTTAGCCAAAAATAAAAAATCCATTATGGTCGATGCCATTAGAATTCCTTTCAGCCATATCATATAACCCAAGGATCGAGTCTAGTGTTCTTGCGTCGCTGCTTACAAAGCACTGTCCGTGCTCTGCCAATGAATCGTGGATGGATTGTTCAATATCTGTCGCGAGATTCGGCAGCCTCTCTTGTATAAAGTCGAACTCGGATATGGATAGCATATCATGGGTCTCGCCTTTTTTGATTGAAGTGCCCGCGTAAATGGTTGAACCGTTAGCCCATACCAGCTCCCTTTTTGTTTCGGATACAAGCGGACATGCTTCCTTCAGCTCGGTCGGAATTTTGTCGTATGCCATTTTTATTTTAGATAAAACATTAGAGGCGGCTCGGTAGGTGAGTTCGACGAGTCCACATTTAACATTCTTGGCAAACAGACACTCATCTAGCATAAGCATCAGTACGATTGAAGTTAGTCCCTTTTGCCTGCGTCTCTTGAGCACGAAATTCAAGCCTGTAAGCGAAGTTTCTATAAAATCAGTTTGGTCTTTGTTCGGACTAAAAGGTACTACATGACCAGCTTTATCTTGGATAGAATATAAATTATTCAACCTCCAGATAGGGTTATCTAGAGCAGCGTCTTTTATCTTCGTCATCTATTTTCTCCAATTTTTTTTTCAAATTTTTCAGGAGCACTGGACACCCCCCTATCAATATTACAGCCGCCGCCGATTAGCCACCAGGGGCACCCCCCCCCCATCATCCTGCCTATGACCATTCGGAAACTTTTTCATTCATCATCCAAGCAGACCACGCCAATCAGCCAAGCCATGCGGCAAAAAGTGGGGGCAGTGCGGGGGCTGTGAGTATGTGCAAATACTGTACTGCTGTGCATGTGCTTACAGTTCAGCTCTTCCTTGTCTTGCGACCAACGGATTCAGAGTCCGTTACCCTCTGCGCTGCCTTACTGCCCGGCCTGCTCTGCCCTCTGGTGTCCCGTACCGGTTCCAGCTCTATAACCCGTTGCTTGTCTGCGCCTGCTCCAATCCTCTTAACTGCTCCAGGCGGGGCGGGTAGTCCTCCGGTGTCTGCTTTGTCAATGATGTTTGCGAGGGTGTGCTGATTGTCCACTACTGTCTTATTGCTTGATTCTGTGTACGTCCTTGAATTCACTCTCTTATGCTGATTAATCGCAATATGCTGAGCATAATTAACAGGGCACGTCCCGCCGATTACTGCTTGATCCATCTGCTCGATAATCCAATCAGCTACGGCCTGAGCAGCACGAGCAAGAGATTTATCCGCTCCATCTATATAGGAGTCGAGGAGTGTTGAGTTGCCGCCGCAGGACAAGCAAAACCCTGTCAAGGTGGGTAGATCTCCGGTCTTCGAACACTCGTCCCGGTAAGCGTTGGCGGCTGTCTCTAAATCCTCAATAGTGCGGAATACGTCCTTGTATTCCGCACGGGTCAGGGATAGTGGGGGCAGGGTGCGCGGGCCTTTTTTCTTGGCCGCCACCTTTTTACGAGCCTCCGCAAACAGTCCTTTACGGGGAGCAGGCCCGCGCTTTTTCTGCTGATCCTTGGGAATTGGTACGTATTTCATTGGATTTCCGGCCTTACCAGGAGGGAGCGGGGCCCACGGTTCCTTTTTTGATCCCTTGGGGGTTTGTGTTGGATCTTTGAATTTATCGGGTTTTGTGGGTTTTTCATCGCTCATAAAACGATTATCACATAATTGTAAAAAGGTTGCAATATATTTAATACAAAACTGTAATAAATAGTTAGCAGGCTAAGAATATGGGTTAAAAATGCACGGCGTTTTTGACATGTGAACGTCTGTTGCAATAAACGAGGGTAAGTTCACATTATGAATCTAATATTCAAAATGTGAAGCGCGGTTCACATTATTGCAATACATTAGGCAATAACAATAACTTAAATAAAAAAGAACACAGCACGAAGAAAAAACGTGACACTGTTATATGAAAGTGTTATAGTTAAGACAGGTCAGAGAGACAACAGCCGAGCGCACTTGATAACGATCTGACCACATGCAGCACCGAGGCAGAGGCGAGAAAAGCACCATGTAGACAACCAGCAAAAGGGGACATTATGAAAATCATACGCAGCATAGACAAAGAGAGCCATGAGAGAGCGGCGGGTTTAACCCTCTCGTTGCTTAGGTGCGAGATCAGTAGCCGGACCGGATTAAATAAAAGGAATGTCGCAAACCCATTTTACACGGAAGACTTTGACAATGGCTTGATAGTCTGCGAGTACTACCAGCAAGCAGACATGGGCGAAAAAACATGGCACGGCATTACAACCGACCTTGAAACAGATACAGTTTTTTGCTTTGACGCTGCCACGCTGGCAGCGGTCCGCTTGCAGTGTGTCAGAGTGGTGAAGAACAGATTTGAAGCAAATGAGTCTAAAGGAGAAAGAGAAATGACCGTGAAGTTTACAGAGTTTGAAAAAATAAATAATAACCTATACAGATACGGTTGCTCCATGTACAGGTTATTTGCCTGTGGAATAACCCCAAACGAATGCTGGTTAATTAATCCTGAAATGAGAGAGCTGCTTGATATTAATGCAGCCACGGGTGACGACATATATGGGACGGACTGCTTCTTCCTGGAAACGGGGACAGTACCAAAGGGGTTAGCATTTGCTCGTAAACCCATACCGCGTAATTAAAACCGTTAACAACCGCCCCGTCGCGCGGTAACGGCAGGCAGAGAAAAAAGAACAAAGCACAAAGAAAAAGCGTGACACTGTTATATAAAGGTGTTATAGTTAAGACAGATCAGAGAGAAGTATAAAGCAAATCAGGTGAAAGCCTGAACAACCCAAACAAGGAGGATATCATGACAGAAAAACAAATACAAGCAACAATTCAGGGCCGTAAGCAGCTCATTAAAAGACTCGATGCGATTCTTCCATATTATTGCGGGGAAGTGCAAGAGATCAAAATAAAAGGACGGGTCATTGTGGCCCGACGTAGCGGATACGAAGCATCCAACGATTCGGTTGTTTGGGGATCTTGGGAAGAATACTAATCAAACCACAACCACAACCGCCCCGGCCAATCAAAGGCCGGGGCAAAGGGGAATATATCATGACCACATCACGCGAAACCAGCACCACAGGGCTGAAGTGCATAGGCCGGGGAGCCTTTTCAACTGTCTACAGAAAAAACAGGTCAACCGTTTTAATAAAATCAAATGACCCTGTAAAAGAATGCATGTCTCTTGGCTGGTTCCCTAGTTCAAGGTTGTTCCCAAAGATTGAAAGGATAGCTATATGTGAAGACGAAGAGAGCAGCATCTACGAGCAGAAACATTTTGACAAGGTGCGCAAGGTGAAAGGTAATCTTTCTCAGTACGAATATGAATTCTACTGTTGTCTTCGCAAGTTGACACCCGAACAGTGCTCATATGAATCTTTCTACAATACCGAGGACATGTTCAGGGAAATTCCGAACAAGTTCCACCACAAGAAAACCGCTCTCTGCGCGGCTGTGGATGCTCTAACTAATTACGGTTCTGATATAAGGTTTGAGATTTCGCCGCACAACATAGCTATTGCAAGCAGCAAGCTCGTTCTCCTTGATTGTTTCTTCTTTTCATCTGTATTGAGGAAAGCGCGTAATTAGCTTGATACAGGCGAAACAGCAGGGGCCTACCCTCTGCTGTCAGGGCGGGGCGGTTCCCGCCCTCTGACGAGGCCAGCCAGCTTTTTTTATAATCACCTATCAAAAGAGGGGATCATGACAACATCATTCAAAGTAAAATATGCAAGGCCGACGCTATACGCGCGCAAAGAGCCGACAACCGACAAGCTGAGATTCGTACTTAAGAACACAGGCAAGAAAGACCTCTGTCTATATCATGATAGAGCAGGGAAGCATCTCGCCTGCCGTATTCACTGGTATGAGGTTTCGATCCGCCGAAATAGGAAAAGCATTATGTGGAATGCGCAGAAACACAACCTTGTTTGGTTATAAATCCAACCACAACCGCCCCGGCAACGGGGTAAGGATAAAGATCATGAAAAAAATATTGGTAAAGACAATATGCAGCGGAAAAGGATTACCTGTAACAACATTGGCACATCCAGGATCAAAGCCGGGTGATTATAACGGCTCATCCCTGCAAATCAGGGAAATAACGGACATCCCGCAAGGCACAAGCCCGGCGTTTATAGTGTCTTTGTGGCGAGATACTATAGATTTAACGCCATTCGGCGACAAGCCAAGACTATCTTTCCGATTTGACGAGATAGGCCCCGGAAAGATTGCAAGGTAAAACCACAGCCGCCCCGGCCAATCAATGGTCGGGGCAAAGAGAAAAAATGAACGAAATAAGAACAAAATATGCGCAAAGCACATCGGCACACGTCAGGGAAACGGCCGTTAATATTGGCAGCAACATGGGTTGCTATGTCTGCGGCAACCTATATCAGTTTGAGGTTGTGCCTGTAATATTTTAATTAACAAGAGAGGATAGCATAAAATGATAACAATCTTAAATACATCAATCATCACGGCGCACGGAACGTACACCTATAAAGCTTGCTCGCTTGAGCAAGCAAAGAAGATCATCACGCCTTGCTTTCGGAGCGCGGTCGGGCACGAGTCAACCGCCGCCGTTATCTCTACCCTGCTCGGGGTAGAGGTTAGAATGAACCGGATACAGTATCAGCAGCAGGCAGGCGATACAGCATTGGTTTTTAAACTCAAGGGCCGCGCTCCGGAAGGGACGATCCTTACCACAGGCGAAATAGAAGAAATCGGCTACGAATGGGGCCTGCTTGAGCGGATAGACGTTAGCAACACTCTGCCGTAAATAGCGCGCCAGCTTTCCGAGGAGTTTTAAGGCCACAACCACAACAACAACCGCCCCGGCCAATCAAAGGCCGGGCAAAGGGGATAGCATGAAATACTTTAAAAGTACCGAGACCAATGATAGAGGCAACAAGGCTCTCTTTATAAATCAGGCGCTAGTGGAGTCAATCGAACAGGTTGACCTAGATAGCATTGCCAGGATCCGAATGACCTCCGGGAAAGAGCACACTGTCCTCGGAAGTGTCGCTGAAGTAGCGCGCCAGCTTTCCGAGGAGTTTTAAGGCCGCAACAACAAGCACAACCACAACCACAACCACAACCGCCCCGGCCAATCAAAGGCCGGGGCTTAATCATTCCGAGGGGCAGCGCATGACCGCCACAGCGAAGAAACCAGCCAAGCAGCCGACCAAGCAGCCAGCCAAGAAAGCAACAGGAACCAAAGGGGTATTCTCAACCCTTCCCCTTGAGACCTTTCAAGCATTGAAAGAGAAATTCCCCCACTGCTCGACAAATAAAGCTGTATTACTGATCATTGAAAACCACCTTGGGATGGAGAGCGCGCCGCGCGCGTCAACGGCCTATAGAAAATATAAATGCATCCACCCGGCAACTGATACCGTTCTCCCTCTGCTTAATCGCTCGCAAGTTGCCAGGGTTTTGAATATGGAACGCACAACATTGATAAAGCACATGAACAAGGCAGAGGAAGGCGGGTACACCTTCACCGCGAACGGGTGGGCGGTGAAGGTGTTGAAATCCTCATGTACACCATAAACCGTTTGACAAGGCCAGCGTGTGAGGTATATTACCGCTGGCCTTCTGCTGTGCAATATACGAAAGCACAGCAGGAAACCGCTATACATCACCCCATGACGGCAAACCATGCAAGGAGGCACCGGCAAGGATCCACCAAAGCGGAAGCACAACAGCAGCCAAGCAAGCCCCAGCCATAAGGCCGCTCCTCCTTCCATCACCCTGCCGAGCCAAGCGCACCCCTTTCAAAAATGGGGGTTTATCCCCCCTCCGTACCCCCAAACATATTCGCCCTACAAAATCACAGGGGCGAAGCTATTTTTACTCTCAACACTAAGCCTTGTTTTTTCCGCACCATGAGAAATCACAGGGGCATGAAATCACAGGGGCATGAAATCACAGGGGCATGAAATCACAGGGGCATGAAATCACAGGGGCATGAAATCACAGGGGCATGAAATCACAGGGGCATGAAATCACAGGGGCATGAAATCACAGGGGCA
>Ga0316189_10000238_pt1 | contig 53946 bp, 52 predicted proteins | sample LowCovwburrow_MG_FD_204930 | JGI IMG/M metagenome (GOLD analysis project Ga0316189, IMG submission 204930) | Coastal sediment microbial communities from Maine, United States - Lowes Cove worm burrow | ecosystem: Environmental > Aquatic > Marine > Coastal > Sediment | place: USA: Maine... | reverse complement strand
TAGGCGCGGATACCCTGCAGAGGTGAATCCGACTTGGCGAGTGCCTGACCTATGCGTGCCGCGCTACGTTCACCGTAACAGTCCAGCGCGGCCAGAAATAGACCTTCTTTCGATTTGAAGGCGGCGTAGAGGCTGCCGGGTTTGAGCTTGGTCACCTCGACCAGGCAGGCCATACTGGTCGCGCAATAACCCCCCTCCCAGAACGCCTCCATGGCCTTTTCCAGGACCTCCTCTCGCTTGAACTGGATCGGTCTCGCCATACTGATGTCCTTGTACTCTGGTTCAATTGTACATTTTTTGAATGATTGCTCAATATTTATATTGAATGATCGTTCAACTTAATCCATGATTATGGAGCTTTCATTCAATAACTGACGAGGACAAGGTGATGGGTGTGTTGAAAGACGAGATCGATGCCTATGATGCGGCTAAACGGGAGAAACTCCCAGGTGAAGTCCTGGCGACTATGGCTCAATGCACCGAAGAGCTGAAGGGGGCAGGTATAGAGGGTCGAGCCTTGAAGACGGGGGATGCCATGCCGAACTTTGAGCTGCCCAATCAACACGGCGAGCAGCGGCGCCTGTCTGACTACCTGGCCGAATCCCCACTGGTTTTGAATATATACCGGGGCGGCTGGTGCCCCTACTGCAACATGGAAATGAAGGCTCTGCATGACGTGTTGCCCGAGATTGAGTCATGCGGTGTACGGTTGGTGGGCCTGTCGCCCGAGACGCCGGACAAGGCCATGAGCACCGCCGAACGCCACGCCATCGATATCGATATCCTGAGCGACGCGGGCAATCGGATAGCAGATCAGATGGGGCTGGTGTTCGAGTTACCCCAGGCCCTGCGCCCTATCTACGAAAAGGTCGGTATCGACATACCGGCTTTCAATGGTGACGACAGCTTCAAGCTGCCGGTGCCCGCAACCTACATCATTGGCCAGGACGGTGTGATCGTTTTCGACTTCGTTAACGCCGATTATACCCAGCGGTTGGAGCCCTCAGAGATCGTTTCCAGGCTCGCCATGCTTTAGAAAAGCATGTGTGCCCATCCATCTACCTCGTGAGGTCACATAATCCCGTCCAAGCGAAAAAGCCCGGCCAAGGTGGCCGGGCTTTTGTAGCAATAAGAGTCTAGCGATTACCGCTGCACTTACAGAGCTTTCCGAGCGCATTAATATGCATGGTCGGGGGGATGCCCGTTTCCACGGTTACGGTGGATGAGAAAGGCGCGGTCTCGACTCCAGTCAGTCCGCTTGCATTTCCCCACAGTTATACTTTCCGCTGCCTTTTTCGAGCTTTAACTGGAAGGTTATTCCACAATCGTTGGTTTGGCACGTCGGATCAGGGCCAAATGGGAACAGCTTGAGTTCGTCCAAGGTCGTAAAGCGAATAGATCTATTCTGGGTGCTGGTATAGGCGTGGCTTGTAACTACCGTTACCGAGTCTTCCGCAGCCTCTACAATTCCCAGTTGCGCTGCGGTGAAATCGACGGAAACCGTGTCACCCAGTCCGTTGGCGTTTACCACCGTAAAATGATCGGTCCCTACGAAAGCAGGAATGACTCCGCCGATAAGCGTCATTTCGCCTTCGCCTGTAACTATCACCAGATCGCATTGATCAGACTGTCCACTCAATGCCTGGGTTGAAAAAAGCGACAAACAAAGGGCGACGCCTCATGCCAATGCTGATGTTTCCTTTTTCATTGTTCTTCTCCTTGCTCTCTTAAGCGGAAGCTTTCAATACGAAAGCCCCTGAAACCATCATTTACCACTAGAGCATCGTTCACTGCCATGACTGCGATCAATGATAGTCCCATCATGTCAACCACTGCGGAGAAAGTTGGATAGTCGATACGCCCGAGGGCATGCCCTAATCAGTTGCTTTGGACACCCTGGCAGAGACAATTCCGGTTACTTCGGTTATCTTCAATAAAAGAAGGGCTGGTGTCAGGTAGATCAACCGCCATCGGGGCCTGCAACGACTGACTAAGGAGGAGAATCCTATGCCGCAACCATTGAGCCTGTCCCGTGCTGCGCGGCTGGCGGGGGTATCCCGTGGGGAATTACAGGAGAAGATCCGCAGCGGGGAACTGGCCACGTTCGAAGGTGATATTAGCGTCAATGATCTGCTGCGGGTCTATCCCAACGTCGCCCTGGAAAACAACCAGATGCTCGAACGGGTGACGATGATCAAGGAGGCGGCTCTGCCCAAGACGTCATACAGCGACGGGGCCGCACCACTGCCACAGGTCATACTTACCCGGCTCGAGGCACTGAACACGACGCTGGCCCAGACGAAGAGTGCCCTGAACGCTTCCGAAGACCTGATCCAGGGAACGATCTCTCGGTTGGAGGGGCTGATCAACGCAGAAACCCCGCTAGGCCAGGCGCAGATCGAGGAGTTGAAGCAATGGCTGGAAGAAAGCCTTGCGAACCGCCCTGATCACCCGGATAAGCGTGCCCAGTTGTTTGCCAAGGATGCCTTTCTGAGGGTTATGGCGGCGAGCGTGAAAGTGATTCCGAGTGGGCACGAATTCTTCGTGGATGGCACCGAGTCCATTCTGGATGCTTCGCTGCGGGCAGGACTCCACTTCAACTACGGCTGCGCCAGCGGTAACTGCGGTTCCTGCAAGGCACGGGTGATAAAGGGAGAGGTATGGAAGATCCGTGACCATGACTATCTATTGAGCAGTTCCGAACATAATATGGGGTACATGCTGAGCTGCTGTAACACCGCGGTGACAGACGTGGTACTGGAGGCAGCGGAGGCGTTTTCCCCATCCGATCTGCCGTCCCAGGAAATTCGGGCCAACCTGCGCAAGATCCTGCCGCTGTCCGAAGATCAGGTGCAGGTATTGATCCAGACCCCGCGGACCCAGACGCTGCGGTTTCTGGCCGGCCAGAAGGCCAGGCTCACACTGGAGAACGGGCAGAGCAGGGAGCTGCATATCGCCAGCTGTCCCTGTGACGGACGGAATCTGGAGTTTCTGGTGCGCCACGATGAAAGAGATCCCTTTGCCGCCAGTATCTTTTCGAAGCAGCCGCTATCCGAGACTGTTACCCTGTTTGGCCCGTCCGGCGATTTCGTGCTGCGTGACGAGTCTACCGCGCCGGTTTTGTTACTGGCCTTCGGTGACGGTATCGCGCCGATAAAAAGCCTGACGGAACACGCGATCTCGGTGGACCAGGCAGAGGGTTTCCATCTGTATTGGGTGGGGGCATCGGCACCGGACAATTATCTGGACCGCCTGTGCCGCTCCTGGAACGACTCCCTGGACAATTTCCACTATGTTGCTCTCGCCGAAGAAGGGGTCAATGACGCCATTCAGCGTATTCGCGGGGATCTGCCGGACCTGCAGCGATACAATCTCTATCTCGCGGGAGCCCAGGCCGAGGTGGATCAGGCTGTGGAACTGCTGCGGGGTTTGGGACTGGCCGGCGATCAGGTGCGGGTTGAAACTCTATCCTAAGACTTAGCCGAACAGGTTGAAATCGGCCTGCAGGTCCAAGGGACCTGCAGGCCGGTGTGGCTTACTGGCTCTGGCCGGGGAGGAGTTGCTGGCCTGCCTCGGCGGATTTGGCGACATCTTCGGCCGACTGTTTGGTCGTGAACAGGCTCTGAAGATTGTCAATTTGAGTCTGCAAGGATTCGGGCAGCGAATCCTTCAGGCTCGCCAGCTGGGACATTATCGCCTCTGCCAGGTCCAGACGGCCTTCGTTGATATACTGCGTCGCCTGGTCAATCAGGCCCTGCGCCTCCTGCATTGCGGCATCCGCCATTTGAGAGGCGGAGTCGGCGATCTCTGCCGACTCCTCTTTGACCGCCGTTACGGTAGAGTCGGCCATCTCTTTGACGGCTTCCGTTGTCGACTGATCTGTGCTGGAAGGCCCTTGCTCGCAACCCCAAAGAACAGCGGCGGTCAGCGCAATGGCGGTAGTCAAAACTCGTTTTTTCATGTTGAACTCCTTGCTTAGAAATAACATGGCCCATCAGTAAGCCATGGTTTTTAGTGTAAACCTCCTGGATTTGCCCAGGCGAACCGAGAGAGGCAGGTTGCCCCGCCATTTCCATGCAGCAAGCTGCTTGAAATGAAGCTGCGCAAAAAGTGTTTTATCGCTTCGCATTGAGCAAAATTGCACGGGTGGTAATGCTTCCAGTCCCTTATTATCGCAGAATGGATTCGAAGATGCGCCACTCCTGCGGCTTCCCGGGAACTGCGCGACATGGGTTTGGATCTCTGGGCCTGAGACTTTTGTGAGGCCGACACAGAATACGGTGATTCTGACTGGAGATCTGTCTGACAGGTCTCAAATCGGAAAAGAGGAGCTGGAGGGAAAATGAGAGTCCGTGCTGCTGCGAGTCAGCATCTACCGGGTGAAATTCGGAGAGAAATCCTGTCTGTAAAACACCAGATGACGCTAAAACGACCCTGTCGTGTACCAGCCGCTCAAGACAGCCATCAGTGGGCTCAGGCGCTCGAACAATCAATACCTGTTGAATCCGGTCCCCGATGCCCCCATTGTTGACGAAAGTCGATCGGTTTCGGCGTGGGGCGATGGAACTCCGTACTTAACCGGGGTGTGGTGACACGCAAGTTTAAGGGACGGTCGTGAGAAGGGGCGGTATCAAGCTTTCATCGAGGCTCATCAACGCAACAGACTATGGACAAGCAGGCGATTGAAAAGATGTTGAAGCAGGGTAACGACAGTGCCATGCTGAGATATACACTGGGCAGCTTGTTGTTGAAGGAGGGTCTTTCAGGGCAGGCCGCTTTCCATCTGGAACGGGGCTTGACTCTCGATTCCGAGCATTCCGCTAGTTGGAAGCTCTATGCCAAGGCGCTTGCGGCCGAAGGCTTGAGCAGTCAAGCGATCGAAGCCTATGAAAAGGGTATTCTGGTGGCTGAGAAGCGAGGTGATATTCAGGCGGCCAAGGAAATGAAGGTATTTCTAAAGCGCTTGAAGGCCCTGGATAAAAAAAACGGGAGTTAGAACATGGGGGTACCGCACATCAAGACCGCCATCCCACGCCAGCGCTACCAGCTCGGCAGCTTCGTGGCCAGTATCCTGGCCGAGGTGGAGAGCGACGATCCGGTCAATTATCATTTCATCATGGCGTTGGTGGAGGATGGTAAGAACGAGCCGTGTCTTTATGTCACGGCCGAACTGAATCCGCCTCAGCAGCGTGACCAGGGGCGCTATCGCCTGCGGGTGATTCTGGGAGATCAGAGTAAGGTGATGGGGTCGGCCGACGAGTGGGGTGATATCGAAAAGTTCGCGCTCGATGGTTTGGGTATAACGGCTAAGCTATACCATCTGACCGATGAACAGCCAATGCGGCTGATGTAATTAGTCACCGGTTCAAACCGGAAAGTGTCTCTGGGGACGCACTATAAGGATCCCGCGAAGGATTCGAGATCTTTAGAGAAATAGAGTCAGTACCCCCGTATAGCCGTACAGGCGCCCGTTGTAGATCTCTCCGTTGGCGAAAAAGCCCAGCAGCGGGAAGTCCCCCAGCTGTTGCTGAATCAATTTCAGCTCCTCGGAGTTCTCGCCGAACTGGTAGCGACCACGGCCCAGGCAGGAGATATATATCCCGCCGCGAATGGTATTTTCACCGACCCTTTTAGACAGCCGCGCCAGCATACGCTCCAGATCCTCCCGGGCGGTGTTGCCGTCCCGGCGGCAGAACATCATACGGGTCTGGTCTTCGATCTGATCGCCCACTGCAACCAACCCTTGATCCGGGTCCAGTCCGATCAGGTTGCGCACCAGGTAGTCCCCGGTATCCGAACCCAGGATTGGCAGGGCGGCGAAGATATAGCCGCCGATCTTAGCAAGGTCCTTGGCCAGCACTTCGCCTATATCCTCTTTCATTACCTCCAGGGCGGGACGGCGGTCCAGGGAGATGGCAATGTTCTGTCGCGCCTTGGTAATCTCGTGAACCGGGCCGATGGGGGAGCAGCCCTGGGTATGGTCGGTCAGGATCCTGACCTGCTGGTCGAACACCACGCCGGACAGCCCCCGGCTTACCACGGCGTTTGCCAGTTGCGGATTCTCCCCATTGGATGAGGTGAGTCCGCCGTTGATGAAGCTGGAAGTCTGCGCCTGCGCCAGGTGCTGCAGGAAGAGCGGAGTCATGGCGTTGGAGGGATCCCCGTGCACCAGGGCAAAACAGTACTCCTGACCCTGCCACCAGGCCGCAAGGTCCGGAGGCAGTGCATGGTGTTCCCCCTGCAAGCCGGGCAGTACACGGAAACTGTCAGCGGGAAAGCTGCCGATCATCAGAGCGAGGGCGGGGCGATCGTAGATCTCCCGACCACTGGTGCAGATCCCCATGCCGACGGTACCGACCCAGTTCACGCCTGGAATTTCCTGTTCCAGCCGGATCAGGGTCTGCCGCATGTCATCGGCCAGTTGGTCGGTGGCATAGAGGAATCCAAGGTTTGCCCCGTCCGGAATCCTCCCTAGCTGGCTCAGGCATTCGCTAAGCAGGGTGTCGACCTCTGCATCCATGGCACTGGCAAACAGAAACTGCTGCATCATCTCTCCCTCGCAAACCCCAGGGTTACTATCGCGGTAGATGGCCTTATAGTTTAAGGATGAACAAAGCGCCGCGCCCAACAGAGATTATCTTACACCAGAGCGGGAAAACCCTTGAAATCCGCTTCGATGACGGCAAGCGATTTTCCCTGCCCTGTGAATATCTGCGGGTATTCTCACCCTCCGCCGAGGTGCGCGGCAGGCGGGGTAAAGGCCGGCTGCTGGTGCGCGGCAAACAGCAGGTTGCGATTACCGAAATAAAGCCCATCGGAAACTACGCCGTCAAGCTGTTTTTCGACGACGGCCACCATACGGGTCTGTTCGACTGGCGATATCTTTACGAACTGGGGACAAACCAGGATGCCTACTGGCAGGAGCATCTCGACCTGCTGAAGGCTGCTGATGATTAGGCTGGCAAGGAAGTTGCCCATTCCCCGTTTGCACGATCATCTGGACTGCTGAGCGCTGTCAGCGTTTTATCTCTGCTATAGTGGGCCCGTCGAATCCTCCGGGGCTTCCCGCAGGGCAGGCTGTTGCGCCTGTCAAGGCTTTTCTAGGGCATATCAAGACGGGAGTTTCGTCCATTATTTTTATCTTCTACCGCCGCGTGCCGGTGCAGTATTCACCACGGTCAGACCGGGACGGCTGTTGTGCCTGAACTTCTGGATCTGGGGGCTTACCTGGCTGTTGGGAGTGTGGCAGGGCTGTTGGCCGGGCTGCTGGGGGTGGGCGGCGGGCTGGTCATAGTTCCTGCCCTGGTCTGGGTGTTTCACGGCAACGGCATTGCCCCCTCTGTGGTTGTGCATCTGGCGGTGGGAACATCGCTGGCCACCATCATCGTCACCTCGATCTCTTCCATTCAGGCCCATCACCGGCGGGGTGCGGTTCGCTGGGAATTGGTGGCGCAGCTTACTCCGGGCATCGTTCTGGGGGCCTGGCTGGGCGCGGCCCTGGCCGATGCTTTGCCCACCCTCTGGTTGCAGCGGGTGTTTGCCGGTTTCGTCATTATGGTCGGCCTGCAGATGTTGTTGGGAGCCCATGCAGAGGCCCGTCGGCAGCTCCCCGGGAAACCCGGTATGTTCCTGGTGGGCGGGGTGATCGGCATGGTCTCCGCGGTGGTGGGGATCGGCGGAGGCTCCCTCACGGTTCCTTTCCTGAACTGGTGCGGGGTGCATATGCGCAACGCGGTGGCTACGTCCGCCGCCTGCGGTCTGCCCATCGCGGTGGCGGGTGCTATTGGCTTTGTGGTTGCCGGCTGGGGTGATATCGCCCTGCCAGAGGGGACCACCGGGTTCGTCTACTGGCCCGCCTTTGTGGGTATCTCCATCGCCAGCTTCCTGCTGGCGCCCCTGGGGGCGCGATTGGCCCACAGCCTGCCGCTGCCGATTCTGCGACGGGTGTTTGCCGCCCTGTTGCTGGCGGTCGGGAGTAAGATGCTGATCGGGTAAGGGAATACCCGCAAAAACAACCTTGAATTTCCCGGAACTGAGGCGCTTTTCCGAGTTGACGGACGAGGCTTCCCGGTGCAGACTGCCCAGCCGTCCCGCACCAGCCATCTAATTCCTTGCCGTAGCCGGAGACCGCCATTGCTTCCCCCGATCAGTAATCGTATCGCTGCCGAGTTGAATGCCCGCCCTGTCCAGGTGGATGCCGCTGTCCAGTTGCTGGACGAGGGTGCCACCGTGCCCTTTATTGCCCGATACCGGAAGGAGGCCACTGGTGGCCTGGACGATATCCAGCTGCGCACCCTGGAAGAACGATTGACCTATCTGCGCGAGTTGGAGGAAAGGCGCACGGCGGTGTTGAAAAGCATTGAGGAACAGGGGCAAATCACTCCTCAGTTGAAGCAGGAGATCCTGGCCGCCGACACCAAAACACGACTCGAGGACCTCTACCTGCCATATAAGCGCAAGCGCCGAACCAAGGCTCAGATTGCACGCGAGGCGGGGCTGGAACCTTTGGCCCAGTCCCTGTTGGAGGATCCTGAGCAGGACCCCGAGCAGGTCGCCGCGCGCTACATCGACGTCGATCAGGGGATCGGGGACGCTAAGGCGGCCCTGGACGGCACCCGCCAGATTCTGATGGAGCGCTGGGCCGAGGACCCTGAGCTCAGCGGGGAGGTGCGCGAATGGTTGTGGAGCAACGCCCGGCTGGTCTCCAGCGTCGTCGATGGTAAACAGCGCGAAGGTGCCAAATTCAGCGACTATTTCGAATTCAGTCAGCCAATGAAGGGGATCCCCTCGCACCGGGCGTTGGCCCTGTTCCGGGGTCGCAATGAGGGGATGCTGCACCTGGGTCTGGGTATAGACGAGGACGAAAACGGTCGCAGCCTACCTGAGTCGATGATTGCATCCCGCTTTGGCATTCGTGACTCTGGTCGTGCCGCGGATGCCTGGTTGCGGAAAACCGTGCGCTTTACCTGGCGGGTAAAGTTGCTCACACGCTTGGAGCTGGAGTTAAGCACGCGTCTGCGTGAAGCGGCGGAAGAGGAAGCCATCCGCGTGTTCGCGCACAATCTCCACGACCTGTTGCTGGCCGCCCCGGCGGGACCGCGGGCCACCATCGGCCTGGACCCGGGACTGCGCACCGGGGTAAAGGTGGCGGTGGTGGATGCTACTGGTAAAGTCGTGGACACAACGACTATCTACCCCCATGTCCCGAGGAATCGGTGGGGCCAAAGTATTACCCTGCTTGCGGCCTTGGCGAAGCAACACAGGGTCGATATCCTGGCCATTGGCAATGGCACCGCCTCTCGTGAGACAGACAAACTGGCCGCAGAGTTGATTTCGCAGCACCCGGAACTGAAACTCCATAAACTGATGGTGAGCGAAGCGGGCGCGTCGGTTTACTCGGCCTCGGAACTCGCCTCGAGAGAGCTGCCCGAATTGGACGTCTCCCTGCGCGGCGCCGTGTCCATCGCCCGTCGACTGCAGGACCCACTGGCCGAACTGGTAAAAATAGACCCCAAGTCCATCGGTGTCGGACAGTACCAGCACGATGTCAGCCAGATAAGGCTGGCACGCAGCCTGGAGAAGGTGGTGGAAGATTGTGTAAACGCCGTAGGCGTGGATCTGAATACCGCGTCGCCGACGCTGCTGGCCAGGGTGTCCGGTCTGTCGGCGGCCCTGGCGGAGAACGTCGTGGCACACCGCAACGACAACGGTGCCTTCCATAACCGCAGGGAACTGTTGAAGGTCGCGCGTCTCGGAGCGAAAACCTTCGAACAGGCCGCCGGTTTCCTGCGTATCAGGGACGGTGAAAACCCACTGGACGCCTCTGCCGTGCACCCGGAGGCCTACCCGGTGGTGGAACGGATTCTAAAGACCAGCGGCAGACCCATCGGCACGGTGATCGGGGACAAGCACTTTCTGCGAACCATCCAGGCCGAAGCCTACACGGACGAGCGCTTTGGACTACCCACGGTGCGGGATATCCTGGCCGAACTGGAAAAACCGGGGCGAGATCCCCGCCCAGAGTTCCGTACCGCGACGTTTCAGGAAGGCGTGGAAAAAATGGAGGACCTGCAGCCGGGCATGGTGCTGGAAGGCGTTGTCACCAATATCACCAACTTTGGCGCCTTTGTGGATGTGGGGGTGCATCAGGACGGCCTGGTGCATATCTCCGCCATGAGCGAGAAGTTCGTGAAGGACCCGCGCGAAGTGGTCAAAACCGGTGACCTGGTGAAGGTGAAGGTCATGGCGGTGGATATCGACCGCAAGCGTATCGGGCTTTCCATGCGCCTGGCCGATGATCCGGTGCGGGACGGTGCAGTAAAACAGCGGAAAAACGAGGCTGCAAACGGTCGTCAAGACCAGAAGCCCAAACGCAAACAGAAGCAGCATAGCCGCAATACCAAAGGCGCTTTGGCGGATGCGCTGTCTAAGGCTGGCCTGCGGCGACACTAAACCGAACACATTTTCTTCTGCATAGATGCAGAACTCCGTCTGGTGCAAAATAGTGTTCTGCTGAAAATCCTTAGGCAAGCCTCCATTGCTGGGGCCTGATGCCGCATTTTGCTAAAATCAAGGTTCCGATCAAGCGACTGGAATTTGTTAGCATGCCGATCGATAAACGCTATGGTGGAATAGACAAGGACCCGACGGGGGCCATGAACCCTACCGGTAATATCATCCGCGATGCCTGGGTATTCGGCATTATCCCGGAAACCGAAACCTGCGCCGGCTGGACGGGACAGGGAGTTGATGCCCTGTATGACAAGGTTACGGAAGAATGGCGCAAGTATGGCTACCTGGTCTCCGCTTTGCCGAAAGAGCTTAGAGAGCGGCACCAGCGAATCTACGATGAAGCGGTGAAGCAGGCCAGGGCAAAGGGCTGGGATCCTGAGTTGGGCGATGACGGTTAACCCGCATATCTCACCAGGCGAACCCAATCACTGATAATTAAGTTGTTTAAACAGCCTGCCAGGTTAACAAGTCGCCTGTTTATGAAATTACACTCTGTTCTATCCGATTTTTGGAACAATCTGGCTTTGCATCTTGCGCGATTCCCCTTGAACCATAGCTACGGCTATGTTTCTGCGGGCGATCGCCCAACCTGCTTTGCCAGCTTGCCCCAAAATCCCGGATCCCAGCGAGATATGCGGGCTAGGCCCCAACCGTTCGCCTGATGAATGGCCGTTTCAGCACAGAGACCTTTTTTCGACCGGCGGAGCTGGAACGGGAGCGCCTGAGTATCCCCGCTGCGCTGTTCAACCGCTGTCGCCTGTTGGTCGCCCGTTGTGAATCAGAGCATGTTTTCGTCCCTATCCGCTCCATGCAGTATCTAGCGGTCATAGATCGCCAGGAGATCATCTTCGTGGATAATCATGGCGGCTATGCGGTGTCTAATGGTGAGGGTGGTCGCTTGATCGTTGTGGCCTGGGTGTTTCAGCAGGATACCGGGCGGGACTCGTTGAATGAGCCCGTAACTATAGAGCTGGTGTTTTACAGTGCGGACACCCGGGAAATACACCGCCGACTGATGAGCGAATTTCCGAAGGCACTGGACCGGCTGGAGGAGAAACAGCGGGAGTCCGGTTGCGAACCGAAACAGAAAATCGTCCTGCCCTTTCAGCCGGCGTCGGATTGAGTACCCTGACGCTTTCTTTCTAGCTGCTTATATCAGCCGGTCAACGCGGCAAACACGGCCGGCAGACGCTCGGGCAGACGTTCCACGTGATCGACAATGGAAAAATTATTCTCACCAAAAATCCGCGCCACATACCTGTCTGCCTCGGGATCAAGGGTCAGGCAGTAGGTGTAGATACCCTTCATGGCGAGATCATCAACTGCCTTCTTGGTGTCGTGGCGCAGGTACTGGGGATCACGCTCGTCGATATCCGCGGGTTCGCCGTCGGTGATCAGCAATACCAGGCGTTTTTGAGCCGGCTGTTCGGACAGGTGCATGCCCGCATGGCGCAGGGCCGCGCCCATGCGGGTGGATAACCCACCCTGCATGCCGGCCAGGCGCGACTTCGCTTCGTCGCCATAGGCCTCGTCGAAGTCCTTGAAGCGGTAGTATTGCACGTCGTGACGGCCGTCCGAAGCGAAACCGTGGACCGCGAAGTTATCACCGATGGAATCGATGGCCCAGGCCAGCAGGCCGGTGGATTCCCGGGTCAAATCGAGAATACTGGGCTGTTCCTCATAGCCTTCCTCGCCTTCGGCGATACTGCCGACTTTCCCGTTGGTGGACTCAGAGAGGTCCATCAGCACCACGATCGAAAGATCGCGGATATGCCGAGAGATGCGGATGTTGATGCGCGGGTCAGGCATGATGCCGCGGCGGATATCGATCATGGCACGGATAGCGGCATTCAGATCCAGTTCCTCACCCTCCTCGTAACCGCGGCGACGCACGATACCCTGGGGCTGCATGGCGTCGACCAGATGGCGGATGCGCGAGGCAACCGGTTTGTACTTGGTGAGGATCTCGTCCATCAACTCGGGGTCCCCTTTGGGTTGCCGGCGCTCGATCACCGTGGCCCATTCGGGGCGGGCCAGCTGTACATGATAGTCCCATTCGTCGTAGTGGTAGGGATCGGAGACCGGTTCCTTGCCCCACATCTCGTTGAAACTGACGCCCAGGTCTTCATAAGGGAAGAATTCGGTTTCGCATACCCATATCTCCTGCGCATCGTCACCGGCCAGTTCGCAATCCACCTCGTTGGCCATCTCGATGGCCGAGACGTATTTACGCACCTGTTGCTGCGAGGTCGGTATGTAATCCGCACCCTGTTCGATGAACATGTTTTCCGAGAATTCCCAGAAATAGCGGTTGTCGTCACGATAGGGAATTGGCCAGTCGGACAGGACGCGCACGCTTGGTATACGTGAAATCTCGGTCAGTTTGTTATAAAAATCGATGCCGGTCATCCACGCCAGGCGAGGGTTATAGGGGTCTTTCTCCAACTCTTTGACGAAGTCGGACGCGATGTGATTGATCACATCCAGCGGATCCTGGTAATCGGGATCCATGATGGCACGCGTGGTGCGCATCATCAGATCCATGGCCTCATGGACCTCTTGCTGCTCGTCGTCTTTGCCCGGTTTGGCGGTAAAGAACGATAACCAGAGTTTGCGCAGACCGGGGAACTCCTGATAGGCAAGATACTCAACCCGTGCGTCTTCGAACAATTCGATGCAGCGCATCTGTGCCTGTGACAACTGCTCGGCAGAAATCGGATCGCTGGTGTAGACCATGTGCGCAGCACAGTGTGCGGCGGTGGCTCGATAGACTTCAATGCCATCGATGTCGCGGAATGGATCAAAGGCATCTGGGATATGTACCTGAAAGTCTTCGATATAAGGCTTGAGCCCCTGTCTGGACTCAAAATCGCCCGAGGTAGGGCGCATCAGAAAGGCACGTGCCCAGAGCGCACGCAGATAGAAGTTCAATTTTCGCTGATTGTCGATGAACAGTGTGCCGCGTCGCTCTTTCTGCAGTACCGAGCGGGAAGATTCTGTCTTTAGCCCGAAATAGGCCATCTGCCCATCCAGGTCACGCTGGTGCGCCTGAGCGCCCCACATGACCCAGCGGCGCAGGCCGCCTAGGGTGAGTTTGGATAGTAACTCATCCAGCACTTCCATCATCGGGCGCAGGCCGCGAGGCGCCTTGCCTGTCATCTGATGCAGCAGCTTGAGATAGCCGCGCATCACGTCCACATCGCCAAGACGCTGTGCCACGAGATGCATATTGGCGAGCATCAGAGTGATCACACTTCCGGAGGTGTGAGAGGCCAGTTTCATCATCGACTCGACGATGTCGGGGATAATGTCCTCCCCTACCTCTTTGGCGACCCCGGGCATCTCCTGGACATAGGTGAGAACCAGGTCCTGGCCACGGCCCATGGTACACATGGCACGCATGCCTTCCAGGTAGTTCTGCAGGCCGCGCGGAGACATCACCCGGGCGGCTTCGTGATAGGAGGATTCGAGCGCTTCGAGGTGCTCGTGATCGTCTTCGTTCAGACAAGCAACGTATTCGCTAAAGTCGACAGACATAGTTTTTACCGTCGATAACGCAAGAAAAAGATAATATGCCCGGGAGACAATGCATGCCCGTCAGGATTCAAGCTTCCGTTATCTGCACTCAAAAATAGGTATTAACGGCCGCGCCCAGGGTGTCGCGCATATCCGGGTCATCGGTCAGCGGAGTGACCAGGGCCATCTGGCAGGCAGATTGCGGATCTATGCCTTTGTCGATAAGTTGTGCCGCGTACACCAGCAGTCGGGTGGACATGCCTTCGTCCAGGCCATGACCTTTCAGGTTGCGTGAACGATGGGCAATCTGCACCAGTTTCTCCGCGACCTCTCTATCAACGCCACTTTCGTGGGCGACGATCTCGATCTCGATCTCCGTATCCGGGTAGTCGAAATCCATTCCACCGAAACGCTGCTTGGTGGACTGCTTGAGGTCCTTCATCAGCGACTGGTAGCCCGGGTTGTAGGAGATCACGATCTGGAAATCCTGATGCGCTTTGACCAGCTCGCCCTTCTTCTCCAACGGCAGTTCGCGACGGTGATCGGTCAGCGGGTGAATGACTACCGTGGTGTCCTGCCTGGCCTCGACTACCTCATCGAGATAACAAAGGGCGCCGATGCGGGCGGCCACGGTAAGCGGGCCATCCTGCCATTGGGTGCCGTTGATATCGAGCAGGAAGCGGCCAACCAGGTCAGACGCAGTCATGTCCTCGTTGCAGGCCACGGTGATCAGTGGTTTCTGCAGCTTCCACGCCATGTATTCGACGAAGCGTGACTTGCCGCAGCCGGTAGGACCTTTGAGCATCACCGGCATACGCGCGTCATAGGCGGCCTGGTACATCTCCACCTCGTTGTGGACCGGGCGATAGTAGGGTTCTTGTTGGATCAGGTATTGGTCGCGGTCGATTTCGCTCATGGGTGTTTAGTCTCCGGTTTTCGGCGGCCACCAGTAGGTTGTTACTGTTTTACCGTGCCATGGGATTGATGGAATTGCCACTCCTCAGGAGTCAGGTCATAGACTGACTAACTGCTGATGGCTGACAGCTCTAAAATTAAGAACAACCCCCCTTATATGAAAAAACCCCCGCCGCCCCGGATATCCGAGCGAGGCGGGGGTTTACCTGTTTAATCGCCGAGATCAGCGATTAAACGGCTTGGCCACGGAAGATAACCATGGAAGCACCGGCGCACTGGGCATAGTTGTCCAGGCCCAGCAGACGAACATGGTTTTTCGGGTGAGCCTTATGGCAGGCCTCGCACTCGGCCAGGATGGCGTCCACGTCGGTCTCACCGAACATGGGAAGCTTCCACATGTACCAGAAGCTACCAGTAGAGTTCTGAGGCTCGGTGTGCTCGATGGACGGGTTCCAGCCCTTGGATACGATGAACTCGATCTGGGTACGGATCTGATCAGCGTTCATGGCCGGAAGGTAGGAGAAGGTCTCGAACTTGCGGCTGGCGGTATCGGCCAGGCTGGATTGATAGTCTTGCATATCACTCATTGCTTTATACCTCTAATGTGTCGAATTTGATGTGTACGTCGGTTTGTCGGGCAGAGGGCAGACCAGCGGCGGTCGCATCCCCACTGCGTAAGCAGTGGGGCCCCTGCTCTTCGCCTCGGTCTGCTACTTATGAGCAACGTCCAGCTTGTCGACGGTGTCGAATTCGAACTTGATCTCTTTCCAGGTCTCCATGGCGGCCTTCAGCTCAGGGCTGTGCGAGGCTGCGGTGGTGAGGATGTCCTTACCTTCCTTCTCCAGCTCGCGACCCTGGTTACGGGCCTCGACACACGCCTCAACCGCAACACGGTTGGCAGCTGCACCAGCAGCGTTGCCCCACGGGTGACCCAGGGTGCCGCCGCCGAACTGCAGGACGGAGTCGTCGCCGAAGATGTTGACCAGTGCAGGCATGTGCCAGACATGGATACCACCGGAGGCAACCGGGATAACGCCAGGCATGGAGCCCCAGTCCTGATCGAAGAACAGGCCGCGTGAACGATCTTCCTTGATGAATGAATCGCGCATGGTGTCGATCCAGCCCAGGGTTGCATCACGGTCGCCTTCCAGCTTGCCGACCACGGTTCCGGAGTGCAGGTGGTCACCACCGGACAGACGCAGCACCTTGGTCAGTACGCGGAAGTGGATGCCGTGGTGTGGGTTACGGTCGAGTACTGCGTGCATGGCGCGGTGGATATGCAACAGCATGCCGTTTTGCTGACACCATTGAGCCAGCTGGGTGTTGGCCGACAGACCACCGGTCAGGTAGTCATGCATGATGATCGGCGCGCCGATCTCTTTGGCGTACTCGGCGCGACGCATCATCTCGTCGGAGGTCGGAGCAGTAACGTTCAGGTAGTGACCCTTGCGCTCGCCGGTCTCGGCTTCTGCTTTATGGATGGCTTCCATGACGAAGTCAAAACGATGTCTCCAACGCATGAAAGGCTGGGAGTTGACGTTCTCGTCGTCCTTGGTGAAGTCCAGGCCACCGCGCAGACCTTCGTAGCAGGCACGGCCATAGTTCTTGGCGGACAGGCCCAGCTTCGGCTTGATGGTACAGCCAAGCAGCGGACGGCCATACTTGTTCATGATGTCACGCTCGACCTGGATACCCTGGGGCGGGCCATTGCAGGTCATGACATAGGCGACCGGGAAGCGGATGTCTTCCAGGCGCAGGGCGCGCAATGCCTTGAAGCCGAATACGTTGCCGACCAGCGAGGTGAGTACGTTGACGACTGAACCCTCTTCGAACAGATCGATCGGGTAGGCGACAAAGGCGTAGTAGCAGGTGTCATCACCGGGGACGTCTTCGATTGCGTAGGCGCGACCTTTATAATAGTCAAGGTCGGTCAGCAGGTCGGTCCATACCGTGGTCCAGGTACCGGTGGAAGATTCAGCGGCCACAGCGGCTGCGACTTCTTCACGGGGGATACCCGGCTGGGGCGTGATCTTGAAACACGCAAGAATATCGGTTTCCTTGGGCGTGTAATCGGGCATCCAGTATGTTTCTCGGTACTCTTTTACGCCCGCATCATATTTCTTAGCCATGTGTGTTCCTCGCAAAGGGATGAGGTTGTTGTTCGGTTGAGAAAGCCCTGAACGAATCGCGACTTCCCGTTCCGATGAAATGTTCATGAAACGCGCAAGGTTACTCTCTTGCTGTTTCCGCCAAGCAGGAACGAGTATATAGTCGGGGTTCATAAAGTAAATTCAGTTATTCTGATATCAGAATAAAGTAATATTTATAAACAAGGTGTGAGTAGGGTTGTTGGGGCAGGAAAGCAGCTAGACTTCAGCCCAATAGACGTCGACGGGAGCGGAAACCGCAGCTGGCTCAACGGCTCCGATGCAAGCCACAGACCCTTCAGGTAGCAATACCGCCGCAACACCCTGCAGCGGCCCGTCAACGAAAAATTATCTATAAAAAACAGTTTATTGAGTTCAAAAACGGCAGTATTGAGCGGTCGCAGGCCTGCCGCTCCGATTTGTCTCCCGGGGTATGCAGAGAGACAGTATCAGCCGTGATCGTGTCCGCCCGGTCCATGCACGTGGCCGTGGTCCAGTTCTTCCTGGGTCGCGTCACGCACATCGATAATTTCAACGGCAAAGTTCAGATGCACGCCGGCCAGTGGATGGTTACCATCGACAGTGATGCTGTCGCCGGCAACTTCCGCGACGGTGACAACGACCATCTCTTCGTTGGGTCCCTGGGCGTGGAACTGCATGCCTGGTTCTATCTCGGTGTCGGACGGGAACATGTCGCGAGGCACATTCTGGGTCTTTGCCGGGTCACGCTCGCCATAGGCCCGGTCCGGGGATACTGATACGCTCAGTTCATCTCCGGCCTTTTTGCCGGACAGGGCCTCTTCCAGTCCGAGAATGATGTTGCTGGCGCCGTGCAGGTATGCGAAGTCGCCATCACTGGACTTGTCGATGATGTTGCCGTCGTTGTCGGTGAGGGTGTAATTCAGGGTGACAACCTTGTGGGTTTCGATCTGCATAGAAAATTCCTTGCGCCGCGAGGCCTTGGTCGCTGTACAAAAGCGGCCAACGATACCGCAACAGCAAAAACAAAGAAAGGTCTCAAACAACCGGCTGGGTCAACGAATGGCAGAGAATAAGGCTTGCCCTAGGATTTTTCCAGCGGCAGATCCCCGGGCAAGGTGAATGGCGAGACCAGGGTTAATGGCCCCATCCAGATCGCACCGCCCTGGGGACGCCCGATACGAGCCTTCTCGTAGATGTAGTCGTAAAGCACATCGGCGTCGGCTTCTGGAACCACCACATCGACCCTCCTCACCAGATTCGGCTGCGGTAGTTCTCCGAATTTGGTTTCGGCGTCTGCCAGCACCGCCATGCCCATGCAACTGGTACTGTTGGCCCGGGTGATCTGCTTCTCGTCCAGCAGTGCCCGCATCAATTTTTTGTCGCTGCCATCGTCGGGCAATACACAGCTGATGAGTTTGCAGGCCTCGCGGGGTATGGACTGATCACTGAGCCGTTTCTCGTTCATTGCATGCACCCTGCTTTATTCGCTTTTATCCAGCTGCTCCAGCATGCTCTTCGGGATGTAGGTGGAGGCTTTCTCCAGTGGCGTGATGTAGATGAAGCCTCTACCCGGTACATCCATATCGGCGGCCCGGTATAGGGTGTCATACACCAGGTCCCGCTGCTCGGACGAGACCAGGATGCTGATGACCTCCTTTTCTGCCTCCACCGCAATACCCAGGATACCCAAACGCTCGCGCGCGCCGACCCCTCGGGCGTGATGACTGATGGCGCCGGCTGTGGCACCCAGATCCCGTGCGGCCTTTAGAATGACTTCGCTGAGACCGATTTGCACCATGCAGGTGAGCAGGGATACATCGGTCAGATAGGTAATGTTGTGATCGCTCATATAAGGGCCTCGGCCTCCAGTTCATGAGTTTCTGTGGGTGCATGGGTCGCTGCCAGGGTTTGCGCTCGCGCCTTGTGGCGGGCCCACAGGCCGGTGATCATCACCGTGATGATGGGGCCGATGGAGGCCATGCAGAGAATCCCGAAGCCTTCCACGGCATGGGTCGCGTTGCCGAGCCCAAGCCCCATGGCCAGTACTAGGGGCACGGTGATGGGCCCGGTGGTGACACCGGCACTGTCCCACGCGATGTTCACATATTCCTCGGTGGAGAAGAAAGTCAGCACTGCGGCCAGCAGATAGCCGGGCAGGATCAGCCACACCAGCGGCAGATCGAAGATCAGCCTGGCCATGCCGATGGCGATACCGAAGGCGACGCCGATGGACACGGCATTGATCAGGGTCTTCTTTTTAAACACCCCGTTGGTGAGGGTCTCGGTGGTGATGCCCAGGGCATTCAGCGCCGGCTCCGCCAGGGTTGCACCAAAGCCCAGGAACCAGGCAAAGGCCAGTGCCAGGGTCAGTCCCACCGCATAGACATAGAGCGGCGATGCCGCCTCTCCCGCCACCTCCATGAAGGCCGTTGGCACCAGGCCGCCGGCATTGGCACCCAGCTTGGACAGGCCGAAGGTGAGCCCGAGATTGAAGATGCACATTCCGATAGTGGCGAGCAGGATACCGTAGAGAATCTCGCCCGGGTTATCGAGTTTTTCCTTCAGCACCAGGGTGAGTACCAGGAACAGGAAAACCACCAGCGGCAGGATGGCGCGCACCCCGAGCACGATCTCTTCGCCCGGACTGCGCTCATACCAGGCCGGGTCCACTGCGTGAGCCGCTGCCGCGGCCTGCCTGGCGGTCTCCATGATCTGTTCCGGCGTGAGGGTAGATGACACGTACAGGGAAAGCAGCAGCACACCGATGATGGGAAACAGGGAGGCCAGGGTGACGATGCCGAAGCCGGACAGCCCCGAATCACCCTTGCCGGCCGCTGCCGCGATACCGATCCCCAGCGATAACACCAATGGCACGGTGACCGGGCCGGTGGTGACTGCGCCGCAATCCCAGGCCAGCCCGATCGTGTTCCGTAGATCCGGGTCAAAGGCGGCAAACAGCGTGAGGGCCAGCACCGGCAGTAAAGCGGCATAGATCAGGGGTTTCAGGCTCCAGCCGTAGAGAAAGCGCAGGGTGCCGACGACTGCCGCCAGGCCCACACTGGCACCCACCACCAGCACCAGGACCCCGGTCCAGTCATTGAGCATGGCATACAGGTAGGGCGCCCGTTCTACGGCCACATTCGCGCCGGCGGCCTTCAGTGCGCCTATGGCCGGTTCGGCAAAGGTCACTCCTATGCCCAGCAGCAGGGTAATCAACAGCACCAGCGGCAGGGGGGATTTACGGGGCAATTGGCTGCCGATGACGGTACCGAAGGGCATCAGGCCGAGTTTGAGCCCCTCCATGAAAAACATCAGCCCGGCAATGACCGCAAACAGGCCGCCGGTGATGACCCAGGAGTCCTCCACCATCTGTTGCAGGAACAGGATCTGAAACAGGGCCAGGTACAGCGCCAGCGGGACCACCGCTTTGACCTGTTCCATGAAACGGACCGAGACATAGGGCTGGAGCAGCCTGAGCACCTCGGCGCTGTTGAGTTTGATGCGCCGCGGCGGGCAGGGGATCAGGTTGCCCTCGGCATCTCGTTCCAGCTCGGGATTGAAGTGGTTGAAACTGAGGTCGTTGCGTCCAGCGGTCAGGACCCTCTGGAAATCTCCGAAGCGTCGGTTTCGGTCAGTCATGCGAATTTTTCCGGGTGAGGGTTATCCACACTGCAAATAATTATCATTTTTTTAAATGTTTCGATGACTCTATACATCATGGAGATGCACATCAAGTTAATCGGGTGATGGATGTGTCTGGGTTTGGTTGGTGTGCAGTCGTGTCCCGAACGCGTTGGTCGGCAGGTCTGTTTCAACAGATAAGCGATCTCGCCCCCGAGCGTGGCAGCCGGGCGCAGATTTCTTCGATCGAAGGTGTTACCGGCCTCCTCTCGCCTTGGCCTGGCGGCGGCGGGCGTGCAGCAGCGGTTCGGTGTAACCGTTTGGTTGCCGGTTCCCCTGAAACACCAGATCGCAGGCAGCCAGAAAGGCGAGGCTTTGCTCGAATCCTGGTGCCATCTTGAGGTAGGCGGGGTCACCGGCATTTTGCCCGTCAACCATGGCTGCCATGCGTTGCAGGGTGTCTCTCACCTGGGCCTCACTGCAGAACCCATGACGCAGCCAGTTGGCGATATGTTGACTGGAGATACGCAGGGTGGCCCGGTCTTCCATGAGGCCGATATCCTGGCGGTCGGGCACGGTGGAGCAGCCCACGCCCTGGTCGATCCAGCGCACAACATAACCCAGGATACCCTGGGCATTGTTATCCAGCTCCCGCTGGATCTCCTCATCCGTTAGTCGGACCTCGCCCAGCAGTGGCGGGGTCAGCAGGTCGTCCAGGCTGGCCGGGCGTCGCTTCGCCAGTTGCTCCTGGCGGGCTGCCACGTCTACCAGGTGGTAGTGCATCGCATGCAATACGGCGGCGGTGGGTGAGGGCACCCAGGCGGTGTTGGCACCGGCCATGGGGTGTTCTATTTTGCTCTCCATCATCCGCCCCATCTCTTCCGGCATCGGCCACATGCCCTTGCCAATCTGTGCCCTGCCTGCCAGGCCGCAGCTCAGGCCTACGTCTACGTTCCAGTCTTCATAGGCCTGAATCCAGGGTTGACGTTTCATGTCGGTTTTGCTCACCACCGGACCCGCCTCCATGCTGGTGTGGATCTCGTCGCCGGTGCGGTCCAGAAAGCCGGTATTGATGAACACGATGCGGTTCCGGGCGGCGCGGATACACTCCTTCAAATTGATCGAAGTGCGTCGCTCTTCATCCATGATCCCCATCTTCAGGGTGAATCGCTTCAGGCCCAGTACATCCTCGATGCGGCCAAACAGTTGATCGGTGAAGGCCACCTCCTGCGGACCGTGCATCTTGGGCTTTACGATATAGACGCTTCCAGTCCTGGAGTTGCGCCCCTGCGTACCCTGCAAATCGTGCATGGCGATCAGGCTGGTAACCATGCCGTCCAGTATTCCTTCCGGTATCTGCCTGCCGTCGCTGTCGATTACCGCATCGCTGGTCATCAGGTGCCCCACATTACGCAGGAACAGCAGACTGCGGCCCGGCAGGCGGAAGGGCTTGCCTCCCGGTGCCGAATATTCTCGATCCGGGTTCAGGCTCCGATGGACGGTCTTGCCGCCTCTTTGGAATGAGCTGGAGAGATCTCCCTTCATCAGCCCCAGCCAGTTGCGGTAGGCCGCTACCTTGTCATCGGCATCGACTGTCGCCACCGAGTCCTCGCAGTCCTGGATGGTGGTGACAGCCGCTTCCAGGATTACGTCTTTCAACCCGGCCGGGTGATATTTGCCGATCGGGTGCGAGGGGTCTATCCGCAGCTCGATGTGAAGACCGTGGTGGCGGAGCAGGAGCGCAGTCGGGGCCTCCGCCGGCCCCTGGAAGCCGGCAAAATCCTCCGCTCGGGCCAGGGATGTCTTGCGGCCATCGGTGAGATCGAGCTGAAGCTGTTGCCCTGCCACTTGATACCCGGCCAGGTTTCCGTGGCTGCCTTCGGCCAGCGGTACCGTTCGGTCCAGGAAAGCCATCACCTGCTCAATGACCCTTATCCCACGGGTGGGATTGAAGCCCCCGGTTTTGCCGGCGCCATGGGTCTCGGGGATTACGTTGCTGCCATACAAGGCGTCGTACAGGCTGCCCCATCGCGCATTGGCTGCGTTCAGGGCGTAGCGGGCGTTAGTGATCGGCACCACCAGTTGGGGGCCGGCCATCCGGCTGATCTCCGGGTCGACATTGTCCGTGCTGATCTGGAAGTCTTCCCCTTCGGGCAGCAGATATCCGATCGCTTGCAGGAAGTCTTTATAGGCGGCCGGGTCCCACGACTGTCCGGCGTGTTGCTGGTGCCAGGCGTCTATCCCGGCCTGCATCCGGTCGCGCTCTTCCAGCAGCTCGATGTTCTTCCTGCCCAGGTCGTTGAGGATATCCTCCAGCCCGGACCAGAAAGCCGCGGGTTCGATACCGGTGCCTGGCATGGCCTCATCGGTCACGAATTGATAAAGCACCTGGGCGATCCGCAGTCCGCCGGCCTGGATGCGTTGCGTCATGTTGATTCGACAGTGGCGTCGTCGACCAGTTCTATCCAGTGTTTCACCGGCAGTGAGGCCTTTCCCTCCAGATGGAGCTGGCAGCCGATATTGGCAGTCACGATCAGGTCCGGGCCTTCCGCCTGCAGCCGGGCCAGCTTGTTTTCCAGCAACCGCTGGGAAATGGCCGGCTGCAGGATGGAATAGGTGCCGGCCGAGCCGCAGCAGAGGTGGCTGTCCTGCACCGGGGTCAGGGTGAAATCCAGGCGCTGCAGTATCTCATCTACCACACCGTTCAACTGCAGGCCGTGCTGCAGGCTGCAAGGGGTGTGCAGGGCAACCCGGGTGCCACGCCCTTTCACACCTAACGGCGAAAGGTCCTCGCTGGCCAGGATTTCGCACAGGTCTTTGGTCAGTTCGGAAACCCGGACCGCTTTCTCCGCATAGGCCGGGTCGTGGCGCAGGAGCTGGCCATACTCCTTGACCATGACGCCGCAGCCACTGGCCGTGATGAGAATAGCCTCGGCGCCCGCCTCGATCTGAGGCCACCAGGCGTCGATATTGCGGCGCATGAAGGTCAACCCTTCCTCGCTGGCAGAGAGGTGGTGGCTGACTGCGCCGCAACAGCCCTGCCCCGGTGGTCGCAGCAGCGAGATGCCGAGCCGGCCGAGGACCCGGGCGGCGGCGGCATTGGTGTTTGGGGTTGCCGCCGGCTGGGCGCACCCCTCCAGCACAATCATGGTGCGTTGGTGGTGGTTCTCCGGCCAGGCAGTCGGCGCCTGCCGGGGCGGGACCTTGGTGCGGAGAACCGCTGGCAGAAAGGGGCGGGTCCACTGGCCCAGCCGCAGCAGCGGCCCAAAACGGCGTCGATAGGGCAGAACACGTCGCAGGCCCCAGCGCACCAGGCGCTCTCCCCAGGGGCGGGTGACCCGGGTTGTCACCAGTTCCCGCCCGAAATCCAGCAGCCGTCCGTATTTTACCCCGGATGGACAGGTGGTTTCACAGGAACGGCAGCTAAGACAGCGGTCGAGATGGTATTGGGTCCGGCGCGATACAGGTTGTCCCTCGAGGACCTGTTTGATGAGATAAATGCGCCCGCGAGGGCCGTCCAGTTCATCCCCAAACAACTGATAGGTGGGGCAGGTGGCGGTACAGAAACCGCAATGCACACAACTGCGCAGGATCTGGTCCGCCTCCTGTCCGACCGGCGTACTTAGCAGGCTCTTGAGGATGGATGTCTGCATCAGAGGTTCGGGTAAAGCCGGCCGGGGTTGAAGATGCGATCGGGATCGAAGGCCTGTTTGAGCCTTCGATGCAGCGCCATGGAGGCGGTAGAGAGGGGCTGGAATATCCCGCCGCTGCGATCGCCGCCGCGAAACAGGGTTCCATGGCCGCCGGCCTGTCGGGCTGCCGCGAAAATGCCTTCCGAATCTGCATCGGTGATCAGCCAGCGTTGTGCCCCGCCCCAGTCGATCAGCTGCTTGCCCGGCAGTGCCAAGGGGTCGGCGGCCGGTGCGACCGAGAGGCGCCACAGGGGCTGGCCGGTCTGGAAAAAGGCGTGCCGCTGTTCGCGGATACCCCGCCAGAAGTTGTCGCCGTCTGCCAGTAGGTCTCCGCCGATCTGCTTTTGCCCGGCGCGAATTCCCTTAGCCGTTCCGGACAACCGAAGATGCAGTTGCAGGCCGTCGTAACAGGCTGCGGACAACGGCAGGGGCGTCCCGGCCCAGCGGTTCATCTGTCGGATCGCCTGTTCCGGGCTCTGTTCCTGAAGCAGGGTGATTTCCTGCTCCGGTGCGGGTAATATCTTGAGGCTGATCTCGAGTATTACTCCCAGGGTGCCGAGCGCCCCGGTCATCAACCGGGAGAGGTCGTAGCCGGCGACATTTTTCATCACCTCGCCGCCAAACCGCACTATCTCGCCTCGCCCATTGATCATCCGGATACCGAGCACGAAATCGCGGGCCGACCCGGTGTAGGGCCGCCGGGGCCCGGACAGGCCGCAGGCGATGGTGCCCCCCAAAGTCGCGCCTTCGCCGAAATGCGGCGGCTCGAACGGCAGCATTTGCTGCTGGCCCGCGAGTGCCGCCTTCACCTCCGCAAGGGGCGTTCCCGCCCGGGCGGTGAGCACCAGCTCCTTCGGCTCGTAGTTGACTATCCCCCTATGCCCGCCCAGGGACAGAGGGCTGCCCGTGGGCTCCCTGCCGAAGAACATCTTGGTGCCTGCGCCGGTCAGATTCAGCGGAGTGTGGTCGGCAATCGCTGCTGTGACCGCCCGTTGCAGCTTGGGGCTGATGTCGGTATCAGCCGTCATGGGGCTGAGGGCTCACGCTCGCTTGGGGCGGTGAGCGTATCCTTCCCCAGACTGCGATACTCGGAACAGTGCCTTGGCCGGGGTATGACCTTGCCTGGATTGAGCAGGCCGTCGGGATCAAAGGCCCGCTTGACGGCTCGAAACTGCTCCAGTTCGGCGGGACTGAACTGGACACACATCTGGTGCAGCTTCTCGTGTCCCACGCCGTGTTCTCCGGTAATGGTGCCACCTACCCGCACGCAGAGCTCCAGAATATCTGCCCCCAGTTCTTCGGCGCGCGTCATTTCACCCGGGCGGTTGGCGTCATAGAGGATCAGTGGATGCAGGTTACCGTCACCCGCATGAAAGACGTTGGCCACCAGCAGGTCGTAGTGCCGGGACAGCTCACTGATGCTGGTCAGTACCTCGGGCAGGCGCTTGCGGGGCACCGTGCCATCCATGCAATAGTAGTCAGGTGCCAGCCGGCCTACCGCGGGGAACGCCGATTTGCGGCCTTGCCAGAAGGTCAGGCGCTCCTGTTCGTTGCGGGCGGTGCGGACCTCGGTGGCTCCGCACTCAAGCAACAGAGAGCGGATGCGCATGGCATGTTCGGAGACCTCTTCGTTACTGCCGTCCACCTCGCACAGCAGAATGGCGGCGGCATCGGTGGGGTAACCGGCGTGGACGAAGTCCTCAGCGGCCTGGATCGCCAGTCCGTCCATCATCTCCAGGCCGGCCGGAATGATCCCCGCGGCGATAATCTCGCCCACAGCCTCTGCCGCCTTGACTACGTCATCGAAGGCGGCCAGCATCACCTGGGCCCGTTCGGGCGTGGGTAGAAGCTTGATTCGCACCTCCACCACGATACCGAGCATGCCCTCGGAGCCCGTCATCAGGGCAACCAGGTCGTAACCCGCCGCATCCAGGGATTCGCCGCCGATGGTGATCAGCTCCCCGTCGGCCATGACCAGGGTGATCGCCAGGATATTGTGCACGGTAAGGCCGTATTTGAGGCAGTGCACCCCGCCGGAGTTTTCCGCCACATTGCCGCCGATAGTACAGGCGATCTGGGAGGATGGGTCTGGCGCGTAGTACAGCCCCTGGGCCTCTACTGCCTGGGAGATGGCCTGGTTGCGCACTCCGGGCTCCACCCGGGCCGTGCGGTTGAGCGGGTCGACTTCCAGGATTCGATTAAACTTGGCGAGACTGAGCAGCAAACCGTCTGCCAGCGGCAGTGCCCCGCCAGAGAGGCCGGTGGCGGCGCCCCGTGCGACCACCGGCACCCCGCGCCGGTGGCAGATTCGCATTATCTGCTGCACCTGTTGCACAGTGTCAGGCAGCACGGCCACCAGGGGCATTTGCCGGTAGGCGGGCAGGCCATCGCATTCGTACGGGCGCAGGGCCTCGGCCTCGTGGATTATCGCCGCGGCGGGCAGGAGCTTTTCCAGTTCCGCGACCAGACCTGCCTTGTCCACCGGGGTGATGCTTTGCTCCTGCTGCGGGGATGGTCGCTGGTTCACGCGCTTCTCGTCTCAATTGATGGCAACGGAAAGCCCAGGGCCTCGATCCCGGACAGGGCGCATGCTTCGTCCTGCTCTGACTGTGCCCCCGCGACGCCCACAGCGCCAAGGGTTTCCCCTGCCTCATTCCGGATCAACAGGCCACCGGGAAGCGGGATCACTTTGCCGTCCGACATAGTGTTGAGGGCGTTGATCAGGCCCTGCTGATGCAGCCCCTGTTCGAAGCGCTCCGCGATAACGCGGGAGTCGGTGCCGAGCGCAAGCGCCCCCCAGGCCTTGGCCTGGCAGATCTGTGCCCGTAGAAACGACTGGCCATCCTCCCGCTGCATCGCCTTGAGGTGTCCGCCGGCGTCGAGTACAGCAACGCTGACCGGTGGCAAACCCATCGCTCGGGCCTTGGAAAGGGCCTTTGCGATCAATCGGTTGGCCTGCTCCAGCCTCAACTCGGACATGCGGGATCCTCTCTTGCTGTTGGGGGTTGCCATTCCGCCATTGTCTGCGTTGATGACACGAAAATCGCTGACAAGCCGTGGTAAACACAACCGAACATGCCATGATCCGGTACCTGATTTCAATACCACGAGTAATAGTGGTTTCTGATTCCGCAACGATTGTACATTGTGAAACAGCGCTCTTTTGGCTATTGTATTGGCATATATAAAAAAATTTTATATTTCTGTTCCAACTTTGATCAGTCCCGCTTGCTCGGATAAATCGGTCCGCCGAAACTCGCAAATGGCTGGGTTGCCGATAGGGCTGGATCCAGAGATGCTGAGCTTGGCCCAGAGGTTGTGTTATAGCCCAGCGTTCCGGAGAAAAATAACAAACCCTTCAGGGTGGAGGAAAACAGAGTCTCATGAGCAGCACCCCCATTGTATTGGTCACCCGAAAGCTGCCCCAGGCAGTGGAGGCGCGTCTAAGCCGTGATTACCAACCCCGCCTCAACGCTGCGGACCAGGTTTATACCAGCGATGAACTGGTCGAGCTTGCCCAGGGTGCCGATGCCATCATGCCCTGCCACACAGAGAAGCTGTCGGCCAGCGTAATAGCGGGACTGCCGGACAGCATCCGAGCCATAACCAGTTTTTCCGTAGGATTTGATCATATCGATCTGGAGGCGGCTCGGGCCCGGGGCATCATCGTTACCAATACCCCTGAGGTGCTCAGTGATGCGACGGCGGAGATTGCGATGCTGCTGCTGCTGGGGGCCGCCCGGCGGGCCCATGAAGGTGAGCAGATGATACGGACTGACAACTGGTCGGATTGGAGCGCTACCTACAAGCTGGGGGTCCAGGTTACCGGTAAACGCCTCGGCATTCTCGGTATGGGGCGGGTGGGGCAGATCATGGCTCGACGCGCCCGGGGCTTTGACATGGAGGTTCACTATTACAATCGTAAACGGCTGGATGCCGATGCGGAGGCCGGTGCCATCTACCACTCCTCGGTGGAGGCGCTGCTGCCGAACTGCGACTTTCTTTCGATTCACTGCCCGGCAACGCCGGAGACACATCACCTGCTCAATGCCGAGCGCATCTCCCTGCTGCCCGAGAGCGCGGTGGTGGTCAACACCGCCCGCGGGGCGGTGGTCGATGATGACGCCCTGATCGAAGCGCTGCGCTCGGGGCGGCTGTTTGCCGCCGGACTTGACGTCTTCAACAACGAGCCAGATATCGATTCCCGTTACCGTGCGCTGGAGAATACTTTTCTGTTGCCGCACATTGGCAGTGCCTCACGCGAGACACGCGATGCCATGGGCTTTCGAGCCCTGGACAATCTCGATGCCATCTTTGCCGGACGAGAACCCCGTGACCGGCTGGTTTAATGCTATTTGTAACCAAGCTGCCTTGCACCCGAGAAGCCGGAAACAGGCCTCCCGGGGTGACAGATCGCACTGTCGGCTAATATTCCGAGTCGCTGCCATACAGGTTCAGATTCAGCCAGCGACATCACTAAAGAAGAAGTAGTACATGACCCCATTGGAGGAGACGAAGATGAAAAAATTGCAACCAGACCATGATACCGGGGAGAGTCTTTCCATTGCGGAGGGCACAGCTACCTCAACCAGCCGGCGCAAGTTCCTGAAGGGGAGTGCCGCAGTGGCCGCAGGTTCTGTCGCCGCCGGGTTCCCGATGATCTCCACGGCAGCTAAACCGAGGGTGGTGAAGCTGCAAGGCGCCTGGGGCGGCGGTATCTTCAAGGAGTTTGCCGTTGACTATGTCAATCGTGTCAATGAGATGTCCGGTGGTTCACTCAAGGTTGACTATCTGGACGTCGGGGCGGTGGTGAAGACCGCAGAGATTCAGACGGCGGTTCACCAGGGGGTGCTGGATGGCGGACACCTGGTGACTGCATACTGGTACAGCAAGCATCCGGTCGCCTCGCTGTTCGGCACCGGCCCTTGCTGGGGCTGGACCGCGAATCAGCTCTTGGGTTGGATCCAATATGGCGGTGGCAAGGAACTCTACGAGGAGTTGATGCGCGACATCCTCAGACTCAATATCGTCGGCTTCTTCTCCGGACCCATGCCGGCCCAGCCACTTGGATGGTTCAATAAAGAGGTGAAGGGTGTCGCCGATATCAAGGGCCTGAAGTATCGCACCGTGGGCCTGGCGGCGAATGTGATGCAGGAGATGGGCATGTCGGTGGTTCAGCTTCCGGGCGGTGAGATCCAGCCGGCCATGGAACGCGGTTTGATCGATGCCGCGGAGTTCAACAATCCCACCTCCGACAAGGATTTCGGGATGCAGGACGTCGCCAAGAATTACTACCTGGCGAGTTTCCACCAGTCCCAGGAGAGCTTCGAGATTATTTTCAATCGAAAGATGTTCGATTCTCTGGACCCGGCACAGCAGAAGATTTTGCAGTATGCCGCGGAGGCCGCCTCGGCCGATATGTCCTGGAAGGCCCAGCACCGTTACTCCAACGATTTGATCGCACTGCAGAAAGAGCATGGCGTCAAGGTCCACCGTACCTCGGACGAGATCATGGATGCCCAGCTCAAGGCCTGGGACGTGGTGCTCAAGCCGTTTGTCGACGATGACCCCTTCTTCGCCAAGGTGGTGGAATCCCAGAAGGCCTGGGCCAAGCGGGTGGGGGCCTATGAGATCACCAACAATCCTGACTATGCAGGTGCCTATAAGCACTATTTCGGTTCGACGGTATAATCCACCCGACCTGCCCCTGAGTTGCGTTTAAAGCGGAACCGGGCGGCGCTCCACGGCGCTGCCCGGCCTTCCGAAACCGATAGAGAGCCTCGGCTCCGGATGCCGTTATGAACCCCTTTCTTGTTTTCATCGATAGCCTCAGTACCTGGATGGGCAAGGCGTTTGGCTGGTGTATTCTGGTCCTCACCTTTGCCACCTGCTACGAGGTCTTTGTCCGCTACGCCCTGAACTCCCCCACCGCTTGGGCCTTTGACATGAGTGTTCAGATGTATGGGGCCCTGTTCATGATGGCCGGCGCCTACACCCTTGCCCGCAATGCCCATGTGCGGGGCGATGTGATCCATCGCCTGCTGCCGATTCGGGTACAGGCAGGCATAGATCTGACCCTCTATATCCTGTTTTTGTTGCCCGGTGTGTTTGCGCTCATCTGGTATGGCTATGAATTCGCCGCCGACTCCTGGCGTTACAAGGAGGTGAGCTGGAGCAGCCCGGCGAGGGTGCAGATTTATTTCTTCAAGACCCTGATACCGATCGCCGGCTTTCTTTTGCTGTTGCAGGGGATAGCGGAGGCGGTTCGCTGTGTGATCTGCCTGCGCACCGGAGAGTGGCCGGCGCGTCTGCACGATGTGGAAGAGACCGAGACCATGGCGGTACATCAAATGGAGGATGAGACAAAGCTCAGTGAGGAAGGGGTGGTGATCCCCGGTGAGTTGAAAACGCGCACCGATCATGCCGGCGGTAAACCGGTTGGGGGAGAAGAGAAATGACAGATCCCCAGATCGCCATCCTGATGCTTGGCCTGTTTATCGTCATCGTCCTGCTTGGCTTCCCGATCGCGTTTACCTTGATCGCTATGGGCCTGGGCTTTGGTTACTACGCCTATGCGACCCCGGATCAACTGGAGAACATCTTGGATAACCGGATTTTCAATCTGTTTGTCCAGAACACCTTTTCGGTGATGTCCAATGACGTATTGGTGGCGGTGCCGCTTTTTCTGTTCATGGGCTATGTGGTGGAACGGGCCAATATCGTGGAGCGGCTGTTCTACAGTATTCAGATGGCGGCCCGGCACGTGCCCGGCTCCATGGCCGTGGCGGCACTGATTACCTGTGCCGTGTTTGCAACGGCCACCGGCATCATCGGCGCCGTGGTCACTCTGATGGGTCTGTTGGCGCTGCCGGCCATGCTCAAGGCCGGCTATGATCGAAGACTGGCGACTGGCGTGATCTGCGCCGGCGGGACCCTGGGCATTCTGATTCCGCCCAGCATCATGCTGATCGTCTATGCCGCCATCGCGCAGGTCTCGCCGGTGCGGTTATATGCCGCCGCGCTTTTCCCCGGCATCATGCTGGCCAGCATGTATATGGTGTATGTCATCACCCGGGCCACCCTCAATCCGAAACTTGCGCCCAAGCCGCCCGAAGAGACGGTGCCGCCGCTGGCCAAGATTGTGCTGCAACTGCTGACTTCCTTCGTGCCGCTGGCAGTGTTGATCCTGGGGGTGCTGGGCTCTATTCTGGCCGGCGTGGCGACCCCGGCCGAGGCCGCCGGCGTGGGCTCTTTCGGCGGATTGTTGCTGGCCGCCCTTTATCGCGCGTTGACCTGGCAACGGTTGAAGGAGGCGGTGTTTCTCACCGCGCGCACCTCCGCCATGGTCTGCTGGCTGTTCGTCGGTTCCTGGACCTTTGCCTCGGTGTTTTCCTATCTGGGTGGTCATGGACTGATCGAGGAGTGGGTGCTCGGCATGGAACTCGGTCCGGTCGGCTTCCTGATCCTGGCCCAGCTCATCATCTTTCTGCTGGGCTGGCCCCTGGAGTGGAGTGAGATCATCATTATCTTCGTGCCGATCTTCCTGCCCATGCTGGGGACCTTCGACGTCGATCCGCTGTTTTTCGGGGTGTTGGTGGCGCTCAACCTGCAGACCTCGTTTCTGACGCCGCCGATGGCGATGGCTGCCTACTATTTGAAGGGAATTGCGCCACCTTATGTGCAGTTGATGGACATTTTCCGCGGCATCATGCCTTATCTGGGCATAGTGCTGCTGGCGATGGTGCTGATGTATCTGTTTCCCGAGATTGCCCTCTGGCTCCCGGGGTATCTCTTTGGCTAGTGGCGGAAGGGAGACTGTCGGGATGCCCTTCGGGATACACATAGACGGGATGAGATGACAGATGAAGTTGTATGAGATCAGCGCGACTGAAGCGGCCGCGGCGATTCGTGCAGGGGAGGCGACCGCCGAGGACTTGGTACGGGACTGCCTGGAGCGCATCGAGGAGTTGGAAGAGACCCTGGGTGTCTGGACCTATCTCGATCCCGAGCATGCACTGGCGCAGGCCCGTTCGGCGGATCAGGAGCGCAGGAGCGGACGGCTGACGCCCCCGCTGCACGGAGTGCCGGTCGGGATCAAGGACATCTTTGATACCGGTGATATGCCGACCGAGGACGGTACTCGGTTGCACGCCGGACGCACCCCCGCTTACGACGCTACCGCGGTATCGCTTCTGCGCCAAGCGGGGGCGCTTATCATGGGGAAGACGGTCACCACTGAGCTGGCGACCTACACTCCCGGAAAAACGCGAAATCCCCACGACCCGCATCGTACCCCGGGGGGCTCCTCCAGCGGTTCCGCCGCGGCGGTTGCGGCGCAGATGATCCCGCTTGCCCTGGGTACCCAGACCAACGGCTCGATCATCCGGCCGGCATCCTACTGCGGGGTGTTCGGCTACAAGCCTAGCCATGGGCTGATCTCCCGCTATCGGGTGTTGAAACAGTCACAACTCCTCGATCAAGTCGGGGTTTTCGGGCGGACGCTGGAAGATGTGGCGCTCGCCGCAGAAACCATGATGCGGTTTGACGACCGGGATCCTTCAATGCGGCGTCGATCCTGCGCTGGTCTGTACCAGACAGCCCGATCGGAACCACCCGTGACACCGCGTCTGGCGATGGTCAGGACCCCGCTGTGGGGGCGGGCGGACGAGGATGTCCAAGGTGGTTTTTCCGAACTAAGTAAACTACTGGGTAGCAGGGTGGAACTGGTGGAGATTCCGGCGTCTCTGGAGTCGGTGTGGGATTGGCATCGCACTATCATGGAAGCGGACCTGGCGGGGAGCTTCGCCCGGGAATACCAGCAGTCGAAGGATAAGCTGAGTCCGGCTCTACGCGACATGATCGCACGAGGGCAGGCCTACTCCGCGGTGGACTACAATCACGCTGCGGCCCAGATACCGGCGGTAAATGCGCTGCTGGATGAGATATTCGAAGAGTATGACGCTATCCTTACCCCTGCGGCGACAGGTGAGGCCCCGGTCGGTCTTGAATCGACGGGCGATCCGGTGTTCTGCACCCTCTGGACCTTCTGCGGAATGCCTGCGATTTCCCTGCCGATACTGCAGGGTTCCAACGGCATGCCTATCGGAGCCCAGCTGGTAGCGCCTAAAGGGGATGATGCGCGGTTGTTGCGCACCGCCCGTTGGCTTGCCGCCGCGGTAGATAGCGGATAAGGGGCGGCGACAGTGCTGAACATTAAGGGTAATGCTCACGTGCCCGGAAAAAACACCGGTAACAGTGGGCGATGCCGCGAGTTTATGACAAAGGGCGCCTCGAAAAATTTGAGGTGCCCGTATGGTGCAGGGATGCACCACTATTTTCGTGCGCGTAAGCGCATGAAAATGAAGGCGATCGAAAATCGCGCGTTTCGATCGCCGTATCGAAAAATCCCATGGAAGGGATTTTTCGAAGTACCCACAAAGTTGATTGAGACAGGAGAGGTGAAGGCGCAATGATCAATCTTATCTGCGGTACACTGGCGGTGATCGTGGTCTCGCTTTTTGTTGGTGGGTTGGCTATCTCAATTTGGGACAACACCGGTTCTATCGCATTTCCCATCATTGCGGTCGCCGTGTTGATCATGGCCTTCACCGATTTCGTACAGTCCCTGCTGTCGGAGCGCCGAAAGAACAGACGCTGATGGGATAGCGCCTGTGCTCGGCAGGAACCCGGCGAGATCGCTTGTTCACCCCATCTCGATGGAGAGATTGACCGCCTGGCGCAGGGTATTGGCGGATATACAGCCGCGCTCGGCGATGGTAATCAGTTTCGCCAGTTGATCGGGCGGCTGGCACTGGGCGCTGACCTTCATCTGTATGTCGGTAAACCTGGGAGGGGAATCGGCCATTTCGGCCGCGATTTCCGCCCGTGCACTGCTGAGCTCAACCTCTCTGGCCTTGGCTGCCGCCAGCAGATTGCTCATAAAGCAGCCGCCAAGCCCCATCAGCATGGCTTCGCCCCCCATCGGACCCTTGTTCTGACCGCCCTTGGCCTCGGGGCGGTCTATGGTCAGCGCATGCCCCCTGGCCTGGCCATGGGATGCGGTGTGATCCAGTTGATCGACAGTGATGTGAATGGTTGGCATGGGTGTCTCCTCTGAAAATATTTTGTGAATCGTCTGTCGGATTGAAAGCCGGTGGCGGGATGGCTCAGCCGATTTCGTGGTCGGCGAGCGACTCCAACGCCCTGACCATGGCCGAGTGATCCAGATCGCCCCAGCCGTGGGCGTTACAGGCATTGAAGAGTTCCTGGGCGGTGGCGGTGTTGGGCAGGCTGATGCCGAGTGCCCGGGCACCGGACAGCGCCAGGTTGAGATCCTTCTGGTGCAGGGCGATACGGAACCCAGGGTCGAAGCTGCGTTTGATCATGCGTTCGCCATGCACTTCGAGGATCTTGGAGCCGGCGAAGCCCCCCATCAGGGCCTGCCGTACACGGGAAGGATCGACTCCCGCCTTGGCGGAGAACAGGAGCGCCTCGGCCACCGCCTCGATGGTCAATGCGACAATGATCTGGTTGGCGATTTTACAGGTCTGCCCAGCGCTGGTGTCACCGACCAGGGTGATGTTTTTGCCCATCAGTTCCAGCAAAGGCAGAGCCCGCTCAAAAGCGGCTTGTTGGCCGCCCACCATGATGGTGAGCACAGCGGCCTTGGCCCCCAACTCACCCCCGGATACCGGCGCGTCCAGATAATCACAGCCCAACTCGGTGATCCTGGCAGCGAAGGATCGGGTCTCAATGGGTGAGATCGAGCTCATGTCGATCACCATCTTTCCGGCGCTGAGCCCCGCCGCGACGCCCTCGGCCTCGAACAGCACCGCTGCGACGTCCGGCGTATCGGGTACCATGGTTATAATGATATCTGCCTGCTGCGTCAGCTCCCGGCAGGAGGCGCACTCGATAGCGCCCCCAGCCACCAGCTCCTGAGGCAGTGGCGAGCGGTGTCTTACCAGATACAGCTGATGACCTGCCGTCTGCAGGTGTCCCGCCATTGGCCGCCCCATGACGCCCAAACCGATGAATCCAACCTTGCTCATCTACGCTGCTCCTCGTTGTTTTCAGAAAGCGGCATGAAACAGCTGAACTGCCATCGGCCGCTGCGGGTTTATTTCATGGTCGGCATGTGGAAGTCGGCGCCCGCCCTGATCCCCGTCGGCCAGCGCGATGTGACCGTTTTCAGTTTGGTGTAGAAGTGAACCCCCTCCATCCCGTGGATGTGAATATCGCCGAACAGGGAGTGCTTCCAGCCGCCGAAACTGTGAAACGCCATGGGTACCGGGATAGGCACATTGATACCCACCATACCTGCCTGCACCCGCGAGGAGAAGGTCCGCGCGGTATCCCCGTCACGGGTGAAGATGGCCGTACCGTTACCGTATTCGTGGGCGTTGACCAATTCCAGGGCCGTTTCGAAATCGGGCACCCGCATCAGGCAGAGCACCGGTCCGAAAATCTCTTCCTGGTAGATACGCATTGTGCGGGTAACCTGATCGAACAGGCAGGCACCCATGAAGAATCCCTTCTCGTGCCCCTCGATCTTCAGCCCGCGCCCATCTACCAGGAGTTGCGCCCCCTCTTTTTCACCCTGGTCTACATACGCTGTGACTTTGTCCCGGTGTTCCCGGCTGACCAATGGGCCCATCTCCGCCGCCGGATCGGTGCCCGGTCCGATTCGGAGTCGGGCGATACGTGGCACCAAACGATCGATCAGGGCGTCAGCAAGCGCGTCGCCCACCGCCACCGCCACTGAGATCGCCATGCAGCGTTCCCCGGCGGAGCCGTAGGCGGCACCCATCAGGGCATCTGTGGCCTGGTCCAGGTCTGCATCCGGCATGACGACCATGTGATTCTTGGCGCTGCCCAGGGCCTGCACCCGTTTGCCCTGTTCCGAGGCGGTGCGGTGTATATGCCGGGCAACCGGCGTGGAGCCTACGAAGCTGACGCCGGCGACTTCCGGATGGGTTAGCAGGGTGTCCACTGCCTCCCGGTCACCGTTCACTGCGTTCATCACCCCCTCTGGCAGGCCTGCTTTGGTTAGCAGTTCGGCCAGTCGCAGGGCAGTGGAGGGAACCTTTTCAGAGACCTTCAGGATGAAGCTGTTGCCACAGGCGATGGCGAGCGGGAACATCCACATGGGGACCATTGCCGGAAAATTGAACGGAGTGATGCCGGCACAGACCCCGAGGGGCTGACGCATGGAGTGACTGTCCACATTGCTGCCCACGTTCTCCGAGAATGAGCCTTTGAGCAGGTGGGGGATCCCGCAGGCGAATTCCACCACCTCCAGGCCACGGACCACAGAACCCCGGGCATCATTGAAGACCTTGCCGTGCTCGGCAGACACCAGCTCTGCAAGCGGGTCCAGATGTTGCTCCAGCAGCTCTTTGAATCGGAACAACACCCTGGCGCGGCGCAGGGGCGGGGTGTCCCGCCAGCCCGGGAAGGCGGCGGCCGCTGCCTCTACCGCATGGCCGACCTCCTCGGCATTTGCCAGCGGGACTCGCGCCGTGCATTTGCCGCTGGCCGGATTGAACACTTCGCCATAGCGACCGCTGGTCCCCGCCACCTGCAGGCCGTTGATGAAGTGATGCAGTGTGTCGCTCATAGTCCTGTCCTGTGGTTAATCTCGTACACGGGTTTCAATTAAGGGCACCTCGAAAAATTCGAGGTGCCCGTTTGGTGCAGGGATGCGCCACTATTTTCGTGCGCGTAAGCGCGTGAAAATGAGGGCGATCGAAAATCGCGCGTTTCGACCGCCGTATCGAAAAACCCCATGGAAGGGATTTTTCGAAGTACCCTTTAAGCATAGAGCAATTGACTGGATTACGGCCAGCAGCGGGGGGCATCCGATACTCGGCTGGGGGCGGGTGGACATCAAGCTCAATGAATGAGCATGGCCTTAATCATTTTCCACTTGCTTTGGTCTTGAATTATCTGTGTGTTAGGTGCCCTCTGTGGTTCAATGAGGGTGCAACCAGTTGAATGTATGCCATAGTCTACCCCTGTGGCTTAGTATCGAGGGTAATCAGATAGAGTTTTATCTGAAAATCGGGCGCAATCGGACAGCAAATCCTCCGGTGTTAGGTTTGGCAAGACGCTGAATTTTTCATCCACCGGGAGGGTTGCTCGATGACCAGTCTCGTAACCCTGGCCCACCGGGTATCCGGTATCTATACCAGATATTCAAAAATTCACTCGGCTGTATTTGCTTTTTCCCTGTCCAGGCTGATGCCAAGACGCGATGAGAGCAGCCCCGCCGCCTGCAGACATCAAAGCGAGCTGGTCGAATTGCAGGGTGAACTTGAGAAACTGCATACCCTGGTCGCGGGCGACCAGATACTCGAACCTAATACCACACTGGGCCGGGAGTTCGCGAGCGCCATGGACGAGTATTTGGCGGCGCTGCTAAATTCCGTTAAACAGCTTGCCACCATCTGCGGCCGCCGTTGCCAGGAGAAAATGGGGGTGGAACGCTATGGGGAAAAGGAGTCCAGGGGAGACCGGGTGAATTATGACCAATCGGTACAAATCTACCAGCGCTGTGGAGAGCGGCTGAGCCTTCTATTCAGGCGGTTGTAGCCGCTTGGCCGCAAACAAACAGAGTAATCAAGGTTGGCAACCCCGCTGTTGCCGGCAATGGATCGGAGGCGAGGTGCCTGTGAGCGGATTAACCCCGGTTTCGCCTGCCCCAGTGCTACTCGTCTTGTGCAAAACTACGAACGATATAACCACCTGATTTTTCATCGTATTCCAGTTTCAGAAGCTTGCGTGTCTGAGCCTCTTCCAACAGTTTTCCAAAGGTTCGAAAGCCATGGTAGTTTTCACTGAATCCAGGTTTACGGCGTTTTAGCGCCTGTTTGACCATGGACCCCCATACCTTCTCCTCCGCGCCGCGCTCCTTGAACAGATCTTCAACCGTTTCCAACACCAGATCCAGCGCCTTTTGTCTTTTATCTTCTTCGGTCTGGGCCTCCGTTTTTTTACGCGAGCTCTTTTTGGCCACGGTTTTGCGTTTTGCCTGGCGCTGTTTCTCGGCTTCCCGTACCAGGTCGTCGTAAAAAATGAACTCGTCGCAATTGGCAATCAGCAGATCAGAAGTGGATTTCTGCACGCCGACGCCGATCACCACCTTATTGTTCTCGCGCAGCTTGCTGACCAGCGGTGAGAAATCGGAATCGCCACTGATAACGACAAAGGTGTCGACATGGGATTTCGTGTAACAGAGATCCAGCGCATCCACCACCATGCGGATGTCGGCGGAGTTTTTGCCGGACTGGCGGACATGGGGGATCTCGATCAATTCAAAGGCGGCCTCATGCATGGTGGCTTTGAACTCCTTGTAACGCTCCCAGTCGCAGTAGGCCTTCTTAACCACGATGTTGCCCTTGAGCAGCAGGCGCTCCAGCACTTTCTGAATGTCGAACGCCGCATATTTAGCATCCCGCACACCCAGGGCGACATTCTCGAAGTCGCAGAACAGGGCCATGTTTCGGGTCTCTGGCTTTTCACTCATTAGGTATCTGTCCTCCGACGGTATCTGTCAGCGTCGTCCGCCTATTTGTAAGCTGCGGCAGTGGTGGCTTGGGAGCAGTATACACCGCTAACCTGCGGCTTCGGTTCACCGCAGATCTCCTCCCGGGTCAAGGAGCGTCCGAGATTGCCGTTATAGAACGCGAAATGATCGGCTTTATCCCCCGTCTGACCAGGCTAGAATACCGGGTGGTTGGTTGAGTATGCCGAGATCATCCCGAATAAAAAGCGGGAACATATGTCAAAACCTGTGGTGAGTCGGCGGAATGAGAAGAGGCGATTGATGGTAACCAGCGAAAACAAAGCATTTTCCAAACGTCTGAAAGAGGCTGCAGGGGCCGAAGGTATTTACTCCGCGACCGAACTGGCGCGGCTGCTGGGTCTGCAGACCGAGGCCGTGAAGCAGTGGTACAGCGGAAACACCCGCCCCAACGGTAAAAATCTCGCTAATCTGTGCATCCTGCTCCGCGTCCGGTTCGAGTGGTTGGTGTACGGGAAAAGCGTTGAGCAGGATGGGCACCCGGTTGCCAGTTACAGTGACCCTGCAAGCGACTTGGCAGATGCGGTTGCCGTTTTGAACGGCATGGGAGGGCTGCTCTGGGCGAGAACCACCGATGTCGCCCGAGATGATGCAGAGAAGATCGGTCGCGCTATCCTGAAGGCTACACAGAACGTAGAAAAGGCATTCCAGGCTTGTCTGCAAAAATCCCAGAAGAGCTGAACCGAATTGCCCGGGCGCATGTTAAATAACACTTTAGATTGTTTTCGAGTTAAACTTTCAGGTTGATTTGACACTATAGGTTGTTGAAATTTTTTCTGCGACCCGCGAGGAGGGCATATGAAAAGGGTAAAGGTGATTGCTGCAGGCGCCCTGTTGGGCGGCATATTTATGGTTCCGGCCGCCATGGCCGGCGAGGCGGGGGGCTTCGTTGGCCTGGGAATCGGTTATGTACCGGACTATGAAGGCTCCGAGGATTACGAGGGAGCACCCGCGCTGTTCGGCCGCTATAACTGGGCGAGCGGACGCACGATCGAGCTGGGCGGGGCGCCCGGCTCCGGCTCTGCCGCCCGGCTGTCGTCGAACCTGGTAAGCGAGAGTATGAGCAGCAACTGGCAGGCCGGCCCGCTGCTGCAGTACCGTGGGGAACGCGATGACGTGGACAACAACAAGGTCGACCGTATGCAGCAGGTCGATGCGACAGCGGAGGCAGGGGCCTTCGTCGGCTTCAATATGGACCGCTTCTCCGCCGAGCTGAGTTTTGCCGCCGATGTGGGCAGCGAGTATGACGGCTATCTGGTCTACCTCAAGGGCGGCTACGCCCTGCCGGTCAACGACTCTTTCAAGCTCAAGTTCGGGGCGCACGTGACCTACGCCGACTCCAACTACATGGATACCTACTTCGGGGTATCGTCGAAAGACGCCGCCCGCAGCGGGTTGTCCAGATACAATGCAGACGGCGGTCTCAAGGACTGGGGGTTGAGCCTGACCGGGAATTACAGCATCAACAAGAGCTGGGGGTTAATGGGATCTGTCGGCTATAGCCGGTTGATGAACGATGCCGAGGACAGCCCGCTGGTCAATGACGAGGGTGACGAGAACCAGTTCAAGGGAACCATTGCAGTTACCTACGCCTTCTAGATTATGAACAGGCCGCGGGAGCGGCACCGATCGGTCCCGCGGCTTGTTCTAGGACTTTGGTCAAGTATCCGGTCACTTCGGTCGGTACCTACCTACGCAGTGCAACTCGTTTCGGCCGACGGGGTGTATGCCGCCTGCAACCGGTCGCTTTTTCAACGCCCGGGGAGAAACTCCTCTCTGATCAGCCCGAGCAATGCCTGGACCTCATCTAAAAAAAGGGGCACCCCCTTCGGGTCGACCCGCTGGCCAAAGCGATAAAAAAGGGCGTCCTCGCCGCGGGATTCGAACACCAGACCAGGGTGGGCCAGCAGGTATTCCTGTACCTCGGGCGTAAACAGGGGACGTACCCGTCCATCGTCGCGCGCCAGCAGCACGTACCGGTCGTTGAATTGTGTGCTGCCGTCGAAGGTCAGCCGCTGCAGGCCCAGCCGGACAGCCACCGTGCGGTCATGTATCCTGCTCGGGCTCAGGTCGAAATCGGGCAGAGCAGGTTTGCCCTGAACCCAGATCACACTCTGGCTGCGGGTCTCCATTCCCTGATGATCATCGCTTAACGGGGTGCCACGCTCTCCTTCTCCGGCTGTTCGGGCGGGATAGCTGAAATCGAAGACGGAGATCCGGTCACCATCCCTTTCGCCCTCCATCCGGTTCTTGATATTGGGCTCCCCCTGGGAAAACAGGTCGAACTCTGCGCGTTTCAGCGGTTCGGATATGAGGTGCTGCCCGGGGTGAAAGGAGAAGCCGAGCCGCTCAGCCGCCGCCTTCATGCTGTTGCCGCGCCGATATTCGAAATAAATGGCCCCGCCGATGATGAGGACCAGGGCGACGACAATCAACAGCTTCGACATGGTGGCTCCTTAGGTCTGGATCGGCTGCTTTCCCGTGACTCGGTATGCACGAGCCAATTGGAACAGGCATAATGCCGTATCCAACAAAGCAGGAAAAGCAGGAGAAGTAAAATGAGTAACGAATCCGTCATCGCGCAGAAAGAACCTTATGCAGTAGAGGTCGAGGAGGGCAGGGAGTACTACTGGTGCGCCTGTGGTCGCAGCAAAAGTCAGCCCTACTGCGACGGTTCCCACCGGGGAACGGACCTGGAACCAGTATCCTTCAAGGCCGACAAAAGTGGGGTCGTCTACCTTTGCGGCTGCAAACGAACCGCCCAGCAACCCTTTTGTGACGGTGCCCACAAGAAGCTTTGAGACAACGAAAGGCGGCTGCCGGCCAGGTATCCGCCGCAATTCCAGAGCCTAAGTGACATTTTCCCTCTGCCCCCGGTACGGGGGCTTGTCGTCTGCCGGCGGTACAACTTGCTTGGCCCCTTAGTCTAACCCCTTCTACGACTGTTCACGCCCTCCCGTTATCAATCGGTATCCAGGGGCCGGGCCCCACCACTGTTCAGCTTCCATTCAGGATCCCCCGACTAGTCTGAGTAGCAGGCGGACACATTGGTCTGCGTTACAGGTTATCCAAGACAGACAGGGGGTTTTCATGAATGCCAGAAAGATAAACCGACATCTGCACAGGCAGGGAGTGGCCTGTCTGATCGCGACAGTTACGCTGCTCGTCACACCGCTACCGGGGCGGGCTGCCTCGCCGGCGCCGACCATCAAGCTGTTTCCGACCACCGTGCTGGAGGAGATAAAACACACTGGCAGCGTGGCCAAGGAGATGGAGTCCGGCCTGCAGACAGTGATTCAACGTCTCGATCAACAGCAGCAGCTGTATCTCGACAGTAAATGCGAAGGGAGTGAGGGGGATCCGGGCTGTGAACAGATCACCCGGCAGCTCGGCGCTACCTATCTCGAGATGCTGGACATCATGGCCCAGCGGCTTCCGGAGATGGAGCAGGCGGTAACCGCTACTTCCAACAGTCTGGAAAAACGTATCCGCAAGGAGCTGGGAAACAAAAAGACCTCCTGGACCCTGCAGGAACTGCTGCTCGGGGAAAAATCCAGACCGGCGGGCAGGGAGGACAAACCGGCCTTGCGGGGACGTTCCGGCATGCGCCTCAGCGCCCGCTTCAGCCAGTACTACAAACTGGTCGCCCGCTCGGGCAGCCAGGCGAACTCGTCCCTCGCGGTGATCGCTTCGGACATCTACCTGGATATGCAGGAGACTGCCGGGCTGATCGCCCGCACCCGGGAGGAGATCAGTCGTGCCACCCTGATGGAGCAGCTTAATCAGTCGTTCGGGACCATCACCCCGGAGATGCAGGAGATAGTGGCGGGGGTGAAATCCATCCTGTTTGGTGAAGACGAGGAGGCGACGCCGATCGCAGAGCGGCCAGTGGAGCGTTCCGATCAAGAGTATGAGAGCCCATTGCAGCTCTGACCGGTCAGATATTTAGGAGAAAACACCATGAACAGATACCACATCAGCAAGATGATCTTCGCGGCCACCCTCTCTGTGGCGGCGGTCGCCTGCAACAGCAATCCGCCACGCGGACCAGTCTGTATCCCGCCCGCCGGTCACAATCTCGATCAGGCCATGAGTGCCGCCCGTTTCGATCTGGAGACGGGTTGCGAGAATCAGTTCGATGGTTATTTCCGGCACTTGCTTTTGATCGCCGAGGGGGACCCGAAAAAGGAGAATAAGGGCCAGTTCAGCGACTTCCTGCTATGGGCAAATCAGGAAGGACTGCTCAGCAAACGCCAGGCAAGGTCGCTCTACAATCGCTATTTCGGTGTCAAATACGTTTCCATGATGGGCGACTACAGCGTCTGTTCGGATACCTGCCCGCGTCAGTCACAAGTGCTCAGGGATATGAAGCAGGAACTCGGGGACAAAGAGCTGGGGCTGTTGAAAGTGAGTGCTGACCGTCGTTCCTATCAGCGCGCCATGCAGCTTTACAACGAGACTGAGCTGGTGCTCGAGGCCACCTGCTCGGCCTGCGGTCCGCTGGAGTAGAGGTTCATGAAACGGCAGAAGGGTTTTTTCCGCGGCCTGGTCCTGGGCGTTACCCTGAGTCTGCTCCTGGGGCTGACCACGCTTTACCTGCTGGATGCCCTCGGTATCCTGACTATTTCGCTGGAGCGGGTGCCGGAGGTGGAGGGGCTGATGGCCTGGCTGCATCGTAACCTCGGGCTGTCGGTGGTGCCTTTCGGCATCACCCTGTGTCTCTACCTCTACAGCCTGATGCAGCTGGGGCGAAAGCTGGATGAGGACCGGCCCCAGGAGGAGGTGGCCCAGCTGGAACACCTGACCGACGTCTGGATCAGCCTGTTCTTCGGTATCGGTGTGATCTGGACTGCCATCGGCATGCGCGGTGCCCTGCTCCACGCCCTGGGTGATCCGGAGCTCCTGGCCGGAGCCGGGGCATTCGGTGTGCTGCAGCGCCTGGTTGATGGCGGCATTCTGACGGCGCTCTCCACTACCATCCTGGGCGGTGCCGGCGGTTATTTGATGCGTCTGGGCCGGACCTTTTACATCGGGGTGCGGCTTAATCGTTACTACGGTCAGCGGGACGAGCGCCAGGCCGGCCGGGTAGAGCAGCTGCTGGAAGATATTCATCTCTCCATGGGGCGCCTGACGAAACAGGTTCCGCTAACCCCCGGGGCGGGAGGAGAGCGGGGATGATCGGTTATCGGTCAGCTGCGAACCCCCTGTTGCGGAGTCACAACCGGCCGTCAGATATCGAGGCGCTGCAGACCGATGTCATGCGCTTCATGGCCATTCTTGGACTCTGTCTGACGGCCATTTTCGCGCTGGTGCAGACCCTTCCCGCGGAACAGGCACAGCGGGAGGCGGAGGCGCAGCTGGATCAGAAACTGATCACCCGACAGCAGCAGTTGCAAAAGGTCCAGGCCGAGCTGGAGCATCTGACCCATGATGTTCAGGAGGCAGGGAAAGCCCGGCAGCAGGCCCAGGCGGAGGTGGAGCAAGGGCAACTGCGTCGGCAGCAGATCCAGCTGGAGTTGCAGCGGCTGACACTGGATACCGAGGAGATAAGGCAACAGAAACGGCAACTGGAAGAGCAATTGACCGGAACGCGGGAGCAGCTCGCGCTGGCCGAGACGGAACGAAACCGGCTGGAGGTTGAGCAGGGAGATCGGGCCCGGGTACTGCAGCAGTTGGGTCAGCAGTTGGAGCGGGTTCAGCGGGATTCAAAACAGCGGGTGACCGAACTGGCGGATCTGGAACAGAGGGTGAGGAATGAGCAACAGAAACTGGCGCTCATCACCCAGTCATCACCCCCTGAAGAGGTGGAAATAGAGAGTGGAAAGGAGCAACCAAATGCCCCGGTCGCGGCTGAAGAGAACTCCGAGAGAGTGGGTTTTCTGCTGCGGTTTGCCTCGGCAGAGGCGCTCGAGCATTTGGTCCGCAGCGGTACCGTCGGTTTTACCGGAATGCTGGGTCAGGAGGCCTGGAACCTCTCTTTGGTCGAAGGCAGCGTGGCATTCGTAAAGGAGCCCCCGCCACAACGGATTCACGAAATGACGGCGGCAACGGTGCCACCGCGTTATATCCGCGCGTTTCAATCAGCGGCGGGGGGCTCCAGCACCCAGAGCGTGATCTGGGGGGTGCAGCTGCCGGCAGAAATGGAGCAGAAGATTCAAACCCTGATGGGGCGGTCGTCGGGCGGTGAGTTGGTTATTCAACCTGATGGCGAAGTGACACTGGCGGGGGGGGATCGAACATGAAGCGAAGCATTCAATACCTGTTGCTACCGATGCTGTTGTTCTCAGCCGGCTGTGCCCATCAGCCGTCAACGCCGTTTGGGGAATCCCCAAAGGAATCGGCCCTGCAACCCTGGGTGGAAGCTGAGCTGGCGCCCTACCTGGCGGAGCAGCTCTCCAGCCACCCCCGGTTTCGCGGCGAGCCGGCCATTCTGGTCAAACTCGAAGGCCCTGATATCCAATCCGATATCGACGGATTGACCCGCTCGATTCGGCTCCAGATCCGGGACGCATTGCTCAACACCCCGGGTGTCACGCTGCCCTGGCAGCCGCGGCAGCAGGAACAACAGCACCACCGGCGTCTGGACCGGGTGAACTGCCGTAGTATCCGCGAGGCCAGCTACTACATCGGCATCGAGATAGTGGAGAACCTATCCGGCAGCTTCAGTGTCTCGGTGCGGGCGCTGGACGTGCAGGCGCGGGAGTGGGTGAGCGGGTTCGGGATGGTCTGGCGGGGCAGCCTCACTGCCAGCGAACGCCGGGCCCTGCAGCGGTTCCAGCCGGACGAGGCACTTCGCGGACTGCGGGTGCTGCCGTTCGAACCGGGGCAGACCGACCTGGCAGCCGACTATCTGGCGAACAACCTGAGTTGTCTGCTCCAGCAGACCCAGGACGAGGAACTGGTGGTTTACGTCGAGACGCCCGGGCGTAAGCCGTCCTTCCTGCCCGGGACCTTGAAGCTGATCGGCAACAACCTCTCCCGCTATCGGGAGGTGAGAGTCAGCGAGAAGAAGAGCGAGGCCGGCTTCATCCTGCGTGGTGATGCCCATGAGCTGCAGTCGGGACTCTATCAGGTATGGGTGCGGTTGAGCCCCAAGCGCAGTGGAATCCATCTCTCCGGCATGGACACGGCGACCTATCTTCTGACATCGAAGGGAGTAGCCGCCGCGCGTGCCCCCGAGGCAGCGCCAAAAGCATCCGTCAACGCCCCTGTGGCAAGGGCGGCGAAGCCGACTATCTCCCGGATGGCACTGGCAGCGGTGAGCGATCAGGAGTGTTCGACCCAGCCAAGCGGCCGTCCCCTGCGATGCCATGTCCTGAATCTGGAGGCGGAAGACCTGGACCAGCTGTTTGTCATCGCCCACTCTCCCAAGCAGGGCCTGACACGACTGCTGCCCGGTGGCTGCGGCGGGGAGAACGGATCCCCTGGCGGGGTGAAGCGCTCCTTCCGTCTCACCGGAGATGCACCCAGAGGGACCACCTTCTATGCCATAGCGGTCAACGGTTCCGGATTGAAGATGCGTTTCGCCCGGCACCTGCAACGACTACCCGGTGGCTGCGCGGGAGCCGGTGGCTCCGCCTTGTCGGGCAATGGGCTCGATCGATGGCTGAACCAGCTGGATCGGATGATTGCATCGAATCGGCAACGGGTGGCCTGGTCAGCAAAACGGGCGGACTGAGAGAGGAGGACAGATTATGACAAGGATTCCACTGTGGCTGCTGGGTTTAGCTCTGCTGCCGGGCGTTTCGGCAGCACTGGTGCAGGAGCCGGCGAAGGCCGGACTGGAGCATCGCTGGCAGACCTACCTGGCGCGTGCCGATCAGACCCTACCCGCCAGGGACTTTCCATACGCCCATTGTTTTTCCAAGGCAGCGGCCACCCATGGTCTGCCCGAGACCCTGCTGCTGGCGGTGGCCAGGGGCGAGAGCGATTTCAACCCCAAGGCCAGGTCCAGTGCCAATGCCTATGGTTTGATGCAGATACTCTGGCCGGGGACCGCCGAACATCTCGGCATTCACAGCCTGTCGAAGCTGCAGCAGCCCTGTACCAATGTGGATGCGGGCGCGCGCTATCTGAAGGAGATGCTGCAGCGCTACCAAGGAAATCTGCATCGGGCCCTGGCGGCATACAACTACGGACCTGGCCGGGTGCCTGTGAGTCAGGGAACGATTCCAAAGGGTGCGGTCTGGTACAGCGGTTATATCTATCGACATCTGGAGTATGTCCTGAACGGCGGCGGTAAAGCTGGAAAGGGTCGTGCTACTGGAGACGGGCGGCTGTTGGTGATTCGTTTTCTCCGTCCCTACCGGGCCGCCGCGTTCGTGGAGAGCCTTCAGCCGATGCTCGACGGTATACGGCTTGACTGGTTTCGCCGCCCTTCGGGAAATTTTGATGTAATGATGATCTATCAGAGCCCGGAGCAGCTGAAGCGCGGCCGACGGTTGTTGTCCGGACTGGGTATAGAGGCGGAGGGTTAAACCTCCCGTGTGGCGGCCAAGAGACCGCGAAGGAGTTGATCTATGAACAGTTTGAAACGCCTGCTCCTGTCGGCTGCTGTTCTGTGCCAGGTACCGTTCTGCGCCAGGGCTGATTCCACTGCCTTTTATGACTATGCGCCGGTGGTCGATGTGGATCCCATCATGGAGCAGCGGTACGAAACCGTCAGCCGCCGGGTGTGTGATCAGTACGCGCCTGCGGTCGCGGCGATCGCGGCAACCATTGGCACGGACGTTCGTCTCCAGGATGCGCGCTGGAAAGGGGGCCGGGAATGTCGGCAGGTGGAGGAGCCCGGCTATCGCAATCGAATCGCGGGTTATCGGGTGACCTACCGCTATGGTGGCCAGAAATTGGTTCGCCGTCTCTCTTACGATCCCGGGGAGCGGGTGCGGGTGAAGGTCGGCTTGTCGCCCCTCTCCCGCTGAAAGCATCGGCGCGGGCACTGTCGGACCGTATCTTCTATAATCTCCCCCCGTTCGGGGTACACTAGATCGAGGCCGGATGGTCTGTCGTTTATCGGAGTCCGTATGTCATGAGCCTGAATCCTGGCCGAAGTTTTTCCGTATCTCTCTTGGTAGGTTTCTCTCTGTGGCTGTTGGTGACGGCCGGCTCGGTTCGTCCTGTGGGCGCCGATGGGTGGGATCCGGCGCGGGTGTCCTGGGAACAACTGTTGTTCGAGGCATCAAGCTCCCTGGGGCGGGTTGCTGCCAGGGTTGAGCTGGGGTTGCCGGCGGCAGAGGATATGAAGCTCGATCCCGGCGATGGCGGTCAGGGTCCTCTGCTTCTGCCGGAGCAGGGGACGGTGCTGTTGCTCAGTGCCGGCATCGACGCCAGTTTGCTGCTGCAGCGCAAACACTGGACCGGCCGGGTCTGGTTTCTGGCCGAGCAGGGCAGTGCCCTGCAGCGGACTCGGGTCAAGCCGGGGAGAGAAGGCAGCCTCAAGCTGTTTCGCTACGGACGGGATGGTGTCTATCGCAAGCGATTCGATCCCAAGGGGCGCAAGGAGGCTACGCTGCCGCCTGAGGAGTGGAGCAGGATAAAAACCTCCTTTTATCCCTATGCAACGGGCAGCTCACGCTGTGAACAGGTACTCGACCCCCTCACTTTGCTCTACGTACTCTCCGTAATCGACTGGTCAGCCGAGACTGAGCTGGAATTCTGTCTGTTCAATAAGAAGGGCCTCTACCTGGCACGGCTGAAAAACGAAGGGCGGGAGCGAACTAAGGTGGCCTTCTGGGAGCAGCGTGGAGCGTCGAACCAGCCGGTGGAAAGAGAGGTCGATGCCTGGAATGTGTTGCTCACCAGTCGTCCCCTCGATCCCGTATCGAAGGATCTCGACCCCTTCGAGTTTCTGGGCTTCGAGAGTGAGGTGCGTATCCTGCTGGGGGTCGAATCGGGAGTTCCGCTGCGTCTGACCGGAGAAATTCCTTCGGTTGGACTGCTGACGCTCAATCTGACCAAGGCAGTTCTGATCCGCTGACCCCAATCGGCAGGCCAGGTTGCCGCCGGTTTCAGGGGCAGTGGTTTCGTCCCCTTGGCTGCAGGAGCACTGTTGCAATTGCCGTTGATGTCGCGCCGGGACACTGAGGCCGGACGCCTTGCGATCCCTGGGGTAGACTGGATTCCCACCATTTATCGCGGAAAACAGGCTATCATGTTCCAGTAGAGAAGAATTACTATAACTAGGGCCTGTTCAGGCCCGAAGGCGCCCTTAGCTCCCAATAGAAGGAGACGATGGATGAACCCCGCAAGATACAACGGCCTTCTGGCCGCTTTTTTGCTGACCCTTGCACCGCTGTCGAGTGGTGCCGAAACCACCGGTTCTGAATCGGTGCGGCCTATTGTGATCAGTTCCGGACAGCAGGGACGTGGATACTGGGGGGTGGCCACTCGTCTGAACGAGGTCGCAGCGGAGTTGGGTTTTGCAGTAGAGAACGAAGAGAGCGTTGGCTCTCTACAGAATCTGCAGCGCCTGGATGATCCGGAGGATCCAGTCAGTCTGGCCCTGACCCAGGCGGATGCTCTGCAGTATTATCTGCAGGATAACCCTGGTCTGTCCGACAGGATGGAAATCCTGGAGTACCTTGGTCAGGAGTGCGTATTCATTATTACCGGCAGTAACAGCGGGATCGGCAGCGATCGGGAGCTGCAGCAGGAGAAAGACCACCGTATCGCTATCTTCAGTCCAGACAGCGGGGTCAATGTAACCTACCAGTACATGAAGCTGCTCGAGCCGGAACTTAGTAACACCCGGGTCGTTTTTATGAATACGGAAGAGGCGATGGACAGTCTGACCGGAGCGGAATCCCCGGTCGACAGTGTTATGCTGGTGCACCGGCCCAAGGATCGGTCACCGGAAATCCAACTGGCACTGGACCGGCCCAACGACTACCGCTTCGTGGCTGTCGAGGACGGGGATCTGAATGACAAGCTTCCAAATGGTGAGGCGGTTTACACGCCGCTCGATATCGTACTGCTGCGTGTCGACGGGGAGGCCAGGGTCAGCGTTAAGACCATCTGTACCAAGGGCATGCTGGTGGCATCCAAGGTAAAACTTTCGGCTGACCAGCGCAAGCAGCTGGATCAGGTGATCGATTACCATTGGATGCGCGTTTACGTCACCGAATCCCAGTAATAGATATCCGTTCGGAGTGTTCTCATGGCCGGCCCCGAACTGCTTGTGAAAAAGGCCACCGCCGGGCCGGCGGTGGCCTTTTGGTTTACTTATTGCGCGGCTTGATCGACGCTTATCTCGAATTTACCGAACCACTTTCTGCTCAGTGCCTCCAGCGAGTTGGTGCCGTCCATTCGAGTCAGAAAATTCTCGGTCCAGTTGACAAACAGCGGATCGTTGTCCGGCAGGGCAATACCGATGGGTTCGTAGCTGAGCAGGGACAGGACCGAGACGAAGCCGGCATCGGGGTGGCTCTGCAGCGTGGATAGGCAGATCGGGTATTCGCTAAGCAGGGCCCCCACCTGGTCGTCTATGACCAGCTGAACACCGCTGGCGATGTCCTCGGTGGTGGTTACCGTCGCCTTGGGCAGCAGGGTCCTGACGAAGCGCTCACTGGTCGAGCCCTTGAGCACGGCGATACGGGTTTCAGGGCGGTTCAGTTCTTCCGCCTCCGCCGCCCGGGCGAGGTTCTCATTCTTGCTGACCAGGCATTTACCGGAGGTCAGATAGGGGCCGACAAAGGCCACCTTCTTATTGCGTTCCGGGGTGATGGTCAGGTTGGAGATCACCACATCTACGTCGCCCCGCTGCAAGGCAGGCAGCAGATCGGCAAAGCGAAGGGTTTTGATGGTAAGGCGCACATCCATTACATCTGCCATCAGGCGGGCCATGTCGATGTCGAAACCGACCACCTGGCCGTCCTTTGTATAGGTCATCGGTGGCATGTTGGCCGAGGTTCCAAGAATCAGTTCACCGCGCTGTTCGATGCGTGACAGAACCGGTGCCGTGGTTTTTTCGGAACTGCTGCCCTGCATTGTATTACAGCCGGTAATCTGCAACGCCAGGAGCAGTAAAAGAGCGAGTTTGAAAAGTCGGTTCATAATGTGTTCCTTAACACTAAATTTAGCTAAAAATATACGGGGATGCGGGTGCGAAGAGCGGTCACCACAGGGGTCGGGCAGGTAAAATAGCCGGATCTCGGGAGTGGGTCAATGGTCGCTCTCTCGCGCTGGCCCGGGCCCTGGTTCCGGAATAGGTTTTCTTTCCTGTTGCATTAAGGTATTTTCTGGCAGGAGTTGTCAACCGTGGCCTTCATCGGTTGAATTGATTTGTCGAGGCGGGGAGAAATATGAAAAATAAACAATTTGTTTGGTCGCCGGTTTTTCTCACCATCAGCCTGTTGCTCAACGCCTGCACTACCCTGGGACCCGATTTTCAGACACCAGATGCGCCGAAATTGGAGCGCTGGCAGGAGACCGATGAGCCTGGAATAACGACGGAAGGGCCGACGGACGACCGTGAATGGTGGAAGGTTTTCAACGACCCGGTGCTGGACCGCCTGATCGATACCGCTTATCGCCAAAACCTGGATCTGCGTATCGCCGGCCTGCGAATCCTCCAGGCCCAGGCGCAACTCGCAATCGCCGTGGGTGCCCAGTACCCCCAGAATCAACAGGCATTCGGTTCCGCCACTCGCACCCGGGCCAGCGAGAATCCGGCCAATACCTCCCCGGCGCTGGACCAGACCTTCAACAACTACGAGCTGGGATTTCAGGCCGGCTGGGAGCTGGATTTCTGGGGCAGGTTTCGGCGCAACGTGGAATCCGCAGAGGCCAATTTGAACGCCTCGGTGGCCGACTACGATAATGCGATGGTCTCGCTGACCGCCGAAGTGGCCCGTGCCTACCTGCAGATTCGCACCTTCGAGCAACGAATCCGGCTGGCGCAGGAGAACGTCAAGCTGCAGCAGCGTTCACTGGATATCGTCAGTGTGCGTTTCCGCAACGGCGCGGTCAGCGAACTGGACGTGCAGCAGGCCAAGAGTCTGCTGTTTACCACCAAGTCACTGGTGCCGGAGTTACAGCGGGGTCTGCGCCAGACCCAAAATGGCCTGGCAGTGCTGCTCGGGATGATGCCTGGTGAGATTCAGGGCCTGCTCGATGGTTCCGAAGACGCGGATATCCCGGCCGCGCCAGCACAGGTCGCGGTCGGGCTTCCGGCCGACCTGCTGCTGCGCCGGCCCGATATCCGAAGCGCCGAACTGACCGCTGCGGTGCAGAACGCCCAGATAGGCATTGCCCAGGCGGACCTCTATCCCAGTATTTCACTGGCCGGCCAAATCGGGGTGCAGTCGGAGAATGGCAGTGATCTGTTCGAGACCGACAGCCTGTTCGGTTCCATCGGCCCAGGCTTCAGCTGGAACATACTCAACTACGGCCGGATCAAGAATAACGTGCGGCTGCAGGATGCCGGGCTGCAGCAACTGCTGGTCGATTATAGCAACACCGTCCTCAAGGCCTATCAGGAGGTCGAAAACGCCCAGAGCGGCTTTCTGCGCACCCAGGAGCAGGAGCGCTATCTGGCGGACAGCGTCAAGGCGTCAGAGCGGTCGGTGGCGATCTCCATGCTCCAGTACCGGGAGGGGATGATCGATTACAACCGGGTGACCACCATCCAGGGTGACCTGGTCGACCAACAGGACCAATGGACCCAGGTGCGTGGTGGGGTAGTCATCAACCTGGTCTCCCTCTACAAGGCGCTGGGGGGCGGCTGGCAGATCCGGGAGGGCAAGCCCTTCGTGCCGGCACAGACGATCGAGGCCATGCGCAACCGTACCGACTGGGGCGGGCTGTTGCCGCCTGAGGCGTTGCCGGAGGGTCTGCCGGAAACCCCGAAACCGGCCGCTGAGCAACCCTTCTTCCAGAAGGTGCAGTGGTAGATTAAACGCCCATTTTTTCATCGGACTTCGTCGCTGGTGTCGCTGTTTCAATCTGAAACGGGGGTGTTGTGCGGTTGAAGCGGGCACTCTGCACCCTGGCGTGAATGAAGGTGCCGGAAGAGGCAGCGGATCATTATCCGGTTAGGGCTATAGCCGGATCCTTCTCTGCCGCCCAAGGGTATTTGCTTCGCGCCACTGCCCCGAATATCAAAATAAACGGGTAAATTGCCTATTCAGGGTGCGCGCAACGCACACTACTACCGGCCATGCATTTGCCTGGGTTGCGGTGAATAGTCTTTTCTGTGGAAGGTTTGTATCCGAGTTTCTGTTACTCCTTCAAGTGCAGCATCAGTTGACCCTCCTCTACCCGCGCCGCGGCTACACCGTCGGCAAAGGACTTCCAGAACCCTGCATCGTTCCCGAATTCCTGCACCAGGTCGATATTTTTCAGGCCGCCAAGCCAGGCATTGGGTAGAGGGACGCCCATGACGGAGACGCCTTTCAGACGTACGATGGGTTTGCCGTTGTCATAGGCAAAGGCGACACCGGTCCGGACCCGGAGGATACGGCCGCCCAACACAGGAAAGTCCTCATCCACCGGCACCAGGATTTTGGCGCTGATCAGGTCATCGGAGAGATCGATAGCGACGCGCCTGGCTAGATCGGTATTTTTTGCCAGCAGTGCGTTCAGTTCACGTTCGCTGAAGTGGATCTCCCGGGAGGCTCCCACTTCGCTGTAGGCTTCGGGTTCAAGCGCGCCTGGCTGAGAGGGAGCGGCCGGGCGACTGGGGGGCGACAATGGATCCAGGCTCTCGATTTTGGCCGAAAGCACCTGCTCTTCCTGCACATCCAGGGTTACCGGCGTAAACTCCGAGGGAAAGAGATAGAACTTAACCAGCCAGAGCGTAAGCGCTACCGTCGCCAGCATGGCGATCACGACGATTGCCAGTACCTGGAGCCATCCAAACCGTTTACCTTTTTCGGTCGAAGCAGGGGTATTCGCTTCCATGGTATTGCCTTTACCTCATTTGATGCGATTGTTTTCCGGGCGTCACCGCCGAGTTTGTCGGGTGGTCGACAAAAACCCT
>Ga0316189_10000237_pt1 | contig 54042 bp, 70 predicted proteins | sample LowCovwburrow_MG_FD_204930 | JGI IMG/M metagenome (GOLD analysis project Ga0316189, IMG submission 204930) | Coastal sediment microbial communities from Maine, United States - Lowes Cove worm burrow | ecosystem: Environmental > Aquatic > Marine > Coastal > Sediment | place: USA: Maine... | reverse complement strand
CATCGTGCAGAAGTACTCGTCGGCCTCATAATTGTATATGTGTTTGGTTATGTAGCCATCGAATAGTGTGTGGTGGCCCACGAGTCTTACTTCTTGCTCTTGCTTGCGCAGTTCCTTGAACATGTCATGTAGTTCTCCATGCTCCAGCCACTCCGGCTTATCGTCATCGAATGCCACGCTGGCACCATGTACAGCGAAGCGCTTGTCATGGATATAGTCAGTGGTTGAGATCTTCGGAGAGCGCAGGCTGAAGCCCACGTCCCAAAATGTCTCGTAATCGATAAAGAGATTTTCCATATGATGTCCTATGCCCACGTAGTGAGGGTGATTCTAAATGCGAGGGCCAGGCACTTGGCCTGACCCTCACGAACGAGCGACTTTCGCGTAAGGTGGATCCGCGTCGTCGCTACCAGAAGACCTAAGCGGTCAGTGCAAGTAACTCTTCGCGAGAAGGTTTCTTGCTGGACGTGGCTTGCTGCTGCGCTGGGCGCTTCAGCTTGTTGCCGCGTTCCACTGCATCGTCGTACAAGCTGCGCTTGATACGGTTGGCGAGCAGTTCCGAGAACGCTTTCTCGTCGGTCGGGATGACCTCACCGTCGGCGACTGCCTTGGCGATGAACTCAAGGCGTACTGCCTTTTGTCCCCAGCGTTCACGCTTCTCGATATCTGAAGCGTAGAACCCTTCGGAGTCTCCGATCAGTTTCTCGACATCCCCAGTCTCACGACTGAGCTCGTTGGTAACGCGGTGTTCAGCTGAGACAGCTGATGCGCCGCATATCTTACGAGCAATGATCAGTCGATTCAAGACCTCTCGACGGATTGAGTTGCCCTCGACACCAGATGTATCGAATGCGTCCTCGCTCTCGATCATCTGCTTGCGCAGATCAGCGGTTGCTTGGAACTCACCGTACTCGTCTTCGCTAAGACTCTTAGCGATCGTAGTCATGTAATGATCGGTACGATCAAGTACATCTTCTACGAACGAGTCCTGCGGAGCCAGGTGCGTACCACCGTTGGCAGATTTGCGCCAGTAGTACTTGTTAGCGTCCCACCACGCGAGCCCCGTTGTGCCAGACTGCACACTTGGTTGCGTTGGTGTTTGAGTTGCCAGCGGCTGCGCTGGTGCGGCAGGAATTTCGCCGTGACCCTGAAGTTGCTCGACCATTCCTGAATTTTCGTTGAATCCGCTCATGTGTATCTCCTATTCGGCGGTTAATGTAACTATTAATGAACTCGCGATCCACTATTGGATCGTCGTAGTTCGTGAGGTTGAACACTACGTATGCACGTTCTTCCCAGCGAATCAGAATGTCCAACGGATTAGCAAACGATTGCCAATGCCGATCCATTTCTGCTTGCCGAGCATGCACTTGTGCAGGCGTGCCGGTATCAACCGACACAGTTCTTAAAGCCATACGTTACTCCTTCTGGTGATGACTCCAATTTCTCCGAGCACCCGGGTCGTAAGACCCGGCTCGTGTTTACCTATGACGTTTCACCTCCTGTCGTTGTGTCCGAGAATATCCAATTAGCAACTGCGTCTAGTTCGTCACCACACTGGTGAGTCATGAAGTGCATGATGCCAGTGGTGTATGTCATAGTAGACGTGTCTTCCAAGTCATTGGCGTACAACACCCAACGTCTCACAACTTCTCCGCGTGAGCCTTCTATGGCATCACACGTCAGCAAATACTTACTGAGATTGAAAGTCGTAGTTGCGAGGTCGTCCACGTTGTCCAACAAACCAGCCTCATACTTCGCATTGGCTATCGCATACGCGTATGCGTAGACATAGTTCTCAAGGCCAGCACCAACGACCAAAAACCCGAAACCAGACGTGTCGGCGATGTAGTTATCTACAATCGCGTCCACGGTAGTCTCAGCGCGAGCCGGCTCCATGAAGTAGAGCGTAAGGATGATCGCAAGGATACCCAGGCTCCATTTGGTTAACTTACTTTCGTTCTTTAACACGACATTCTCCTTGTCGTTGGTGTGCTTAGGACAACCCTTAGCACATGGGATGTAACATTGGGGGAATGAACACCCCTTACTACAGGTCACTGAAGATACCTTCTGGGTATGTTCGGGTGATCCATTCGGCGAGAGCCAAGCCCAGCATGTAACCTGCGATGTAGCACAAGATGTACCACAGCATTAAACCTAACAGTTCCAACATGACGTTCTCCTTGTGATTGTTCACGCGAAGCGGGCACCGAGGTCGTAAGACCTCGATACCCTTTGCACTTAACGCAAGCGCATCATGACGCACTTCTGCATCATCCAAAGCCGGCGAGATTCTGCCGGCTGGTACGTCTCACCTGCTGTGCAGTAATCACTACACAATGAGTCGTACATGACCTGTTCACGCTCTAGAGCGTAGGACAGTTGCGAGTCTGACATCTCGCTAAGCTCGATGAGCAATTCACGCTCTTCGATGCGGGACTCTTCGACTAACGAGCCCAAGGTGTTTTCTTCTACCATTACCAGTACCTCTCACAGTTGTCACAGTTGCATGGGACATGTGTTGTATCTTTGGATTGCTTCAAAGGAAGCAACTCCTGATACAAGGCACGCCCATAGGGAGTATCTGAAGCGACCTTGACCTCAAAGTCAGGCATCATGTCGTCGATCTCCAGTGTAGAGATCCGATCAACTATAAAGCCGGTAGGCTTGACCTCACCGTCTCTATCGCGATCGAGCCATACACCGAGGTCACGGTTATCTTTACTTGTTAACCATCTAAAACTCATGGTGAGTTCCTCCATTCAATGGCAGATGCAATGACATCTGCATGACAAGCCTTGGGTGCGCACCAGCACACCAAGGTAAGACCACGCTGTGTAACGAGCTTCTCGGCCAGCCGATCAAGCTCCCACAGCACGGGTCCAGCTTGCTGGACTTGTTCCCAGAGCCACCGGCGGTACTTCGCGATGACTTCCTCGCGAGTACCATCTCTGCCGATGGCGAATGGGTTGCCAAGAACTGACGGACGACCAACGTACTCGCCGCCATGTTCCAGGCTCCACCTCTTATTAACGACTTTGATGTCGTACATATCAGTACCTCACGATCCGCAGCTCTAAGCCTTTTGCTTGAGCTAGATCGATCATGTGTTTGGAGCCCTTGGACTGACCGTCCCAGAACACCACACAGTGAGTGGCTGTGTCAGCCATCAGAGCGTTGCGCTTGTAGCCCGCGCTCTTACCATACTTGTTCCACTGAGCGGGGTAGTGCTCAACGGCCAAGTTCCTGATGCGTGCATAGACCTCACCAGTCTGGTCGGCGCCACGGGCAGTACCACTGATGATTGTTATCGGATCATCATCAGTCTTACTGAGCAGGACATCCAGCTTGGCTGTCATAAGTTTGATGTCCGTGAAGTCACGGCCACCAGCTATAATCAAACGCATATCTTTCTCCTTGTGATTGTTCACGCAAAATGGGCACCAAGGTTGTGAAACCTTGATACCCAATGCGGCTAATGCCCTTGAGGGGCATCAGTGAAGTCAAAGACGTCAACGTCCTCTGGATACAGCAGCTCTGAGTGCGTGATCCAGGCTCGGTTGTCGTTGGTGACGAAGTGAGCGATACGCCCAAGCTGCTCGACGTTGACCGTGACGTTGAAGACCGCGTGGTCTGTCATGTACGTATCGAACGTGAACTCGCGCTCAACGAAGTCTTTGGACTCTTTGAGACCCCAAAGGTTGATAGCGCGAATGAGCTTGATGACGAGAATCTTGTAACGCTCGACGCGTAACGTGACTTTGTAATGGTTCATAACATACTCCAGTTGGTGATTGTCCACAAAAGCAGGGCACCACGGTCGTGAGACCGTGATACCCATGTTGCTAGTAGTCGGAAGTGCCACACTTGGCGCAGACGCCATTGACATGCCATGTCGTACCCTCGTGTGGGTACGGGCAGCATGTGTCGCAAGTCTCCATTTCCGCATAGCGGAATGCAGGGTTGCAATGCACGCACTCCTCGGGTGGCAAGCAGTGGTCACACTGCCATTCGGTGCCGAGATGGCGTTCGTCCATGACTGTGCTTGCCTGTGTAACGCGGCACTGCGTGTCAGGGTTGAGAACGACCTCGATGATGGAACGAGCCATCTCTTCGGTGCGCTCACCAGTTGCAAAGTTGTAGATTGCATAACGCATGTGATGCTCCTTATGCTGCAAGGGGGATGATGATGAAAGCGAGCAGTACCACGAACGAGGTCTTCAAGACCTCGATGGTGGTGTTGATGCTCTGTCGTTCGAGCTCGTCAGGCTCGAAGTGGTGCATTAACCAACGAGTTTCGTCGATGTCCATTACTTGCTCCGTACCCAACACATGGTTGGGAGTATGCGACCGTAGCCGCGGATGAAGCGCACGCGTTCGACGCCGAAGAGGCGACGACCGATGCGCAGGGTGGCAGAGAAGATCAAGCCGGCGATGACGCCAGTCATCATGCCAGCGTAGCTGCCGGCGAACATGTAGATGAACCCACCGGTAACGGCGAGGTCCAGGATGAACGCGTATGCGAAGATGCGGCGAAAGCCGATGTAGCTGCAAAGGTAAAGAACAGTTGCAGCTGCGAAAAAGCCCTGAAGAACCATGTCCATAATGTTTACTCCTGTGATTGTTCACGCGAAATAGGCACCCGGGGCGTGAGCCCCGGATACCTGTGTGATGACTAAAACGGGATGTCGCCCCACTCTGAGTCGTATTGAGCTTCCTCTTCCTCAATGCTGGCTTGCTGCCAAGCATGAAACTCTTCTTGGGCGAGGTTGCGTTCCTCGTCGTCATCAGTCTGATGAGGATGAGGTAGTTCGCCAGACTCGTAGAGGGCGTTGTTCTCGATGCAATCGCGAACTGGGAAGTTGCTGGCAAGTGACATCTCGGCCTCGGCCTGGGTCATGTAGCCTGACTCGCGAGAGTAAGGACCTTCGAAGCCGTATTCGGTATCGAAGTAGGAGCGACCGATGTAGTAGCCGGCAGCTGACTGCATGACCTTGAGGTCACTCACGGGATCGTCGCCGATCATGTGAGGGAAGTCAGCTTTTGAGTACGTCTCCACGTTACGGTTTGCGATGGTGTTTCTCCTTGTGATTGTTCACAACTACAGGGCACCAAGGTCGTAAGACCTTGATACCCCGTGGTTGGTTAGAGCCGATATCCCAGGCTATCATCGATTGTGTCGACGATAGTGGCGATATCTTGTTGAGAGAACTCTTGACGACATTCTTCGGCGTCGTCGATAGAGTCGAAGGCGACCATTGGCTCGTTAGAGTCAAGGTCGATTACTGCGAAGCGTACGTTTGGCACGATGGTTCTCCTTGCTTATGAGTAACAGTGAATTCGTAGTCGTGTTGGAACTTGCAGACATTGAAGGCGTAGCCGACTGCGTCGTTCCAGGTTTCGAAAGTGCCCAGCTCTACTTGTCGTGTGTACCACACGAGGCCGAAGAGTCCGGGCAGTTGTTGCGTTGTTGTTAAAATGAACACGAGATGCTCCTTTTGATTGTTCACTCGAATAGGGCACCAAGATCGTAAGATCTTGATACCCAAAGTCGAGATTTTTGTGACGCTCTTTTCGAGCGTTTACAGGAACACGGCTTGTGCGTACCACATGCCGGATTTTGCTTTCTTGTAAACGACGAAGTCGGGATTTGCGTCGGTGAAAGTGTTGAATTTGTCCAGCCACTTTCGGTTGTGTTTGAGGTTAGCAGTGAACTTCTTCGTCTTCGGCTTAGAAGATTCGATAGCGCTGCGAACTGTTTTGCTGCAGATGAAAACTGCAGTGTTGCCCACAGGGGTGCTGTAATCTACAGGGCCGCTGAGGATGTCGTCGGTTTTGATGAGCCGATAGTGATGAATAGTCATGCGGATTCTCCGGTGGTGAATGATATGACAAACGAAAAGGGGCACGAGGCCCCTTTAGGTTAGATGTTGCGTTCTGCCTTGATGCGAGCATAAAGTTCAGAACCGTCTGGAAGGTTGAACACCTTCTTAGCGGCCAGCATGTCCCAAGTGAAGATTAGGACCAGGATGGCGAAGATAACCAGCATAGGCTTCCAGAACACGAGAACAGCTACGTGTACGAAGAAGATCGTCCAGAAGACGATAGTGGTAATAAGAAAGTAAAAGCCGGTGTAGATCAGTGCGTTCTTAAGTACGTTTAACATGATGGATCTCCAGTGATAACTATGAAAGGTATACTCTCACTGGGCACCGAGGTCGTCAGACCTCGATTGATAATTGGTAATGTATTGAGCGTGGATTTTATTGTGCTGTCCTGCAGTGCGCAGGGTCAGCTACTAAGTAACTGCGTAACTACGTCACTTAGTCACTGCGTCACTCAGTGATCAACGCGTACCATCAATCTGTCAGACTAGGAAGGTTCCTTGATCGTGAGACGGTTTGAAGATCTGACAGGGTAGCGTTGAATTTAATCACTGAGTGACTTGGTGACGGAGTCACTTAGTACCTACCCAACCCCCTGACTGTCTATATTATTTTGAAAAATTATTTTTTAGCAAAATTCACTAAGAAAGCTTGTTTCATAGCTCATATAGTCGTACTATAGCTCAGTACGAAAAGGAGCTATCATATGAAAGCATTAACAACGAGGATCAACCCCCCACACCCCGATGGACGCTGTCGGGTGATGTGGCTGATGAAAGGCCCCGGCCTACGACTGCGATGGGTACACAAAGGGTGGCTGATGCCACAGATTGGAGGAAGAACATGAAATGGATCTTATACGTTTACTTAGTCACTTCGAACGGAGTCACTGAGTCACAAAGTGACTTCGACACGTTAGAACAGTGTCACCAAGCCGAGGACCAGATTCACGCGACTTGGGCACGTCCAGACAGCACTGGCTTCGGCAAGCTGGTTGCACTGCAGACGGAGTGTCAGTATGTCGAAGCCGAATAAAACGGACGACCTCCTCCTGACTGCGTTATCTAGTGACTTAGTGACTGAGTTACAATTCCTGAGGTTCATGTACCAGAGCATCGACTTCGAAGGCGACTCGCTGATGGAGTTGATGGGTGCATACCACGACGCAGACCCGGAAAATATCATTCCTCACGATTACATAGAGGCGTTATTTGATGAAGACCCTGTTCTATAGGAAGGGCTAATGGCTGAGAACACGAAAAACATAAGGAACGGTAACAAAATACTGTTCGTGGGTGGTCCGGAAGCGGGCAACGTCCGCATCGTTCCAGAGTCTGAGGGCGACATGCTCGCAGCAGGCGACTACGTCTATAAGATCTGGCCGTTTCAGATGCAGGGTCACACAGCGAAGATGTTCTTTGCGTATGCTGCGGATCAGCACCCAATGAACCTACTACTCGAACTGTGGCGTGAGTACTCACCAGCTGCACAGATACGTCGAGACGCGACGGAAGCAATAACGTATCAGAAAGCCGGTAAATAAGCCCCTAATGACTTCATCTACGGATGCACCGAAGATAAAGTACGGCCGGGGTTCGGCGAAGCCGCCGCGCCAGAAGCATCTAGATAAGTTCCACAACTTCAAGGAATGCGCGACGTGCGGTGTTACCAAGCGTTTCGCAGATTTCTCTTTCCAAGGAAACTGGAGGAAAAAACGTGCCGCCGATCCAAAGCGATACAGAAAAGATTGTAAGGAATGCCTCAGGGCACCTAATGCTGTCGAGGTCGACCCGGACTTCCAGCCTGTTCGAAAGCCTAGAAAGAGGGCTCGCAAAAGGACAGCCGCTGATATCAGATCAGATGCCGCATCATATAAGCGCAAAGCGCGTCGAGCAGTCCGGATTAAAGCGCTCGAATACGTGGCCGAGAAAGGTTGCTGCGACTGTGGCACGCGCGACCCACGCGTTTTGGAGTTTGATCACATTGACCCGTCTCAGAAGTTCGATAAGGTCGGAAAACTCCTCTCCGACGGTTATAGTTGGGCAAGCGAGAGGCTTCGACAAGAAATTCGTAAGTGTCGTGTCATTTGCGCGAATTGTCACAGAAAGCATACAATCATCCAGCAAGACCATTACTCACACGACGACGTCGCCGAGGCACTGCAGGGAATTTATGACCGTTACGACATTAAGCGATAGAACAAAATATATAATCGAATCGGTCGAAGCGGGGAAGAATCTCGACAAGATCACGGTGGCAGAATTCATCGAAGTGAGTTTCCTGGCCCTCATGAGCGGCGACGAGGTTCACAACGAACAATCAATAATGTACGGTGGCAACATGTTCTCAATGCACACGTGCGTGAGTCAGGTTAGCCCAGCCGAACGTGTAGACTCTTTAAGGAACGAAGTATGACTGACAAACTTACACCAGAAAACACCATGAACGAGTTCTTCGAGTTCTTCGATCGTGGCGAGAACGCCGTTCAGGTCGTCCCTATCACTGTTAAGCAGCAGGACGACGACACACGGCTCGCAATCTTCATCCACGGCAAGCACGAGGATGCATCTGTTATAATGGCAGAACTTATGGGAAAGATTGACGAGTTGTTCGACCTACAAGCTCAAGCGGAGGCAACGCGTGAGCCAGAATCTCGCATCATCACTTAAGTCGCTCAACCCGAAGGAGCGTGTCTACGTAGAGAGTCGGTTAGCCGGCCTCTCACAGATAGCTTCAGCGGCAGCAGCTGGGTACGCTCATCCGAGAACTCGTGGCAATGAGTTGGAGAAGAAGGAGCATATTCAGCAAGCGATCATGGGCGCGATGAACGAAATCGCCGAAGAGGTCGGGTTCACGCGCAAAGAAGCGCATGACATGCTGATGGGCGCGTACCAGAACGCAGCTACGGCTGCCGAGCAGATACAAGCGGTCAAGGAAATGATCAATCTGCATGGAATTGCTGCGCCGAAGACGCTTGAAGTGAAACACGAACACTCAGGAACGGTCTCACTGGACAGATTGGAAACACATGAGCTCATGAAGCTCGCTGACATGGAAGATCTCGCCCTCGATGGCGAGTTCACGGTTATAGATGACAAAAAACGACTGCGATAAGTGCAAAGATGGCGTGAAATGTGACGACTGCGCTGCAGCCGAGGGCGAAGCCCTGTTGCGCGCCTCGCAACAGAAGAAAAAGGTCGCTAAAAAGAAGAAAATCTCCAAGAAAAGGTCGAAGGCACAGAAAAAAGCTGCGCCGAAGGTTCTCAAGACCAAAGAACTTACCCGACAAGCACAAGCCACCCAAGAACTGTACCGACGCGAGCTTGCCAAGCGTAACCTGCTGGCGTTCGTGATGCGGTATGAGCATGAGTACCATGCAGGCTGGGTTCACAAGGTGATCGCCGCCGAGCTTATGCACTTCTCGGAGCAGGTTGCCCGAAAAGAGGCGCCTCGCTTGATGATTACCATGCCGCCACGGCATGGCAAGTCCATGTTGGCGTCACAGTACTGGCCGGCATGGCATTTGGGGAATTACCCCAACCACGAATTCATTAACACGTCGTACGCACAGTCGCTGCAGATGGACTTCTCACGCAAGATCCAAGAATTGGTAAAGAGTGAGGACTACCACCATCTTTTCGGCAACCTCGGCGTCACCAAGAAGAACGAAGCCGTTGAGCGATGGAGTTTGTATGACTTTGAGAAAGATAGACGAACAGGCGGTGGGATATTGGCTGCTGGTGTTGGAGGACCGATTACAGGACGGGGAGCTCACATCTTCCTTATTGACGACCCTGTTAAAAACCGCGATGAAGCAGAATCTGCAACCATCCGAGAGACCGCCAAATCTTGGTACTCTTCCACAGCTTATACCCGGCTTGCTCCTGGTGCGGGTATCGTGGTCATTCAAACCCGATGGCACGACGACGATCTTGCAGGACATCTATTGTCCGGCATGCGTGAAGCCGAAAAAGAGATGCGGGACTCTGATGATGGGGAATGGCCCGAAGACGCGGATCGGTGGCGTATTGTTGACTTTCCTGCGATGGCAGTGCAAGACGAGAAGTATCGTTCTCGCGGTGAAGCACTTCATCCGGAACGCTATGACCTAAAAGCACTCCGCAAGATCAAGAGAACGCTAGCTCCCCGAGATTGGGCTGCGCTGTATCAACAGAATCCACAGGTCGAAGAAGGCGCGTACTTCCAGAAGAAGTACTTCAAGTTCTGGAAAACCAAACCTGACTTCCTCGACATCTACTGCGCCGGCGATCTCGCGATCTCCAAGAAAGAACACGCAGATTGGTCTGTCTTCTACGTTGTAGGCAAAGATCAAGACGGGCAGATCTACTTTCTCGACGAGTACCGCGGCCGATGGGACGCTATGGAAATCATCGAGACGATCTTCTCCATACACCGAAAGTGGCACCCGCGCAAGTTCGGGTTGGAAAAAGGACAGATTTCGCTTACACTAGACCAGTTCCTCCAACGTAGAATCCGTGAGGAAGGACTGTATGACCTTCATGTCGAAGAGTTACCCCCGGGTAAACAAGACAAGGAGTTGAGAGCAAGGACGATTCAGGGCTTGATGTCCCTAGGCCAAGTTTGGTGGCCGGAAGGAGCCCTGTGGGTTGACGACGCAATGAACGAGTTGCTTCGCTTCCCATCCGGTGTAAAAGACGACCGTGTGGACGCCGCCGCATGGATTGGCAAGATGATTGCTGACGCTGCTTACGTAGGTGAGGGGAGACCCAAAGCCGAGAAACAAACGAAGTCGTGGAAGCAAAAACTCGCGGGATATGTCACTGGTGGCAAGTCCGGTAAAAAACCTCATATGGCGGCGTAAGATATGGCAAAAGAATTTAACGCATTCGGTGGCGACTACGTAGAAGACAACAAGCAGGCGCTTGCTGAACTCACACAGACCCCCGAACAAGATGCGATTGTAGAGACCCAATGGTCTGCATACACACGGGCACGCGATGCTGGGCACCTTGATTGGGTGGAAGAAGCGCGCAGCTTTGACGACTACTACTATGGCGACCAGTGGGACGATGAGGTCAAGTCGACTCTCGATGCCCAAGGCAGACCGTACTACTCCGTCAACTTGGTACTCTCGACAGTCAACGCTGTCATTGGCGAGTACATCAAGTCGCGTCAGGACATCAGCTTCGTGCCGATGGGCAAGGGCGCGAATCAGGAGACAGCGAGTTCACTCCGCTTCCTGTTCAAACAAATAGCGACCAACAACAAGTCCGAACAGAAAGAAAAGACCATGTTCACTGATGGCTTGATCCAGGATCGCGGATATTTCTACTACTACATGGATTTCAGTGATAACCAAGAGGGTGAGATCCGAGAAGAGGTTCTCGACCCGACTGACGTTATCCTAGACCCCGGCGCCAAAGAGTATGACCCGTCCACATGGAACGAGGTCTTCATCAGCCGCTGGATGACACCTGACGAGATTGGAGCATTGTATGGGCCTGAGTTTAGAGATCAAATTGAACTGGCCGCAGCCAACGGTACATTCGGTCATGACAGCTTGGAGTGGGAAGCTCCCAACTTCGGCGGCGACCACTACAACAGCGAAACCTTCTTTCAGCCCGACGCGGATGAAGTTAAGAGGGTCAAACGGATCCGAGTTATCGAGCGTCAGTATCGGAAACTCAATCGTACCGCGTTCTTCGTTGACCAACCTACGGGCGATATGCGACGCGTACCTGAAGGATGGGACACTGATCGCGTAAAGGCATTTGCACAACAGAACGACCTCTCGATGATCTGGAAGCCAGAACGTCGCGTTCGCGTAACCATCACCGCTGACAAGCTGATCCTGCATGATGGCTGGAGCATGTTCTCCAAACTCGCAGTGGTTCCGTTCTTCCCGTACTTCCGTAGAGGACGTCCGTTCGGTCTGGTAAGAAACTTAGTTGACCCACAGGACATGCTAAACAAGGTTACGTCGCAGGAACTGCACGTCGTCAACACGACCGCAAACTCAGGCTGGGTCTTCACCACTGGGTCACTGGTTAACATGGATCGTGATGACTTAGCGACTCAGGGCTCAAAGACTGGGCTCGTACTCGAAGTCGCACAGGGCGCAGAACCCCCACAAAAGATTCAACCGAACCAGATACCAAGTGGCTTAGCCGAGATCGGCAGCAAGGCCGGCACGTTCTTCCGCGAGATCTCAGGCGTCAACGAGGCACAGCTGGGTATCCAGCGCAGTGATTCCTCGAAGGCACTGGACGCTCGTAAGCAGGGCGGCATGATTCAGCAGGAAATCATATTCGACAACCTCGCTCAGACGCGCGAACTGCGTGCAGAGATCATGCTGGAAATGGTTCAGAACTATTACAGTGAGACTCGCCTGATCCAGGTTTTCAAGAAAAACGAGGATGGCGACGAGGAACAACAGGAACTAGCGATCAACCAGCCAGTGTACGTGTTGGACCCAGAGACACAGGAAGCTGTAGAGGAGATCCGCAACGATCTCACAATCGGCGAGTACTCGGTTGTGGTCGGTACAATCCCCAGACGTGAAACGTACGACGAGGGGCTGTTTGATCAGCTGGTGTCGATGCGTGAAATGGGCGTACAGATCCCCGATCACATTCTCATTCAGAACTCACAGCTGCCGGACAAGGCAGAGGTTGTGGAGACGGTCAAGCAGATCCAAGGTCTGGCCGCACCAAGCCCAGAAGAGATGCAGCGTCAGCAGCAGATTCAGGAAATGGAAATGCGTTTGCTGAACGCTCAGGTTACGAACGAGGAGGCGCAAGCCATGGAGCGCAAGGCCAATGCAATGAAGTTGCAGGCACAGGCGCAGTCGGAAGTACAGAACCCAGAAATCAAGAAACTAGAGATTGGCACCAACGCTCGCGTCGAAATGGAGCGTATGGGCGCCACAATGCAGTCAAATCGCGAAGATTTACAGACAAGAATTCGCATTGCTGCAGGAAAAGAAGGTACAATGACCAACATCGCTCAGATGGAGTCCATGACACAACGCAACGTAGCCGGCATGAACCGTATGGCCGGGTTGCAGAAGTCGCTAATGGATCTGAAGAGCAAAGCGGAAGATCGCAAGGCCGGTCAGGTTGAGAAGGAAACTAAACAATCTGAGAAAGACAGCGCTAAGAAATCGCCCACGAAGGCGTAAAACGGAGCAACACAATGAGTAAGAACGATATCCCCGGTGATGACCTCACCGCTGATGCAGCTTTGGCTGTGGAACACACACCAGAACGTGCCGCTGATCAACTGGCACACTTGGGCGGAGAACTCGACGACGACGTAGATGGCTTTGATGCTGCCGGTCTCGACGACGGATCAGTCCTACCAGACGACTACGACCCCCTTAACCCAGCCCCGGCGGCGTCACAAAGTGACGAAGAAACTGAAGAGGAAGCGACTGATGAAGAAGCTGATGATGAAGTTGTTGAGGACGCTCCTGACGCGGAAGCCGAAGAAGAGCCTGAAGCCGAAGCCGAAGAAAGTGATGATGAGGAAGAGCCAGCTAAGCCGCCGAAAGGCATCCCCAAACACCGATTCGACGAAGTAAACGAACGGCGCAAAGCGGCCGAGGAAGAACTCGCTCGTCTCCAAGCACAGGTGGAAGCTGGGAAGCCGCCTGAAGAAGCGGAAGAAGTGTACAACATTCGTGACAACGAGAAGGAGTACATGGATCTGTTGCTGGATGGTGACACGGAAGCAGCACTCGCTAAGCGCGAAGAGATCGACGCGGCTAAGTACGCCTCTTGGAAAGCTGAAACGCAGTCTGCGACGAAGACTGAGCTCAGCAGCGAAGCTGAGACGCAGGAACTTGTTGCTATGTCCAAAGAAGCAGAGCAGATGTTCGACGTGTTCAACCCCGACAGCGACAACTACAACCAGCCGATGCTCGACAAGGTCATGGTGTTTATGCGCGGATACGAGGGTGAAATGAATCGCAGCGACGCATTCGTAGCAGCCTTGGCCGACGTGGTTGAGATGTATGACCTAATGCCGGATGCGGATGGAGAATCGGATGGTTCATCACCGAAACCAACCGGTAAAGCCAAGGTTGATCCTAAGAAGGCTAAGCTGAAAGAAAAGGCTCACGTGCCAGTCGGCGGCGAAGGCCAAGGCTCAGCAGTAGCCGGTGCGGTTGTACCGAGCATCGAAGATATGTCTGATGAAGAGCTCGACGCCCTTCCCGAGAAGACATTAGCGAGAATGCGCGGCGACATTATGTAGGCCAAATACCCCTTCACTTGTTGACAAGTGAAGGGGTTTTAGATCATAATCCGTATTCGTCCTACGCTCGGACGTAAAACCTATGAGCGGAGTCGACCTCCTTAAAAGCGAAACGCACGTCGCCCGACGGTAAAGCAGGCAAAACCCGCACAATGATGTGCAACTTTATTTGTTTCGTTTATAATTTTTGGAGAGTCAATAATGACTGCAACAAACTTTAACAACCTGACATCAGAACAGAAGACCGTATGGTCTCGTCAAGTTTGGAAAGCGGCGCGCAACTTAGCGTTCACGACCAAATTTACGGGCAAAGGTCCGAATGCAATGATTCAGCGTATTACGGAACTCACGAAGTCTGAGAAGGGAACTCGCGCAGTATTGACACTGGTCGCCGATCTGGAAAGTGATGGCGTAGGTGGAGACAACCAGTTGGAAGGCAACGAAGAAGAGATCAAGGCTTACGACCAAGTAATCCAGATTGATCAGCTTCGTAACGCTAACCGACACAAAGGTCGTCTCGCTGACCAGAAGTCTGTTGTGAATTTCCGTGAACAGTCCCGTGATGTTCTCGCTTACTGGCTTGCCGATCGAATCGATCAGCTTGCCTTCCTGACGCTTGCAGGTGTGTCTTACGCTAACACGAACCGTGGCGCAACTCGTAGTTCTACTACGTTTGCTAACCTCGACTTCGCGTCTGACGTTACGGCACCTTCTACGAACCGTTACCGTCGATGGGATGCTACTTCAGGTCTCGAAGCCGGTGCAACTGGTTCCGTAGCTGCAGCTGACACCCCTTCTTGGGCAATGTTGGTTGAACTGAAAGCGTATGCCAAAGACAAGTATGTCCGAGGAATCAAAGGCCCAGGTGGAATGGAATTCTACCATGTGTTTATGAATCCGCAGGGCATGGCTAAACTGCGGCAGGATCCTGATTACTTGGCTAACGTCCGTAACGCTGGCGTCCGTGGTGGTTCTAACGAACTGTTCAAGGGCACAGATACGGTCATGGTCGACGGTCTGATGATCCACGAATATCGTCATGTCTACAACACACAGGGTGCCGCTTCTGGTTCCAAGTGGGGAAGTGGCTCGACGGTTGACGGACAGGCAGCTCTGTTCTGCGGCGCCCAAGCAATGGGTCAAGCGGACATTGGTGCTCCGGAGTGGGTTGAGAAAGGCTTCGACTACGATAACCAACAGGGTATCTCGGTTGGCAAACTGTTCGGCTTCTTGAAGCCGGTCTTCCGTTCTAACATCGATGGCACTGACGAAGATTTTGGCGTCATTCGCTGCGATACAGCAATCTAAGGGAGATAAGATATGACTACTTTAGCAGTAGGCCCCGCACAAACTCGCGGTTTTGTACTCTCGGCATTTGCATCCTTCGACATCAGTGACCTCGCGGACACGGTAGGCAGCACGCTGTTCACCCTCCCGCTTGGCGCAACGATTGTTGGCGGCCGGCTTTCGGTTACCACAGTGTTTGACGGTGGAACATCTGTCGCAATTATTTGCGGCGATGCCACTGATCCAAACCGGTATCTCGCAGCTGGTGATGCTAAAACGGCTACAGATGATGAGCTGATTGGCACGACGGGTTATTCTATCGTCGCTGCAGATCGAGCCATTACTGTAACGTACACCGATGGCGGCACAGCTAGTACAGCTGGCGCTGGCGAAGTTCTGGCAGTTTATGCAGATCCGAGCTACAACACCATCAACCAAGAGTAAAGCTCTACCTGTAGGACCTAAGACCCCCAGCTTCGGCTGGGGGACTTTTTAACAACAAGAGGATTTACATCATGCCTATGATGATATGCCCGTTCGATCAACAGATTATTTCCCTCACCGGCCACACCCCGAAATTCGAAGCTAACGTACCCCTGTGGGTATCTGACGCTAAGGGTCTAGCCGCGGAATGTTTAGCACGCGGCGCCAAGATGTACGATGGGCCGCCGCCGCCGCCAGCAGAAGAGCAACTGGATGCAGCCCCGGCTGAAAAGAGCGACAATGGAAACGATGCGGAAGCAGAGTTTGCAGTGGCTCTAGATGGAGCTATACTTAAGATTCTGATGCGCGACGACCCGACCGACCTGAAGAGTGATCTAACTCCGAAAGTCACGAAAGTCACGGCAGAAATGTCGCCAGATCTGCGACGCCCGACTGCAACGGAAATATCCGATGCATACCAGCGTTTGCAGGAGAACATTGATTTAGCGGAGTAAGGTATGTCAGCGACGGTACAAGACGTAATCGACGAAGTTCGATTTACGATCCATGATGAAACTGCGTCAGCGTATCGTTGGACAGACATTGAGCTGATTGACTACGTCAATGCAGCATCGCGCCAGATCGTTTCGTTCGTGCCTGAAGCTAACCTTCTCTCCACCATACTCACATTTACTAATACGATCGCAAAACAAGCAATACCCACAGGGGGGATTAAGTTTGTTAAGGTCTTGAACAATGTGAGCCCAGCTGATGCTGTCACGATACAGGGTCCAGTACGTCAAGCGGAAAAGGACGCGCTCGATTCATACGACCCAAATTGGGAACACGACACCACTATAAAGACGTTGGCCGGCGCCACTAACTTCTTCGACCACTACTGTCACGACCCACGCGACAAGAAGGCGTTTTACGTGTATCCGCCAGCAAGCGGCTCTGCGTACGCGAAGGTGCAGTACTCAGCTGTACCAACGGCTGTGACAGCTGTTGGTGACACTATTCCGCTCGACGACGAGTACCTCGAAGCGTATTATACCTACGTGACTTATCGAGCGCTTACCAAGGAATCCCGCGACACGCTCCCCGGCGCATACCGCCAAGAGCTGTACAACAACTTCCTTGCGTCTCTCGGCTTAAAGATCCAGGCCGACCAGAGGGTCAGTCCTGAGCAGAACCAAGCACCAGAGGCTCCATAATGGCCGTAGCTATCAGCACAATGACCCCGGAACTCAGAACGGAGTTGCCGAACATACTCACCCCGATTCTCAACGCGGCGGTGTACCGTGTCATTCGTCAGTTCTTTTGGGAGTCTGAGGCATGGAAGTACACATACGACAATGGACTCGATTGGACACTGAATCAGCTTGAGATCCCAACACCCGTCCCCGGCGTCGATATACCGGCCAATACGATAGTGAAGCGTGTCGACACAATCATGTATGACGCTGACGGAACTGATTGGGACACAGAGATCCCATTCAAAACCCGTGACCAACTCGATCGTTCAAACCCTGACTGGTACACAGAAACCGGCTCGTCGCCGAAAGCGTGGACTCATGGTAACGATGGGGCTGCGATAATCATTCCGCAGACTACAGCCACTGTATCGACGTCATTGTTGGTTCGAGCTGTGATCGCGCCAGTGTTCACGGACATGACCGACACTCTGCCGGACTCTTGGTATTACGAATTTGAAGAGACCCTTAAAGCTGGGGTGCTCACACAACTTATGAAGCAGCCCGGGAAAGACTGGTCTGACCCGCAGATGGCAGTGTTCTATGGCAACATATACGGTATCGGGGTGCTGAAGGCTAAGTCTCGTGCGCAATCCGACTTTGGTCAACCAAAGGATGAGATGGCGTATGGCGGGCTTTAAGCTAGACGTCTTTAAGGGTCTACGCCCGAAAGTAAGTGCCACTAAGTTAGGACTTGGGCAGGCAAGTATTGCGGAGAACTTGAAGCTAGGCTCCGGGGACTTAGAACCTATCCCCGACAAGTCGACTGTACAAGCAGTTGGCTCCGGCCGCATGTCCCGAACGATTTACCGGTTTGACAATGCTGGGTCACCAGTATGGCTTGAGTGGGATGACTACGTCGATGTAGCACGTGGGCCGGTTAAGGACGACTCGTTAGAGCGAACCTACTACACCGGCGACACGACGGGCAACGGCTCTCCGAAGCTCACTACTACTGCGTTAGCAGATTTAGGTGGTGGTGGACCTTACCCCGAGGACTGGTTGTATATCGGAGTCCCGGCACCAGCGCTTGCGCCGACAGTAACACCGCAGGGCTTGCCAGAAGAACAAGCCGCTGACGACAGGTTCGCGTCAGGCTTTAAGTGCGACGAGTTCAAAATTGACTACGTTAACTGGACCGTATACCCGGGCACAGGAACCCGTAACCAAACATGGCGCGCGAACTCTGCAGCGCTCGCTTATATCGGATTTGATATACAGCCAGGAACGTCGTTCCGCGTACGATCTATCATAAACGCCAACAAAATAACTGTCGAGTCGTTCTCCGAACCCGGAGTGTCAATGCGCACTCTAAACTCGGACAAAACAACGCCGTTCGACTGGCATCCAATGGATGAGCAGGGCACGAGCCCGAACCAAGAAGCTGAGTTCATAGGCTGGCGCATCCCGGTCGGCATGGAACTCATCATCGATAACCATGAACTTACCGTGGGCGACGTGCTTACTGTTTCAGCGGTTAACCAATACCCGCAGTTCTTTAACTCGCTAACAACCGATTTCTACGAACAGGACTGGCCTACAGAAACCCTGTTCTCTGAGATGGCCGCATCTCGCTTCCGCGTAACTGATGTAAGCGTCACACCGTCAGCTGTACTAGGCGACTCCCAGTGGGAGATCTACGGCAGCTTTTACTACGACGTTGATCGCGCTGCTTCGACGCAAAGCGAGTTAGAAGATCGTCAGTACGTATACACGTACGTAAACAGTCTCGGCGAAGAAGGTCCGCCTTCTGAGCCGTCTAGCGTCGTACAAGCGCTTGACGGATCGTCAGTTCTATTGTCAGAAATGTCCTTGCCGCCCACGATCGGCTACGATATTACGCAGATGCGACTTTACCGCACCAACTCTACAGAGGCCGGTACTGAATACCAGTTTGTGAAAGAGTTTGATGTATCTCGCACCACGAGGGACGAGGTTGCTAGTGTTGACCTAGGCGAAGTCATTGCGACTACAACTTGGGATCCACCACCGGCCACCATGAAAGGCATAACGACCATGCCCAACGGCATGCTCGTAGGCTTTGTGGGCAAGCAACTTCACTTCTGTGAACCGTTCTTCCCCCACGCTTACCCTGCGGAATACGACCAAGCGGTGGACTACAACATCGTCGGCTTGGCTTCTTTCGGAAACTCTGTCGTTGCACTGACAGAAGGCTGGCCGTATATCATAACCGGCTCGCATCCACGTAACGTCAACGTCCGACCGATAAAAGTTAACCAAGCGTGTGTCAACAAAGAGTCGATCGCAACGTCCGGCGATAAAGTATATTACGCTTCCCCTGACGGACTCATCGAGATTGGCGTCAATGGAATTCGTATCGCTACGGAATCGCTGCTCGACAAAGAAGACTGGGCAACTTATTCACCGAGTAACATGGTGTCTGAGTTCTATGAGGGACGTTACTATGGATTCTACGACTTCGACGTAAGTGCCGTAGACGATGTAATAACTGCCGAGGTCTCTGGCACGATCACAGACGCGGACGAACTGAATATCACGGACGGTGGCAGGACTGTTATCCTTACGCTGACCAATGATAACTGGATCGCGGCCGGTACGAGCTTCGATAACCAGCGTCAGAACATCATCGATGGTCTCTCGGACGAAGCGGCCTCACCACAAACACTCGGTTGGGACAACATCGTTCGGGACACTGATCTCGGAGTTACTGACGTCGTTCGCACGAGTGATACGGTTGTTACGATTACGCTCCCAGCTTCTGCAGGGTATGCCATATCACAAGCTGAAACTATCCGAGCTACGATCCCGCACGCCGCTTTGCTGATCTCGAACACTGATATTACAACGCAGACGTTCACCATTGAGCCCAACGCTATAATTGCGACTTCAACACTCACCGGCACACTCGGTGGGGCTGCAGAAGCAGATATCGTCACAGGCGGCGACACGGTCATCATCACGCTGACGTACGACACATGGCAGACGACCCTCACCACCGCGATGCTGCAGGCGATCATCGACGGACTAAAATCTTCTACCAACGAAGTCAACGGGTGGAACAACGAGGTGCCACAGCTGATTAGTACGACATCTGTCGTACGTACGAGTGACACTGTGGTGACAGTTACGTTACCAGCAGTGCCGAATTATGCTGTAGAAAACAACGAGACGATCACTGCTACGATCCCACACGAAGCCTTGGTGCTGCAGCAGGACGAAGACTCTGTGTCTATTAACTCACTCGGCATCATAGCAACTGGCGCACTCTCAGCTCTCTTCTCTGGCACAGCCATAGACGGTGGAATAACCGAGGCCGAGGTTGTCGCTGGTAGTGAGACGATCATCATTACGCTGACGAATGACACGTGGATCGCTGCCGGGACTGGCCCAATAGGCACGACCGCGCAGTCGCAAGAACTTCTCGACGCACTGATTGCTACGACGTCGCAAACGCTGGGTTGGAATAACGTCGTCTCAGCCGACCTAGATCCAACTTACTTGGTACGTACCAGCAGCACAGTTGCTACTATCACGCTACCGGCTCAAGCTACGTACAGCGTAGATACCGACGAGACTATCGGCATGACGATCCCGGCCTCGGTTCTCACAGCCGCTGGTGCGCTAGTCGTGTCGAACACATTCGGTATCACTTCGCAGATACCAGCAACCCTTACGTTGTCTGGAACAATCATTTCGGCACCTCCAACCGAAGCAGATATAGTTGCGGGCGGAAAGACGCTCATCATGACGTTAGCTAACGAAACATGGAAAGTAGCCGGTACTGGTCCGATAGGCAGCAGCAGCGATACTTCGCTCCTGTTACTCGGTATTGATTCAGCGCAGTCTGAAACCACGGGCTGGGATCTCGAAGTGAAAGCGAACCTTGTAGCTGGCGATATTGTACGTACCAGCGACACGGTCGCCACAGTAACATTCGGTGCCGAGGCTGCGTACGACATTACCGCTACGGAGACGATCACGGTCACCGCACCAACGCAGGCACTGACTATCGCCGCTGGTGCTGTCGTCGCGTCTCCCACGTTCCAAGTTACTGCTGCAGGCGTAGTGAGCGCTGCTGTAACAGGAACGATGACAACCGACTCACCGAACCAAGCCGATATCGTCGCAGGCGGCGACACATTCATAATCACGCTGACCAATGATACTTGGGTAGCTGCGGGTGCTGCGTTCAACGCAATCCGGCAAGACATTATTGATGGCCTGGATTCTGCCCAATCAGAAACCAATGGCTGGAACAATGAGGTTCGTGACGGTTCGATGGTCACGACCAACGTAGTGCGCACCAGCGACACGGTCGTTACGGTTACTGTCCCAGCAACCGCGGCTTATAGCACGACCGCTAACGAGACCATTACAGTCACCGTTCCCGCATCCGCTCTCGTCCTCTCAGCAGGGGCAATCACTGCGTCCCCAACGGTTGATGTGCTCGCACAGGCTGGTCCTACTACTGTAGCACTGACGGGAACGATCACTTCATCTTCAGATGAAGACGACATAGTTACAGGCGGCAAGACAATTATCCTGACGCTTACGAATGACACGTGGCTCGCAGCCGGCACCGGCCCGATTGGATCGACTGCTAACACGCAAGCGATCATCGATGGCATAACAGCAGCGTCTTCCCCAACCAACGGTTGGAACAACGAGATCAGAGATGGTTCTCTGACCACCGCTCAGGTCGTGCGTACCAGCGACACGGTCGCTACGATCACCCTTGTCGCAGACGCAGGGTATGACATTACTCATACATCGACTGAGACGGTCACTGCGACAGTCCCTGCTGCTGCCCTGAGTATCAGTGCCAGCGCGCCTGTTGCCTCGCCTACGTTCACTATCGACTCGGTCGCACCGCCTGCTACTACTGCTGCACTGACAGGAACAATCACGGCAGCTATAGATGAAGACGACATAGTTACAGGCGGCAAGACAATTATCCTGACGCTTACGAATGACACGTGGCTTGCAGCCGGTACTGGTCCGATTGGATCGACTGCTAACACACAAGCGATCATTGATGGCATATCAGCAGCAGGCACACCAACCAACGGGTGGAACAACGAGATCCGAGATGGTTCTCTGACCACCGCTCAAGTGGTACGCACGAGCAGCACAGTTTGTACGATCACTCTCGTAGCGGACGCTGGGTACGACACTGGTGCCACCGAAACGATCACAGCTACGATACCAGCAGCTGCGCTTACCACCAGTGCGATTGCGGTTGTTGCGTCGCCCACGTTTGATATAACGCATGTGGGTCCCGCAGTATCACCAGTTAATCCCGGCAAAAGCAACTCAAGAGGACTTGGTACTTGCTACTCGGGCGTAACTTGGAACGCTGATGGAATCGAATACATTAACCTCGCGGCCAACCCCGTAGCGACCAATAGTCAGGGCGCTTGGTTAGACTCCGGCACAGTGGCCGAGGTGTGGGTTGAGGTCACTGAAACTGTCGGTGCTTTCGACATTGGCCCTCTCGGCAGGCTGCAACTAAACACATCTAGAGTATTCTACAAGGTACAGTCGAGTGTTGGATCTAGTTCGGTAACCTGCTACTTTAGCTTCTATGATGCTGCGAGTGGTGGCAATCTGCTTGCTACTTCCGCGACAAACACATACACAGCTGAACGCACATAGGGAAATGGATTAATGCCAGGCGTAATAATTTTTGATCCAGACGACGACTCAATCGGCCTCTCTGTCGGAGACGACCAAGCTGCGGGTGTATATCTCGATATCGAGACAGATACGCTGTACTTAACGGATCTGTCGAACATCATAGAATGGGAAGGCGACGCGGCGTCCAACATGACTTATACTTGGCGCTCAGGCCGACTGCGCGCTGCGAAGAAAATAAACCTCGGCGGGCTTATGGTCGAGGCGGATTCATACGACTCGCTAATAGTTAAGCTTTATGCAATGCTAGATAACACGCTGACATTGATTACTACACTTACAATTACTGACGACGAGCCAGTGAGAATCCCCGGCGGATACTTGTCAAATCTATACGAGATAGAAGTCGTAAGCACTGATCGAGTCACAGGCATCACACTCGGCCAAAGCATCTTCGACTTGGCCTCGGGGGGTTAGACCCCATGACCGTCTCAACCTTTACCGCAGCAGCAAGGGCGCTAAAAGAGCGTCAGAAGAACCGTAACTTACCCTCGGTCGAAATCCCGGTGGTGAAGGAAGACGAGCTTGCGCGCACGCTACAAGGTATTCAAGAACACCTCCGTATGTATGAGGGCGACTCAGGCGCGCCGAAAGAACGCTTCGTTACAATCGCTGAGCTTGAAAACGCCGGCTTAATTAAGGCTGACGTCAAAGGCCGGTTTGCGTTTATCTCGCAGACTCTTGGTAAGGACGTCTCACAAAAAGCTGGCTCCACGCTTAACCCGACGCAGAATGATCCTGTTAAGAATGACACGTCCCGACAACCTATGAAGCCAGGAGCTGGTGGTTCCGGAACCACGTCTGGGTCAGTCTCGTCAACTACTCAGCTTAACGATTCGAAAGACGTTAATGTAGCGAAGCCAGTAAAGAATGAGTTCCTATATTATGACGGAAACAAATTCACGAACTTCGCGCTGTTCAAGAAAGAGAACCAGTGGTTAGGAGCCCAGCGTTTTGATAAACCGTTGCGCTTACAAGAACGAGCTGATGGTCCCGCCGCACTTGATGGGCTGGGTTATCTTTGGGTCAAGGACGATACGCCGAACACGTTGTGGTTCACCGACGACGCCGGCACTGAGACACAGCTAGGAACAGGCGGATCACTGACCCCTTGGACTGAAGACATAGATGGCGGCGGCTTTGGCCTCGATAACATTGACCGTCTTGAGATCCAGGACGCTGGCGCTACAGACACAGCCACGTTCACCCATGACGGTACGGACTTCAACACCGCGTTTGCTAACACTACAGACTGGAACATCACCGGCCTCACTACCCTCAAAGCCGGTAACTATACGTTCAACGTAGATGAGACGGTAGGCGCAGGACAAGACAACTTCGTCCTGACATACGATAACGGCACAGGGGAAATCGGCCTAGAGGCTGCAGGCGGTGGCATCGACGACGGTACTACCGAAGGACATCTACTCTATTGGGATGTGGTAGCTGGCGCGTGGACAGAATCATCAACCTCCGTAACAATGCAAGACGATTATACCGGCTCCGGGGGCAAGTTAACGCTCAGTCCAGCTTCTTCATCCTTAGCAGCAGCAGCAGCGTTTACAGTTGACGCCACAATAGGGGGCGCAACTGCTTTCACTGGCCTAGCAATGTATGGGACCCAGTCTGGCGACGTATTCTCGCTATTCATGGACCAGCAGCCATCCGCAGCCAATGAGTACGTTGAGTTCCGCTATGTCGGTTCAACTTCGTCAAAACCACTGTCGTTCCGCCGCGACGGCGAGTTGTATATCAATGACTCTGGTCTTAAGGTAGGTACAGCCGGAAGCCTGTTCTTATTGGAGCAAACCATTGCCCCATCAGACAAAGCTGGCTACGGTCAGCTCTGGGTTAAGGACGATACGCCCAATACGCTATGGTTCACCGACGATGCGGGGACTGATACCCAGCTAGGAACAGGCGGCGGCGGTGGACTCGACGGAACAGCTGCTGAGACTATATCAGGCGCTTGGACTTTCTCGGCTGACATCAACCTCACCGGCCAGCCGTCAATCGCCAACGCTAAGTACTTACGTTGGGAGAACTCAGGTGGCACTGATTACAACATGATCACCCTGTGGAGTAATAACCAGTTCTACGTCGGCGACACCACTACTGTCATGCACCTACGAGGCACTCAGCTATACCTAGAAGGTGGGACGTCAGGTACTACGGTACAAGATGCCTTCTACATAGACGAGGGCTTCAGCAATTCCACTACGCTTACCGACTTCGACACGGCGCTGGCAGGTGATGATGGTGCGATTAAGCCCATCTCAAGTGGTTTCGCTATTACCAATGCACCTTCTGGTGCTAACTACTGGACTGGCTTCGAGGTCAATCAGACTATTTCTGGTGACTACCGCCATCAGTTCGTGCTACCAACAGCCAGCGGCTTGCTTGCTTCACGCTATGTGGCCGCTGGTGTGTTCGGGTCTTGGCACTACTACAGCTCTGACGCAAAGGATGCAACCGTTACGGGGGACAGGACTTTCAACGGTACTACCAATGCTATCAACGGCACTACACTGAATCTTGCCCCGTCTGGTAACATCAATATTACTGCCGCAGCTACTCAAATCCTTAGTGGCAACAAGCTACGGTTCATGGACAGCACCAATACCGATTATGCTGACTTCTCCCACGACGGTACTGACTTCAACACCGCGTTCGCCACAACGACTGACTGGAATATCACTGGCATTACTGCTATTAAGGCAGGTACTGTAGACGCTGACTTCGATGCGATTACTGCTACTAGCTACGGTGGCATCACGGAAGCAAACCTCGTCGGCAAGACATCAACAGAGACTATCTCTGGAGCGTGGACGTTCTCTACTGCTCCGATAGTAAGTGCAGGCTTTAGTGCTACGGGGCAGATCGACCTAGTCACAACTGGCACCCTAGGTACTGGTGAGACTACTGGAATGCGCATCGAGGCACATGACGGTGACCTTCATGACGTAGGGCTCAATACTCTGCCCCGTAGCGCAGACAACAACAGTAGCTTCACGCTAGCCGCCCAACACTGCGGACAGCTCTGGGACAAGACCTCCGGTACTGCTTACACTATGACGCTAGAGGACAGCGGCTCTTCGGACTTCCCTGTCGAGGGCATCGTTACTGTTATGAATAGCTTCACTTCAGGTGACCTTACGATCACTGAAGGTACTGGTACGACTCTCTACTACATGGACCCAACCTCTGGGCGCGTAGACACAGCTGGGGGCTGCACTGTCGGACCTGGAGGCGTAGCTACAATCAGACGAGCAGGTACAACAACTTACTATATCTGGGGGTCAGCGATAACAGCATGAGTATGAGTGCATTCCCTTTCGGTACGTGTGCAGCAGCGGGTGACGCCTCAACACCACTCGCAACTGTATCACCCGTAGCTAACGGTGACAGCAATACTCGCGGCTTAGGCACGTGCTACGTTGGTATTGGGTTCAAGGCAGACGGAATAGAGTACGAAAATGCGGCGGCAAGTTCAAATCCAACGATATCACAGGGAGCATGGCTCGACACCGGTTCGGCCTCTGATGTCTATATCGAAGTGGTCAACGTCACCAACTCATTCACAACCGGTCCGGTATCTGGCATACGAACGCAGGCATCCGGCGGCGGCTGTGTGTGGTACAATTCTCAGGCATCTGTCGGCAGCAACACTTGCACGGTCTACTTTAAGTTTTGGGATCAGCCAATAGCCGGCAATCTTTTAGCAACAACCAGCAACTCCACTTGGACTTGCACGAGGACTTAATCATGGAAACGATAGGCGTAATTGTATTGGTAGTATTCATAGCCGTATTTATTGGCAGACTCTATTACCGCAAAAAGAATAGCCCGACAAGCGGCACAGTAACGGGCAGTGGGCGAGACGATCGCACGCGCGGCACACGCAGAAAAGGCTGACAACACAGGGTTTCTCGTGGTAACATAGCCCCGTTAGCCAATAACTTACAGGAAATAATAATGTTTCAGCCAGTCAGTCAAGAACAGGTACAACAGGCCGCTCATATACTCCTAGCCGTACTCTCAGACGAGAGCGTCTCCATCCCGGCTAACTTAATCGACGGGGTAGTATCTGGTAAGACGCTCATCCGCGGTTTAATCAGCGGTGAGCTCGTAGTTTGCGCTTCTGTTGAAGGTGAGGGTGAAAACCCCAAACCGGATACGAAGGAAGTCTCAGAGAAGGCAGCGGCGTGACAGCCCACAGGTTCCCAAGTTAAACTGTTAGGCTATGGATAGCTATATGCACAAGGAAGTGCTTTTCGTGCTCGGAGAATACAATGCCCATCGGCTTTAACGTAGCGAACCCCGATCGAACTGGAGAACAATCCGTCAAGGATTCGATAGCCCGTGGTATCCCCATGGAAGCTGGCGCCAATCGTTTAGTCGACCAACATCGCGGCAACGTCAATGATCTTACCCAAGAGCAGGGTCGACTGGCAGCTGGCGCAAGCTCCGCTGTACAGCAGAAGTTCGGCAGAGTCGGGGGTGGTTCGTTCGCCCAGAGGCTAGAGCAGAACATCCGACGCAGCAAAGCCCGCCAAGGCATTAACAACCGTGGCGACGCGGCTATCCGAAACCAACAGCTCAAGGATCGATTACAGATGGCAAAGTCCTCTGCCAATCGTAGAGGCATCATACAGAATTCAGCGGCTAACGCGTCCAGCATAAAATCAGGCTTGGCCGCAAGCCGATTATCAGCGAGCGACCAAGTCAAGTCAGCATACGGTGGCGCAGCCGGTTTTATAACGGGCGCAGCTATCAGGGGCTTTGGTGATAACTTATTCAACAGCGATTCGTCTGTTCCAGTAGAGACGGATCTAGGTACAGGCGCGGCCGACTTTACGAATAGCGGCGGCGGCTTCAGCATATTCAGTGGCGGAGGAACTCTAGATGCCTAGTGCAATGCCAGGATTAGGCGGATTCCAGTTCAACGCTTCCGCTCGCAGCAACCAGAACCTATATGACGCGGCACCTCGCTCTGACATAGAATCGCTAGAGAGAATAGCTGGTCGTGAAGGCTTGGCAAACGACAGACGTTTGTCTGGCGACCTCGCTATGATCGACGACGCAGCTAACCGAGTAGGTGAGGAATCAGCAGTAGCTGCCTCCAACCTATCGGCACAACGTCAGTCTGATAATGACGAGGCACAGTTCGAGCGTGCAACTCGCGGCATGGACTTGTCCCCCCGGCAACAGAAAGCAGCTAACCGTAGGTTAGGCTTAACGCGCAGTCTAAACCGCGCATCAGCAGCTGGGTCGACACGACGTGGATTCACAGATCGCTCTAAGGCAGCATCAGCTTCCGGGCAAGGCTTCTCAGATGCCCTCTTCAGTCAACGTGTAAGTGGTCGAACTGGCCTCGCACAAGCCGAAGGGGCTAGGTTATCAGCAGAAGCACAGAGAGATGCTAACAAGAAATCATCAAAGATCGGCCTGATAGGATCAATAATAGGAGGCGCCCTCAGCTTCTTCTCGTCTGAGGAGCTCAAGCATGACCGTGGTCATGAGGGCGACCTTCTTAAGAAGCTGAAGAATGTACGAGTCAACCGCTGGCAGTACAAGGGTGACGACAAGACACACGTCGGACCGTTTTCAGAAGAATTTAATAGGGAGTTCGGCATAGATACAGATCGTCCGGACATGATTAATGTGATTGACGCACTCGGCGTAACCTTGGGTGCAGTTAAAGAACTCGACAAGAAGATCTCACATGGCAGGTAATTCCTTTTCAGCAAACGCCTTTGCTAACAACTTCATGACAGGCTTCAGCTTCGTCGACGAAATCAAACGTCAGAAGAAAGCAGACCAACGTCTTGAGGAACGACTCGCGCAAGAGAAAGAAGAGCGTTCGTTCCAGCGCAGTAGGCAGGTTAAATCTGATAAGCGCATCGACACTTTATTCGGTCAACAGCAGGAAGACCGCGTAGACGCACTTGAGGAAGAGCGTCTCAGGGAAGAGGGCGATCAGTTCGCTCTGCAGAACCCAGACGCAACACCCGAAGAACTCGCGCAGTTCGCACCATACTCACCGGAAGCTGCCGCTGCACTGAAGCGACAGAACGAGCAGAACCGCATCTCCGGTGCAATCCGGGGCGCAGGAACTATCCCACGTGGCGGACAGCAGCAAGCAGGCGCAGTAACTCAGGCACAGGGGAATCAGTCACTAAGTGGCGGGGTTCAAACCTTGGAAGGTCAGCAGGGAGCTCCTGCCGACACAGCGACTTTAGAACAACGCGGCGAAGCAGCTGCGGGTTCACAGGCACAGCCAGTAGGCGGTGCCGGTTTTAATTTCGCACCAGACAAAGGACTTGGTGGCTTACAGGAAATCGACATTGACGAAGCAAGTCAGTTCGATCCTGAGTACCAGAAGAAAGGCTTCTTAGGTAAAGTCGGCGACAAGATCGCTGGCGGTACTTCAGAAGTTGTTCGTGGCGCTGAAGATGTAGCAGGGGCTGTGTTAAACGCTCCCGGTAAGATTGCAAACGCAGTGTTCGGTCTCGATCGCGGCACAAGCCTCTCGCAAAACGCCGGTGATGAGTTCGGCGGCAACCTACAAGTACCAGCTGACCGCTTCACGTCCACCGCCGAGTTCGAACAGATGGCCGCGGACGGTGCGAGTCAGCAGGAAATCACAGCAGCACGCAACGAGAACGTCAAGGTGCTGGAAGAATACAAGAGACGCGGACGTCGACCACAAGAGATGGCGATGGATGCCCACTCACGACAGGGTGCTTTATTAGAAGGCTCTGACCAAGCTCGCCAAGCGGCTGAGCTTGCAGGTCAGCAGGCTGAGAAGCGCGCAGAAGCATTCCTCGACCCAACAGTTGACTCCACGATGGAGCAGGTTGCGGTTGAAGATCCGCGAGCAGCGTCGGTCATGTATCTTGAAGATCGTGCCACGTTGCAGACGACGAATCCTGGCCTCGCATTCAAGATGGATCAGCGCATGCTGCCTATCCTGAATCAGGCAGAGGCAGACCTGAAGGCAGAAACACTCTCGCTTGACCCGAACTCGCCGCAAGGCCGGCAGCAGAGATCAGCGCTTTCTAACCTGCAGCACTCACGCGACCAGATCGCTAAAGGCGCACCGTCTGTTTCACGCCAAGCAGGTATCAACGCGTCCGGACTCAAGGTTGGCGACAACCCACGAGTGCAGGACGTAGCTGACACTATGTTCGATCCGAACCGACCGGTGCCCACGCAGAACACAGGGGCGCAGGTACACACGGCCGGTGTTGTAGCTGGTCGTATCTCTCCCAACAAGCGACTGAATGAGAACCAGATAGAGTCTCTGTCCATTCTCGCGCAGGCTGGGTACATAGATAAGCCCACTGCTTTATCCGTTATGATGACGGGTGCTTGGCCTCCGGGCAAGAATCCGAATGGTATTACCAAGATTCAGGAGGCGGGAGACAACGTCTACGCTATCACTGAGAGCGGTAACGTATTGATGTTGCAGAAGGGCAAGACAAAGGTGCCGAAGCCCACTCCTAGTCGCGAGATTGGTGAAGACCAGATCAACTGGGTAAGTGAGGGCATCAAGTCTCAGTTCCCGAACATCGAGGACAACGACGTCAACGGTCTCATGAACATCATGTACAAGAGTCCGGGTTGGGTTCGCTCACGCTTCAACGTGACGAGCCAAGAAGACATGAGGAAGCTGGGCGCTATGCTCGCTGAGTCGAAGCTCTTCGCCGGCAAGAAGTACGCTGAGCTTGACGAGGGTTGGTTCACCAACACGAAGGAATCGCCCACGGTCAACGAGATCATGATGGACCCTGACCTCCGCGAAAAGCTGGCGAACGAGTTCGAGCTAGACTACATTCCGCTGCCCGATCTGAAAGACATCGACGGGCTCGACGAAGAAGCTATGCGTCAGGGCGTCAGAGAAGGTCGCTATGGCCCGATCGCCGCTGAGAACGCAGACTCGTATGCAGACTGGCAGATTAGAGAAGTAGTGGCGCGTACTAAGTACATGGAGCTTGATGCGCAGGGTAGAATAGCCGATGATGGGACCATTCTTCCAGCACCGCAAGGACAATAGTCATGGCAACAGATCCGAACGACCTCTTTGCCGAGTTTCGGACTGGTAGCGCACCCGCACCAGCCACTGATGCCCCCGCTAAGACTGGACTCGAAGGTCCAACTAATCCCGATGGCACGCTAAAAGCGCAGCCACAGCAGGACGTATTCGCTGAGTTCCGAGTCTCACAGCAGGCTCCGAACATCCGGCGAGAGAACAACACCCTAGGCGAAGAGTTCAGAGCAGGTCTTGGCGGCGGTATCGACTCCATGCAGGGCTCCTTATTCGGCGTTGCCGGTCTAGCTGGGCGAGAGCTCGGCATTGGCTGGTTGGAAGACGCTGGTAACAAAGGGGCTGCAGAACAGTTCGAGCAAGCAGCAGACGCAACCCGACAGGCTCAAGGCTTCACCGACATAGAAAGCGCGGGGGGCTTTTTTAGGTGGACAGCAGCATCGTTGGGTGAGGCTATTCCATCACTCGCAGCAGCTATGTCGGGCGGTACGATAGGCGCTGTGGCCGGTAAGAAGGCTATTGAGCTCGGTGTTAAGAAATCCGTCGCGCGTCGCGTAGAGCGCGACCTACGCGGTCGTATGGGATTCAGCACAGCTGAAGCTCTGGAGTCCACACGCTCCCTGATGACCACCAAGCAGGGCCAGGATATGGTCCGAGACGCTTTCCTTAGAGGGAAGCGTGTAATCGACCCAGCACTGAAGCGAGCTACGAAAATAGGTAGCGGAGCTGGTGCTGTAGCAGTCTCCGCTCTGCCCCAGATTGGCGGTATAGACCAAGAACTCCTTAACTCCGGCATTGCTGACCCCGGGCTGACTGCCCTGATAGGCGGCATAGCCGGTGGTGCTCTCGAAGCACTGCCAGCGTTGCGATTGCTCGACAAGATGTTCCCGGGCGTTGACAAGCAGGTGTCCAAAGCATTTGTTAAGGACTTCGCGGTCTCAACTGGCACACAGCTGGCCCTCGAAGGTAGCACAGAAGCTGCGCAGGAAATCATTGCGCTGGCAGCACATGCTTACCACGACCCGACCTTCGACATGTTCTCACCAGATGCTAAGAAGCGTGTCATTGACGCCTTTGCAGCTGGCGCCCTCGTCGGTGCAGTCACAGGTGGTGGTGCTGAAGTAGTCGGTGGTATCCAGACCGGTGCCTTCTCCGGTGTTAAGAAAGCCGCTCCTGTTATCGGCGCATGGTCTATGACTGCGAAGGACGCAGCAGCAACCGCAGTCGACAAGGCAAAGGAAGGACTAGACCGCGCAGGTACGGTCGTAGAGGAGCAGCTGCCGGAAGGTTTCGTTGCAGCAGACAACACTCTGTATGAAGAGATCAAGGGTCGTGTCTACTCCACAGTACAACCACACATTGAAGCAGCTGTTAACAGCGTCACGACGCAGGTTGACAAGATCTCGCAGAACCTGAACGACAACTTAGAAGGCGGCGTCAACGCTGAGACTGCCTCGATAAGCGAAGTAGCCAAGGCCGCTCGTGAAAAGTTCCTGAAAGACCATGGCGACCAGATTGCAGATGCTGAGAAGTATCTCAAGACGCAGACCGATCGTATCGCACAGGTCGCTAAAGCAATACAAGATCCCGAGGCTCGCGCCAAGTACATTAAGGAAGAGGCAGAAGCTGTCAAGCAAAGGCTGGCCGGCTTCGTTGATATGATCCGACGTAAGGCTGCACAGATGGGTAAGACCGTCGAAGCTGAAGTCGACAACATGGATATGGATGATGACCTGCTTGCACAGCTGGGCATCGAGATCGAGCAGGAAGAAACAGAACGACGTGTCGGACCTTCCGGCCGGAAGTTTGATCGTGCGGTTGGCCCTGAAGTACAGCAAGAGTCTTCTCTGTCTGCGCCGAAGGGTGAGACAATCCAAACCGGTGAGACTGAGGTCGAGCCTGTCATCATATGGGGACGCAACCAGCTCTCTCCCACGGTGGGAGTAGATGGTAAGGAATCAGTAGTCGGTTATAAGACGAGAGCCGACGCTGAGAAAGGACGTGCGAAGCTGAAGCAACGCTTCCTACGATCACGCAAGCAGCGTGACATGCGTAAGCAGGACGACCTGTTCCGCATCAAGAAGAATGAGAAGGGCGATGGCTGGGTAATCGAAGCGATCGATCCGGAAATGCGGGACAGTCAGAAGTTCTTCAACGACATCGAGTCGTCGAGAGACTCTGCTGCGCGCACAAAGAACACACCACGAAACCTCAAGCGTAAGTTCAAGATCGCGATTGATGGTAAGAAGTTCGGCTTCTCCGATAAGATGAAGAGCATGCTGCTCGACATTAAGACGCTGGCGTTCAAGGGTAAGAACATCGACCCCAACGCAGTGACAATGGAAGACGGGTTCCTCGCCATGGCAACGGAACTGCTAACCAGAGACATGATCGACGTTGATACATTCAACGCGATGAACGATCAGTTTCAGGAACACTTCGGCGACACGAAAGACATTGCTATAGACGAGTTTGCTTCGCCCGCTAAGTATCCTACAGAGGGCGTTGCAAAGGCCAACATGATTAACTTCATCAACAAGATGAAGGCGCGGAACATTAAGATCCCGTTCAACATGCTTGCTGCTATTCGTAATGACGACGGTACATACAGTTGGGGCATCGACGACGTGCGGACGTTCCGCGTAATACGACAGAAGAGCCCTGCAGATGCACAGACAATACTTGATGAGATTAAGAAAGAGCGTAGGCAAGATCAACTTGCTGACGCCGCACGTGACGAAAATGAGTTCAGCGGTAACGCAGTCGGCGTCGGCGCTGGTGATCTTGGTGATACCCGTGGTACTACCGCTGGTACTGCTCGTGTGTCTACTGATCCGATTCGCACTGGTCGAACCGGTGAGGGCAAGCGTACAGCTTCTCGCACCAAGACTGGCGGTCAGTCTGAAGACGGTCGGGTGTCAGGCACGCTCATTGATAATCAGCCTGGCGAAGATGACATTGAGACTAAAGGACAAGGCAAGAACCAGTCTCGCGAAGAAGACGCAGCAGGTAATCTCTCACGTGCAGACGAGAGGGGTTCCAAGCTTCCGTCAGAGTTCGAGTCGCGCAACAAACGCTTTGATAAGTCGACGGGTAAAGTTGATCAGTCACCTAGAAACAATGCGCAAGAAATTAGCAACCATGACAAGAGATTACTGAAGCGCTGGGGACTCCCCGGCAAGGTGAAGGTACTACTCGGCGAGAACGTGTCAGTCAACACGCACAAAGCTCTGACAGCACTCGCCAACTTCGTCACTAAGACACTCGGACTTAACAACCAAGTCACTGTGATTGATGACGTTGGCTTGGCAATGCTGATTCAGAACGGACATGTTACTGATCCGATCTTCGAGCAGACGCTGAACGATCCGAACGTGCATGCTCGGAACATTCGCATCAACGATAACTCGTTCGTGTATCTCAGTCCTAAGATTCTAAGTGACCCTGTTGCTACGACACTCGCATTCGGCCACGAGATGGGCCATCACGTTTATCGTGTTGCGTGGGACAACCTCACGCCAGAGGCTCAACAGAATTTGAAGGACGCATACGTGAAATCCGTAGGCGTTGCTCAAGCATTCCCCGGTGTGTCCACGACACAAGCCAAGCCTTCCGCGAAAGCGAAAGCAGAAATAAAGGCATTAAACGCTCAGCTTACAGAACGCAAGGCCGCTCTGCGAGCAGCAGAGAACGCAGCATTTAACCGGAACGAGAACACGCAAGAAGAACAGGAAGAGTTGGGGGCGGAGATCGCTCAGCTAGAGAACGATATAGCGAACAAGACTCCGCTAAAACAAAGTCTGCGCTCAACAGCACCCGAAGCGTTTAACGAAGCCGGCTTCAACGAGTGGATGGCTGATCAGCTGGCGGCATGGATTGTACGTCCGCGGTTGCCGCAAGGGCCGGCCCAAGCGTTCTTCGCTAAGGTCAGCGCGAAGATCCGCAAACTCTATGATTTCATTGCGAAAAATGACCGCTTCCAACTGGACGAGACCTTCGCTGAGTTCGCCGACGCTGTAGCGATGCGAGCTAAGACGACTTCTGATCAGGGTGCCAACCCTTACAACGATGCGGTACTCAAGAAGTGGTTCCGTAACGAAGGCGTGACTATGTACAAGTGGTTCGGCGACGCTATGCTCGGTAAGGACGGTAAGCCGTTCGCTTCTCCGAGTGGCGCGAAGACAACTCCGCGTACGTCAGAGGTCGACAACATGGCATTCGACTTTGCACCGGCGACGCAGGAGGGCAAGGATGCTCTCGCTCGCATGGAGAGTAAGTACCCAGCGATGGCTAAGCGTGCGATTGCGATCCGCAACTGGATGAACAGCGCTCGTAAGATGGTGTGGGCACCTTCCACTAGCGTCATGCGCGACCTAAACAAACGCGGCATCAAGGCAGCTAACAAGTTGGTCTTGATGTTCAACCGTCAAGAACAGGGCGCAGCGAAGGGCAAACAGAACTATCACCAAGCAGTCGAGCTGATGCGTGGGCAGTTCATGAGCCAGTACACAAAGATTACGAACGACGTTGCTGCGCAGATCAAAGCAACGCGTCCAGGAATTAAGAACAGAGAGCTGCAGACGCTAGTCAACGCGAAGATGCGTGAGATCGGTAAGTCACTGTCGAAGAAAGACGGAGACCCCGGCGCTACCTTCACGAAGGAAGAGGCCGCTGTTCGTGCCGTGTTTGATGCGATGCACGACTACGCAGAGAAAGCAGGACTGCCTGTGCGTAGAGTCACCAACTATTTCCCACGTCAGTTCGATCGTCAGATGCTGGAAGACAACAAGCAGAAGATCCTAGATCACCTGATGGATGCCAAGGGTTTGTCGCTTGAGAAGGCGCGACACTTATACAACTCATTGATCGATCCCAACGCGAACGACGGGCGCATGACGCAGGACGCAACACAAACCCCCGGCTTCACAGCGATGAACTCTCGTCACATACAAGACAAGTGGTTCGATCAGTTCCTCGATTACAACGCTGATTCGATCGTAGCGAACTACGTCAATCAAGTAGTGAAGCGCGCTGAGTTTAACCGACGTCTTGGTGAGGCAATGCCTGCTACTGAGATGGACGCGAAAGAAGCTATTAAGAAAGGCATTTGGGATCCGAAGGCTAAGATGCGGGCGATCATTGCTGAAGCTCGGCAGCAAGGTGCGACCGACGAAGACCTCAAGCACATGCAGAAATACATTGATGCTAACCTAGGGCAGCTTGGACGCGATGACGTCAGCCCGGGTATGCGTAGGTTCATGTCTACTGTTATGGCTTACCAGAACATGCGCGTCCTCATGTTCACGGTCTTTGCATCGTTGCCAGACCTGGCCGGTCCTGCTATCCGGTCTGGTAGCATGAAGGGTGCGTTCAATTCTATTAAGACCAACATACACAACATCGCAAGCCAAGAAGGTGGCCTTGCGCAGATGGCACATACTCTCGGTATCGTCCAAGACACAGCCAGCGAACACATCATGACAGAGTACGTCGACAACCACTACATGCCGCCTAAGCTGCGCAAGTGGAATGATCAGTTCTTCAAATACACTGGACTGAACTGGTACACGGACTTCACACGTAAGATGGCATTGCAGGTCGGCATCGACTACATCGAGCAGAGCTACAACGACTTCGTTAGTGGTAAGGATGCGCAGACACAAGCGCGCGGCAAAGACATGCTCGCTGAAATGGGCATGACGCCTAAGCAAGCGAAGCAATGGATCGACGCTGGTAAACCAACGTACGACTCACAGTCCCACGACATGGATGGGCCAGAGCGTGCCGCAGCAGAAGCGCTTGTACAATTCGTAGACGAGTCCATCATGCGGCCCAACGCCTCACAGCGTCCGATCCTCGCATCACATCCGGGTGCCATGCTTGTGTATCACCTCAAGGGTTACATGTATGCCATCCAAGACATCATGATCAAGCGCATGAAGTTCAACTGGGACGAAGCTCAGTCCCCGGCACAGATGATGGCAGCGGTAGCACCAGCGATTGCGATGCTCGCACTGACTGCTATCGGTCTTGAGCTACGCGAACTCATTCAGTACGCCGGTAGTAATCGTAAGCCGCCAACGGACAGGATGAACGGCTGGGAATACACGTCCGAGCTCGTACAACGCTCTGGTCTTCCGGGCATGTACCAGATCCTCATTGACTTAGAAGGTGCAGAGGACAGAGGTATGTCTCACGTCGCCGGCATAGGCGGACCAGCGCTCTCTCAAGCAGCTGACATAATCAGCAAACCGAGTACACAAACCATTCCGAAGGCTATCCCAGTGATAGGCCAGATACCTGCCGCGCGCCAAATGGTGCGCAACGCGATCAATTAGTTGCAGCCCTCGCATGAGTATATACACTAGAGTCATGAGCAAAATGAACCCAACAAAAGCGGAATACGAATCCCACGACGGTCTCTCTATAGCAAAAGATATCGCTTGGGTCATTAAGACATTATGGGGTGGCGCAGTCGTCTTCATACTAGCTACCGCTTGGGTCGTTGCGCTCGCGCAAGACGTCAAATCTAACACCGAGAACCTGGAAGAAGCCGCGACCCAAGAGCAGCTGAATACCGTGGTCGGGTTACTAGAACGCATCGAAAAGAAGATTGATAAGTCCGACGACCGTCAGCGCGAGATGAAGTCATCCATCGACAAGCTGGAAACGCAGGTCGAGGACATCAAAAAGCGCGGCGAGTAATTGCAGCCCCTCTCCCTATAAGGGATAATCAACTGACTCCCCATAACGGGGCTTTCATTTAACTAAGGATAGAAAAATGAGTGGAGAATTAATCTCTGTATTTGGCGGAAAGGTTCCGCAGCGCGCGATCCGGCAGCTGGATAAGCTCCCGTATGTCGCTTCTTATGAGATCGAAGAAAACCAGACCCTGTTGGGTGTGGATTTCGGTGGATCAGACAGCACGTACATCATCCAAACACATGGCTCCAAGCGTGCGAAGGTTGTTGAGGCACTTGTCTACGATATCAGTGAGAACTTTGCTGGTACGACCAAGTCTGCTATCTTGTTCGGTGACGGTTCTGACGCTGACGGTTTTGCTTACACTGATGACTTTGTCGACGCTGAAATGACGACTGCTGTCGGCTCGAAGCACTTCTCGTCTGCTGCTGGTTCAATCACGGCTGGTGCGCTTGACTCACAGGGTATCATCGAAGCTGGTGACTACCTGACTGTAACTTGTCGCGCTGCTGTTACTGGCCCGACTGGTATCGGTCGCGTTTCTGTCTCACTCCTCTACTTCGACTAGAAGTTGTGGATGAAGCACTGCTGAAGGCTCACATCAAGTGGGCCGAGGCTGCTTCAGGACCGGAGTTGTTTCCGTATCGCGATACCGTCGGGAAGCTGACGATCGGATACGGGCGCAACCTCGACGACCGAGGCATCACACGTGAAGAAGCCGAGCTTATGCTCGACGTCGACATGCATGAAGCCATAGCTGATGCATCAAGTCTTCCGTGCTGGGGATCCCTTAGCCCCGTACGGAAGATCATCATGTCAGATATGACATACAACCTCGGCCTGACAAAGCTCCGGAAGTTCAAGAAGCTGTTAGCAGCTCTTGATATCCAGGATTACTCACTCGCTGCCCACGAGATGAAAGACTCGAAGTGGTATCGACAAACAGAACGACGTGCTAAAGTACTCGTTCAGGCAATGCAAACAGGAATTTGGCAATGAGCGACATGCAGGAAAAAGAAAAAGCCCGTCAGACTCGCACCGAGTCTGAACTCGAAAAACTTGGCGAAGGCATGTCTTCTGCGCCCAAGAAGAAAGTCGCAAAGAAGAAAGTTAAGAAAAAGCCGGTTGAGAAACGCTCAACGCGTGGCACTTCTAACGATGAGATAAACGCTGGCGCTGAGCGCGTCATGCAACCACTCCGCGAACAGCTCCGTGACGCTGTCACGACTGGCAACAAGGCTCACGCAAACAAGCTCCGTCAGCGGTTGATCGCACTACAGCAGTCGAAACTATAATGGCCGGCCTGAAGAAACCTAAACCTGTCCCAAAGGTAATGCCTCTGCGCAAAGCCTTGGGTCGTCCTCAAGCTCTTATAGATCTCGAAGCGAAGCTGAAGAAGCGACGCGACGAAGTGAAGATGGGCAAGAAGAAGAAGACCAGCAAACCGGCCAAGTGATGTGGGTGAGCTCTACGAAGTCCACACTCCATCCTTCAAAGAGAAGCTGAACAGTAGGAAGCTCGCGCTCGCGATCGTTTTCGAGGGGCTGGCTTCAGTATTTCTCTTCACCGGCTTGATCGAAGCGGAACACTGGGTTACTGTTACTATAACTATTGGAGGCGCCTACTTGGCGACACAAGCATATGTTGACCGCCCTCGTTAGACTAGCGTTCAAGACCGTTGTAGGTCGCTGGGTCACTGCGATCTTAGTCACTTCGTTACTTGGTGGCGCAGCTTGGAAGTGGCATGCCTTCAAAGAAGATTTGATTCATAAAGGCCAACAGGTATGCGTGCAGGAGATAAACAAAGAGACAGTACTCCAACTGGAGGCTGCGCTTGCGGCAGAGAAGTCTGCGCGTGCCGACCTGACTGCCAAGCTGAATGCGGCTGCTCTTGCGAACCAGGAAGCGAGGGACCGGAGACGAGCTCTCGAAGATCAGATAACAAGTCTGGAAACCCAGATGGAGAATCAACGTGAGACCGACCCGAACTATAAAGAGTGGAGCGATACTCCTCTCCCTGATGGCGTTGCTGACCGGATGCGCGACGCCGCCTCCCCAGATAATCCGAGTTCCCTTCGAGACAGTAACGATTGAAAAAGTATCCATCCCCGCAGAGCTACTTGAGCCTTGCGAGGAGCCGGAACTGGATGCGATCGAAACCACGGGGGATCTTGAAAGAGCCGCGCTTGTCGGCATCGCAGCTGCGCGCTGCGGCAATGAGGACAAAGCAAAGATTCGGGAGTGGCAATCCCAATGACAACTATTGTAGCTGACCAACGCATGGGTTACATGGCTAGCGATTTCATGGCTACCAGTAACGACAGTGAATACGCCATGCGCATGGGTTCCAAAATTGAAGAAGTCGACATAGGGGGTGATAAGTATCTCGTTGGTTTGGCAGGGCTTGAGGGTCCCGGGTTCATATTTCTGGAGTGGTTTGAGAACGGTAGTTGGGACGAGCCCTGTGAACCAATGTATGACATTGCACCCGAGGATGATTTCTCGGGGATAATACTTGGTCCACAAGGACTTTTTTGTGTAGACAAATTTATGATGCTCACGCCAGTGCTTAACAGATGGTACGGTGTGGGGTCGGGGAGCTCAGCAGCTTGGGCGATATTGGAGGCAGGATGCGGTGTTCAGAAAGCGATGGAAACAGCGGTCAGACTTGACCCGAACTCAGGTTTTGGCTTCGAGGTTAAATACCTCGATGGACGTCATGAAACCTTCGAAGACTAGAGCTGTCTTCACCTTCATACTGATCGTGTACGCCATGTACATGACGGGTGAGAAAATCACTCGGATGGGATATAATACTGGGCTGCAAGAAGGATACACCCAAGGGTGGCAGAACGGTGCCCGACAGGGCTTTGAGAAGGGCAGGGAAGAAGCCTGCATGGCCAAACCAATATGAGCAAAGCATTTTCAAATGTAGATCCGCATACAGGGTTCCAGACAGTTACGACTGCGGTTCACCGCATCATCCATGACGGGTTCTACTTCACTTGCACGGGCAAGGCCAGTGTTGCGTCGCTGGCATCGTACGACATCCTGTTCGCGTTCCCCGCTAACCAGTTCGGCCACCTGACTGTCGTAGAGTTCGCTTTTGACGACGCCCCGATCGACATTCAGTTCTTTGAGGACGTGACCACGTCAGCCGACGGTACAGCTGCGAACGTCCGCAACCACAACCGCGCTGTCGCCATCGACGGATCGGATGCAGCGATCACCCTAGCCCCGACCGTGACGGACACAGGCACGCTGCTGCACACCGGCTACGTACCGTCTGGCGGCAACAACATCGGTCAGATCGTCAGCGCAGAAGACGCGGAGTGGATCGTTGGTGGGCGCAACAACGCGCCTATGAAGTTCCTGTGGCGGATCACCAACGGCAGCAACGGCACGATCAATTTCGCATGGCATTTCAACGGATACGAGCTGCACTATCGATGAACTGGATAATCCAAAAGTACAAGAACACAATGCATCGGATCAGGAACTCCCGGCGCAGCCGGTCGTACGAGATCTTCCTCGGCGTCTTCTGGGCGCTGGTGGCCTACAGACTATTGGAGATCGCAGCCCCTCTCCTGTAAAGGTAGAATGGGCAATGAATCCTAGGAGTACAAAATGCAAGTTGTAACAGTCACAAACGCTGATAACGCTAACGGTAGCTACGACATCGAGATCCCAACGTCGTACTCCGGTCACGCTGAAGCTGTAATACAGATCGAGATCGGCGGCACAGCCACGGTTCAGATCTTGGGTGCGCTCGATGATGACTTCTCATACGTTGAAGTTGTAGCGGCAGTCACAGCTAACACGCTGCAGCCGATTTCTTACATACCGAAATTAAGAGCAACCGTAACTGGATATGCATCTGGTGATGTGATCGTTAAGGTCCTGGTTGGCGATAGCGCGAGATAATGTATGCCACTGAATGTTACCGGCGGTTGACTCATGGTCGGGACTCAGCATGCATGCTCCTCACAGACTACAACAAGGCGGTTGCTGTAGTACATAGAGCTGGTTCTACCAGCATGACGTCCGTGGACACTGGGAAAAAAATGCTGACTCCGTCGGAGGCAGAGTCCATGTCGAGCGACGTGGACATAATCATGTGGGTACGAGACCCGTTTGAGCGACTTACGTCCGCCATGAACTTGATAGGCAAACACCGAGTGTTAGGTGGGTGGAGAGCGGGGTTCCCCAACGTCCACTGGCTGCCACAAGTTGAGTGTCATACTGATAGTAAATTCTATCCGAACAAGATTTATGCGTTCGAAGAACTTAATGAAACGTGGGCTAAGGAATTTCCTGGACTGGAACTAGAGCACCGCAAACGCACGGCCGTTAATAAACAGAGCTTCGAGGACTTTGACCTCGGGCATGATACTATAGAGCAACTGCGAGAATACTACGCAGATGACTTCAAACTGAGGAAAGATCTTGGCTATTCAGCTTAAAGCAGCATACGACTTCTTACACGACCAGCTTAACGTCCGTAGAGGACCAGCGCTGTCATTCTCGCGCGCATCTGTTGCGTGGGAAGAAGACATCCAAGGAACATGGGTATTTCATGATGACGACTTCCCACGCTTCCATGGAGGCTGGGCGATCCATAACTTTCTTCTCAGTAGTGAGAACCTAGCGCACGCAAACTGGACAAACGACGGGCTCGAAACACCAGTGACTGGCTACTCAGACCCGTTCGGCGGAGACACGGCTTGGATGCTTCAGGAAGACACCACCACTGGCTTCCACTCGCTAAATCAAGACTCCGGCATATATGGAAAGTATGATGGGAGAGTCTCGGTCACTACTGAAGTGTGGTTTAAGCATGGCGGAACCAACCCAGCGCAGTACGCATTCATAGGTTACGCAGGCAGCGCAGCTCCTACAACAATCTGTGTACTCGATTTAGCAAGTCAGACAGTTGTCGACTCTGCTGAGTACTACACCGGCTACTTCGCTCAATACCCACCGCAGTATAATGATGCCGACCATGAGCTCGTGTTTGCAGACGCTGGTAATGGTTGGACGAAGGTGATGGTCCAAGGCGCTGCTTCTACCACCACTAGAGACAACCTCGTTTTTGGATTTTCGAACACAGCTGCTCAAGAAGACGTTCCTTCCGGACATACTGGTAGCGGACGCACTATGCTTGTATGTCGCCCTTCCATGATGAAGACGTCGGGGTTTTGGATATATGAGCCCCCGAATTATTACGTGCCATCAACTGATACCACGATGGGTATGGCGTATGCGCGCCAGCAGCCAGTTACGAACGTACAACTGAACTCCGAAATGCATGGGTACGCGGGAAAAGGGACTGCACCGGATGGGATAGGCTGGTCTGGCGCCTACGGCTGGGCGGAAGGAACTACAACAGGAGACGGTGCGGTTACCGATTCTCCGTTCGCGAGTGCTTCCGCTAAGAACTCCTTCGGTCGGTTTAGCAATCGAGGTGCGGGTGACACAGAACAGTATATGAACGGCGTCCGTTGCTCCGGTACTGCCCAGCAGTATTGGCTTGTGTCTACTCCAGGTGATATGGGTGCGTTCGCGTACAACCAGACGTATACGATCGCTATGCATATTGATGACACAGTGACAGCACCGTCTCAACCGGTGCTTTCTATCCATGATTGGACTGGCGCTACGACACCCGACGGTACAACCGCTGTGATCGGTGACGCTGATGCTAACGGTTGGATCAAGTTAGTAGTCCAGATGGCTGGGGTTTCAGGAACTATACGCATGGGGTTGGGAGCCAATGGTACGAACGACACCGGCGACTTCACTTGGAGTGCGCCGACTATACTTTGGGGCGACTGGTCTACTTCTGACATACCGAACCCACCGATACCGAACAGCGGATGGACGTGGACTGGAGTCGGCCAAGAATTAATCCCCGGTTGGCGTGAGAGTCCTGCTCCGAGAGGGCTTCGTATTGAGAGGACTCAGACAAACTTAATACAGTCTAGTGACAGGATCACCCTGACTGACTGGACCAACGATGGTAGTGGGACGTTGTTTACCAGCGGCACGGTTGCTTCTCCGAAGCTTATACATGGTACGATGCAGCTAAAGAACGGTTCCGGGGGTGGTACTGGGGTGCTTGCTGTTTCACAAGCTGTCACGCTGGAAACTAGCGAGCGGTACGAGTTGCAGTATTCAGCACTTGGCATCCCGGCCATTTATGGAGGGGTTCAGTGGACTCGGGCACAGATTACTAATCTGGGGGCCTTAACGATCAGTGCATACTCAGACAACGGGGCTTACGCGACGGGTAGTGTACCAGCGTTCGGCACCACAGCTGGATGTACTGAGGAAAGTATCGGGTACTACGGACAATATATAGAGCGAGAAGAGGCGACATCTACGACCCGCATCAGTTTTACCGGCGACGCGGCCGACACTACTGCGACGGTGGTTCTAGGCGCAGCCGAAGATGACTTGGATGATGTGTTTGCCTACGATGATACTACCGCAAGAATGTATATAACTGACGTCAACCTTACGAAGGGTTATATCAACACTCCTATTATGTCGTCGGCTAGTGCCACAGGGACACGTGCTGCTGACATACTGACAACAGCTGATGTAACTGGCATACCCACAAGCGGCGGTCTGATCTACGCGAAGTTCCAGACAACACGTGGTGTGGGTTACGACCAGAAGACGATCCTCTCGCTGTCGGATGGCACTGCCAACGAGCGCATCGAGCTCGCGATTGATACGTCAAGCAACTTGGTTCTGACGGTCGTCGATGGTGGCGCTACACAGGCAACTGTAACTGGCGCAACGACGATAGCAGATGACACGACGTACGAAGTAGCGATCTACTACGACACCAACGACGTACAGATGTACCTCAATGGGGTAGTCGAAGGCACTCCGGACACGGCCGCTACGATGCCTACGTTTACGCAGTTCAACCTCGGCTCAGATTGGAACGACGTCAATCAGCTCGATGGGTTCTTGCAGGAAGTGAAAGTCTACGAGAATGCACTGAGCTCGATAGCTGAGATCTCAAACGGAACGTATTCAGACCCCGCATCAGGAATCGCATCAAGCCCACGTGGTTTGACTAGAGACCTGACGAGAGCTACCAGCTAGATATCTTTCGTGTCGCTGAACTTGCCGGCCCCAGGATTGGGGTCGCGCAGGCTGACTTGTTTCCGACCTTTTTGTGCTGACCTATCACCAAACTTGAACGTAGTGATAGGCGCCGCGGGCATCCGTTTCATTAGCGCACCACACTCGTCGCATTCTACGTTGTTCATCTCGCTGCGGCGGACCATCATGTTGGGGGCTGCTTTATCGCAGTTGCTGCACTGATAGTCGAATGTAATGTAACTCATGCCCACGGGCTCCATAGTAAAATTAAAAAAAGTAGGGCGGCTATTCCAAGCCAAACCCTGTTGGTGCCAAAGGGGCCATTGCTCTTGTGACCTCGATGGTGTTCGAGTGGTCTGATTCGTCGCCATCTTCATCTGAAGCTGTGAGGCTCAACGTATACACACCGTCTGTGTTGAATGAGGCAATGTCTTCTAGCAAGAACTCGTACTGCCCGTCGGGATTAAGCGTTCCGGGGAACGAGAGGACTGCGAAAGGTGCGCCATTCACCCAGCGGTACAAAGTATACGTCAGAGACTGAGTGATCGCAGAGCCATCTGTGTTGAGCGTTGGCGCTGTCCACTTCAGTTTGGTCTTGGGTAATCCGTCTTGTCCTACAAACATTCTAAACTCCTGCCCACGGGCTTATGTTGTGAATAAAGAAAAGAGTATACCAGATTATGTATAGTTTATTCTGGTGGAAATTCTATCTCTGGGTCACCGAATGGGATTGGATCTGTTTGGATGTCTCCGATCTCTTCTACCGAGTGGACCATTGCCTTCGGTCCATCAGCAACGTCTCCACCAGCGAGTCGTGTTGCTTCGTTATGCGCTTCCTGCATAGAGGCAACGACGATCTCCGTAGAGTGTGGAACCATCAATGTGATCTTAAATCTTTTCATTAAGTATCCTGGCCTTCTCTCTTTCTGCAAACCATATGATCTTGTTGAGATCATATTCGGGCGTTGTATTACCTTTAGAACCTAATCTATACGCAGCTTTGAAGATATTTGCAACAGCAAAGTTCATATTTTTGTACTCGATCAAGTCCTGTAATTCCGAGGCGCCTTCCGGCAACTCGTAATAATTTGTAGATCCACCGTTGTTTGCTGCTTCTTCTTCGCGAATCTTATCCAACAGTTCTCTCATAGCTATTCCTAAAAGGTGAGCCTCCCGGTGGTGGACAACCGTGTAGGTGAAAGGAGAATGAAAAAACCCTACCCGGGAGACTCGTTGATTTGTAACGATTTTACTTGTTTGCAGCCCCATATGCAATGGGAACGACCCGATAATCTGACATGTCGTATGACTGCACCATACCGGCTCGTGTCAGGTCAGCGAAGAACTCATAGATTGCTGCCTGTGCTTCGTCCGCGGTCGCGTACGTCTGCGGCCTCGTGACCCACTCGTCAATATGAATGGGAATCTCCACCGACCAGTTGTTTATCCAGCCATCGACGACGGTGTACTCTTGTACTTCAAAACGTGTTGGTTGGGACATGGCCATGTTCCTCCAATGCTATTGCCCAATCAACCGCGTCGATCTTCATGTATTTTGTTAAAAACACTTTCGAACGCGGCTTGTAGCGAGGCTCCGCTATGGTCACACGACAGACGACGATGTCGTCCTTCGCAGTGAACCGTTCTAGGTACTTAACGCATTGCTCCTTTGTGGGGAGAACATGCCACCCGGACGTGAACCCGGGTGACTTGCCCTTCTTCCCGGGGTTCCACACCTGCTTCTCTACGGCTTCTAGGAGAGTATCCTGCGGCAGCTTCCGGCTACCATTATGACCGTGGAAAAGCGTGTGTGGTTGCCCGTTCTTCACGCGGAGTAATCTGTATGCTGACATGTGAATCATGATGCTGCCCATCCCGCGAAGTGCCAGAGTGGCCACCCCTCGTCGTTCTTCTCGACGTGAGTCGCCTCGATACAGGCACAGCTTCCCCGCTTCTCAGTTATGTCCAGCACTCGTTCCGACCACTGTTCGGAGGATTCTCCTTCCATGAACGGAACTATCTTGAACCCGCTCGTTGTGCTGATCGTACCGTTGTACGGGTCGTGACCGTGGTCATAGACAGCTTCGTCGACGAGCATACTGTACCCGTCTGCGGCTGTCGGTGCGTAGACACTTGCTGTAAAACTATGTGCTCCCATCGAGCTTCTCCTGTAGTTCCCAATTTTGATCCGTCTTCCAACGAAGTTGGCGGTCGCCGCAGTACGGACAGTATTCGGGAAGTCTTCGTAGACTCTCCCTTGCCTCGTAATGCGACCACTCCTTACAGCGCCGGCATTCGTAGCTGTCGACTGGGATAGACATTATGCTGCAATCCGGACAGCTTCCTTGAATGCTTCACGCTTCAAGTTGGCGCCGCCTCCGAACGATGCTGAATCGAACCGGTTGCCCGTGTTCTTTGCAGCACGACAGTGATCTACCATGAAGGTTACCGCGTTCAAAGCTCCCCACAGAGTGTTCTGTGAGCTTGGTAACTTAGAACCTGGTCCTGATTCGTAGAGACTGATCAACTTCTTCACGTTGGACAACTGCTTACCGTCTGCAGCTTCTTCCTCGGTGACTCCCATCACTGTCAAGAAGTAATTCAGTGCTTCGCGCTTAGTGACTTTGTGCTGAGACAGCTCGAAGATGTTCTTCTTGAAGTTGCTCCAGCTGGAATCGAATCCAAGATCGGCTTTGATATCCCACTGGTTGAAGTCAGACGTATGCGGGATGCGTACGATGCCGCCTTCACCACCGCGGTTCAGACTGAAGCCGAGTGTGTTGTTGCAGACGACCCTGATCGACGTGAACTGAGCAGTCGTAGCGAACGTACCGTCGTAGCTGGTTGCTAGTAGAAGATGCGCTCCTACTCGGTCACCGTTCTCGATCTGGAAGCCTTCGCCGGTGTCAGCCATGGCCCAAACTCGTTTGCCATCTCTGAGAGCACCAGCTGTGGACATCTTGAACCCGTTCTCTTTGATCACGGACTCAAAGAAGTCGAGGACTTCCTTCGGTTGGACAACCTTGTAGCGGTCAGAGACTACAGAAAGGGGCTGTGAATTGTCACTACGGACCAACACCTTCTTCTTGGGGATCGCTGACAGGTATGCCTGTCCCAAGTCGTCTGTCTTGTAAAAGACAGGCTTCTCTTCCACTTCCCAATCAAGGCCGGCCATCTGGCGCCACACTTCGAGTGGTAGGTTGTCTTGCATTGGCTCGCCGTACCCATGCCATGGGACGCGGCCGGTGTAGGCAATCGCAGCTTGCCCTGTGCTGAAATCAATTTCATGTGCCATGATACTTCTCCTTATGCGAACTCTTCCAAGTATCGCTTTGTTTTGGCGCCGTGCGCCTGAATAACTATGTGTGATTTTACTTTGGGTCGTCGCCTTCCGTCGCAGGCTCCGCAGTCGTAGCAGTTGATTTTATGTCCTGCTTCTTCACTGGCAGGACATATGGATTCCCCTTTTCGTTTTGGAGAATCTGGAGAGGCCACTCTGAACGTACGCCACCCGCTTCGAGCAGCTTGTTGCTGATCGCTGATCGTATCCACGCTGGCCATACAGTAGTGTCGAAATTCGCTATCGCAGTACTTCCAGGCGTGGGTGTAACCAGTAAAACGACGTACTCGCCTACCGATGCCTCGAATGACTTCAATAGGGACTGCAGCTGGATCTCCGTAGGCACCGAATCTGAGAACCGTGCCATCGAGTAATGATTGCTCATCTTCGGGAACATATCTTTGGTATCCTCCACGTTTCCATGTCCTATATATTGAGAGTGGCCCTTGGAAGGTAGTCACGTAACACCATTTGTTACGAGCTGGACAGTCGCCACATACTGACTCATCCTCACCTGTCTTAACAGCAACGTGCGGCTCAGTGGTCGCATCGAGGATCCACAGCTGAGCCATTGGTCCAGTCTTGCGGTTTGTCGAAGGGGTAACCAACCCCGTTACAATGGCAACGATAGGCGCACCATTCAATTCCGACGGTCCCTCGTAAACTACCACGACCACTGCTCCGCCATTGCCTTCGCAATTCCGGGAAAGAATCGCGATCGCTCTTTGCCCCGATTTGGTCCCGGGGGCATTCTCCACACCCTCTGCCACGCTAAATAATCCGGATCATCCGGTTTTGGCGGCGTGATGATTCTAGTGGGCTGTAATAACGGTAGCCCGGGTGTCAGCCACAAGCCGGTCTTCTTCATTTCCTGAATACCGTATTGCCATGGCTGCACATATTGTTCTGGTGGTCGCCATTCTGACGACAGCACTCCTACTGGGTTTTCTATTGCGACGTGGACTGCCTTCTGTGTTGCAGCTCTATATAGCTGTTTGGTCCACTCAATCGCTTTCAGTCTCTTATCGTGACCTTCTTGCCCTTTGCCGTACCACCTGTTTCCGCTAACGCAGAGGTGTGTACATGGCGGGTGCAGAATTATCAGATCCCATGAATCTGTATTCCGCAAGCACTCGAATATATCTCCGTGCCAGTGGTCACCCTTATCGCTCTCTGTCGGTAAAATATCGCACGACAGCGCATAGTGCCCAGCATCGAGAAAAGCATCTCTCACGATTCCTGAGTACTCGCATCCTACAAGTACATCCATACATATCGCTCCAATAAAAAAAGGCCCCACAAGGGGGCCCAAGCATACCGACAGGGGGGAGTCGGTTAAGGTGACGCTTGAATAGCGTCTTTTATGAACTCTGCGTCTGTCTTGGAACTGAAATCACCGACCGCATATGCATCGTCGTTCTTGTCGATTCCGTACAGACCCCAAAACTGCGCGTTGCGTGTTTCGCATTGCACCGGATTGGCATGATCCTTGAGTGGGATCACCTCGTACTTTTCAAATTTCACTCTACCTCCAGGTCAAATTCTGTGTTTTTCTCTTGACCGAATGGATCTCGCGGTGCCAGACAAAGTCGGGTCAGGCGGCGACGAGCTCTCTCGCTTCTTGCGTTCCTTCGGAATGGTAGAAAGATACGACTCCAGCTCAATAAGAGCTTCTTTCGCATCGTCGAATGTGCGGAAGTATCCTTTCAGATACGATACACCGTTGTGGTACTTTCTAACTCGGAATCGGCGCTTAGGCGCCTCATACCAAATGCCTCGTGGCAGTTCTTCTGTCATTGTGATGCCTTAATAAATGCTGGTCGGCTGGAAATCCGTCTCCAATATGAGCCTACCGATGCGGTGACAATGTTCGTCAACACATACTCCGACAGCCACGTTCCAATGTAGATGTCTAAGAGTGTGAACTCCCTACCAGCAATGTAATTACTGCCTGTGCCGAGGATCTCCTCAAGTTCGGCAATCATGTCGACGTCTGGCTCATTTATGAGCGCACACGCTTGTCGTATTTGCGCACGTGACACTGGATCAGCTGGCAGGAGTTGTTCACCGGGGTATCGCTCCTGTAGGAACTGAACAAGGGTAACAGCGTCGTAGATCAATACATCCCCAGCTTGGTAGTACGGTGCTTTCACTTCGGAGAGTAAGCTGTACTGAACCGCTAAGGGACATTCTTTCTCTAGGACGAGCCAGTGAATCAGGAATGAGTCTAGGCTGTTGTCGATTACGATTGTTGGTTCCATAGGGGCTATTATACCTGCGTGCAGCCCACAAGTTCAACCAATTCGTCAGCAATTTCTTTCGTCGTCTTGGCTTTCATCGTGAAGCTGCCACGGCTCACAGGCTCTTGCCACGACAAGCCAGGCAAGAACAAATGCCCCTCCGACGACCCAATCAATACACCGACGGACCTTCCCTCCGCGTGCCGGCGGATCAACCACTGCTGCTGTAACATAGAAAGCAGTTTTGTCGGATCCACTACCGGGGGAACGGTCTGTAAATACTTGTTTTCCATCCATAGGTCACCATGAGATCCGGACAGCCAACAGTCAGGTATCCCTCCGACGTAGCCGGCTTGATTTTTCATTGCGTAGATTCTCGGTATGAGTTTCTTACGCAGAGATTGCCAAAAACTGTTTTCTGTCATATAAAATGAAGAGCAGCACCCTTGTCATCCCACCGTCCGTCTGTTCGGTCATCTTAGGCATTATTACCCTAGGGCAAGGAAGTCTTTTTTGCTGTGACGAGCTCTTCTGGGGTTCGTTATGCTGCTTTCTCGCCTTTCGTTTCCAACTCACGGAACAGGAGAGACTCAGAGCGCTCACGCAACGACCATGCGTCATTGACGCGAGTGTGTCGTTCTACGAAAGCGAACTTGAGCAGCGGATAAGACTGATCAGCATCGAACGAGATCGATGTGACTACCTGTACTGGCAGCACACCCTGTTCGTTGTTCAGTCGTGATACGTACTTGTCGAAGTTCTTCAAGCCACCGGGAGAGACATACATCGTCATTGGTTCGGTGGACTCGTCGAAGTTGGGCGGCACAAGAATCAGACGACGCTGGTTCTTACAAGCCTTGCCACGTCCAGTGGGAGCTGAGCCCCATTGGTTCTTCGGACATACTGCGCAGTTTTCACCTTGTGGCTCTGCTGCACTTTCATGTGGTTTGAGGTCACCACCGTCTGGCTTCTCTCGTCCAGTCGCGAAGCAGTTAGGCTGCTGCGGATTGTTCGAGTTGTATACGCCGGGGTAGTGAACCATGAACCATGCAAAATCGAGGATGATGCAATCCAACGGACCAGGACTCTTCTGCCCATCAGGGAGAGTGAATTCTTTATTGCGTAGGCCGATCTTGTTGGATGGGAGTGCGCCGAGTTGGCCGCGTTGGTCAAGCAGTTGCTTCTTGATCATGTCTTCGACACTGATCGGAAGGTTTTCTGACTCTTCTTTCTTTTTACTCATCATGCTTTCCTTAGAGAAATTGATCGCTTTGTATATGCCTCAATGCCCGGGATAGCTTCTCCTGAATCATTGAGTTCTCGGAATGCTGCGGCAGCGGGACGCTTTTGTAACAGATAGAAATCACCTGTCTCTTGTATGTGTGCATAGACTGCTTCCCAATCCACAACTTGTGGTAGTACAACTTCCGTCACACTTGCCGTTCCGTCGTTGGTGGACGCTTTCTTCATTCCTTGCTCGTCGAGCCGCACTAGGAGTTCCATTTCAAGGGTTCTCCATTCTTCGATGAGCTCCTTCTCACGTTCCTTGATCCGGCGCTTCTCATCGCGACACTCTACGAGCTTGGCAATTATAGCACTGGTTGTTAGTGGGGGGCTAGTATTTTCGCTCATAATTTATCCTTATTTTTCAAGAAGATCCAGCAATAATTGCATGGAAGTGAGTTTGCTACCGAGTTTGTCAAAGACCTTTTCATCAATCGTGTCGCGCGCAGCTATGTGTATTGTTTCGGTGCGCTTAGTTTGTCCAGAACGATAGATGCGATGGTTGAACTGCTTGTAGTGCTCGGCATTATAAGTAGGGGACGTCCAGATGGTTGTTGTGCCGGCTGTAAGGGTAAGTCCGTGACCCGCGGATTGTGGATGTGCAAATATAGCTCGTAGCTCTCCGTTCTGGAATCGCTCGACCGCTTCACGTCGCAGGCGATCGTTAACGCTTCCGTCAATAACAGCGTACGACAATCCACGCTTTTTGGCCGCTGCCTCCAAGCCCGCTCGCTGATGTCGCCAATTAAAGGCAACAAGGCATTGATTGCGCTCTTCGATAAGATCCATGACCAGCTCTGATCGTTGGTCGTCCAATACACTGTACTCTCCTTCTTCGGTATAGACAGCGCCTGACGCCATCTGCATGAGTTTCTGATGAACACTAGCAGCGTTCGTTGCCATGAGGAACTTCCCATCTGCAAGCATTGTCGCTGCGATAGCTACCATGTCGTTGTACTGCTTGCGTAACTTAGGAGCTAAGTCGATACGATACTCAGTGACTGAGTTCGGTGGAATGTCAGTACACTCTTCGAACTTATGCCGGATGGTAATGTCTTCCAGCATGTCGAAGACTGCATACTCTGAGCCTTCCTTGTCGACCCACTGTGTCATCTCGGGACGTGGCCCGACCTGAACTGGCTCACAAACAGCGCTCCGGAACTTCCAGTAGGATGTGCCTAGCCGTACACCGTCGTCGACGATCTTGGCTTGGTGCCACATGTCGAGAATCGATTTCGGATTCGGCGTACCTGTCATGCACTCCCGGTACTCCATTTGCTTTGCTATGTTGTAGAGTGCTTTCGATCTTTGAGATCCATGATTCTTGAAGGCAGTCGACTCGTCGACGATGATAGTGTCAAAGTCTTTCCAGAAAGCAGGCTTAACCAGACTTTTCTTACCCACAAGGCTTCGAACTGCGTCGTGGTTTGTGATGAGGATGTCTGCTGTAGACTTCTCAAGAACTTTCTTTCTGACATTCGCATACGCTATGTCGTACTTGACGCCGGGGAAGAACTTGTCGATGTCATCACCCCACGCAGACTGTAGAATAGACTTAGTAGCGAGTACCAAACCTCTTTTCCCCGACTTGTTAAGGCGGTCGATAAATGCGCCCAATGCCGGCCTTGTTTTACCAGTCCCAGGATCTGATAGATCGAGAACGCGATTCTCCTGACCCAATAGGTCCAGGGTTGTTTGTTGGTGTTCATAGTAGGGTGGAACCTCCTTAAAAAATCCGGTCATCTGTAATGTACCTCCAGTAGGCTTGTTCCAGCGAGTTCAGTGTCTTCATCGACATGATATGTATCGCATGCTGTGCAGAACAGTCGTCGGTTAGTAGGGCATGAGTAGTCGTTGTCAGGACAGTCTACGTAAGCCTTCTTGCCTTCGATTGTAACTGAGGTGTAATAAACGGAGATGTCTTCGGCGTAGATAAGATTATCTGCACCAACTACTCCGCACTTGGGGCACCGCCACTTTTCAGTGTCGGTTTTTTCTTCAATAATAGTCGTCATGCCCGTCTCCAGTCATAACACTGAATGATCCGAAGTGTAGGCGTCCGTCGTCGTCTCTGGAGCACTCAAAGGGTCGATTAAAAGATACGCGAGTACCGTCCTCGAAGTCGCCAGTTGTCATGAGGACAGCGGGTATGGCACCAATGATACCGGCGTCTACCGGGAGCGAGCTACCATCACTAGCCGGGTAGCGGCCATCACCGTACTGTGTCTGAAACACACAGCAGTCATAGCCATCGAAATCAAAAATTCCGCCGCCGCTAGTGTTCCAGAATGGTTCTAGGAAATCGTCCCAAGCTTCGATCACGTAACACGGATCGCCTATGTAGTACTCACCAGCGGGGAGCATCGTCTTTCTGGACATCTTCTTTCTCCTCAATCTGAAGCCACCCGGGGCCGTTGCCCTCGGGATCACAATCGACCCAGCATACTTTCTTTGCTTTGCCCTTCTGAACCACGAACCCATACGAGTCGTTGTCAGGGGTCATTACTGTGTCGACAATCTTGTACCCGACTAACTCTTTCAG
>Ga0316189_10000236_pt1 | contig 54043 bp, 46 predicted proteins | sample LowCovwburrow_MG_FD_204930 | JGI IMG/M metagenome (GOLD analysis project Ga0316189, IMG submission 204930) | Coastal sediment microbial communities from Maine, United States - Lowes Cove worm burrow | ecosystem: Environmental > Aquatic > Marine > Coastal > Sediment | place: USA: Maine... | reverse complement strand
ACGATTGCGATCCGTTGACCGGGTTACCGTCAATGTCGCAGGCGCCGGGAGTCTGGTTGCACGTAAGATCGTTGACACACGTCGTGATCACCCCCGCCCGCAGTTCGGCAACCCAAAGATTGTAGGCCTCTGTCTCTCGGGTCCACAGGAAGTCGCCGTTCTGCAGCTTGGTGATCGCGCTCTTCAGGCGAAAGTGGGCCTTCGAGTTGAACTCGGGGCCCGGATAGTCGGTTGGGCCGGAAGACCCGGTTAGGCACGCTCTAGTGCCGTACCCAAGCTCGGGTAATCGGACCGGGAGGACCCCGTCCATGCTGTCAGTGCACAGCATCGAGAAGTAGCCTGGAGTGGCCACGTTCCGTGGCATGTCTTCTACGGGAAGCCATGACTGCCAGCAGTGAAACGTGCACTCGTGCCCTTCTTCGATGCAGCTCGTAGAAAGGAGCGCGGTCACGAACCCCGTGATGATGCCCAAATGGACAGGGCGGAGAGTTGAAATTCTCATGTTACTCGTCCTCTCCCGGCGGGTGTTGGACGGCACAGGTCGCCATTTCGTTCCATTCCGGGAAACACTGTCGGGTTTCGAACAGCGGTTCCTTTTCAACCGACAGCCAGTAGACCTGCCGCTCTTCACACGTCAGTTCTAGGAGGCACTCTGTATGTACGTGCCACTCGTCCTGACAGGCATCGTCATCCGTCTTTGTCTGATAGCCCCAATGAAAGCTCGTGCGACCTCCGACGGTCGCGCACTCGCGGACACATGTTTCGTTGTCTGGAATGAACTCGTTGGGCAAAGGCCCGCAGTCGCTCACCATGATGTCGCAGAGCATGCGGCACCCGGGCTCTCTGCGCTCGAGCAGCTCTGGCTCAGGCGGATCGTCGATCACACGCGAACATGAGCACGCACCCGCCCAGGCGATGCACAGCAACAACGGCAGACCCAGCCTCCACGGCCGTGCCGTTGTTCGCGACCTCTTCGATCTCTGCGACATGTGCAGTTCTCGTATCACGCGGAGTCGCACCTCGCGAGCGCATGCGCGAAACAAGCTGTCCCTAAGGGCCGACCGGTTGGTCGGATTGAGCATCGGCAACAACGCGACAATGGCCGTGCACCGTGACCGCGTCAGTCACCGTTGTTGTCGGCGGCAGGGCTCCCCCGTCGCATTCAAGGCGGCCCAAAACTGCCCTAGATTTTCTGCAAGATTTCCAGGAGCGGTCGACCTGGTGGACGAACTGGCATCCGTCCAGCAAACCGCCATGCTCCATCAACGAAAGACAATCTCCTTCTCAGCCATCCCCTTCATGTTCGCCTTGGCGATGGGCGCGACCGCGTGCGGCGATGACGACGGCGCGGACGGAGGCGCTGATGGTGGGACCGGAACTCCAGATCCAGACCCGGACCCGGAGGGGGAGCAATGCGACATTCCAGGCGCCAACGGCTGGGACTTTGAGTGCCACCTTGGCTCCGCGCACGCCTGGTACGAGACGACGCAGTTCCTCTCCAACACCGACCCCTTCGTACTGTCGGATGTCTACCCAGGCACAGAGGCTTGCTGTGAAGGGTGTGCCCCCGCCGAGGTTGCGGACGAGGCCTGCGAAACGAAGTGCTACGAGGCCCTGTGCGGGCAGGTCCGCGACATGCACAACCAAAACAAGGGGTTGAGCTGCGAGCTCCCGTGGGTCGATTGCGGGTTCCAGTGGCAGGCGTGCGTAGACGGGGAGCACAGGGGCGTGGAGATCATCAGCACCGGCCTGTGGTCGATCGCCGAATATCACGTGAGCTGCAACGACGCCGACTCCCAGCCGGACCCAGGGCCGAACGGTTGCTCAGATCCCGGCGAGCTGTCGGGCACGTGCCAGGTCCCGGCCGGGCTTGTCCCCACACCCGCGACCGACTATGTGGCCCAAAGTGGTGCCGGTACGACCGCGACGGTTCAGTGGCAGTTCGGCGGAACCGAAGAGACGGCGCGGACCTCCGACCTTGCCGCTGAGATCGCCTACAGCGTGAGGCCGTGCGCCGACGGCATGGGGGAGTGCCTGCACCTAACATCGCTCTCCGTCGACCTGCCAGAGACAACGGTCGGTGGGCTCGTGGTCGAGCGGGCGCACGCCAAGTTATCGGCGGCCCACAGTGCGCCCCACCTCGATGCCCGCGGTGGGTTCACCTTCGACCCGGGCGCGCTCGATGTGGCACTCTCAGCCAACGACGGTTTAGCCTGGCATCGCCTCGCCTCGAACACCGAGCCGGTCACAGGGCGTGTCTCTCCCGCCGCGAACACGCTCAGCCTCTCCGGCCTCACCCTCGCCCATCAAGACTCCATGTTTGCAGCCGATCTCCGCATCGACATCCAGGGCACGTACACGCGCCGGGCGCCCGACGCCGTGGTCGCGCTGGTCGACGCCCCCCTCGATTGCGCTGAGCCCGTCGCGTTTCGGGCGGCGAGCGTGAGTCACGACGGGAATCCGTTGACCCACCAATGGGTCGCCCTCGAAGCACACGGGTCCGGTGCTCTGTTCGAAGTCGTGCTGCCCTCTGGATCCCACGCCATCCAGCTGACAAGCGTGACCGCGGACGGGCTGATGAACACCACGACGCATACCTACGATCGTCAGTGCCAATGAACGTTCATGCCCGCACGCTCGCCGCAGCGCTCATCGCGTCGGGATGTGGCGATGGCGAACAGAACAGCGTCATCGAAACGGAGTACCTCAGCATCTCCGTTGATCCCGACACCCCACTGTGCCGCGGCTCGCTGCTCGACTATGACCAAGACTTCGAGCGGATCTCGACGCTCACCGGGTTGCCGCCCAACGGGCGCCTCGAGGTCGCGTACGGACAGCCGTTTGTGGATGCCATGTGCCCCGATGGTTCTGGCGGATGTGTCTCGAACTTCGGTGCGGAGACTTGGGTTGCCGCCGACGACACCGAGAGTCTCGTGCACGAACTCGTGCACGCCAGTCGGCGCCAACACTTCTTGCTCGGCCCACGCTCGATCGAAGAAGGGTTGGCGAACGTCCTCCGTGCGCGGGAAGGCCTACCCAGTCGTTTCACGTTTCAGAGCACGTTGTACGGCGGCCCCGCCCAGTTGTGGCCGCTTCAACCCGACGCGTTTTACGCTGTCGACAGCTCGTACGTCTCGTCTGGCAGCATCATCCGGTGGATGGTGCAGGCGTACGGGCAGGAGACGGTGATGGACTTCGTGAACGATGATGCCTTGCTGCGCGACGCCGAGTTTGACGAGGTTCTCTCCGCGCTCGACCGTCACCTAGGCGTATCGCTGGAGGCACTCGACACACGCTGGACCGACGAGGTTGACCTTGTCTACAACCTGGGCGACCCGTGCACGGCGGCCACAACGTTCGACCTCGACGAGGTCATGGCATTCTCTGACCGGCACGACTGCGACAATGCCGAAGACACGATAGACGCCCGAGACATCGGAGACGGCTGGCAGAGTCAATCGCGCGTGCGATGCATTCGCGTGACCGAGCCTCGGGTGCTGCGCATGTCGTTGGACGCCTTAGGGGGTACCGCGATCATGGCGCCCGCATCCCATGACTGCGAGCCTCCGACGTGGCACAAGGAGGTCGCGGCTCCAGGCGAACCGGTCGAGTTTGAGGCCGCCCCGTGTACCTGGAGGCTCTGGTTTGCGGCCCCCGTCGAAACGGTGACGGACTGGCAGGTTGAGCTGATCGCTCTGTAGCGTTTACAACCCGGAACGCACACGAATGAACGGGCTCGACGACAGCGTCGCCTTGTCGTCCTCGGTCAAGTACGCCCCGTCCGGATACCCGCCGTAAAACCCGCCCCACATGAGCGCGTCGGCGTCCTTGGTCGTGTCGGCCGGATGCGGCAGCCCGAGTGCATGCCCCAGCTCGTGCCCCATGCCGCCGATCCATCGGTTGATGCTCTTCTGCGTCGGGTGCTCGCCGATGAGCCCGAGGAGGTCGTCTTCGGGCATGCAGGTGACCCCACTGCCTCCGCGCCCCATGTTGCCCGGCCCGTCGGAGTAGATGACCCACGTGAACTCCTGGTCGTATCCCGCACCGAGCAGCCGCGCAGCCTCCGACAGCGTGTTGTTGTAGCCCCAGTCATCCTTCGCACCGTTGGGATGGTCGTAGAACCATCGCGCTTGTTTGTCGGAGTGGGTAACCTCGACCACGGGGTCGTTGAGCTGGAACGTCGCGCCGCCCAGCTGGCCCGCATACCAGCGCTGCATACTTACCGCCGCGTGCTCGATCGCTTCCCTATAGTCCGCGCGCTCCTCACGATCCGCCGAGACCATGTAGACAAACCGGACTGAGTGTTCGTGCCGACCCGGGGTTTGTTGCGTGGGCTCGCGCGATTTCGGCCGTTCAGACGGCGAGGGCCGAAGGGCGCAACTGCACAGGGCGAGCATGGTAATCCGGCGGGCGATCATGAACGCGGAGCCCCCGGAGTCTGCCCGGGACATCACGCCACCTCGCCCGTGGCCGAAGTGCACCGGCTTGATCGCTTGATCGATGACTTCGCGCAACAGAGAACCAGATCGGTGGAAAAGAGGGTCGTGGTTGACACGAATGTAGCCTGTGCGAGAAAATTCGTAGCATGTCTACGGCTGCCGAACTCCTCAAACGAATTGAAAACGATAGCGCTCTCAAAGCCAAAGTTGACCAGGCAGCCGAGCGCGGTGTCCCGGACTTTCTCGCCGCAGTTGCTGCCGAGGGATACGGTTTCACGTTGGACGAGTGGGTGTCGGCGGTGCGCGATGCGGAGGAAGGCACGGGTTCCGACGAACTAAGTGATGACGAACTGTCTGCGATCGCCGGAGGCACGTCGGGTTGCAAGTGCATCAACGACGGGCCGCGCACGGGTACCTGCTATACGAGTTGCAAGCCGTTCAACACGTGTCAGTGTTGACGGCGGCAAGCCCGACTTTCTTGGAGCCGGAGGCGGCTGCGCGGTTGAGCTGGCGTGCGGCTAGTTTGGTTGAGCGAGCGTGCTCGATACCAAATGCCCCCGCTGCCAGCGATGCCCCGCGCACAGAACTCCTAACGGAGTGGCGGCAAGCGATAGGCGCCGAGTCGAACCACCTGTGGACGCGACGCTTGGCTGCGCTCGGACTGCATGAAGACCAGGCAGCGGCTCTCTTTAGGAGTGAGCCTCCACCTGGCTACATCGCCGCGCCGTGGACCCGAGAGATCGAGTCGTGGTTCTCGCCGAGCGACGAGGAGCCCCTGCACAGTGATCTGGATGTACCATTCGCTCATGTTTTGGCACCCCTAGCAGCGCGGGCCATGGAGCCGGTTCAGGCAGCTGGAGAGGGCATCCTCACCCAAGAAGCGAACCGTGACCTCAGGCGTGGCCTACTTGAACGACTAGCCGAGCAGGCCGGGCCGGCGCTCTATGTTTGGTTCGTCGGCGAACGCGCTCGCGTCAAGCCGTTCTCCACACGCGGAGAGGGATTCGAGGGAGATGAAATCTACCGCAGCGTGGTTGATGCGCTCTCCGGCGCCGGGATCTTGCGACTGGCACAGGAGTATCCCGTGCTGCTGCGCAATATGATCACCATTTTGAAGTCGGGGCGTGACGCGGCAACTGAGCTCGTCGAGCGCTATCGGGCAGATCGAGCGGACTTGATGGAGCTCGCGCCCGCGGCCAGCGGACCCATCCACGGGATCAGCCACGGACTCTCAGATCTTCACAACGCGGGTCGCTCGGTTCAGGTGCTCAGCTTCCGCGACGGTTCACGATTGGTGTACAAGCCTAAGAGCATCGCGTTGGATGCCGGATACGGGCGGCTCTTAGACTGGATAAGCCAGCGTGGCGGCCCTGCACTTCGTCATCCGAGAGTTCTGGTACGAGATGGGTACGGCTACGTCGAGCACATCTCGCCGCGGCCATGCCAAACAGACGACGAGTTGAGCCGCTACTTCCAACGTGTGGGTCATCATCTGGCAGTTTTCCACCTACTTCAGGTCACAGATTGCCACGTTGAGAATGTGGTGGCGCACAGCGAGCACCCGTTCTTTATCGACCTAGAGGCAACTGCAGCTGGAGTCCCGAACCTAACGGCCACGCCGATGGGGGTGCTTGGGCGCCTTCAACAGAGGTTTCAAGAGAGCGTGGCATTTACGCACGTCCTTCCCACCCCTGTTTCGCGCGAGCCTGGAAAGGTATTCGACCTCAGCGGGCTTGCGAGTCGCGAGGAGCAGGCGTGGAAAGCGGAGGAGTCTGTGCTCACTCACTTGCACTCCGATAGCTTGGCCAGGTCGGTCGAAACGACTTCAGGACCGATACACCCCAACCATCCGGTGTTGATTGACCGCGCCGCGGACTCTGGTGCCTTTCGCGACCAAATCATCGGCGCGTTCTCAGAGATGTACCAGCTTCTCGGTGATCTGGCTCCGGAACTAGTCGAAGGTGACAGCCCTCTTCAAGACATCCTGGACTGCCAAGCACGAATCGTGCTGCGAAACACCTCGATCTACCTGCGTCTTATTCGGCTATCGCGCGAGCCCCGGTTCCTGCGAGACGGATGTCGGCTGGCGGCACGCATGGACCGGTTGGCCCGCGCGATTCTTCCCGAAACGGAAGGGGCCCCCGCCTGGCAGGTGTTGGATAGCGAGCTTCGGGCATTGGCGCGGCTCGATGTTCCCTGGTTTGGGTGCGCCGTCCGCTCGAGAGACATCACGGACTCGAATGGGGATATTGTTGCTGAGGCGGCGCTTTCGTTGTCGGGCCTTGACCGGATCAGGGCGAAGATCTCTCGCTGGCGAAGCGAGGAGAAGCTCCGTCAAGAGGTCGGCATCATCGATGCGGCGTTTTCGATCAGAGACACGCTGCTCGGCACTTCGGTTCCACGGCCGCCCGAGGATCTGGTCTGCGTGGATGGTCCCGAGCTCAGTTCTGAGCACCTGATTGAGCGGGTATTCCTTCACCTGGAACGCAACCGCATCGATCTCGGCGGCAACCGTTCGGGGTGGTTCATGATCCACGGGATTACTGGAGGCGGCGCCCAGATGGGGCCCGCGCCACTCAATCTGTATGAAGGCGTTGCCGGAGTAGGCGTCTTCCTGGCGGCGTTGGGTTCGGTGACTGCCAACCCCGTAGCCACGGCACTTGCAGTGGGAGCGATGAGGACAGTCAGCTCCGCGATTTGCAACGACGGGGCGGCCGCACACTTGGCCCTTGGTCTGGAAGGAGTGGGAGGCATTGCGTGGGCTCTCGCAGCCTGCGCAAGAACTAACCTGCCAATCGACTTGCAGCCCGCCGCGTCTGCGTTGGTTTCCGCGGTGGATCTCGACGAACTTGAGCGCGACGACGCAATTGATGTCATGGCGGGAGCATCGGGGTTGATCCTGGGGCTCGCCGAACTTGAGCAGGTATTCCCGGTTGACGGCATTCCTGAACGAATCAGAGCCGCCGCCAATCTTCTGAGCGCATCGGCTATCCGTGACTCTTTGGGCGCGAGCTGGCGAATCCCCGCGGGGGGTCGGCGTATCGGTTTCGCCCACGGGGCTGGTGGCATAGGTGCCGCGCTGCGCCGCGCGGCCGCTTTCCTGGGAGACGAAAGCCTGGATGCACTCGCCGCGGATTCTTGGGAGTTCGAGGCCAACCTGTACGTCGCCAGTGAGCGCCGATGGCAGCTAGATGCCGAGAAGGACGAAGGCCTCCGCGGAAGCGGATGGTGCTACGGCGCGAGCGGGGTTGGTTTCACGCGCCTCTCGAGTGGTCTGCCGGACCTTGATAGGATCATTGATGACACTCTCAACACCCCCTTGGAAGTAACCGATAGGCTCTGCTGCGGCGCATTCGCGAGGGTAGATTTCCTTCACGAAGCCGGCCAGACCCTCGGCCGCCCCGAGCTATGCAGCCGAGCGCGGACGATGGCGGACGAGCGACTCGCGGAGGCCGTCGAACGTGGTCGCCTGGCACTCTCCCCGTCCTCTCCTCACGAGTACACGACCGGCTTGTTTACGGGAACGACGGGCATCGCATATGTCCTGCTCCGCCTCGCCCATTCGGAGCTTCCCAGCCCGTTACGTTTCGGAGCCTAGGTCATCCCGATTGGCGCGAAGAAGCGGTCGTCTCCTCTCGGGCAGTCGCGGCTTCAGCCTTGTCCGCAACGGAGCTGCGTGGGTCTAGCAGCCTGTGGTGACGACGTCAGGCTAGCACTATGGCGACGGGCGCAGTCGGACGACGTCAGCCAACCCAAACGTTGTCGGCTGGCCAAGGGTCGCCAGCAGTGCCAACCCATCGTCCAAGACGACAATGCCGCCGCGGAGCCCCTCGTCCCACTCGGTGCCGAACCGCTGCCACCACGTCACGTCGCCATCTTCGTCCAGCTCCATCAACAAGACGTCGCGTCGCCCCGCGGTACCAATGGTCTGCTCGTCGACGACAATCGCGTCGGTGTACGCCAGCCCCACGACCACGGCGTCGTCCGGCGCAATCGCCAGGATGGGACGGTGGACGTCCTCGGTCTCAAACCTCCGCCGCCAAGCCAGCGACCCATCGGGCGCGAACTGGACGACCTCGGGCGCATCGGTCGTGAACACGATAGTACTCGTGCCGTCTGGCGCCACCTCGAGGATGGGCGCATGGTGAACAGCTGGGGGCGTGTCGGACCACAACCACCGGACCTCGCCGCTGTCCGACATGCGCACAACAAACACGGAGTTGATGTCGCTGAAGTCTGGCCCGACGGGGCTGGCCTCGCCGAAGGTCAGTTGTCCGTACGTCGTGCCAGCAATCCACACGTCGCCGTCTGGGCCAAAGCGCACGGCCGTGAACTGAGGGCTTAGAAACCCTTGCGGGGTGACCACCGTTGCAAATGCAACCTCGCCCTCGGCGTCATAGACCACCACAAACGGTGAGAGCAGGGACGTGTCCAGCACGACCCCCACGTCGATGGGACCCAGCGGTGCCCCGAGCAGGGCCACTCGCCCGTCGTCGGCAAGATCCAGCTGCAACGGGAGGAACGACGCGTCATCGAATCTACGCACCCAAACCGCCTCCCCGTCCGGGTCGAGTCGAGCGAGCCAACGGTCGGTCGTATCAGGCGCGGACGGCTCGAGCAGCGACCCGCCGATCGTGATGGGCCCCGTCAAGCGGCCCACCATCGCGCTGCCCGCCGCCGAGCTGGCCCCCTCGTCGATCGCCTGCAGCCCTGGGCCGTCGAGCTTGTGCTCTTGAACCACACTGCCGTCGTCCACGGTCAGCTCCGCCGAGAACGCATCGGTGCCGTCACTGTCGACAAACCCGTCGTCGAACATGCCGCAGTCGCCGTGGAAAAAGCCAGCGACCCACAGCCCCCCCGTGGAGGTCTTGAGGAGTTGATCGACCCCGTCGCCTATCCACCCGCTCGCTCCGTTGCATTCCACGTTGCGCGACCACGCGACCTCGAGTGACGCGGTGCCCTCGGTCCAGGGGATCCCATCGTCGGCACCATCGCTGCCGGACTCGTCGTCCGCGGCGTCCTCAGATGCCTCAGATGTGGCTTCAGTGCTCCCTGCACCGCCGTCGCCGTCGGTCCCGCCCATCGCGTTCGACCCGCCGTCGCCACAGGCCACGCTCATCGCGAGCCACGCTGCCCAAGTCCATCCTCGTCGCACCCGGATTGGTGTCTGCCGCAGCAGGAATCTGTGATGGCCGGGAAAAAAAGAAGCAGTGACCCGCCGCACGCTCGGTCTTGATCGAGCCCGGGCGGGCGGATCGGCCGGGCGCAGCGTATCGTTGGCGCGTGTTTCCGGCACTTGCGGTGCTCGCCCTCGTGGGCGCGATGGAGCCAGCGGATCCGGGCCAACCCGTGGAGTTCTTCTGGAACGCGCCCGCGGGGTGCCCGAGTCAGGAGTCGGTGACGGAGGCCGTCGAGCGCCTGCTACCCGCCCCGCTGGATCAGCCGCGCCTGCGTCGAGTCTCCGCGATCGCGGCGGTGCGACCGCTCGAGGACGGCCGCTGGGAAATGCGCCTGTACACGGTCACCCCCGAGACCACGCGCAATCGGGTGCTTGTCGACGCCAGCTGCGACCTGCTCGCAGAGGCGACCGCACTCGTCGTCGCCGTTGCGATCGATCCGACCGTGGCGGCCGGAAGTTCTCCGGACCATCCCGGTCACGCGCTGATGGACGTTGAGCCGCCCGAGCCTGAACCCGAGCCCGAACCCGAGCCCGAGCCTCAACCTGAGCCCGAACCCGAACCCGAACCTCAACCCGAGCCCGAACCTCAACCCGAACCCGAATCCGCTCTGGGTCCTACGTTTGGGATCGCACTGGGCGGTGGGATCTCGGGCGGGGCACTTCCCGGTCTCGGAGGCGGCGCCACCCTGACCGCGAGCGCCCTGTGGGCACGCGCGCAGCTCGACCTCCGTGCGCAGACCTGGCCCGCTCGCTCCGCTGCCCTCGACGACCGCGACGGTCGAGTCGGCGTGCACCAATGGGCATTCGAGGCCGCAGCATGCGGGCTTCCAGTGGCGACAATGATGGAGCTGTCGCTGTGTGCTGGGGCGGAGGCCGGGCAGCTCATCGCCCGTCCCGATGGCGTTGATGAGGCGGTCAATCGCAGCCAGCCGTGGGTCGCCGCAACGGCACGCGCTCAGCTCGCGTGGGTCTTCAAGCCGCGCTGGGCCGTCTACGCCGCGGCGTCCGCTGCGATCCCAATCGTGCGGGCCGCGTTTGACGTGGAGGGCTATGGGGTCGTGCACCGCGTCGGGCGTGTCGAAGGGCGCGGTATCGTCGGCCTGCAGTTTCGATTCGGGACACGTCCCTCTCGTCGGCCGAACTAGCGTTCTCGGTCGCGCAAAAACCGTCGCGCTCGTGCGCGCGTGGCGGTCAAGACGAGGAACAACGTGCAGCGTTCGACTGACCGAAGCGCGGCCCTGCCCACGGGTCTGACCCTGTCGCTCTGCTACGGTGCACGCGTGAGGCGCGAGGAGCTGCCGGATGGATATCGTCTGCATGAGCGCCTCGGCCACGCGTCCTTCCACCGACACAACGGGGACGTCGCGCTCGTGGTCTACGACGGCGGCCTGACCAACCAGGTTCTTCCCTCCCAGTTCGAGAGCTTCGCGGAGATCGTGGCGGAGATGGGCGGGGTCGCCGTCTTCATCGATGCCGAAGCACTCACTTCGTACACCACCGATTTCCGCAAGGACTGGACGAGTTGGTTTCGGGCCAACCGAAGCGAGCTGCGCGAGTGCCATGTCCTGATTCGCTCGGCGCTGGTGCGCATGGGCGTCAATCTCGTGAACCCGCTCATCGGCAACCTGATGCGGCCCCACTCCGACCGTGCCAGCTTCACGCAGGCGCTGAGCCTGGCCACCGCAGAGCCTCCGTCCCGCGCCTCGTGACGCTGGCCGCCGCCTGTGCGCAAAGCGCATTCCGCGCAGGCTCGCGGCAAAAAACTCGAACTTGGTGACACAGATGCGCCGTCTTGCCGGACACTGACCAACGTTGCCACCGGTCCAATCCAAGCGTCGGAAGGATCGGCTCGAGGCGGTCTATCGCGCACACCACGATTTCGTGTGGCGATCGGTGCGACGCCTCGGCGTCGAGGTCGGCTCGGTGGACGACGTGGTCCACGAAGTTTTCATCGTGGTCTCGCGGCGGCTCGAAGAGTTCGAGGGGCGCTCCAATCTCCAAACCTGGCTGTTTGCCATCGCCATGCGTGTCGTCAAAAACCATCGCCGCACCCAGTGGCGCCACGACCGACGCGTCGAGGCGAGCGGCGAGCGCTACGAGGGCCGCGACGGCACATCGGATCCCAGCGGAGGCGCAGACGGACAGGCGCGAAGCGAAGCCGCCATGACCCTGCACCGCATGCTCGCCGAGCTGTCGGACGACCAGCGCGCCGCCTACATCCTCGGCGAGCTCAACGGACACTCGGCGCCAGAGATCGCCGAAGCGCTCGACACGAACGTGAACACCATCTACGCGCGTATCCGCAGCGCGCGTACCTTGATGAACGCAGCCGCGGAGCGGATCCGTAGCGAATGGGAGCCGAGCGACGATGGCTGATCGAACCGACGCACTCGACGCGCTCCTCGCCGCCGAGCAGGCCACCGATGGGCCAATGGCCGGCACGGTAGACCGCGGGTGGGCGCGGCTGGCCTCGAGCCTTCCCGATGGGCCCGACGGCTCGGGTGGGCCCGACGACTCGGGAGGCCCCGACGAGGCGGGGCCCGATGGCCCGGCTGACATCGGCCCGCCGTCCGCGGGTGCGGCAACCACTTCGGTGGGGATCGCTGCCAAGGTGGCCGGGGTCGTCGCAGCGGCGGCGGTCGTCGCCGTCGTCGCCGTGAGCGGTAAGACCGAGCCTCAGCCCCCGCACGATCCCTCGCCAGCCGTCACCCCGTCACTGGCAGCCGATGAAGCTCCGGCCGCCCCAGTGTCGCAGCCATCCACCCCACCAACCGCCGTAGCGCCACCCTCCGTCCCCGAGCCCCGCGATCCCCCACCGCCTCGCGCCGCTGAGCTGCCCCCCAAAGCGCCAGAGTCCAAGTCCCGCAAGCGCAAAGCTCCCCTTCCGGACGTCCCGGGCGAAGGCCTCGAACACGAGCTGGCCCTGCTCAAGCAGGCGCAGCAAGAACTGGCCGCCAACCGCCCACGGCGCGCGCTACGATGGCTACGCCAGCACGCCGAAACCCACCCCAACGGCCATCTCGCCGAAGAGCGCGAGGCGGCCCGTGCGATCGCGGGCTGCATGCAAACGCCGTCCACGGCCAAGCTCAAGTCGTTCACATCCCGATGGCCCCAATCCACCCACCTCGTTCGTGTGCAGGACGCGTGCAAGCCCGAGTGATGCGTCGCGCTGCACTCGCGAGCGCCATGCTCGGAATACTGTCCGCCTGCGCGCTCGATCCTGAGACGGTGGGTGCCGTCAGCGGGACGGGCACAAGCGGAACGGGCGAGCCATCGAGCGACGGAGCATCGACCCTCGGGGGGCTCGACACGACATCGGGCGCATCGTCGGAGGGCGCGGACGATGACTCGGCAGGCACCGCCACGGCGACCGTCGTCAACGTTCACCTCACGGCAACCGCAGAGCCCTGGAAGCACAACGACGGACTCGCGGGTCAGACACCGCACGGCGCGGTCACGGGGATCCGATCGCTCACGCTGCTCGACACGGGTGGTCGACTGGACCCGCTCGTGGTGTTTGACCTCGGCACCGAACACGTCGCAGCACCACAGGACCCGGGAAGCGACACGGTCGTGGCCACCGTCCCGGTCAGCGGGCTGGTACTCGGCGCCTACGACAGGGCCCGCGTCGGGGTCTCCTTCATTCAGTTCAGCGTCATGGCCACGGCACACCTCGACCCCCTCCAGCAGATGGGCCCCCTCGAGGCCGTCTACGTGCTCGCCGACGACACGATGTTCGATGGCGCGGTTCGTCAGCTCGGTTGGAGCCGCTTCACGTTCGGCTCGGTGGCGATCAACAATCCAGTCGAGATTCCCGCGCCGCCCAGAGGATCTCCCTTTGACCTGATCGAGGTCGATGGCGCTTCGTTCTTGGAGTTCGACGTGTCGCTCCTGGTCGACCCCTCGATCGACAACGATGTCAACGTGACGCTGCAGCTCAACGTGCACGAGTCGTTTCGCTGGCAGGACATCGAGCGCATGGGCGACGAGGACGCGTTCGACATCACGCCGACCACATTTGAGCCCGTGCTCCGCGTGGGTGCCAACGACTACAGCCTCACGTTCGACTGAATCACAGATCTTAGCCCCTGCGGACACCAACCGATGATGCCCAAGCGCCTCTTACTTCGTAGATGGATCCGCGTCGCCGCGCTCCCACTCGTGCTCACCCACTGCGGCGACGACGGGTCCAGCAACGACCCCACCGCGGGCACGGACGCGGGCGGCGACGCGAGCTCAACCGCTGCGAGTTCTGCCGGGGCCAGCGGCAGTGGCAGTGGTGAGGCCTCCTCGGCCGCAAGCGCCGACGCAGACTCCGACACGGGCAACGCGAGTCCTGGCGACGCCCAGACGCAGGAGTTCATGACCGCGATTGCTGGGCTGTGGCGCGGCCCCGTCACGTCTGGGACGTCGGCGGGCAACTTCCCGACGATGAACATGGATGCGCGTCCAGCCGACGACAGCACGATGTTCGCTCGCTGCGATCTCGATGAGGGCAACTCCCTGCGCTTTGCGTTCTCCGTCGAGACGCACGACGGCGAAGATATCCTCGTCTATCGCAACGGCGGCTACTTCCAGGGCGTGCTCCGAGACACACGAACCGCGCTGATGGATCACGACACCGACGCAAACAGCTGGCGCTTCTGCGCGCTGAGCGGAGGCTGTGCGTATATCGACGCGACGTTTGCGTTCCCCGAGTCCGACACGCTCACCCTCGACGTCGAGGTGCTAGGGATGTTTCATATCGCGTGGACGGGCACGCGCGCGGAGTCGCGCGCACTCAAGGGTGACTTCCCCTATAGCGCTGAACCCGGAGCACCCGACGGCCCGTTCCCCGAGATGCCATCGCTGACCACGACGGTCACCTGGGCGGAGCCGACAACGGGGACGGACACCGTGTGGGTGATGCTCATGACCGAACCCTGCGGCATAACCCCCGTGGGCTGCACGCCAGCGCGGTTTTTACGGGTGACCGCGCCCAAGGGCGCAACGTCGGCCATGCTCACGATGGAGCAGATCCATGCCGACACGTACTACGCGCTCGCCGTCGTCGATCGAAATGGCAACCTGCCCTCGACACTGATCCCGGACGCTGGCGACTCCGTCAGCATTCCCGACACGATGGTGGTCGTCGACGACACGGGCGAGAGCACGGCATCCATCGCCGTTGTCGTTGACCTGTAGCGCGCGCGTCGCGATACAATCGACGCCCTTGGCAGAGAACCCCCAAGACGCGAAGTCGCTCGCCGTAAGCGATCCGGAATCGGAGACGCCGTTTCTCCTTGGGGATCCGAGCGTCGTCACGACAGAAGCGTTGGCCGATCGGTTCGGCCGCGGCACGATGGTGGGTCGCTACCTGATCCTACGACCGCTTGGATTTGGCGGTATGGGGGTCGTACTGCTCGCGGACGATCCCGAGCTGGACCGCAAGGTTGCGCTCAAGCTCCTCCGACCCGAGACCGCACTCGACGAGGACCCAAAGCAATCGGCAGCACGACTCCTTCACGAAGCCCAAGCGATCGCCAAGCTCTCGCACCCCAACGTCGTGTCCGTGTTCGACGTTGGCCCGTTCTCTGATGGCGTCTTCGTGGCGATGGAGTACGTCGATGGCGAGGACCTCCGCGCTTGGATCGACCGAGAACCGCGCAGCGCAGACGCCATCCTCGATGTGTTCGCTCCCGCTGGCGCTGGGATTGGGGCGGCGCATGCGGCCGGCATGGTCCATCGGGACGTCAAGCCCAGCAACATTCAACTCGGGCACGACGGTCGAGTCCGCGTGCTGGATTTTGGCCTGGCCCGCGCACTGGACGAAGCCCCCCCCGACCCGAGCAAGAGCTCGGAGCCCAGTCGCGACCCATTGCTCGGCACGCTGCGATACATGGCGCCTGAGTTGTTCCAGGGGAAGCCGGCGACCGCCAAGGCCGACCAGTACGCGTTCTGTGTCGCATTGTTCGAGGCGCTGTACGGCGCCAAGCCCTTTCCCAAGACCGCGCCAGACCGGTGGCGCAATGGCGACGATGTCTCGATCTCGCCGAACTCAGGCGGGCATCGGGGCCACCCTGCCGCGCTGCGACCGATCGTCGTCAAGGGGCTCAGCCCCGACCCGGGCGACCGCTACAAAAATATATCCACCCTGCTCGCGGCACTCGCCGTCGTTCGAACGCGACGTCGGCGACGCGCGCTGTACGGCGGAGCGGCTGCGCTGCTGGCGGTGGGCGTTACGATCGGGCTCGCGCCTGGCCGAGATGCCGAAGGGCCCTGCGACCGCGTGTCCGACGAGATGCGCGCGCTGTGGTCCGTGGAGCGGCAAGCACAGATCCGACGGGCCTTTGCTGCGACCGACCTCTCGTTCGCGACCAACGCCCACACCCGCGCCTCGCAGGGCCTTGAAGCGTATATCGCAACGTGGATCGACGCGCGCACCCAGGCGTGTGCCGCAACGATCATCGACAAGACTCAGACGGGCGCGCTCATGGATCTTCGCGTCGCGTGCCTGCAACGCCGACACCAACACGTCGCGGCGCTGATCGAGACATTCGTCGTCGCGGACGCCACGACGGTGCAGAACGCAGCCTCCGCGGTCTCGAACCTACCCGACACCGATGTCTGCGGCGACCCGATCGCGCTCGCCGACCTCCCGCCGATGCCCTCGGATCCGGACGCACGAGATGATGTGGAAGCACTGCGCGGCGAGCTCGCAATGCTCAATACGCTACGCGCGGCTGGGCAGTACGCGCTCGCCCAAGAGAAGGTCACGACAATCGAGGCGCGAGTCTCCGCCCTGGGGTACGGGCCCGTGTCCGCCGAGTTCCACCTGGCCGCAGGCCGCATCGCCGCCGCCCGGTCGCGTCGCGACGACGCCGAGCGCCACCTTCGACAGGCGGTGGCGGATTCGGGTGTCACGCACTACGACCGCGTCCACGCCGAGGCATGGCTCGATCTCGCGGTCGAGCTGAGCCGGGAGCAAAAACAGTTCGCGGCCGGTGAGGAAGCCGCGTGGGCGGGCTCAGCGCGGATCGCGGCAATGGACGACGACCACGGACTCAACGCTCGCCTCCGGTTGGTTCGCGCGCGGTTGCACGCAGCTCGCGGCGACACTGCACAGGCCGTGGCGATCTACCGCGCCTTGTTGACCGAGAGCGCTCCAGGGATCGTGCGCCACGACGTACTGCAATCCATCGGAGAGCTCGAAGACGGGCCCGAGGGCGTCACCGCGTTGCGTGAAGCCCTGGCCGCTCGCGAGCGGGAGCTCGGGCCCAAACACCCGAGTGTGGGCACCACACTGATCACGCTGGGCAAGCAGCTATCACTGCAGGGTGACCACGACGCCGCGCTGGCGATGGCGGAGGAGGCCCGCGAACTCCTCACCGCAACGTTTGGCCCCAGCAGCCTCCACGTCGCGGACGCGGTCTCCATGAAGGGCTATGTCGAGGCACGCCGCGGGAACTCGGAGGCGGCGGCGGCTCACTTCGAAGCCGCGGTCGCCCTAATGAAGGCAAGCCCCGATGTCGTCGAGTTCGATCTCGCGGCGACGATGGGCAACCTCGGCACGATCTACTCTCGCCTGGGGCGCCACCCCGAATCCCGGGTACTACAGCTCGAAGCCATCGAGGTGTTCCGGCGTCACGACCCCGATCACCCGCAGATCTCGGTCCCCACCCTCAACGTGGGTGCGACGTACATGCGCGAGGAGAACTACGAGGAAGCGATCATCTGGTACGAGCGTGCGGTCGTGTTGCTCTCCAAGGCGGGCAAAGACGGGCGCGCAGCCGATTTTTCGTTGGACATCGCCGACGCGCATCGGATGCTCGGCGACTTCCAGCGTGCGCATGCAGTCCTTCGCCGCGCAGAGACGACCTACGCGCGCGAGATACCAGACGACTCGCCGGCTCTGTTCCGGCTGTGGCGGACCCGCGCGCAGGTCCTCGTGGACGAGGGGCGCCACGCCGACGCTGCGGCCGCCGCCGAACGTGCCAACACCCTCGTCCGAGGCCACCCCGCCAAGGCGCTTCCCGCGGGCGCCTATGCGGAGGCGGCGATCCTGCTCGCGAAGGCGCGACGCAACGCGGGTCAAGAGGCCGAGGCGATCGAGGCGGCGAAGCTTGCCGCCGTGGAGTTCGCCGCGGCCAGCCTGCCCCAAGAGGCACAAGCCGCGCGGATGTTCGCCCAAACAACCCGCTAAAGGGTTGTTCATGGATTTTCACCCGGTTTTGCCGCCGCACGTACCTTGGCAGGTGCGATGACTTTGCTTTGTTGGCGGCGCCCCGTGATTCTGTCCTGCCTCACCGTTGCGGGCCTCGGATGCCCCTCCGACGACGGGGCGGCAGGCGACAGCAGCGGTGGGGCGGGCTCCAGCACCGCGAGCGCGAGCGACGGCGGGGACGCTGCGACACCGCCGACGAGCGGCGTCGCAGAGGAGGGCTCTGAGGGCTCCACATCGAGCCCCGACCCAGATACGGGAGGCACGTCTACGTTCGACGACAGTGGTTCCGACGACAGCAGTTCGGGCGCGCTGGCAGGAGAGACGGTCTTCGTGGCCGTCGGCAACTGGGGCCATCGGGGCATGACCGCAGACGGCGTCACCTGGGTCGACATCATGAACGAGCCGCCACCCGACGGTGGCGACCACACCCCGGATCTGCTGCGCGGGGTCGGCTACGGCGACGGTATGTTTGTCGCGGTCGGCGGAGACGCCAACGGCATGATCATGACCACGACCGATGGTGTGACGTGGGAGGAGGACTTGTACCCCGAAGGCACGGGCTGGCTTGGAGATGTCGCGTACCTCGACGGGATCTGGGTTGCGGTCGGCGGCAACGGGATCGTCGTGCGGTCGACCGACGGCGGTGTGCAGTGGGCTGAGAACGAAGAGCGCCTCTCGTCGGCAGGCCGCACGATTATCGCGGCACAGGGCATGTTCTTGGCGGGCGCGGACAACGGCGTCCTCGCGGTGAGCACCGATGGGCTCACGTGGACGGAAACCACTGACCCCAACGGGATCGGGTTTGGCATCGCATACGGGGCGGACACGTTTGTGGGCTTCGCAAGCCAGTGGAACGGCGGGGGATTCGACACGGCATGCACCACGTCGTCCGATGGCGCTGCGTGGTCCCCCTGCCCGGTCACCTCGGCGTCGTTCGGCCAACCCGCGGCCGGACAGGGCGCTGTCGTTGTACAGGTCGACGGCGGATATGCGGTCACGACCGATGGTGCGGCGTGGCGAACGACCGAGGACAACTTCCCCAGCCGGCTGGTCTACGGGGCGGGCGCCGCGGACGGTGACGGGCTGTGGGTTGGCTTGAGCTACCAGCGACGGTGGGTCGCCTCCTCGTACGCGGGCCCCTGGGAGAGCGTCGAGAACGAAGCCGGCTTTCGCGACCTCACCGCTGGCGTCATCGCGCGCTGACGCTCGACTGCGCAACGCACGCAGGCCCGTTGCGCTACCGTCACTGGGCCGTCGTGACCAGCCGCCGCCAGTTTCCCACGACGCGTTGGAGCGTTGTCCTCGACGCGGCCCTCGGCACTGCCGCGCCCAAGAAGGCACTTCACGAGCTTTGCGAAGCGTACTGGCGGCCGCTGTACACCTTCCTGCGGCGTGATGGGCACAACCAGCAGGACGCCGAGGACACGGTCCAAGGGTTCTTTGCACACCTGCTGGCGGGCCCCGCGATCGCAAGCGTGGAGCCGGATCGCGGTCGTTTTCGATCGTACCTGCTCGGCGCGCTACGGCACTACGTCTCCAACGAGCGTGCCAAGGCCGCGGCGCTCAAGCGTGGCGGCGGCGAACGGCTCGTCCCGCTCGTGATCAACGGCGCTCAGATCGAGGGCGAGCTCGAGCTCTCGGACGACCACACACCCGAGGACGCCTACGCCCACGCATGGGCGATGGAGATCCTCGCGCGGACACAGCGACGCCTTGGCGAGCACTACCGAAGAGACGACCGAGGCGCGTTGTTCGATGCGCTGGAGCCTTTCCTCGTCTCGGCCGAAACCCCGGCCTACCGCCAGGTCGCAGCCGGCTTGGCCATGACCGAGGCCAACACGCGTGTCGCCGTCCATAGGCTGCGCAACCGTTTTCGAACGATGCTGCGTGAAGAGGTCGCCGACACGGTCGCGAGCGACGCCGACATCGATGACGAAATCCGCGCAGTCATCGCCGCAATTCGCTCATGATTCCAACGATCTACCGATAGCCCTATTTTTTCTTGTCGCGGGCCTGTTACGAATCGGCCGCGATGCGTCACCCATAGACGTGACCATCTCCACCAAGCTCCTGCTCGCGTCGTCCCTCGTCGTGGGCCTAGCCGGCTGCGACACCGACGAGTCCGCCGCCCCCCTCGACTACAAGGCTGTCGCACACGTCGACCTCGACGCAGCAAGCTCGGCCCCGTGGGTCAAGGCACTGATCGCCGACACAAAGTTCGACATCGACCCCGACGGCAAGCTCGGGCCGTGCGCCGCGGTGCTCGACGCCGCGACCGCGATCACGGGAGGCGGCTCGGAGGACGAGTTCGAGGTGTACATCTCGGGCAACTTCGACGCCGACGAGACCGAAGCGTGCATCGACTTCGCCGAAGACAAGGCCGCCAAGCGCACCAAGAAGCGTCGCCACGACAATCCTGAGTTCGTGATGCTGTCCAGCGACCTCATCGCGGTGCACAGCGACACCGTGGCTCCGAGCCGTTCACGCATGGAGTCGCTGCTCGCCTCAGACCCAAGCCCAAGCGGCCAGCCCATGTGGGTCATCGCGCAGCCCGACGGCAAGAAAGGTAAGCAGCAAGTCTCCCACGTACAAGCGTGGGCGAGCACGGCCGGCGGCCTCGACGTGCAGGCTCAGGTCGAGTTTGCCGACGAAGCGCAAGCCACCGAGCTGTACGGAAAGGCCATGCTCGGCCTGACTGCGCTTCAGCTATCGGGTGAGGTCGCCCTGGCCGACGGACTCAACCTCGACCGCAGCGGCGACACGCTCTCCGCATCGGTGAAGCTGACGCCCAAGGTCATCACCAAGCTCGTCAAGGAGACCAAGGAGGAGCACAGCATCCGCCACGGGCACAGCGAGGGCGGCAAAGACGGACACCACGTCCAGATCAAGTTCCAGCACGATTAGCGTCGCTGGGCGAATGGGCTACCGTAGGCACACATGATCAACGCACCGCTCACGGGAGGGTCCGCCGCCGACCTTCTGGCCCTCGGGCTCGGTGCGGCCGACGACGACGCGCTGGACGGTGATCTCGACGGTGATCTCGACCTCGGCGAGTTCCTGTGTGCGTGCCCCGAGCTCGAGCTCCAAGGCTGCCTGGGTCGTGGCGGCATGGGCGTGGTCTATCGCGCTCGTCAGGTGCGCCTGGACCGCGACGTCGCCGTCAAGCTGATGAGCCCAGAGGTCGCCAAAGACCCCGAGTTCGCCGATCGTTTCCACCGCGAGGCCAAGGCGATGGCGCGACTGCAGCACCCCGGGATCGTCGGTGTGCACGACTTCGGCCATGCGGCGGGCGTCTACTACATCGTGATGGAGCTGGTCGACGGGCCCAACCTTCGTCAGCTCATGGCGGAACAACTCGACCCCGACCTGGCCTCCCGCATGGTGGGCCAGCTGTGCGACGCTCTGGCGTATGCACACGGGCAGGGCGTCGTGCATCGCGACATCAAGCCCGAGAACGTGCTGATCGACCGCGACGGTCGAGTTCGGATCGCCGACTTCGGGCTCGCAAAGCTGCAGCGCGAAGCGGCCCCAGGGACCGCCGTCCGCACGCGCCATGTGCTGGGGACCCCGCAGTACATGGCGCCCGAGCAGATTCGCGACCCCAACTCGGTCGACCAACGCAGCGATATCTTCGCGGTAGGCGTCGTGTTCTACGAGATGCTCACAGGTCAGCTCCCCGTCGGGCGCTTTCAGTCTCCGTCCGAGCTGGGCCCCGGCGACCCGGCACTCGACGACATCGTGCTGCGCGCGCTCGAGGCCAACCGAGATCGGCGATTCCAGGCGGCAAGCGAAATCTGTGCGGCGCTGTCGACCATCGGCGAAGCCGCGACGCTCACAGATGCCGTGACTCCCAAGCGCCGGGCCTGGTTGCCCATGGCTGCCGGGGGATTGGCGGTCGCGGGCGCGGTCGCCATGGCGTGGCACCTCGGCCGCGGCCCTTCCGAACCCGCAGCCCCAGTCGAAGCCGCGCTCGTCGCCCCCGTGAGCGATGTGCCCGCGGCTAAACCCGCCATCAACCGCGCACGGTGGCCCGTGCGCGATCTCGGCATCTTGGACCCAAGCGTCAGCAGCGTCGTTGGCGTGGACTGGGCCGAGCTCCGGCAGGCGCCCGTCATCCAGCGCCTCAGTGCCGCGCTCCCCCAGCACTCGCCCATCGTAGAGCGCTGCCGCGATCTGATTCTCAAGCAGACCAACAAGATCCTCATCGGCTTGACGCCAGACGCGACTCCAGTCGACGTGCTCATCCATGCCGACTGGGACATCGCCGCGCTCGACGACTGCCTCACCGCCGCAACCCAGGTGCTCAAGGAACGGCCTCGCAATGTCGAGATGAGCTGGAAGAGCGAGGCCTTCGGGGAGCACCGACGCATCAAGCTCACGGTCGACGACAAGCCGTTCACAGTCACCGTCGGCAAGCGCGACTCCAGGGTCGCGGTGACACTGCGCCCGGTCACGGCCGAGGAATTCGACGCCATGCTGCGCGGTGAAGCCACGGCCGGACCCCTGGCCGAGCGCGTGCTGGAGGCGGTCGACCTCGCGGCACCGATCTGGTTCTTTGCCGAGCCTGAACCCGGGCTGCTCCCGATGGACATGGTCGCGTTCAACGGCGCCGTGAGTCTGTGGGACCAACTCAATGTCGACGCAACGATCGAGTTCGCGGACAAGGAGAGCGCAACCGGGGCCAAGGTCCTCATCGAGAGCTACGCCAACGTGATCGCGAGCCTGCCCGACATCACCGACCCGCCCAACGTGACGGTGGAGCAGCAGGGGCGGCGGATCAAGGCGCGCGCGAACGTGACGGTTCCCAAGCACCTGGACAAAACCGATCTCAACGTCAGCTTCCAGGGCCCCGACAAGGGGCGGCTGCAAATCGGGCGGTGAACCTGGGCGCGTGTGAGGCTACCGGCTGGTCAGCCCGCCTGCGGCCGCTATAGTGCACCGATGGGGAGCATGCCCAAGTGGTTGATCCCGCTGATCGTCGTGACCTGGGTCGGCGGCGGCGTCTCGGCGTACTACGGGTACTGGCTGCCTGTGATCCTCCTGGGCGGACTCGGCATCTTGGCCGCGACCAGTGCCGCGGGCATGCTCTGGGCCAACCGCGGTGCGTTGCGGGCGGCGCAGACGAACATCGACAATGCACCCAAGCCCCCTGTCGGTGAATCCGCTGCAGAAGCGACTGCGCGGCGCCGCGAAGAGACGCGACGCCGGCAGGAGCGCAACCGCCAACGGCGGCGGCGGAAGTAACCGCTCCGGGCTAGTACAGCGCAACCCGGCGTGGACGCGTGGTCGTCGTCTCACCGTTGCCGTCGGTCACGCGGACCGCAAACACCCGGTCGCCATGACCAACATCGAGGGCGAATGTGTAGGCGTCGCCCCGTCGAGAGCAACGGACGGGCAGTTGCCCGTGACGGCGGCCGCACTGCAGCTGGTACGACGACCTCCCATCGGTCCACAGCAACTCCACACGCTTGATCCCGTCGGCATCCCGGGCACGAAGCCGGACGATGTACTGCGAGTCACCCCGCTGTTCGGTCGCGGCGGACTGGATCCGCACGTGTGGCGAGCCCTTGCTCTTACCCTTGACCCAGCCGCGCAACGAGCGGTCTCGCGTCCTGTGGCCGGGGGCCCTGGGCTTGGGCTGCCGCTTGATACCGGGTGCCCGAGGCTTGGGAGGCGGCGTGGGGTCGGCCTGGCGCAGGCCCACATTGCTGGCCAAGGCCGCGTGGGAGTTCTGGGTGCTGTGACCGTTGCTGCAGGTGCGCCCCGACCACTCGCCGCACGCGGCGGCTTCGTCCAGGAACGACTTGGGGCCGCAGCTCCCGTAGCTCATGACGTCCTTGCAAAGGATCGAGTGGTCCAGACCCAGCGCATGGCCGATCTCGTGCGCCGTTGCTTCGCACCGCGACTGCGCGTGGCCAAGGCTGCGCTCAAACACAAACACGATGGCGTCGTCGATCACCCGGCCGTTGTACGGTGCGATGCCCCCCACCGAGCTGCCGAGGTCGAGCATGCCGGGCGTGCCGCCGATCATCGCCATGACGTAGTCGCCTGCGGGACGCTCGTCGACGATCTCGACCCCGTAGTCCTCGAAGCGACTCTGCACGCAGCTCATCAGATCGTTCCACTGCGAGTGACCGCGCGACCAGGCCGGCACGTTGATCCTCTCGAGTCCCTGACTCCAGACGATCTCGGAGCGGTTGTTCCTCGAGGACTCGTACCCGCCATCGATCCGCCCGCCGCCGCCGTTGAGAAAGACGGACGTTACCTGGCCTGGCATTCTGGCCTCGAGTGCCTTGGTGCCCCGACCGTGGTCGTGCGAGATCGATGCCATGCATTCTCGACCCTCCTTGGCGTCGGCGACAGTCGGCGCTGCCGCGATGGTAATCGCGGGGATTAGGGGAAGAAGGCAAGCAAGTCTCACATGAAATTCGACGACCGCCCGCGTACGTCGATTCACGCTCAGCACCCGATCCGAGGCATTCACTGCCGTCTCACCCCCACGCGCAGGGGTTTCCCCGGGTGCGACAAGGGGGAGGTCCGTCACCGAATCGGCGACTATGCTAAATCTTGCCCCGGTGTCGGAGGCCCCCCGGGACGATGCGGACTTGCTTTCCGCCTGGCGCGAAGGCGACAACCGCTCTGGCGACGAACTGGTCAAGCGCCATTTCTGGTCGGTGTTCGGTTTTTTCCGCACCAAGGTGCACGACTCGGCCAGCGACCTGACCCAGCAGACGTTCTTGGCCTGCGTCGAATCGCGCGATCGCATCGACCCTGCGCGCGGATTTCGGAGCTACCTGTTCGGCATCGCGCGGAACAAGTTGCTCCACTTTCTGCGCGCGCACTACCGCAAGCCTGAAGAGGTCGATCCCGAGCGCATGTCGGTCTACCAGGCTGGCGCGCAGCCAGGGTTCGTCACGATGCGCGAGGATCAACGCTTGCTCGTGCAGGCGATGCATCGGCTCCCGATCGACTTTCAGATCACGGTCGAGCTGTTCTACTGGTGGGACCTTACGGTCCCCGAGATCGCCGCTGCACTCGAGGTCGCCCCGGGCACGGTCAAGAGCCGCATGGCCCGAGCCCGCGGCATGCTCAAGGACGCCATCGAGAACATGGACGCGTCCGAGGCGGTCAAGAAGTCGACGATGCAGGCGCTTTCCGACTGGAAGCCGCCCGCAGAGGAATAGGGCACCGCACGCAAGAGCGCCGCCCCCAGCTCGGGACGGCGCGCACCTAGCCCGCGTTCTTGCGTGCTAACAGCCGAGCTCGTACTCGACCGAACCTTGGTCGAGGACTCGAACGAAACCCTTGAGACCCAGCTGCTCGCGCAGAGCGGTGCTGGCCGCCTTGGCGTCGGTCCGCTCCAAGAAGTCGCCGACGACGACGTGGTACAGCGGTTCCGCGCCGTTCCAGCTCTCCACGACATGCGCGAACTCGTAGCCCGTCATCGCGCCCAGCTCGAGGAACCCGTTGAACTCGATCTGCGCGTCGTTGATCTTGTTGGCCATGCGTTGCGCGGCTCGCTCGTTGTAGCTCGCGGCAACCTGCACGGTCAGCGGCGTCACGTTGGTCCGTCGGGCGCGTGCGATCGTCTTGCCCGAGGCGCCGACGACGTCTGCGGTGAGCTCGAAGAGGTTGAATAGGTGCTGGTCGTCCCAGGTCGCGTCCAAGTCCCGACACGTCTCGGTGCTGTCGTCGCACAGCGTGATGCTCCCGTAGTCCACTGCGATCGTGGTGCCGCTGGGCATGAGGGCGCCGATGCGGCCGGCCCACTTGGCGTAGCTGCGAGCCTGCTCGGGGGACCAAGCCGCCTGCGCGTCCTGAAGGGCGATGGAGACCTTGTCGGTTTCGACGTAGACCGTGGTGTCCCAGTTGGCCTGTGCGGTCGAGGGGCCCACTGCGGTCAGCGTGGCTGCAGCGAGGGCGGTGGCGATGGCACGGGTTCGAATCGACATGCTCTTGGGTAGAGCAGGAAGCGGGCCCGACCTGATTCTGCAACGTTTACGAGCGGATAGCCCCTACCCGCGCGAAAATACGCTCACAGAAGACACGATAAGGGTCTTTTCCTGTCCATAACAGGATACTTGTCGCAAAATGTGTCTCACACCTACGGTTTGCGCGCTGCGAGCCACGCATCGATGCGCGCCAGTAGCGCGGGATCTGCGGCATCCGTGCGCGCATACGCGAGGCGGCCCTGCTCTGCCAGGCCGATAGCGGCCGTCACCCCGGCCTGCGCACCATCTGCGAGCAGCCACTGCACCCGCGCGGCCGCGAAGATGAGCTCGAGGCGATCCGCAGCATCAAGCGTATCGCCGGCCTTGGCGAGGTGACCTTCGATCGTCGCGAGCGCCCGTGGAGCATCGCCTTGCCCCGCAACCAGCCAGGCCCGACGAGCGACGGCGATGACGACGTGATGGTCTGCGGCTCCCGACGTTGCCGACATGGCCGCCACGCGGTCCAGCAGCGCGATGGCATCGGCGTTTCGCTCCTGGCGCTCGCGAAGCAGTGCGAAGTCGACCAACAGCGGTGCCGCGTTCGGATGGCCGGGCCCGAAGTGTTCGTCGGCCCGCTGCAGTGCGGACGAGAGCGTCTCTTCGGCCGCGGTGAGCTCGTCGGCGGCAAGCAGCACCCCGCCCAGCTGGTGCTCGAGCGCGACGAGCCCGGCGTCATCATCCGGAGACCGCTCTTGCTGCACCCGCATCGCCTCTTCGCAATGCGTGCGCGCGACCGCCACATCGCCCTGACGCAGCGCCACCCGGCATAGCTCTCCGAGCGTGGCCGCCAGCGGGCCCTGCGTTGCCTGCAGCTTCACCGCGCGCTCCAGCAGGCCCTTCGCTTCGTCGTGGCCCCCGCGGGCGCTCACGACCTGTGCCAGTGTCACAATGAGATCGCCGAGCGCGGACGGTAGAACCTTCGCACCCGCATCACTCAGCTCGAGCGCGCGGCGCAGATGGCTCTCGGCTTCTTGTCGGTGCCCAGCGGCCAACTCGATCTGACCCACGCGGGCGAGCGCGACGACCAGCTGGGGGTGACCCGGCCCGAACGTGGACTCGGCCACAGACAGTGCACGCTGCGCTTCGGCGCGCGCCACATCGCGGCGTCCGACCGCCTGAGATGCATCCGCGAGCGCTCGATGGAGCCGTACGACACGCTGAGGGGAGACCGCCGGATCGGACATCGCCGCGGCCTGCGCTTGCTCGTACGCAGCGATGGCATCCAGCCACTTGCCGTGGGCGGCAAGCGTCTCGCCCCGAGCGGTGTGCACATCCACTGCGAGCACGCCGCCCAGCTCCCCCAACGACTGCACAGCTTTGGCCGCCCACTGCTCGCCGTCGTCGCCGTCCGGCAGCGCCGCCTGGGTGCGAAGTGCGGCCGCCTCAGCCGCCAGCGCGCTGTACTTCGCCTCGTCGGCGCGCGCATACGCATCGGCAAGCTTGGAGCGCGCCACGGCGACATCGCCCGCGAGCAGTGCACTCTCCCCTTCGACCAGGAGCGCCTCGGCAACGAGCGGCGCAAACCCAAACTCGCCCGCATCGAGGCCCACCGACTGCGCCGATTTCTGCCCCCGCACTGGGTCACCCGCGCGCGTCTGCAACCGCGCGAGTAAGACGCGGTGCCGCAACGCCACTGCGTTCAGCGCGTCGCCCTTTTCGGGAACCGGCGGCGGCGAGCCCACGCAGCGCGCCGCGTGGGGAATGACCTCGAGGACCGACTCGACCAAGGCGAGGTTCTCGGGAGCCATCTGCTCAATGCGGTCCATGCCGACCTCGAGACCTCGCATCGCCTGGACCACGCATTGCTCGGTCGCGGGTGTCACCGCGGCGGCCTCGCACACCTCGGTGCGCGCCGCCGACCAGGCTGCCACGCGACCGTCGATCGCCTCCTGGACGCGGAAGGCTGCGACCTTTGCGTACGGCGGTTCCGCCCCCGCAATGGCCGACACCAACTCCGTCTTTGTCTGCTCCCACGCCGCCGTCTCGCCCTGTGGGATCTTGCAGGTCCCCAGTCGCGACACGGCCAGCGCGGCGGTCGCGATCAGGCCCACCCCAATGATCCCCCCCACGACGAGCCGTCCGTTGAGCTTGCTGCCACCCCGCGACTCGGGCGAAAGCGCGGCCAGCAGGTCATCCATAGACTCGAACCGATCGGCAGGATCGGGGCTCAGTCCACGCGTCAGTGCGTTGCGAATCGAAGCGGGCACCGCGGGCTCGCTGGGCATCGGCGGCGGTCCGGCCATCTTGGCGCGCTTGAACTCCTCGAGGCGCGGGCCCGGGTACGGAAGGTCGTCGTACAGCGCCTCGTACATCGAGACGCACCACGAAAACTGATCGGCGCGCGCATCGGTGGGGTGGCCGTTGTGCTGCTCGGGCGACATGAACGCAGGCGTCCCGATAAGCCCGCGAAGGAGCGCGGCATCGTCGGCCGCGGCCGCGTCGTCCGCCGCCGTCATAAACGACAGGTTCGGCGAGCGCGCGAGGCCGAAATCGACCACGCGAACCCTGTCGTCGTGACCCAGGATCACGTTGGCGGGCTTGAAGTCTCGGTGCACGATGCGAGCACGGTGGGCGTCGGCCAACCCCTGCCCCGCCCCCCGAAACACCTTGAGCACCTCCGCCCATGGATGCGGGCCGCGCTGGATCCACGTGTCGAGCGGCGTCCCATCGACGAGCTCCATCGCCAGCCAAATCCCTGTGCCCGCGGGGTCACCCCCGTCGCCGCTGAACAAGGTGCCGAGGTCCTGCGGCTCGAACGTGCCGACGTCGAGGACGGCAACCACGTTGGGCGATGACAAGCGTGCCAGCGCACGTGCCTCGCGCAGCAGCTTGCGTGACTCGATGCTGGCGGGGAGCAGCTTGATCGCGACGCGTCGGTCCAGCTCGGGATCGTGGGCCGCGACGACCAGTCCTAAGGCGCCCGCTCCGAGTCGCTCGCGCAGCGCGTAGCGACCGACCGACAGCGGCTTGCTCTGGGCGCCGAACATTGCGCCACGCATCGCCTGCAGCACCAGTCGGCCTTCGAGGTCCGACTCGGGGCGCGCCGATGCCAACGTGGGCAGGCCCGGCGGCAGAGGCGTATCCCCGCTCATCGGCCGAGACTGTACTCGGGAGAGAGAACCGTCGGAAGGGGCGGGCGCGACCGGCCAGGAGGCGCCCGCCAACGTTCACCTATCCGGTTTTCGAGCGTCGTGGGCGCTCCCAAGCTGGGAGGACGCTCAGGCGGCCCGCGAAAGGACTGCGCGCGCCTGGGCGAGGTACGTGTGGTAGAGGCCGCCGAGCATCGCCGCGGCGATGGGATCTGCAGAGCCGCCCATGCGCGCGCTCCAGCCCGCTTCGATCCGTGCCAAGCCAGCGGCGTCGATGCCCGCCTGGCTCAGTCCCGCGTCGCCACCGATCTCGTGACGCACCTTTGCGATCGCGAGCCTGTCCAACGACATGCCCTCCACAGGCTGTAGATAGGTGGGCTCCAGGTGGTACGGCGGGCGCCCGTCGTCCGGCGCCGCCAGCTCTTCGAGTTGCGCCTTGAAGTTGGCGGTGGATGCGGCCAGCGAGTACTCGGGCGTCTCCCCGTGCCGACGGTGGAAGCTGGCCTGGACCTGGTCCCAGTGCGCCTCGTTCCGCACGCCATGCTTGGCGTACCCCTTCGAGATGTCGCCCGCGCGCTCGGCCTGGTCGATGTCGTGGGACGCTCGCCAGTACGACTCGGGGTCGTTGCCGTCCAGGCCCGCAAAGTCGTCCTTGGGCGCGCCCGCCTTGAGGCCGAGGATTCCGCGAATCATATCCATCCAGATGCTCATGCTGTTGCTCCTTGCGGACCCCACGGCCCGCTCGGAGTCGGCAGTTCCACCGCCGCGCTCTATGTTCCCGACCTTTTTTCCGCGTAGGACGCGCGGGAGCAAGGCGCATCGATCCCGCCAGGCGACACGCCCGGACTGGCGCCCCGCCCAACAAGGGGATTCGCAGCGGTTGCGCGCGCTAGGCGGGCGGGATGAAGTTGTCGCAGGCCACGTCGATGATGCCGACGGCCTCTTGGAAGAACGGAGCGTAGTCCGGGGCGCAGATAGGCACCTGGAAGCCGTTGTCTTCCCACATGTCGGTGAACGCCCCGATCTCGGTGGCGAGCGTGCCCGGGCAGCCCCCCATCAACGTGTTGATGAACGAAACCACCACGACGTTCTCGGGGATGCCCGCCTTGGCCGCGAGGATGTCGTCGTACCAAGTCATGCTGTTGCCGATCGAGTTCACGTCGGGCTCGTCGGTGATCAGCACGACCACGAGCAAGGCCTCGTCGCGAATGAAGTCGTCGTTGCATTGGCCCGGTCCGCCATCGACGGCCTGCACGGCCTCGACCGTCGCCTGCATCATGCGCTCGGTCGCGTCGCCCTGGGTACCGACCTGGGCGGCACAGCTGAACGACGTGCTGAGGTCGTCGAACTCGGTCATGAAGTTGTCGCCCGCGACGTACGGCCCACAGGCCATGTTGCTCGAGTCGAAGCCACCGGTTTGCACGACCAGCGACGACAGCTGCTGACAGCCTGCGATGTTGGCGTTGTACTGGTCGCTGGTCACGACACCGACGTGGTACGACTCGACGCTCTCCAGCACCGTCTGGATGCCATTGATGAACGCGGGGAAGTTCGCGACCAGGCTGGCCTGCTCGTCGCCCATGCTGCCCGAGTTGTCGATCACAAACAGGAAGTCGACCTCGCCACACTCCTCCTGGATGAGCTCGGGGGCGTCCGGGATGAAGTTCACATCGAGCACTGGCAGGTTGGATGGGCCGTCTCCACCCGGATCCGTGGTCTCCTCCGACGACATCCCCGTGGTTCCCGCGGGAGGCGTGCTGCCGCCTGTGTCGGCGACGCCATCATCCGGGGTGGCAGGATCGGCCGTCCCGCCGGGCGTCGGGATCGCTCCTGTGCCCTCGCTCGCGCCTGCGTTGCCGGAATCTTCCGATGATGACGAGTCGCACCCGATTGCGGGCAGACACAAAGTCAGGACGAGCGATGACAACCGGGACACGTGACGCATGACAGACGCCCCTTGTACACCGAAAGGCGGGATACCCGAAGTGAGCACCAAGGGCCGCAGGCAGCGCCCTGCGGCAAGATGGGGGCGACGCCTACATGCAGCCGTGAGCGCAACGCGGCGAGTCGTCGGCGCACCGTACGCAACACAAACATTCCCGACCCCGCAACGCGCACGCAGTTAACCGCCGGGCATTGGGCAGGCCGTGCGCTCAACGAACGCGCATCGCCGTGACGAGCCCGTCAGTCACCCCAGCGTCGGCCTCGTTGTAGGTGATCATCACGATCAGCGCCAAGCCTTCTCCCTCGACCACGACACGGCGCTTGCGCGCTCCCGGCACCCACCCCTCGTACCGAAAGGTCGTATCCGCCACAGTGACATTTGCCGGGGGCACCTGTACGCGGCGTTCGGCGAGGACTTCGAGGTCGGGTTCTGCCGGCATCTCCATAAGCCCTGGCTCCGGCTCCACATCGACAAAGAACGAAACCTCGACGTCGCTGGGCTCCGTGTGAGTGCCGCTGCGGGTCACCGTCGCATCCATGTAGTCCGCAGACGCGTCGGTTTGCGCTCCGGCCGGAGTGTCATCGATGGGCCAGCTGGCCGGGAACTCAAGCTCGAACCCGAACGTCGGGTGGATGTACCGATGGTCGCGAAAGTGACCCGCAACCACGCTCGCATCGGTCGGCGAATCTGGATTCACGGCCTCTGATCGCGCTCCAGCCGGCCGCGGCGGTCTTTTTGGGGCGCAGGCAACCACGCAGCCCGCGACCAACAGCACAAGCGCACCTCGAGATCGGCGCGCACAGGAACGTTCGGGGCGAATCCCAGCCTGCAGGTCGAACAAGACAAACACGATAGCCGCAGGATCAGGGCGGAACCAATCGCTGAGGCTCCGAAGCCGGAGCAAAGCCACAACGGCGAGTCGTTCGAGCCGACCCGCTGGCCGTTGTGAAGGCGAAATTGGACTGGAGCACTGTAGGCCTCTGCCCGACGTCCGACGCTGCCGCTTTTCCGGCTACGCTCGGATTGGCTGGGCATGCGTCCAACCCCTGCGTTTGGACAAGCGCGAGACCGAGCGCGCCCGTCCCCCACCCAAGGCACGCTGAGTTCGTCGCACAGAGCTGGCTTGATAGAATAGGCAATGCGTTGCGGCCCACCACTCTTGGCTCTCTGCGTGCTCACTGCCTGTGGTGACGATGCGGCTGGTGATTCTAGCGACACGGGCGGTACGACAGACGAAACCGCCACCGGGCGGTCAACCTCCTCGCCGACGCAAGCGACATCGGCCGCGACAACGCAGTCTGCCGCCGACAGCGACGGAAGTGACACCGCCCCAGTGTCCGACCTCCCCCCTGTCGTGCAATGCGGCCCCAGTGCCGACGGCCCCTACTGGTTGCTCGAAGGAGAGACCGTAGGCTTTGACGTGGGCTGCAGCACCGACGTGGTGCTGCCCGGCTCGGCATTCAGCTTCCCCGACCTGCCGGAGGGGGCCAGCTACGATCCGAGCACGTCGACGTTCACGTGGACCACAGGCTTGTCGGACGGCGCCGTCTACGACTTGGAGATCGTCGAGGATACGTACGGTGAGACGGGCGTTGTCCGCATTGGCGTGGCCGATGCGTTCATGGATCCGGCGAACGTCCCCGTCGTGGACCCGGCCGCGTACACGCACGAGTACGGCCTTCCAGTCGTGCACCTCAACAACAACGACGAGCTCAACAACGACTACTACACCGCGGCGACCCTCGTTCACGACGGTCACCTGTACACAGCAGAGTCAAAGCTCCGCGGCGCCAGCTCGCTGGGGTACCCCAAGAACAACTACACGCTGAAGTTTGAAAAGGAAGACAAGTTCTCCGATGACTTTGGCGACGACGGCTTGGTCGAGCGGCGCAAGCTCGTGCTGACGTCCACCTTCGACGACAACAGCTACATCCGGCAGCGTCTCGCCTTTGAGATGTGGAACCGCCTGGACCCCGAGCACATCCAGGTCCGTGCCTACAACGTGATCCTGTTCCGCGACGGCGCCTACCACGGGCTCTACGTTCTCGGCGACCACATCGATGGGTACCTGATGGAGGACCACGACCTGTGGCAGGATGGAAATCTGTACAAGGCCAGGTCGCACGACGCGAACTTTGCCAACACGAACAACGGCGGGTCTCCCAAATCGACGCTGCACGATGGACTCACCAAATCCGAGGGCATTCCGCCCGAGGGCGAGCCCGGCGCCTTCGACGACCTCGACGAACTCGTCGATTTTGTCGCGAACTCAAACCAACAGACATTTGTCGCTGAGTTGGATAGCCGAATCGATCAGCGCGACTACGAGGACTGGTTCATCTTCGCGAGCGCCATCTCGGCCTCCGACTCGGGAGCCAAGAACAGCTACCACTATCACAACCCCGCCGAGGGCAAGTGGCGCTGCGTCCCGTGGGACTTCAACGAGAGCTTCGGACAAGACTGGCGCACGCTTCGGGTGGGCGCCGACCAGCCGTTCTCCGATTACTTCAACCGCAACTTTTTGTTCGAGCGGATTTACAGCGACCCTCTTTTGGGCAGTGCGTTGATGGACCGCTACGACACGGTCCTGACATCACAGTACGCATTGGACGACCTCCTCGCCCTCATCGACACGTGGACGGCGGAGAACCATCCCAGCGCGCTGCGGGACGAGAGCCGCTGGAGCGGCGAGTATCAAACCTACGGCGGCTGGAACTGGCGCGACGACTTCCTCACCCATGAGCAGGAGGTCGAGTACGTCAAGACGTGGCTGACCGAGCGCTGGCTCTTCTTGGGCGCCTAGCCACGCGCCTACCCGGGCGCCTAGCCACGCGCCTAGCCGATCGAGAATGTCGCGGCGCAGGTGCCACCGAACGCCGCGGACGCTCCCTTTACGGCCTTCTTTACGCACGCTTCGACTTTCGGCGTCGATGCTTTGACCTCGACCGTCTTGATCTTGCCGCGGGCGGCCTCCCAACGCACCCGGACGTCCTCGGGCGCCTTTGCGCACTTCATCAGCTTGCTCTTCCGCTTGGAGATGCCTGAGATCGCCCCCATCGCGCCCCCGAACAAACCGCCACCCCCGTCGCGCCGACACTTGAGGTCACTGGCCGCAAGGCCGTCGACGCTGATCGACCCGATCGAAACGTTCGCGCCCTCAACCGGCAGCACAGACGCCAGACGGCTTTGCGCAACCGCGGCATCGACCTTCGCCAGGTTGCCGCACGCTTCTTTGTCGCCCCCCTTGCACCCCTTGTCGAGCAGCGACTTGGCACGCTCGAGATCCGCAGGAGCCCCCTTGCCCTGGGCGTACATCACCCCAAGCAAGCCACAGCCACCCGACACACTGTCGGTGCAACGCGTCTCGGCCATCACCCGCGCTTTGTCGTACTCCTTGGCCGCATACGCGGCGATGGCTCCGCGGCCGCAGGTGAGCGACTGCTTGAACGCGTCGCCGTCGGGCCGGCAGGATTTGGCGTAGAGGCCGGCCGCCTTGACCGGGTCTTTGTCGCGGTACTTCTCGGCCGCGTTGAAGCAACCGTCGTAGTTGTCGAGACCGCAGGCCTTTTCTTGGAGGCTCAGCGCCAGGGTTGGGTCGTCCTTGGCGACCGCGATCGCCTGCCCAAGACACGACCGCCCGCCGTTCGCCTCGCAACCCACCGTGTACAACGCAGTCGCGCCCGCGGTATCGCCCGACGCCTCCAACGCCTTGGCCTTGTCGGCGCAGTCATCGTCGGAGGCACACGGCACCTCAGGAGCGGCAGGCTCAGGCGTAGGCTTGGAGTCGGCAACTGCGGGCTCCGTGGGCGCGGCGGCGGGCGGCGCCTCGGGAGCCGAGGCAGGCTTGCTGGCGCAGCCGCAAAGCACCATCGCAACGGTGGCGACGGCACGCTGAGTTCGGAACATTCGACGCGTCATCGTAGGGGGCACAATCCGATCCTGCGGGCTGCAGGAATGCACCGACCGTACACGTTTTGTTTGTACCGCGGAAACCGGCGCCCACTTGGACTCAGGATTGCAGCAACCAAGCCTCTGCATCGGGCACGCCCGTGAACGCCTGAACGGCGACCCGGTTGCGCTCGGCCGTTGTGTTCGCACGTTTTTGGTGACGCACAGAATCCTGGAGCAACGCGACGCGGTGCAACGCATCGCACGACGACAGCCACGTCCACATCTCCGCGCGAAGCGTCTGGTCGGGCGCGATCGTCTCGCGGTTGTCGAACATCACCAGCGTCGTGTTGTGGGCGGCCAATGCCTCCTCGATGGCAGCCTGCATGGGCTTGATGTCCTCGATCGTGAGCGCCAAGCCCCCTTGCCACACAAAGATGTATCCGCCCCGAGCCTCGGTCGTGAAGCGAAAGTCGGAGGGAGGCGAGGCCATGGGTCAGGAGGGTAGCAGGCTCTGTGTCAGCGTCGAAACAGCGGCCAGAGCAACTCTTCGGCCCAACTCACGGGGCGAACATTCTCCAGCCCGTATTTGTCGGGGCGACGCCGCGTGATCTTGGCGGTGCCAAACAGGACGTCCCACACAAACAAAAAGTTACCGTAGTTGCCCGCGTAGTACGTCGCTGGATCCGTGGCGTGACGACCATGGTGCGCGGCGTGGGTGCACGGCGTCGAGAACACGCGCTCGACGACCCAAAGCAGCGGCGCCAGCTTGGGGCGGCGAATCAGCACACCATCCCAGGCGACGCTCGAGTGGGCACCGATGACAACGAGCATCTTGGCAACCGCGTAGACGTAGTACACGTTCGCGAAGCCAAGATGAACGAGGACCGCCGAGAGCCACAGCCCTGGCATCATCGCGTAGTACAGGATGTTGTTGCGGTAGGTGATGCGAACGGAGACGTACGGTGCAGAATGATGCGCACGGTGCAGACGCCACAGCCACGCGCTGTTGTGCGACGCGCGGTGATACAGATACTGCGTAAGGTCGTCGGCCAGCAGCAGGGTGACGAACATGAGCCACGCCGGCCACGCTCCCAAGGCCCCCTCATGACCCGGGAGCGCAAGCTCAAACAACGCAGGCCCCGCGGTAAAGACGGCCGGAACCACGACCAGCGGTAGGCCCAGGCCACTGACGGCCTCGATGATGCGGTCGCGCATCGTCGCCTCTGGCTGTAGCAGCCTGCCTGCGCGCTGCTCGGCGATCGCAAAGCCGAGGAACAAGAGCACGATGACGGTGGGGTACTCCACGAGCCCCTAACTCAAGCTGGCAGCGATCTCTTCGCTCCGAACCCACAGGCGCTCTGCAAGCTCGGCGTCCTGTGCCTTGGGGTGGGTCTTGGCGATCTGACAATCGGAGAAGTACTCACCCGAGACCGTGGCGAGCTCCGGCCGGGTCGCGACCAGGCATTGGGTCGCCGTGCCCTGTGGGATCGACTTGGTCTTCATCGTGCCCAACATCGCCTCGGGGTCTTCGATGTGACGGACCAACCCCGTTCGTATGACCCCTGGATGGAGCGCGTTTGCGGTGCGACCCGAGCCCGCGAGTCGCCCCGACAGGTGCTTGGCAAACAAGACGTTGGCGAGCTTGGACTGCCCGTACATCTTCCACGGCGTGTACTCCCGCTCCCCGCTGAGGTTGTCGAACTCGATGCCCGCTTCTGGCGCCATGTGGTGCGCGCCGCTGCTGAGCATGACAACCCGACCATCGGGCGCGAGGGCATCAAGCGCTTCGGTCACGAGGATGAAGTGGCCGATGTGGTTGGTGAGAAACTGCAGGTCCAGGCCGTAGGTCGTGCGCGCCTCGGGGAGCGCCATGATCCCGGCGTTACAGATCAGGGCGCTGAGTGGCCGCCCCATCTCCCGAAGCGTCGCGGCACAAGCCCGCACGGACGACGGCTCGGACAGCTCGCAGGCCACGGGTGTTCCCTCGACCTCGGTGGATGCAATGGCGGCGGCAGCCTTGTCGACCGTTCGGGCGGCGCCCACCACGTGCGCGCCGCGCAAGCCAAGCACGCGCATCGTCTCCAGGCCGAGACCCGAGTTGCACCCGGTCACGACAAACGTCTTGCCCGCGAGGTCGAGGCCTTCGGTGACCTGCTCGGCGGTGCTCTCAAACCCAAACTCGGACACGTCCATGGGCTATCAGTAGCACGAGCGGACCCCCGCGGCGGCTTGACTACGGTCCAGGGACGAGCATGGGGTCGTTGGTCAGAAGAATCCGGCCCATGGCGAGGCTCTCTCTGTACGAGAACTCAATCGCGTGGGTGCCCGCCGCCCAATCGGCCGTCCATGGATCTTCGGTGTAATCGCAGGGATCGGCAGCCTCATCGCGCCAGTTCAGCTGGGCCCAGTCGTAGCCCTGTCCTGCGGCCGTACAGTCGCCCTCGAAGACGGCTGCGGGCATCGGCTCGCCATCCAGCGTCGCAAAGTAGGAGTCGTCGGCGCCGCTCTCCCAGTACCGCACCCAGATGTGCCACGTGTCGTCGCACGGGATGTCCGGCTCGAACAGGATGCTCCCATCCAGATCGGCGGCCATCTGGTCGAGCACAGAGATCTCGCCTTCGCCGACCATGGACATCCCCAGCTGCCAAGCGCCCGTGAGCGTGGCGTCGGAGGGGAAGAGCTCGAACGTAACGATGTCTTTGCAGGCGGCGCCCGCCCCCGTCGAACCGTCTGAGGTCGACCCGTCTGAGGTCGACCCGTCTGAGGTCGAACCGCCTGAGGTCGAACCGCCTGAGGTCGAGCCGCCGTCGGTCGCGTCGTCGCCGGACCCACCGTCGGTCACGTCGCCGTCCGAGCCCGCAGTGCTGCCATCGACGCCGCTGTCGGAGGTCGCCGTTGGAGCGTCCGCGTTGCCCGTATCCTCGACCCCCGCCGTGGTGCTAGCCGAGTCAGCGGTCGTGTTGGGCGGCGGCGGTGCACTGTCATTGACACCCGTGCCCGCGCTACCGGAGCTGCTACCGCTGCTCCCAGCGTCCCCGCTTGAGGCAGCATCCGGCCCGCACGCGGTCGCCAGCACGAGGGTCAGACCCATCGCTGGCATGATCGGGGAGCGCACGTTCATCGGCAGTCGCATCGCCGCAAGCTATCACGCGTCCTGGTCCGTCGACGGCCAGGATCGCGCAGCGCGGATCACTTTTCTGCAGAAAACTGCGATCCGTTCACCCAGCAATGCTCTCTAACAAATCGGAACCCATGGCCGACCCCAAGAACAACAGTTTTGCCAGTGTGCTCGCCATCGTCGCCCTTGCCGCAGGACTCATGGCCGTCGTCGTGGGAGGCATTCAGGGGCGTCGAGCGGGTTACGAGATGATGATGATGTACAGCGCACCGGCCGTGATTGCCGGCCTCATCAGCATCGCCATCCAGCGTCGCGGCCTCACCTACGCAGGCCTTGTCGGCAGCCTTCTCGGCATCGCTGGCTTTGTACTGGGAAGCTAGCGTCGGCTCCCCCTCCGAGCTCGACGTCGCGCACGCGGACGGTGGTTGCGAAAACAGGGCACAGTGAGTGCGTCTCGAGGCCCGTTCGATCGCCCAAAAACCAAAAAATCGAAGAAAGTCCTCCGCACCACCAACGGCACTGAGGGTATCGCCGCTGGGCACTCAGGGCATTGTCGAAAATCGACGACACCGAGCAAAAAACTCGTCTTGGGGGTGAAACGCTTTTGCGAATTTCAGCGTTCCAAAACTTGTATGTCCACTCGAACAGAACGCTTGAGCAAACGGTATGAGCGACGGATCGCCCGCTACGAGCGGCGGCTCGGTCGCATCAACGCCATCGAGGCGTCCGGTCACAAGGGCGCACTCATGGCCTTCGTCGTCGACGTCGCGAACGACTTGTCCGCGGACTTGGACGGCGATAGAGACGGGAAGATCAGCATCGAAGAGATCGTCGACGAGGTGGCTGAGCGCTTAGACGACCTCATCGCACTGGAAGGGATGGCGGAGCTCGTCTCCGACATCGGCATCAAGGCCTTGGCGTGGGCGGCCGTGACGATCTACAAGAATCGGGTGACGATTCTCCAGCGTCGCCTCGCCCGCAACCGCGCCAAGCTGGCTGCTCTGCAGACGTCCGTTGCGGCCTAGTGTCCGCAATGTTCCGTTCCGACCGGAGCTGCCAACGACAAACGGGCGGCCGTCAGGTTCGCCAGTGGGGCGGGTGGGCGCGATCGATCCCAGGGATCGCCTCCACTCGCTCCTTCCACGCGCGCATCGAGGGGCTCGCAAACGGGGCGACGTTGAGTTCGAACGCTGCGATCTCGGGCTTGCCCACGATTCGATCGACAAGCATCAGCGTCGGGTACACGGTGATGTCGGCCGCGCTCACAGCATCGCCACCGAGCCAGGGGCCCGTCTCCAGGTGGCTTCGCAAATAGCCGTACTCGGCATCAAGGGCCTTGGCCGCCGCAACGACATCGTCCGTCTTCTCGAGGGATTTGCCCCTGAAGATGGGCCTCAGTAGCTCGATTCCGGCCGGGTACGCGTACGCATCGTGCTCGGAGAGCGTCTGCATGATCCTGGCTGTTTCAGCGGGAGTCCGCCCAAACAGTGGCACTTGCGGAATCTTGCGGTCGATATAGCCGATAATCGCGCTCGACTCGCGGACGACCGTCTCACCGTCGACCAACGTGGGAACGCGACCCCGAGGGTTGATCGCCAAGTACTCGGGCGACTTGTGCTCCTTCTTGTCGAAGTGGAGACGTTGGTCGTCGAACTCTGCGCCCTTGACGATGAGCGCCAGCATTGCGCGCCACGAGAACGGACTCCCACTTCCCCAGTACAGCTTCATCGGCAGTCGATCGCCGCGCCGCACCAAGGTGTTACGCGGCGCCGTGCCGATCACCGAACGTGGCGCTTAGTGATGGTGTCCGTCGCCCGGGTGGGCGTGGCCGTGCTCGAGCTCGCTGTCGGTGGCGTCGCGCACTTCCATGATCTCGACCTCGAAATGCAGTGTCACACCCGCCAGCGGATGGTTGGGCGTGATCATCACCTCGGAGTCGGTCACGTCGACGACCCACAGCTGCATGCTGTTTCCGTCGTCGTCTTCGGCGGTGACGGGCATGCCCTTCTTGGGGGTCGCGCCCTCGAACGCCGCGAGAGGGATCGCCTGGGCCTTGGCCGCCGTCTTTGGCCCGTAGCCGTCTTCGGGAGCGACGACGACCTTGACCCGGTCGCCGGCGACCTTGCCCGCCAACCCAGCCTCGAGACCAGGGACGATGTTGCCCTCGCCGTGCAAGTACGGCATGGGATCGCTGTTGCGCGAGCTGTCGATCGTGCCGCCGTCGTCGTCGGTCAGGATGTAATGAATGAGAGCGACTTTTTTCGGGCCGATCGCGGTCATGGGCTGCCAACTAGCACGGTTTGAGTTCGCTCCGTGGACTTGGCGCTATCGGGAGGCCACGGGCGTCTGCTCGGGCTTTGACGATCGGGGGGCGCGGAACGAGGAAGCGGGAATCACGGCGCAAAGGCGCTTGCCGCAGCGACGACTCAGTGTGATGGCTCGCATGCTGGGTCGCCCTAAGCCTCAACGGTGACCCCTTTCCAGAACGCGTAGTGGTCCTTGATCTCCGCCGCCTTCTCTTTGGGCGTGGGGTAGTACCAAACGGCATCGGCGTTGGTCTGGCCGTCCACCTCCAGCGACAGGTACGAGGCCGTTCCCTTCCACGGGCAGAAGCTTGTCGTTGCGCTCTCCCGAACGAACTCTTGCTTGAGCGAGTCAGCCGGAAAGTAGTGGTTCCCCTCGACGACGACGGTGGCCTCGCTCTCGGCGATGACGGTGCCCTTCCAAACTGCTCTTGCCATGCCGGAGGATACGCCCCGAGGCGCGTTGGAGTTACGGCGCGCGCCTGCGCAAGCCGTTGGGGCCGCAGACACAGCGTCAAACGGGCTTGGGCCACCGCGGATGCAGAGCATCGATGATGTAGTCGTGGCAATGCGGCTCCCCGCCATTCGCCACGTGAGGATGACTGGCGGGCAGCGCGTGGGTGTGAGGCACTGCATCAGGCTGACTCGGCCAGACGAGCAGCGAGCTCAAGGCTGCAGCCAACGCGAGTGCGCCAAGCACAACAAACGCCACCACCCCATCCCCCGAGTTGGGCAACCACGCCGCGAGCAGGTACGTCACCAGCCAGCACGCATGGCTGGCGGAGAACTGCATGGCAAACGCCGCGGGTCGCTGCTCCGGATGCGTTGACTGGGTCAGCACGCGGCCCATTGGGGTCTGAATCAGCGCCATGCCTGCCCCGAGCACAAACCAAAGTGCCAAGATGCCTCCGAAGCTCAGGCCGAACCAACCCACGAACAGCGCGAGACTCGTCCCGACCGCGCCCCCAACCATGACCTTCCGCTCCCCCAGGGAACGGAGCAGGCGCGGCAAGAGCAAGGCAACCAGCATCGAGCCCGCCCCGCTCGCCATCATCGCAATCGCCAGATCCGTCTCGCCAAGGCCGAGGAACCCGCGGATGTACTGGACGCCGTTGACGATGACCATCGCCCCGACCGACGCGACGCACAGGTTCAGCGCGACCAGCCCACGCAGCCGAGGCGTGCGAACAAACGAGCGTGCAGCGGCGCCGATGGAGCCCCTTGGGCTTGCTGCGCCAGGCGAATCGTCTGCGGGAAAAGTCGTCGCGGCGATCCACACGGCCGACAAAACGAATCCCACGGCGGTTCCGACAAACAACAGACGGCTGTCCATCCAGAGCATCAGCGCCGCGGCCAACGCGGGACTGAGCACGTTCTCGAGGTCGTACGCGAGCCGGGTCAGTGAGAGCGCCCGGGTGTAGCGCTCCGTGTCACCCAGCACCGCGGGCAGCGTTGCTTGGAACACCGGCTTGAACGCCGCGGAGCATGCCGACAGCACGGTGATCAGGACGTAGACCTGCCACAACGCGGTCACAAACGGGAGCGTGAGTGCCAGGGCGGCTCTTGCGAAGTCGAGAATCACGAGCAGTCGACGAGGCGAGAGCGAGGGAGAAACCCGAGCCACAAACTCGGTCGACAAGAGACTCACGACGATGTACGCGACCATCTTCAGCGCGAGCACCGTGCCGAGGACCTGACCCGCGGCCCCCGGCTCGAGATCGAACGCAAGCAAGGCCAGCGCGACGGTGAGCAGCCCCGTGCCCGCCAGTGCCACAAGCTGCGCGGCGAACAATCGGCGATACGTGCGATCGCGGAGCGGCGAATCAGACGGCAGCACTACAGGACCTTGGTCAGCGCTTTGAGGGCGGTGAGGGTCTCTTCGCCGTCCGCGGGTGCCTCGGCGGAACCCGCCAAGCAGTTGTCGATGTGATCGTGAATGAGCGTCCGCTTGGCCAGCACGATCGCGCGTTCGACCGCGTACAGCTGCTGGGCCACGTCGACGCACGGGCGCTCGTGTTCGAGCATGGTGATGACCTTGGCCAGATGACCGTGGGCGCGCTTGAGCCTCTTGATGACTGCCGGATGGCTCAGGTGAGGGTGGCTTGCGTCCGGCATCCAAGCCGATTCTACATCCCCCCGGGGGGGATGCAATCAACACGCAGGACAAACCTTAGGTGGGCACGCTGTTTCTGCGCGTTCCCTGCCAGGCTTATCCCACCGCTCAAAGCTCTCTTTGTGCGAAGATTCGACCTGTGACAGCCGCAACACCCACGCACGAGGTCGTAACCGACCCGGGGATCGACGGACTTGTCGCCGCCGCCACGCGTTTGTGCAATGCCCGCCCGCACGACACTCAGATCGCCGTGTTTGTGGCAGAGGGCGACGCCCCGGATCTGAGCGCTCTGGTGGTCGCGCTGGAGACGGCGCTGGAGGGCCGCCCGTTCTTTGGCGGGCTCTTCCCCCAGGTGATCGACGGCGCTACGACGCATCTGCGGGGCGGTCTGGTGGTTGCCCTGCCCGCGCACGGCCGGCCCGTCGTCATGACCGGCCGCGAGGTTCCCGAGCTGCTGTCCCCAACCGGCCCCGCGCTGGCATTTGTGCTCGTGGATGGACTCGCCCGAAACATCACGGGCTACCTCGAAGGGCTCTACGACCGCCTTGGCAACGCCGTCTCGTACTGGGGCGGCGGAGCCGGAACAAGCGATCTGCAATCCAAGCCGTGCGTATTTTGCAACGATGGGGTGTTTGCCGACGCCGCCGTCGTGGCGCTCGCCCCCGTCGCCGCCGATCTCGGCGTGCGCCACGGGTGGACTCAATTCGTCGGTCCTTTTGTCGCGACGCGAACCCGCGGAAACGAGATCCTCGAGCTCAACTGGGAGTCGGCGTTCGAAGTCTATGGCCGGGCGCTGGCCGAAGACGTGGGCGGAGTGATGACGCCCACCGCGTTCTCCGATGTCGCCGCAGGCTATCCGTTCGGGATTCAAAAGCATGGCGAGGAGCCCGTGGTCCGCGATCCGATCGCGGTGGGATCGGCTGGCTCGTTGATCTGTGTGGGCGACGTCCCAGAGAACGCCGCGCTCATGGTTCTCCGCGGAACAGCCGAGCGGCTCATCGAAGCGGCCGCCGCCGCTGCCACGGATGCGTGCCGAACCGCCTGCAAAGCCCGCCTTAGCCTTGTCGCCGACTGCGTCTCTCGCTCGGCGTTCTTGGGAGACAGGTTCGGCGAGGAGCTGTCGGCGATGCAGACCGCGTCCGCTGCCCAATCGGAGACCCTGTGGCAGGTCGGCGTGCTTACACTGGGTGAGATCTCCTCGTACGGCCACGCGTACCTCGAGCTCTTCAACAAGACCGCGGTCGTCGCGTCCGTCCCCGTCGAGGGGCCCACCCCGGGTCAGCAATGACAGGCAGCCCGGACCATGGCCGGACGCTAGGCGACATCGCTCTGCTCTTTGAGCTGTCGCTTGCGGTCGGAACCTCGATCGACCTCGAAGAGAACTGTCGGCGCTTTCTCATCACGTTGATGGCACGCAAGAGCCTCGACCTCAGCAGCCTTTGGCTGCGCGCCGACGCGCTCACCGAGGACGGCAGGGTCGCGCCCGCGACCGATGCTCCGCCACCCGAGTCGCTTCCGTACCATCTGTTGTTCGCAGCGCCGCAGGCCCACGTTCGCGGCCGCTCTTTGGAGGCCGGCCATGCCCTGCTGCAGCGTGCCGGTCATGGCTGCCCCTTCCGGCTGCAACCCGACGCGCCCGAAGCCGCACCGCTGCGCGGCGAGTTCCGCGAGGGCGTCTTTGCCGTCTTCCCGCTGCCCCCGCGGGGCCTCGTCGCTCTGCACTCGAGCACTCCCAACGCGTTCGACGATCGCGAACTGCGTCAGCTCGACACCGTGATCGCCAAGCTCGCGGTGTCGGTGGAGGGATGCATCGCGCACGCACAGGCAGTGCGAGAGATCGAAGAGCGCAAGCGGGCAGAAGCGGAGCGCGCCGCAGTTCGAGAGCGACTCCACCAGTCCGAAAAGATGGAAGCGGTGGGGCGCCTCGCGGGGGGTATCGCGCACGACTTCAACAACCTGCTTACGGGAGTCCTGGGCTGCACGGAGCTCTTGCGCACCGAGGCTGCGTCCGCGCGAGATCGGGAGCTGCTCGATGTCGCGACCCAGGCGGCTCAGAGCGCAACCGAGCTCACTGGGCAGCTGCTGGCGTTCTCCCGGCTACCGAGTCTCGAAGAGCGGCCGGTCGCCTTGGATGCCTTGGTACGGCAGGTCGCAGCGCTTTTGCGCCGCACCGTCGATCCCGCGATCCGCATCGATGTGGATCTGCGACTGGGCGATGCGACCGCCGTCCTGGGAGACGCGTCGAGACTGCAGGGTACCCTGCTGAACCTCGGCCTCAACGGACGGGACGCGATCGCGGACCGCGGCACCATTGCGATATCCACCCATCGGGTGACCCTCGACGCGGCCGCCACCGCCCAGCACGAGGCCGAGTTGACGCCTGGCGTGTACGCGCGCGTGCGTGTTTCAGACACGGGCAGCGGCATGCCGCCCGAAACCGTGGCTCGCATCTTTGAGCCGTTCTTCACGACCAAGGCCACGGGGCGTGGGACCGGACTTGGGCTGGCCGCGGTCTACGGGACGGTCACAGCCCACAAAGGTGCGATCAGCGTTCGTAGCGAAGTCGGCCGCGGCACGTGCTTTGAGCTTCTGCTTCCGACGATCGAGGCCGCCCCCGCGGCCGCTCGCCCTACCTCTCCGATTCGAGGCCACGGACGCCTCCTGGTCGTCGACGACGACGCGACCGCCCGCAAGACGTTCGCGCTGATGTGCGATGCACTTGGCTACACCGTGCAAACCGCCGACAGTGGAGAGAGCGCTCTGGCCATACTGGCGGGCGGCGACCCAGCGGGCGCACCGATGGACCTCGTGCTGCTCGATGTTCGAATGCCCGGGCTCAGCGGGCTCGAGACGCTCGAGCAGATCCGGGTGAGGCTGCCCGATCTTCCCGTGGTGATGACGTCCGGCTTTGTCGAGGAGAGCCGGCTTCAGGCCCTTCGGAATCTCGGGATTCAGGGCTTCTTGCAAAAGCCGGCGACGCTCGAGGATCTGTCGCTGCGACTCGCTGCAGCTCGGACACCTCCCGCGTAGTCGAGGCTCGCCCGGATCCGATACGAGACGCAGCGGCGGGCGAGTCAGGGTCGGCGGCGTTCCCCGTCCGAGCTCCGCACGACGGTGCCCGGCTGCTCAAACGGCTCCCGCAAAAGGCGCGGCGGATTGAGCATCGAGCGGTGGCGCTCGACGTCGTACACGCGCAGCCCCTCGAGGCGCTCGATCCGTGTGACGAGGTCGGGCGGGTCCAGATCATGGGCACGGGGTGACGCCACAAGGAAGCCCCATATCGCCTGGAACGAGGGCACAAACGTGTAGACAAGCTGGACCCAGGGGAAGACCTCAGCCAGCGTCGACCGTGTCGAGCAGATCGCCGACGGATCGGTCAAGCTCAGCTCGCCCGCTTGGAGCACCACGATCCCATCGCCGCTGAGCACCCGAGCTATCTCTTCAAAGAACTCCACCGTCAGCACGCCGACGGACGGACCCCCAGTCACCGGTTCGGTGAGGTCGAGTACCGCGGCATCAAAGCTGCCATCCGCCTCAGCGAGGAGGCCCTCGCGCACATCTTGGAGCCGTATCTCGACGCGCGCGTCATCGAACGCACCGTTGTGCCATGGGCCGAGGTGAGCACGGCACGCTTCAATGACATCGCCATCGAGATCGAAGCCGACGATCTGCTCGACACTGGGATGCCGAAGAATCTCGCGCAACGTGGCGCCTTCGCCAGCTCCACCCACCAAAACCCGACGCGGGCTCCCGTGGACGACCAAGGCTGGATGGATGAGCGGCTCGTGGTAGAGCATCTCGTCGGTTACCGCCGACTGGATCATCCCGTCCAAGAACAAAGCGCGGCCGTAGGCTTTGGTCTCGGCGATTACCAAGTCTTGGTAGCGCGTGCGCTGCTCGAGGATGACCTCATCCAGCTCGAAGTCGATCCAAACCCCGGCCGAGTCTTCACGGATGATTCTTGGTGGGCTCATTGCGGCACCGAGCCGCATAGCATGTTGCGGCGCCGCGCACGACCACCGCCAGGCCGTCGTCCCCACCCTGCGTTCGGTTCTTGCGGTTAGAGCAGGAACCCACCGCTGCTCTGCAGTATCTGCCCCGTAACCCACTGCGCGCCGCCGCTGGCGAGGTAGGTCACCGCGCTGGCGATGTCCCGGGTGTCCCCAAGCCGACCCAGTGGGGTTTGCGCGACCACCATGTTCATCATGGCTTTGTCCTCGCCCATGCCTGCCGTCATCGGTGTCTCGGTCATACCCGGGGCGACCGCGTTGACACGCACCCCCTGCGGCCCGAGCTCTGCGGCCAGGGCCCGGGTGATCTGGTCGACAGCGGCTTTGGTCCCGCTGTAGGCGGCTGACCCCGGGAAGACCCCCGTCGAGACGACCGATGACACGTTGACCACGTTCCCCTTGCGCTTGACCAGCTCGGGCAACGCCTCGCGGGTGGTCGAGAGCACGGCCTTCACGTTTACCGACAAGAGAAGATCGAGATCCTCCTCCGTGGTGTCGGTGAGCGGCTTGATGATCCCTACGCCTGCGTTGTTGACCAAAACGTCGAGCCGGCCAAACGTCTTCACGGCGAACGCGACCGCTTCCTTGGCGCTGCCTGGCTTTCCGAGATCAGCCGCGAACGCAGCCACGGATCCTGGATGCTCCGTCGCAAGCACGTCCAGCGGCTCGGACCGCCGTCCAACGACGACGACTTTGGCGCCCCCTGCGACCAATGCTTCGGTGACGGCTTTGCCAATGCCGGTTCCACCACCAGTGACGAGTGCGACTTTTTCGTTGAATTGCGACATGGTTCTCAGCTCCGCACTCCCGTTTTTGGAGTGCGCGCTCAAGAACGCCGCCTGTTTTTGGGTGGTTACTCAAAAAAAGGAACCAACCGCGGATGCAGCGGAAATGACGCCCCCAGTGCTCCTCAGTGCGCCGCGCTGAGCGGGGCCAAAACGAGTGCCACAACCCGCCGCAGGGCGGCCTTGGACCGCACGGTGGCCGTCGCGACGGCAAACCCGTGGAGCGCCACGTTGAAGTAGCGCGCCAGGGATTGCGGATCGTCGGTCGCGAACTCCCCGTTGTCGACACCACGGACGATTGCGCGATGGAACGCACGCTCGACCTGGGCCGCATGGGCCTCGGCTTCGCTCCGGGCCCCGTCGCTTACCCCATCGCCCAACTGGCGGCACTGGACGATCAGGCAGCCATGGCCATCGCGCGGAGCCAGCGCCACCAAGTTCTCGAACACGCCGACAATGGCAGCTTTGCTGGCGTCGGGCCGCATCAAGTCGCCCATGATGTGCTCGAGCTGCTCGCCTCGGTAGTGGCGCAGCGCAGCCTGCAGGAGGGACTCCTTGTTGCCGAAGGCGTTGTAGATGCTCTGCTCACCCATGCCCATCGCACGGCTGAGGTCGAGCATCGAAGTTGACCGATAGCCCTGAACGCGAAACAGCTCCGCAGCCTTGGACAGCACCTGCGGCTCGTCGAACTGGCGCGGTCGTCCTCCCACGGGCTCAGCTTGTGCGAACCCGTCGGAGGCGTCAAGAACGACCTACTTACACTTGCCGAAGCTGCACTTGTTGGAGGCGCACTGGTGCTTCTTCATGCATCCCTTGCCCTTGGCCTTCTTGGCCTTGCAGCTCCGCTTGCCCGCAACAGGGTTGCCGCAGTACTCGCTCGACCCGCAGTCGGAGTGCGAAACGCACTCGTCCTTCGCCGCGCATCGGCCCGCCGAGCAGCGGTCGCTCGAACACTGCGACGCCTTGGTGCACGACTGCCCCTTGCTCTTGAGCGCCTTGCAGGTTGCCTTGCCGCCGATAGGATTGCCGCAGTACTGCGTCGAGCTGCAGTCTCCGCTGTCGCGGCACTCGTCTGGGTCGGCGCACTTGCCCCACGCACAGCGCCCGCTATCGCACTGCGCCGCCTTGGTACACGACTGGCCGTGGGCCTTGCCATCGCCTGCTGGCGAGTAGGTGAAGGTCTTGCGAGGGATCTGCTTGCCGACCCGCGACTTGGATTCGGAGCGCTCCCACATGCGGATGAACGCCTCGGGCCCATCGTTGCGCAGCTTGTTGAGGTAGCCCGTCTTGAGCCCGACGGCCTCAAGCTCCTTGTGCCACGTCTTCATCATGCCCACGTGGGTCAGCCCTTCGGCGATGTGCGTGCCGTACTTGTGCAAGTGGTCTTTGCCACCCCCCAGGCTGCGGCCGCAGTTCTCGAGCGTGCGCGAATGAACGCCTTCCGTCACGGTCGCGTAGTCGAGCGAGTAGCCCACGTTGAGGCCTTTATCGAGCAGGTACGCCAAGATCTTTGCCGTCTCGGTGGCCGTCTTGGGGCAGTTGGTGGTCACGCCTGACGCGGGGTAGTTCGCCGCATCCAGCGGCCCAACACGAACGCCAAAGAACCCTCCGCTGTCCTTGACCAGCTTGAGCTCCGCATCTTCGAAGTCGTACTCGTTCGGCCCAGGGGTCTTGAGCTTCTTGGTCTTGTTGGCCACCAACATCTCGTTGGGATTGTTGTGCAGCGCGTTCATCGGGTACGTGCCAAACGACTTGGAGATTTTGGCGATGTCTTTGCGCGCTCGGCTCGAGACGTGGTCGATGTTCACGATCATCCCGTGGCGCATCGCCTCTCGGACCACACGCTCGCCGTCGTGCGACAGACCGAGGTTGTTGCGCTCTACGCCGTGATCGTCATGGCTACCCGCCGAGCCAGAGAACCCAGGCGGCTTCGGGTAAGCCTTGAATCCGTTGAACCAGCTGCCTCCGCCGCCGAGCGAGTAGCCCGCGTAGTTGACCTCCGACATCTCCCCAAAGCGTTTGACACACCGGTCGGTAGGCTTGCCTCCCTTGAAGCCACCATCACCGCAGGTGTTGTTACAAAACAGGTGCCCCGTGTTGCTCCGAAGGGGGAAGTGCGCGACCGAGTCGTCGACATACAAGCACCCGGCCAGCGCCTGCGTGGCGCGCATGACTTTCCCCGCAACCTCGCCCTTGCCGCGGTAGATGTCGGCGCCAGCAAGACGACTGGTGATCTTGTGCGCGAGATAGAACGTCCGCACCCCAAGGTCGTGATACCGGTTGAGGCGGCCCACGGGATCAAACCTGCGGTCCTCGGCACCAAACGCGTAGTCGGACTCCACCCCGAGAACGATCGCAAGCTTGTTGGCCTTGACGATTCGGCGGGCATCGGCGGCGGTGTACGCAACCTCCATCCATGCGCTGTTGGCCTTGACCCACTTCTTGAGCGCCGCTATCTGGCGCTCCATCGACTTGACCGTGTCTCCGTGGCTGCACGCGTAGCCATTGCCACCCGGACCCCCGTTGCCCTTGTTGGCGTAGTACAGCTGCTCGCACATCGCCTCGCTCTCGACCGCGAAGGCGACCATGATCTTCAGCCGGGTGTCGTCGGGATCTTTGGCCGCAGCTTCGATCCACTCGGTCGAGTAGCGCGCGTGCGAGTTGCTGTTGTGGACCGGCCCCATGTGACTCTTGTGGTCCCCCATGTCCGATCCCAGCCCGCCAAGGGCCGCGATGAAGTTGCCCTTCGCCTCGCCGTGGTCGCACTTCTTCCCGGGCTTGCAGCCGCCACACTTGGCTGTGTAGCCCTTCTCCATCACGCCGTTCTTGTAGTTCCCCGCCTTGCCCTGAAACGAGTAGTTCCCACCAAACGCCATGCCATTGGTTGGATGCTCGTGCGTGAGCACGTAGCCGCCTCGGATCTTGGCCGTCGCAGCAGATTTCGAGGGCAATCGCTTGCCTGGGAGCGCCCTCGCACCAGGCAGCTTGCCAACTTTGGGGGCTGCGTACGCAAGAACGGAGGCCCCCGCTGGCTCCGCGCTTGCGCTCATGAGACTGAGGCGTTCGCCGGCCGGCTGGGCCTCCTGGGCTTCACTGGCTCCGCACGAAGCGACAAGCAGGCCGCCAAGGGCCATCGCTGCGAAACGCGACATACGGCTCAACGGGCCGGAGCACGGTGGCATTGGGGCACGGGTCATCGACGCTGCTAGAGCCGCGTGGTGCCCCATCGGATCAGTTTTTTCTTGGGCTGATTTTGGTTAGCCGCCCGAGCCGCCCGAGCGGCCCAGTGTGGACCCAGCCAAGCACCCACGACGTAGGTGTTTGCGGAAGCGAACCGTCGGGTTCGACGCGAGCAAACGTGCGGCATCTTCTGCGGCTCGCGTGCTCGGCGAGCGCACGCATTCGATCAGCTGACTGACCGCAGCCCGGGCGGTTACCGATGCTGAGCCAAAATCATCCGCGTGCGCCTCGAGCAGGGCCTGTGCCCGCGCAAAATCGCCCGCGAGCGCCGCGTCTTTCGCCCCGACCAGCAGCCCATTGTCGCGGACGATTCGCCGACGCCGCGGGCTCGCCTGATGAGCGAGCACGGCCCCCTTCGGGACTCCCGGTCGAGGACGGGCACGGGGCTCGACTCGGCCTGGGGCCCGCTCAGAGACTCCGCTCGGCGTGCTCGCGGCGGGACCCTCCACCGACCACACCACCTCCTGCTCCATGCCCGGGCGTCTCGGGTCGCGCACCCAGGCGGTGTCGTCGTAGACACGGACCGACACCGTATGCGTGCCCGGCGAGAGCCCCAGCTCGTCTGCCCAGATCTCGGAGCCATGGTCGGCGAGCACGACCTCACCGTCGACCTCCCAATCAATGCGGACCACGGCATCGTCGATGACCCGCACGCCAAACGCCTCTGGCAAGCCCTTGGTCTTGGGCTCGAAGTCATCGATCGGCCCGACGAGGCTGTACAAATCGACGATGATCTTCTCAATCGCGATCGCGTGGTGCAGCGCGGGGACTTGATTCATCTTGGAGTTGTTCGTTGGGCGCCAGACCCCCACGTCGTGGTAGGCGCCCCCCTCGAATGCTGCGATCTCGCCCAGTTCATCCTGGACGTAGTCGTGCCAGCGGCTCCACTTGCCCCCCCGTGGATCCGTCGTCACGTTGACCGCCGAGGGCTCGAGGCCATCGTAGGGCTCGGGGTCCCCACCATACTCGTCGGCGAGGTTATGGAAGGTGTGGCCGGCCTCATGCGCGGCCACGTCGATAGGGCTCGTGCCCCCCGCGTAGACCATCGGAAACCCGCCCGAGTTGAACCAACGATCGGTATTGAGGGTGACCGCGGCATAGTCGAACTCAAAGTTCGCGGTCGACATCGCGTCTTCCAGCTGTGCATTGAACAACGCAACGTTGACCACACCCAAGCGGGTGACGTCCGAGCCTTCGCCGTCCATCGCCGTGTCGACAAAGACATCCTCGTCGGGGATGTCGACACCCGACTCGTTGCTGACCACGTCAATGCGGCAGATATTGAAGTAGGCGGTGTAGATGTCGTAGGGCAGCCCGAGCTCGGCCCCGAACATCTCGGCGAGCCAGCGGTCGACGTGCTCGACGTAGGTCGTGCCGAGCTCCGCCGCGGTGTAGCCATCGCCCAGGACGACAAGGTTGATTCGGTTTGCCCCCGGACCACTGTCGAGCACCACGTGGCCTCGCTCGCCACAATCGAGGGGCTCATGATCTGGCCACGCCAGCGTAGGCGGCCGTGGAGGCGGACCCCCCGAGCTGCCTTCGCTCGAGGCTTGCGTGACACCCGCGGACCCACCGCTGCCGCCATCGGTAGTCGCGCCGCCGCTGTCCGCAGGTTGCGCGCCCGATCCGGTGCCGCTGCTTGTCCCCGCCCCCGCAATACTCGCGTCGATGTCGTCCCCGCCGCACGCCGTGGGCCATGTCAAGAGCGACGCCATCGCCATGCGCCGCACCTTGTGCCCAGCGTCCGCTCCGCGCAGGAACATGCCCAAACCTAGCACGGCGAAGCCCTGCGGAGGTTCTCCGCCTTGGACAGTGTAGGTGGCCCAGAGCGGTACCAAGAGCGTGTACCGTGTCGGTGATATGCGCCGTTCGCTTCGTTCCTTATTTCCTATTTCGATCGCGTTTGCTACCGCCGCCATCAGCGGCGAGGCCCAAGCCGACAACCCCTGTTGCCGTGCGGACCCGGGGGGCGCCGCCGGCTGCGCCGACGCAGTGTGCGAAACAGCGGTGTGTGCGGCCGACCCGTTCTGTTGTGACAACTCGTGGGACGGTCTCTGCGCGGACATAGCCGTCGTTGAATGCCCGGGTCTGTGTGGACCCCCTCCACCCGTCACCATCAACGAGGTCCGAATCGACCAAAACGGTGGCGACGACGACGAGTACTTCGAGCTGGCCGGACCTCCGGGAACCCCCCTCGACGGTCTCACGTACATTGTGATCGGTGACGGACCCACGGGCAATATCGAAGCTGTGATTGACCTGACCGGGCAGGTCATTCCGCCCAGTGGGTACTTTGTCGCGGCCGAGGCGAGCTTCTCGATTGGCGTCGCGGATTTCACCGCGTTCTTGAGCTTCGAGAACACCGACACGGTCACCCATATGCTCGTCACCGACTTCGTCGGAAGTGTTGGCGAGGACATCGACACCGACGACGACGGCGTCGCCGACAATATCTTGTGGGGTACGCAGCTCGATGTCGTGGCGGTCCTCGAACCGATGGGGGAGGAGTTCCCATACGGACCCGCCGGCTCCTGCATGGCCGGCCCTCTGTGCCAGGAGGTCGGCGTCGAAGGCGACACGCCCAACCACGTATTTCGTTGCGCAGACACCAACGGCGTCTTTCAGGTCGGTACGACCGACGCGTTCGCCATGCCCAGCAGCGACTCACCCGGCGCCGCGAACCCGTGCGCCTGTGGAGACGGCATCATCATCACTGGCGAGGAGTGTGACGACAACGGCGAGTCGGCGCTGTGCGATGCCGACTGCACGGCTGTCGCCTGTGGCGACGGAGTCGTCAACATGTCCGCCATGGAAGCGTGCGACGGCGACGGCATGGGCGCAGGCGGTGAAACCGCCATGTGCAACGCCGACTGCACCGTTGCCAGCTGCGGCGATGGCGTAGTCAACATGGCCGCCATGGAAGCTTGCGATGGCGACGGCATGGGCATGGGTGGCGAGACCGCCACGTGTAACGTCGACTGCACCGCCGCCAGCTGTGGCGACGGCATCGTCAACGCTGCGGCGGGCGAAGACTGCGATGGCGACGGCATGGGCATGGGTGGTGAGACCGCCACGTGCAACGACGACTGCACCGCCGCCAGCTGTGGCGACATGGTGGTCAATGCGACCGCTGGCGAGACCTGCGACGACGGGATGCGCACCGCCACCTGCAACGAAAACTGCACCGCCGCCAGCTGTGGCGACGGCATTATCAACGCCACCGCGGGCGAAGAGTGCGATGGCGACGGCATGGGCGTACCGGGCGAGACCGACGCGTGCGACGACGACTGCACGGAGGCGATGTGCGGCGACATGGTCGTCAACGCCACCGCGGGCGAGGATTGCGACGACGGCCGCGAGTCCGCGGACTGCAACGACGACTGCACCGCCGCCGAGTGCGGCGACGACATCCTCAACGCTGCTGCGGGCGAGGAATGTGACGACGGCAACACCGACGACGACGACGGCTGCGCTGCAGACTGCACCATCGAAGAAGACCCCGGTGACACGGGCGACGACACCGGTGGCGACGATACCGGTGGCGACGACACCGGTGGCGACACCGGTGGGGCAGATGAGACCGGCGGCGACGATACTGGCGGCGACACCGGTGGGGCAGACGAGACCGGCGGCGGCGGCGGGCAGACGGACGACGGGCCTGGCGCGACGACCGTGACCGCGGGCGGCTCGAGCGGAGACTCCGGCGACGGCACGGGCACAGGTGACGACGGTGGCGC
>Ga0316189_10000235_pt1 | contig 54177 bp, 83 predicted proteins | sample LowCovwburrow_MG_FD_204930 | JGI IMG/M metagenome (GOLD analysis project Ga0316189, IMG submission 204930) | Coastal sediment microbial communities from Maine, United States - Lowes Cove worm burrow | ecosystem: Environmental > Aquatic > Marine > Coastal > Sediment | place: USA: Maine... | reverse complement strand
GACGGTGCCCGGGGGGTGACGGTGGTCAGGCGTGATAGCCGACGTTTGACCGCTGGCCATAGTCACGTCGGGGCCTTGAATCGAACGGCTACCGTCGATGAGGTATGCCACGTCGGTCAGAGCGGCGTGGTCGGTCAGATCAGGAAGTTGGCTCATGGTTAAAACCTTGACTTGGGCGGTTCGGCCCGGAGGATTTTGGTTCCGCCTTCGCTCAGTTCAACAGTCCAGTTGAGCGAGCGAAGCAGCTTGGCTTGGGCAGCGATTGACTTCAACTTGGGGTCTTCAACCTTGGGAGCGAGGTCACTGATGACCCTGTCTCCGAAGATGCCCTGACTTTGGGAGAGGGTGGCGCGGAGGAGCGCGTCACCAAACTTTCGGGCAGCGTCGTCCTTGCCCAAGCTGAAGAGTTCGCGGACGTCGGTGAGGTCGGCTGGAAGAAGTGGGTTTTGCGCCTCGGCCGACGCTTTGGCCAGGCTCTCAAGGTAGGAATCCACGTCGAGTTCACGGCGAGTCTTGATCTTGTCCTTGAGGCTCGTGACCTCAATCTTGAGAGTGGACAGTTCGGCACGACTGGAGGCGACGTCCGCGAGTGGGACGATCTTGGCGTCGAGGGCCTTCTCCAGGAACTCGGTGACGCGCTCCTGGCTGAACTGATCGATGATTCGTGCGAGGAGGTGAGTGCCCTCCTCAGCGAGTTCACTGGGGGTGCCAGCGAACATAGACAGACCGGTCCGGTTTGCCGCGGGGTCGGCGACGAAATCGGCACGCTTCAGGTCGGCCGGAACTTCCAGGCGAGCCAGTCGAACGTCTCCGTCGACGTCTGCCTCGTCAGGGTCCGCGACCGTGAGGTCGGCCACGATTGAGATTCCCAGGGACGAAGGGTCCTCTTCGGTCCTGTCCATGAGATATTCTGGTGCAGAGACGGCGAGTCCGTCAGGCATGATCTTGTGGGCAGACTGTGCGAAGACGAAGTCTGCCAGTGCTCGTGATTGTGGCTCACCCAGGTCGTCAGTGAACTCTTCAACACGGGCGTTCTCCCACGCTCCCAGGTGCTTGCCGAGGCCGTCGTCGCACATGTTCCCGTGCGTCCAACGGCCAGGCTGTCCTTGGAGTGCGTCACTGGTCTGCTGGACCATCTCCGCGTCGATCTGAAAACCGTGACCAAGCGCGGGGCCAGTCGTGATAACGCTGACCCCGTTGATCCGGCCCGCACCCTCGCGGTCCACGGTAATCCGTGGAGAGAGGGTCGCAGCGCGGAGGCGCTTACGAAGTTTTTGGACGGTGTTTTCCATGCCTTAAGAATGGCACTGGACTTGCTACCAATGTGGACTAATCCATATATGGATTAGTGGCACCGACCACAGTGACCGTGCCGATAGCACTTGACGCATGAGCACTGGTGATTGATCTCGGAGTGGATGACCTTGGTGCGTCGGTTTGGTCCACAGCTGGTAAACAGCAACGCCAGGACCGCGACCGTGATGAGCCTGTTGAACATGGTATTCCTTCAGTAGAGACCGACAGCGTCCATGCCGCGCCGGAAGACGTAGGCTAATTCAGTTGCCTGGGAGATCGACAGGACGTCAATCCAGCCGTCGGGGTCGCCTTGGCGGAACTTGTGTTCGTCCCACGCGCCTGGCTGCTGTATCTCTGTGCGCAGGATCTCAGCAGCGTCACCTATGTCTGCGATCGGGTAGAGGGTCTCGTATGGGTCTGTGACTAGATCCCGGTAGCGGATCGTGTGCCAGGATTCTTCCTTCGCCTTGATCACGTAGTCACACCACGACTGCTTGCTGTACTTCGTGGTCGTCATGCCTTCAACGACCGTGTCGATGTGGGGAGTGATCAAGTCGGGGTCAAGCTCAGGCCGACCGAGGATAAAGTGACAGATCCACGAGACCACGATGGCCCGGGGGTCCCTGACAATGTGGATGTCAGAAGGTCCGCAGAGGTGTGACTGCCTGACGTCGTGGCCGCCTCGCATTAGGAGAGCCCTAACGAAGTGATTGCCGCTTTTCCGATACCCAACAACCTTGAGGGGCTCGGTCATTTCTTGGGACGTTCCTCCGTGGTGAACCGGTGCCCGCAGCGGAGGTTCTTGCACTGCCGATGGCGAATGCGGGTGCTTCCTTTACCTAGTGTCGACAACACGCGGGTCTCCCCGTGGCACCGAGGACAGATCATGCCTGTTCGTCCCTGTCTTTGTCCTGTCTCTTCGAGCCACGGTCGTCTTCGCCACCCTCGGTTCGTGCGTCCTCACGGCGCTCCTCGCGGTCTGAGGTGCCGTCCGGGGCGTCTGGGGGCAGCGCAGCCGGAATCTCGGGCTCGGGCGGCTCTAGTTCCTGTTCGAGGACGGGAACGCCTAGGCGGTCGAGGGCGCGTGGTATATCGGCCCAGCGGTTGATCTGGTCACCATTCGTCATGCGCAGGACTTCAACGAGCATCTTCTTGGCACTCGTTTTGCCCACGTCGGTGGCTTCGACCTCGGGGGACTTGATCTTGTCGGGGTCGTAGTTCGCAGCATGGACGGTTGCAATGATCGACGTGAGGTCGTCCGAGACCCAAGTGGCAATGTCCTGGATGAACTCTTTCAAGAGGCCGTCGACCATCTTGGCTGCGCCCGCGGAAGCGTTCTCACCGAGGAGGGCCAGATAGCTGATCAGCATACGCTGCTCGCGGCGGCCGATCGCCTTTGTCCAGATGCCCTCTCGGTCGGGCAAGTCAAGGGTGTCAATCTCGTAGAGACGGTTCCCGCTCTCGTCAAAGCTGGAGGGGAAGGTGACGCTGCCCGATGACCGGAGGGCCATGAGCATCTGGTTCACATAGTGAGGGATTGGGACGTCGACGCCGTTGATTTTCTCTGTCCCCGACGGAGCATAGGCGATCCGTGGGTTGTCGACAGAGCGCTCAAGGTAGTTGGCCTCAAGAGTCTCAATGATCAAACTAGAGCAGTAATCTCTCCAGGCCCGACGACGTGCGCTTTGTCCAATGAAGGAACCGAACTCGGGATCCCAACGGAGGACGCGCGCCCGCTCGGCACCGTATTCCTTACCCGCGTAGGCGACGTGGTCCAGCACGTCATTGGAATGCTGGATCGAGACCTCGCTCGGCCGGATCGAATGGACAGAGGTGTAGTGGGTGTGGTTCTTCAGTGTCTTGGAGCGAGTGTCCGAACCGTCTTTCGAGGGGACTTCAATCTTCAGAGTCTCGCGCCCCCAATTGAAGATAATCGGGACCGAACCATAGGCATAGGCTCGACCGTAGGCGTTCAGGAGCGTCGGCAGGAGCGGCCAGAGCCACTCCTCAGTCTCCTTGACGATCTTGGGGTCGTCGTGGGTGACCGTGTACAGGTCCTTGCGGCGAATGATCCCTGTCATGATCCGTTCGGCCAGATAGATCACTGGGTGCGTACCCATGTGCTCTAGAGCCGAAAATGGAACCAATCGGGGGTCCATTTCGCTACGGACGAGGCCGCTGACCCACAGATCCAGGTTGTGTGTCAGGCTGGAGGAAAGGAAAGAGCCGTGGGCCGCGCGCTCAAATTCTTGGAGATCGGGTTTGACGGTCGGGGCCATTAGCTATTTTCCAGGGAGCCTGAACTGATATCCACTATGACTGCTTTGCCCCGGTGGTGCAATATATTGACTTAGGTCGACGGGAGCAGCCTTGTAGCCGTCCCAACCGTGGATACGGCCCCAGTTTGCGAGGGCCAGGGATATGACAATGTCGTCGTGGTCGTCGTCGCCGTCGCCTTCGGGGCCGTGATACGTCATGAGTTCGGACCCACCCTTGACCTCGCGGTGAGACTCAAAGAAGACCATTTCATGCCTGATGTTGTCTGCAAAGCGGCGATTACAGACAGAAAGTCGACGGTTTTGGACGTCTTTGATCAAAGTCTCGCAGATTTCAGCCTTAGTCTTCAACATTCCTGTCTTAACCGGCAGGATCTTGCCTTTGCCGAGGCTGCGCTCAAGATAGTCCTTCATTGCGCCGCCATAACCGCCCCCGTGGCCCAGATCCAAGCAGATAAGGGCGTCGTGCTCCTTCTGAGCACTCAGAATGCGCTTCTCGACGTCTGGCCAGTCCACATTCTTGAATCTGGACAGGATCCACGCCTCGCCTAGCTCGTTCATGAGCGTGATCACCGTGTAGTCGACTTCTTTGGCCAAGTCAATGCCCAGCGTGCGTTGCTCGCCGCGGATCTGAAGCGGGGAGTCGAGTAGGGCCTTGATATCGTCCACGTCGAAGGCCGCGCCTGCGTCGCCTAAAAATTCGGCGTTCAGTTCCTGGAGGGCCTTCTTCGTGCCGAGTTTGACACGCATGTCCTCAATGAAGGACGGGTTACAGAACGGCGAGTCAATGCTGCGGAAGCGAAACGACTCGTTCATGTCTCCAGGCTTGTAGGTCCCGGGAGCGCCAGCGTGCCATTCGTCGTAGACCCAGTTCTTCCCACAGGGCGTCGTCGTGATAATCGCTAGGGGGTTCTTGACAGCTGCCTGGGTGAGCCTGGCGGCGTCCCAGGTCTTCCGTGAGACGTAGGCGGCCTCGTCAACCCACAGAATACCGTCGAGGGTCAGGCCGCGGGTGGGGACGCCGTCCTTGGCTCCGTCCTCGGTGCGGACGTAGAGCTTCGCACCATTCCAGAATATGAAGACCTTCTTCTGCTCGCGCCAGACATACTTACCTTCAAGGGGCTTGAGCGCCCGGAGGAGGTGCCGCATGGCTCCCTCACTCGACTTGTAGGAGGGCATGAGCAGGCAGGACTCTGTCCCTGGGCGGGAGCAGACGACGCGGACAGTCTCCTCAGCCGCGCTGTGGGTCTTCCCTGACTGGCGGCCCGCTACGACCGTGCGGATAGGAGCACGAGACCGGTGAAACAGACGCTGAGCCCACCACGGCTTGTAGGGGGTGGGCAGTAGTTTCAAGCCATGTCCTGCCGGTAACGCAGGCGAGCCTTGGAACCTCGTCCCCTGGTCTCATTCTTGGGAATGATCCCCTTGAAGAGTTCAAGGTAGCATTCCTGACAGAAGGCTCCGGGCCGCTTACCCTTGCGCAGGATCCGCTCGGACGGGTCACCACAGCACACGCACTTATCGTGGTGATCTTTGCAGCATGGGTACTGGGCCAGATTGCAGAGGTTCATACACCCAGGATACAACCCGGGCCGGACTAGTTAGCTAAAATCTCACCCCGTAGAGCCCGCCCCACGAGAGCGTCCTGCACGGCTGCGCGGGTAGCGGGTTCGCCGAGGCGGGCTGGGCTGGCTAGGTGTCTCGGGCACTCCTCAAACCTGTCCCCGATCCATGGGATCCAGAGCGCCTCGCGAACACGCCCCAGTGGAGCGTCCTCATTGCGCAGCCCGTCAAGTGCCTCGTCCCAAGCCTCCCGCGACGCCTCGCACCCGCAGCGTGCGTGCTCCGTGGCTGCGGTGAGGGCGGCTTCGGCCAATTGCCCCTCGGCGTTGTCGTAGCCCGTGTTCTTGCAGTCCCAGCACCCGTGTTCGTCCTCGCCGCCGTGTGCGCACTCCAGCGTTCGCAGCCAAGCCCACGCCGCACCGAGGGCCGCAATCAGCGGGGCTCCGGGCCAGCGGGATAGGCCGGCGAGCCACTCCCTGAGGCTGAGGCTGTCCACGCAGGCTCCCCAGTCGACCCGCGTATCCACGGTGACGTCGTGGACCGCGGTCAGGGTGCAGACGTCGCACGCGTAGCGCTCTGCCAACTCCCGCGCCGCCGGATCCCCCGCGTAGGCAGCCAGCGCGAGCCTGTCCGGCCATTCCCAGGGGGTGCGACCGGTCATGTCGCACTCGTCGCAAGCGTAGTAAGGGGGCTTCCCTCGAAGCGGGTGAGGGGCCTTCGGACAGCACACCTCCAGCCGAGACGCCACACGGTCGCAGTGCGTGCACGTCGTCGGGACGTGCTGCCACGTCCGCATGTGCGCCACGAGGGCTTGGCGCTGGGCCTCGGGGTCTCCGGTGACTGCGTTGCGCTGGGTGCGGCGGGTGGTGGCGTCGGTCACTGGCTCTTCTCCTCTTGGGTGCCCTGCTGCCCGGAAAGACAATTAACCAGTGACCGAATCTGGCTCTCGCTGAACACCTCCCGGAGGCAGCGAGCGAGAACCGCCATCTCTCTGATCGCGCCGAGGGCGAGCGCGCTGCCCCTCGCGAGACTCTGCGCTTCAGACTCTTCATGGCTCATGTCACTCACGGCATTAACTCCTCTGTCAGGCGCAGCACCTCAGTGCAGCGAGTGCAGAACTCAAGGTCTGCATTCCCTGCGCACTGGAATTGGCACGCCGCAAGGACGCTCCTCGCGTTTGTCTCCGCTAGGGCTAGGGCCCGTTCGAGGGCGGCGTCCAATCGATCGTTTTCGGACGCGAGGTTGGCGACCTGCCCATGGTATCGCTTAAGGGCTTGCCCCTTCTTCCAGAGCTTGCGCGCTCGCCTTTTGTGGTGGGCCCGCTGTGTTTCGTTCTCTGCCTCCAGGCGCTCGACGTCGAGCAGCAGGGCCTCGACGGTCTCGGGGTTGCCGGCGGCTATGTAGGCTGCGTTGGGCTCGCAGAATTTGTCGCCGCACTTGCCGCACGGGCAGCCCAGGTCAGAAACGCACTCGGTGCGATCTGAATTCAGTACCAGCATGTCGCCTCGGTTTTCGTGCCTCAGGCTGTAGCCGCTCTCGCAGAAGCTCCAAGGCCCAGGCGTCGCGGCCTCGCACAGGGCGAGCAGGGCTTGGCGCTCGGGTGGGGTCATGGTCGGTTGTCCTTCTTGTGCTTCTTGCAGCGACCCCATGCTCCGGTGGCGACGAGGCGTTCGTTGAGGCGTAGGGTGTGGTTGGTCACTAGATTTCCGGCACGTCGTCAGGGTGTGGGAGCGTAAGGACGTAGTGCGCGACGGGCTCCTCTACCGGCTCGCCGGTCTCGGGGTCAATCGGATACATGGTCTCCTCGGCGCCATCAAAGTCGGCGAGGCGCGGATTGCAGTAGTCTCCGTCGGCGTCAATGTCCACCAGTAGGGCCTTCTTGGCTGCGCGGCCTCTCAGGCGACCCTCAAGCGCCTCTCGTATCGCCTTGGCCAGGCTGGTGTGGTCCTGCCTCTTGATCTCGGCTCCCTGGGCAAGCACCCATTGGTCAATCGCTCGCTCAATGTCTTGGACTGCGGTCATGGCTTCTCCTTGGTGGTGGTGTCTCCGGTGGCGGCGAGGCGTTCGTTGAGACGGGTGGTGTCGGTCACTTGTGGGCCTCGCTGTTGCCTAGGTCGCTGAGTTTCTTCTGGAGTCGCGCGTAGTTTTCCACGGCCTTGCGCGCGTAGTCGGCCTCGTCCTCAAGGGACCTCGCATGGCCTTCCCACCGCATGGACCGCGCCTCTGCTACGTCAAGGGCTTCGGTGGTGGCGTCCAGTTCAGCCTTGATGGCGTCGCGCTCTGCCTCCAGGCGCTCGACGTCGAGCAGCAGGTCCCTCACGGCCTTGGGTCCCACGCGGGCTTGCACGCAAGCGCATGCGTTTGTGTGTTCATGTGCCGCAATAGCGGCCTCGCACTCGGTGAGCAGGGCTTGGCGTTCTTGCGGGGTCATGCGCAATCCACGCAGACGGGGACCGGCAGGCAGTCGTCGGGGACGTTGCCGCCGCTCATGGCCCACACCTGCGGCAGCGAGTCTCCATGAGGTGCGCGTCGTGGCAATCGGCAGCCCGGCGCAGCCGCTCTACCTCTGCCTTGAGGGCGTCGCGCTCTGCCCGTAGTTCGGTGGCCTTCTTGTGCAGCCTTTGCTTGTTGGCCTTCGGGAGCCTGTCCACCTCAAGGCGCAGCGCGTCCCGCTCCTCGGTCACCTCGGCTAGCGCTCGTGCGGAGGCGAGTAGGTCTGTTAGCCGAGGGCGCAGCCATGCCTCAAGGCTGCGGGTCATGCACCGCCCGGTGCGCTCGCCCCAGTATTCAAGTAGCCGCTCGCCCTCTTCTAGTTCTTGGGGGGTGAGGGTCACGGCTTTTCCTGCCCGAATGCGATTCGCCAATTGGGCGGCGTCTTCGCGCAGAGGTGCCCGCCTGAGACGTGGCTTGTGGTGTCAGTCATGCAACGTCCTCCAGAAATGCCCGCAGGTCGCCCCACGCCACCCCGTCACCCCAGCGGAAATGCTCGGGGTAGTCGGCCATAGCCTGGTCCCAGAGAGCGGTGCAGGTAGCGCAGACTTTGACGGCGGCTGGTCGCCCGTCGTAGACGGAGAAGAATCGCGTGTAGGTCTCACCTGCTGGGATCCCACCCTCGCAGCCCTCCTCGCAGGGGTGATCCTTGCGCGCCCTGACCTCGCGCCTGCACTGGAAATCACTCACTGCCCCACCTCACCCCGTAGAGCCCGCCCCACCAGAGCGGCCTGTACGGCTGCGCGGGTAGCGGGTTCGCCGAGACGGGAGGGGTCGGCTATGTAGCTGATTGCGTCGCCACTGTAGCTGCCCGGAATGCCCCGCCCCGAGCAGTAGGACGCCTCGCGCAGCACGTCCCAGAACGGGTGGTCAAGCCCTGAGCCTGCCCGGTGGTCGTTCTCGCACGCCCCCCGCGACGCCTCGCACCCGCAGCGTGCGTGCTCCGTGGCTGCGGTGAGGGCTCGGCGAGGAGCCCAGTATGTTGCACAGACGTTCACGCACTCGGGGTCTTCGCCGCCACAAGCGCTGCACAGGTGGCGCGAGTCAACGAGCCGGTCTGCGATTTCACCCGGGGGCATGTTGGGGAACGTCTCGCCCATGGGCCTCGGGGCCTCCCACCTCGGCAACCAAGCCCACGCCGCACCGAGGGCCGCGATCAGCGGGGCTCCGGGCCAGCGTGAGAGGCCGGCGAGCCAGGAGCCGAGCGAGGCATTCGGGTGGCACCCTGGGCACGCTTCGGCGTATTTCGGGTGGCCTGCCTTGGCTCCGGTCAGCGGCGGCGAGTGCAGCATTCCCGCCTCGACGACATGCCCCTTGGAGAACGGACACCCGCCGTGTAGCTCCCGCGCCGCCGGGTCACCCGCGTAGGCAGCCAGCGCGAGCCGGCCGGTGTCGCCCTCCCAGGGCCAGGTGGTGCGGCCGGTGCCGTTGCAGCCGCAACCAACGTGGGACATGTGGGCCGTGGCGCGCGCCGTTGTGTGCTGTGGCAGTCCGTCCGTGCAAGCCACCGTGAGCGCATACACCCCACGCCGGTCGCAGTGCGGGCAGTCCCAGGGGCCGGACAGGTCGCGGGTGTCCATGCAGCGCACGCGGTCGTGCAGCGCGCGGGCTGCGGCCTCGGGGTCTCCGGTGGCGGCGTCGCGTTCGTTGAGACGGGTGGTGCTATCCACCGATCAGCCTCTCGTAACACTCCTCGGACACCACGAGCGGATCGGCCTGCTGCAGAAACTGCGGACCAGCGAGCAGGGGCCCACGCCGCGTAGGAGCCTTGCCGCTCTCTACAAGATCGTAGACGCTACCCTCGTTGCCAACGGCCTCCCACCGCCGCAGCCAGCGTAGGTCGCGTAGGACTACCGTAGAGCCCTCGCCCCCCGCGAGCCTGCCGACGAAAACGCCGCTGACGTATGAACGCACCCCAACCGGGGTGCCTTGCTTGACGTAGTCTGTGTGTCGCATTTCTAGGTCCTTTGTTTTGCCGTTGCCGTCGCCGTAGCCGTAGCCGTCGCCGTAGCCGTTGCCGTCGCCGTCGCCGTAGCCGTCGCCGTAGCCGTTGCCGTTGCCGTTGCCGTTGCCGTGGCCGCTGCCGTAGCCGTTGCCGTAGCCGTAGCCGTAGCCTCTGCCGTTGCCGTTGCCGTAGCCGTAGCCGTAGCCTCTGCCGTTGCCGTTGCCGTAGCCGCTGCCGTCCCACAGGAGGAGGAGATACATGCCATGGCGTCTCATTTGGGCCGCCAGCCGCGCTTGCGCCTCGGGGTCTCCGGTGGCGGCGTTGCGCTGGGTGCGGCGGCAGTCGAAATCGCTCACAGCGGCCTCAGATCCATGTCGTATGGGTGTTTGCCGTTCAGGAGGGCCTCCGCTCCGCAGACCCGGCACCAGGTGTTGTGCTTGTGCCCGTCGGAGTCGCAGTCGAATCCGTCGCGCACTGAGCGGGCGTAACCCTGGGTGATCTCCACCTCTGCCTCCAGGCGCTCGACGTCGAGCAGCAGGTCCCTCACGGCCTTGGGTCTGGCGGCTCGCACGAACTCTAGCTCGCTCTCCTCCATGTCGTCCCAGTCCGTGAGTTCCCATGGCCCAATCAGCGCCTCTCGCTCGCACTTGGCGAGCAGGGCTTGGCGTTCGAGGGTCATGCTCGCTCACATGCTTCCATTTGCGGATCGGTGCTGTTCTCACTCACGTAGTCGCACCCGTGAGGGTTCTGCCCGTCCTCGTCTCGATAAACCCAGGTGTAGCCCGTAGCCCTTACCTCGGTGATCTCTCGCACGACGTGAGGGGATTCCTTGCTGCGGATCCGGTCTCCTGCACTCCACCTCATTCGGCCTGCCCTCTCTTGGTGATACAAGGTCACGCGTTTGAATCCCTTCGGCGCTCCCACGCGGGCCGCCGAAAGCCGTTCAAGCCGCGGTTGCCGCGGCCCCGGTTGTGACTCCGACACAGAGTCTGTAGATTCAAGTGGTTGTTGTCTCCGCCTCTGGACAGGGGGAGCTTGTGGTCCACCTCGATCGGGACGTCGTCGGGTGTCTGGATCCCGAGTTCTCGACAGAAGACGCAAGTCCAATGTCCCTGGCGTCTGCGGACGAGGTCGAGAACCCCCTGTGGGAACTCCTTGAGCCTCTTGTAGTTCCCGCGGCCCCAGTTGGTCATAGCTCGTCCGTCAGGGCGATCATACCAACGATCACACAACCAATCAAGATGGCGGAGCAGAATATCTGGAGCAACAGCAGGACCGTGTCGTTCATTGTTTGGCTCCGTCGAAGTTCTGGTTCACAGTCAAGTCCTTGGTGTAGAGTTCCTGGACCAGGTCCGTGATAGCCTGCCGGCTCTCCTCGTCAATGATTCCCTCAAACTGGCGAGCGATCTCTGCCGCCTCTTCGGACACCGGGATGAAAGCGTCGTCCACCTCGGGAGGCTCCTTGTCCTCGGACTGCTTCAGCGCCTGTCTGGCCTCCAGGAGGAGTCCCTTGACCGCGGTGCCTTGCTGTGAGCTAAGGGTTCCGTCTAGGATCTGCTTCATGACCAGCTTGGACAGGTTGCCTAGGTCCTCGATCGTGGTTGCAGCGTCGATCGTGGCCTGCAAATCCACGGCTGGCTTCCTGGTTTCCTGCCAGGTCTCGTCCAATGGGGGCAGATTCCCTTGCTTGTACCAGCGGACACAGTCCGCTAGGTTGACCTGATTGACGTCCGCGCCCGCTTTTCGGACCCTTTGGACGGTCGGATTCCCGCCTGCAACCACGATATTCTTGATCGCATTCTTGATCTTTTGCCGAATAGACGGGGTGATCTCGTAGAAAGCGCGTGGAATTTTCAACGGTTCTTCCAAAGGTCGAGGGCATACAGGAAGAACAGCGTGGGAACTGCCACGAGGAGACAGGACAGCAGCACGAGAGTTGACACGAACTGGATTATTTCGTCTGATGTCATTTGGTCAGGTGTCATTTGGTCTCCATCCTGTAGCAGCCGCCGAGGCCCCACTTGCCAATCGTTCCCATGTGGCCTGGCTCGTCTGCGCCGATCATGACTGTCCCCACCACGCGTTCTTTGGCGAGGCTCTTGAGAATCGCTAGAGCCAGTGGTGGAATCGAGAACTGTCCGTCGGAGATCAGCACCACTGCCAACTCAGGCTCGGGGTCCTTCAGGGCGTCCCGCAGCGAGGGGATAGGGCTCGTCCCCCCGCCTAGCTCTCCCGACAGCTGGACACCCTTGAGCCATGCTGCGGCCTCTTGGATAGCGTTGGCGTCCGGGAGCTTGGTCCACTCAGATTTCCACCAGACGCTGTTGGTCTGGAAGGCTATGACCTTCATTCTCATTTCGTCGGTGGGCTGGCCGGCGAAGAGGCGGAAGGCTTCCATGGCTTCGGTGATCTTATCACCGTCCATGCTCCCTGACGTGTCCACGACGAAGATCACGTTCTTGGGGAAATGCTGCACCTCAGGAGCCACTAGGACAATGATTGACATGATCAGGGCGGCGCGGATCATGGGGCGTAGTGCTCCATGAGTTCCTCACCGTGGGCGCGGAGCCACAGCAGCCAGTCGTGCATGGCGTGGTCGACCTCAATGCTGACACGAATGTCAGCACTGGGGCCGCGGAGGTCCTTGACCGCTTGCAGGAGACGGCGCCCTTCCTCTAACTGCACAGGAAGTAGACCGCGACGATGGCCGGTGAGCTAATCAAGAGACCAACGGCAGCACCTAGGAGGTAGGCGCGGAGGCGGCCCGGCCAGGCAAGCTTGAGAGGGACTGCCGCTGACACGAAGGTGTCGGGGCGAACGGTGTTCGGCACCTGCTCCATGGTCCCGGGGTAGAACTTGCAGACACCCATCATGTTGCCATCCCCAACGGCCTTCCGGCCGTCAACGTAGGTGTGGCGACCATAGGTGTCCGGCTCTGTCGATATCTGAATGAACTTGTACTGCTTGAAGGGGCCGTCGAGACGAGATCTCATGAGAGGGGGCTGGGGAGGCAGGGGCGGGCGGCGGACGAGGGCTTCCAGTTCCCGGCGCAGTTCACTGATCTCGGCCTGCATGGCCTTGTCGACGTCGATGTTGGCGTTGATCTGGCCTTTGCACACGTTGAATAGTTCTTTGCATGAGTTGAACTGTTCCTCGACGTCCGAGGACAGCGCGAACTGCGGGGGTTCCCAGTCTTCACGACTGTCTTCGAGGTTGTAATCTTCGGTTTCGGCGGTGATCTCGTCTGAGGTGGCGTGGCGCATAGCAATACGAAGCCAACCCGGCTCGGCCGAGGTGCGGTGTAGCCGGTCGAAGTAGAGCCGGTCATTGGACACTGCTTCGACCTTCGCGGCCCTCACGACTGTGGACGGATCGTCAAGGTGGTAGAACAACCCCTCGTCGGTGGTGACCCAGTCTCCGACTTTGAAATCTGTCATGCAATTTCTCCTAGGTCTACCAAGTTGATCTCCACGGTGTCGTCGTCGCAGTCACAATTTCCACAGCCCCCGACCCAGCGGACAACGAGGGCCCTGCGGCCGGCCATAAAGATGCGCACGTCGTCAGCCCCTCCGACAAGCGGCTCCAGCTTTCCAGAGAGGGCTCCGAGTTCTGACCGACTATCGGCTATCTGCTGCTGGAGGTCAGCGAGGGCTCGTCTCTGGTCGTTGATCTGAGTTAGCATTTCGATGTATTCCATCGCCACGGTTTGTTGTTCCACGGGTGTCATGGCTTAGACCTCCCAAGACTTTTCGACAGGGGTCTTCGTGTAGGTGACCTTCGTGATCGAGCGGCGGACGTCGCCTGCGTGGACGTACTTAATCACAGCGGCAATCCACTCCGCGACCTCTGCCATGGCTGCCTCCGAGGCGAAGTAGTCCCCAGGCAGGCTCAGGCGACCTATGACGGGGTCTCCCTGGATTTGCAGTTGGATCGCATGGTCCTGTAGGGTGGGGTTACTGTCGGCATCGGTCAGGTCTGAGTCTACGAGTGGGTCGTGCATAGTTGATTGCTCTCCTGGTAAGATTTTAACATGGGGGTGGCGGATATTACCGTAACAAAATCCCTCCCCGTAAAGGCTTTAATACCAGGCACTTGTGTTACCCCTGAAAAATCAATGGCTTACGTTTTCGGGGGGTGCAAAGCACCCGCGCTAGCGGGTCCGTTTCAAACTGTCGCACGCATATGGGACGCATATGGGGGGTAGGGTGGCACGTATCTGGGTTGGCACGCGGTTTGAGTTGGCACGCATTTGATTGCAACGTAATTGAATTGGCACGTGGTTTGAATTGCAACGATCGTGAGCCTATCATGGGGCCCAGCTTGTGACACGCATAGTGGCTGTATCATGGCTGATATCTTTCTTTCTTTTATCTGGATTGGTGCTTGACACTGTATACGCATAGCTAGCCCTACCTAGCTACCCTTGTATGATACCCTGCATAGGATAGCAGCTAGCCCTACCTAGCTACCCTTCTGTATCTCTCCGTATACGCATAGCCACCCCCACCTAGCTACCCTTCTGGGATTGACCCTACAGGATAGCCACCATTGGCCGATGAAACGAACGCATAGGCTATCACATACGTACATAGCAAAAGGGCCCCAGCACGTTGCTGGGGCCCTTCTCATGGATGCCGGCTTTGGGATGCTATTGACTATTCGGCCACCATGAAATCAGGATCCCACCCATCGAGAGCAGCCGTGAAAGCTTCTGATAGCTCAACGTCGGATTCACATTCGTCGTAACGGCCATCGATGCAATCGGACGCATCGCGATACTCCAAAATCGAGTCGACCTCATCCGCCCAGACTTCGGAGAAGTCAACCGTCCGACCGTCAGCCAAAGCGCCCTGAGCCAAATCCAGCAGCCACCCATTGTCGACGTAATCATCGGGACCCCCGTCCACCATCATCTCCCGCTCCTCATCGATGATACGGTCAGTGGTCAGGAGCAACCGGTCATCACCCTCTGAATCGGTGAACTCGACAGTCACGATGGCACCGTCAGCCCGACCGATGCGGTACGTATCGATGGCCACCAATTCGTCAGTGTAGAGCGTGACCCGATCCCACCGATACCGGGGGACTTCTACCAGGGGATTAGGGCCATGCATCCTCCCCCCTACCCGATGCCATCCGTAGCGCCAGCCCGTAGATTCCTCCCGTGGACTCGGGCCCTGTAGCCTAGCAGAATGGGAACGCGTGACTGTAACGCTCGCCCCAGGCGTTTCCTGCCAGTCACCCCATTCAATCGGTGCAAGCTCTCCACGCGTCCCGCCAACCGTGCCGACGATGCGACAGTTGAAGCTAACGCAACCGGTGGACAGGCAATCGGCGTGGTACTTGACCCCGCACGCGGCACAAGCGGCATCAAGCGACTCAACGTCCGTACCGTGGCACCGCGGACAATGCCTCTGCTCACTTTTGCGGACTGTCACCACAGCAGAACCGGGGCCAGGCGTGATGCGCGTTACACGTCCGCGCGCGACAATTTCAGTCATCAGACGTCCTCCTCAACAATCGTGGCAAGCTCATCGGCGATCTTGGCCAGTTCCGCTTGCACCTTGCGGATCCGCTCCAGCTGGAGAGCATCGCTAGCGTTGCCCGTATGGAAGTCGACAGTGGCCAACGCCCGACCATACAAGTACAGGACTGTATAACGTGCGCCACCGTTGACATAGGTGCGGGCGGACACCTCGCCATCCGCTGGAATCGAGATGTGCGCTGGACTCAGGCTATCCACGGTAAATCTCCATCAGGTAAGGCACGGTCTTGCCAAACGTGACTTGCTTCCACAATCGACCTTTGATGACGGCAGTCCGGCGACCGATGCGCGCACAATCGTCACCGATCGACGTGAGCAGCAACTCGCGGACACGCGGGCCCGTGATGACTTCCTTTGTACTGACGCACCGAATGACTGGCTTGGGATGACGTCGACTCATTTGATTAGCTTCCATTTCCTTAGGAGTTCTCTGTGTTTCTGCTCTTGTTTCCATCGTCTGTCTTTTGTACGGCACCCTGGCCGTTGACAGCAGCGCCTACCCCGATAGGTGGGGCGTTGACAGTACCGGCATCCCTCAATCCTCATCTGTCACCCGGAGACTGTAGCGGCCATCCGGGTGCCGCTCGGCGTGGATCAGGCCGGCGGCAATGGCCCGGTCGACAATCCGGTAGCCGTAGCGTCGAGACCCGTAGGGGCCGACAGACTCAGCCACAGCGAGTTTCGTGCAGCCGGGGTTAGTGGCGACGTAGGTTTGTGCTGCCTGCATACGCGGGCCAATACGATTGGGCATAAGTTAATTCTTTCTTTTGGGGGTGATGTAGCGGGGCCGGTAACGAACCCTCAGCGCTGACCCTATAGTCAGCACCCCGCCCGGTCTAGTGGACTAGTTCCCTCCGTTGAGAGCATCGATCTCATCCTTCTGGGCTGACGTGGCCACGTGGATGCCCATCTCCACGTGGCCACGACGGACCAACTCTGCGCTGTCGCCGAGGTAAACGGGCCCAAAGACGTTCACGATGTGCGGCGTCACGCGGACAGGCGCCATCGGGGGCGATTGGGCCCAGACTCGGATGTGGGCGGGATATGTCATCTTAGTTGGTCTCTTTCTTGGTCTCTTTCTTGGTGGTCATCGGTGGAAGGGTGAAAGTGTCGGCGGGCTGGAGGGACTCCGCGAGTGCCAGAGCCTTGCGGATCAGGGTCTGGGGTCCGTCGTCGGGGTTGAACATCAGCCCGCATCCTGGGAAAGCTGAAACTTGGTGCCGCTTTCCCGGTTAGTGCGCGCAACTAGATCCCTCCCGGCTGCGTCGGGAGTTGCGCCGTTCCCAACGGGGCATCCTCGGATGGCGAAGGATCCGGGGAACCGAAAGACCCACATCGCGGTAAACGCGAATTGTTGGGCATCCTCGCCCAGATGTGCCATTAGAGTGACATCGTATTCCCGGATGTCCATGTTCTCGGTCGTGATGCTCATAGTGATTGGTCTCCGTGAGGTGAATCTGTCTTATCTTAAGCACAAAAGGTGCCAGCCTAACCCTAGTGGTAGCGCACCTAGTGTAGCCACCTGGCGCCTTTTTGGCGTAAAATGTAACGGCAGTCATACTATTTCTAACGCGGTGCGTCTAACGCGGTGCGTCTAACGCGGTGCGTCTAACGCGGTGCGTCTAACGCGGTGCGTCACGGCCCTAGCAAACGGCGTGCCATAACGCGGTGCGTCACGGCCCTAGCAAACGGCGTGCCATAACGCGGTGCGTCACGGCCCTAGCAAACGGCGTGCCAGTCATAAGTCCTTTAGATACCTAAGTCCTTTGATTTCAACGACTTACGGAAACAAAGGACTTATGACTGCGCATTGCAGCATCCGGTAGGGCTCCGTGGTCATCTTAGTTGGTCGCTTTCTTCTGGGTCATCGGTGGAAGGGTGAAAGTGTCGGTGGGTTGTGCGGCAGCGGCCAAGGCTAGTGCCTTGCGGATTAGGGTCTGGGGCCCGTCATCGGGGGAGAGCATCTTAGTTGGCTCCCTTCGGTTCGACGCTCATACCGCCACCAAGAGCGCGACCTGCATGTGAGAGCCGGGGCAGTTGATACAACGGACGTCTCCCACCTTCGCGCGAAGCATCCAGCGGGCGTGTTCGTCGTGGTCAAATGCCGGGACCAGCCTGCGTATCTGGACCGCAGCTATCCCCACCGACTCGCCGGAATTGCGATCACGCACGAGCGAAATCCTAGCCTTGAGCACAGGGCCCCCGGTGATTACCAGAAACTCGCTTGGCGCGGTGATCACCGGGGGCCCTGACTGAGGGACCAAGATTGCTCCAGGGCTGGGAAGCGGTCGCCTGGCTTGTAACCATCATCCTCAAGAGCGTCTGCCACCTCGTCACATTGCGAGGCTAGTTCGTCCGCGATCTCGGATAACGTTGCGGCGTCGCCCACTAGACCCCCACCTTTCCGGCTTCGGCCTTCTCGCGAAGCGCCATGGTGCAAGCCGTATTGATCGCAACGTAGCTGTCCCACAGGCTCGCCTTTGACATGAACCGCTGACGCGCGAGGCTGCGCGAGGCTGCATCGCGGTCCGTTACGCCGTGGTCAGTCCAAAGGCAGGCCAATCGTTGCGCGTCGCGCCTCATGCTCGGGGAGAGCAAGCGGCGGAGTGCGTTGTTGGTTGGGCACTTGCCTGCAACCTCCAGCGCACCCTGTCCTACCGTCTTCCCGAGCGAGCGGGTCAACTCCCACGCGGCGCGGACGATCATGTACTTTGGTGAGTTGCGGGTGACGTTCATGAGGCTGCTTTCGTTGTTGTTCATCTTTGTTCTGTCTTATCTTAAGCACAAAAGGTGCCAGCCTAACCCTAGTGGTAGCGCGCCTAGTGTAGCCATCTGGCATCATAATTGGGACGCAAGTTTGGCACGGCAGTTTGCGTGCCAGGTTCTTGACCTAACCCCTTTGGTATTCGCTTGGATCGGGCTTTGCTAGAGTGTAAAGTCAGGCTGCGTCACGAGCAACTATCCTACTCGCGAGTAGGTTACTAGCAAACGGCGTGCCAGTCATAAGTCCTTTAGATACCTAAGTCCTTTGATTTCAACGACTTACGGAAACAAAGGACTTATGACTGCGCACTTTGTTCACACCCACCCCGGAAAAACCGCAGGGTACTGAGACCGCAGGGTACTGGGTTGTTGACCCCCCTTGGACAGGGAGGGGGGTAAACCGCAGGGTGGGTCACACTGGCAAACCACCCGATCCGAGAACGGTCGGATCGAGTGGCCAATTAGCTGCCGGACAGTGGTCCAGCGGCTGCACAGTAGACAGACGTAGAAGGTCAATCGTGGTCGAATTCTTCGATCTCAAAGCCCTCACGGGTAGCCGTGACTTGAGAGTCGTCACCAAAGACGACCTTCATGGCTTGCTCGGCTGCCTGGAGCCCTTCAAACAGCAGAGCACAGGAGGGCCGAATGGACTCTGGGATCCCGTCCTCAGCGCGCTGCCGAATGGCGTAATCAGCATCGGACTGAAGGCTCCAACCGTCGACCCAGCCATCTTCGTTGTACCCGATGTCATCCTTACCCACAAACTTGTAGGACGGTTCATGGGCTGAGAACTCGCAGGCGTCACCGTCGTTGAAATGGGGGGCATACTGCTCCCACCGGATCGCCTCGACCGTGGGGTTCTCGGCAAAGAAACTGGAGAACACCATGGCTAGCTGGTTCTTGCCTTCCGCGGCGATCTTAGCTTGGAAAGCCTCGAATTGTTCTTTGTAGGTTGTGACAATCTCAGTAAAGGTGCTCATGGTTTTGTCCTTGGCATGGTGATTGAACGCTTGCGGCTGATCCGCCCCCCGAACCACCTCTGTATTGGTAGGTGCTTCAAGTAGTCTTCAACGGTAGGGATCGTCCCCAGATCGTCTATGATGTGCTGCTCTGCGACGTCTCGGACAGACACGAGGCGGCCCTCGCTGTTCTCCAGGTTCGTCCCAAAGACCCGCTCGACTATGAAACAGCCCCAGGATGAATGCAGGAGCGCACGGTGCCTGACGTCAGGCATGTTCGACTTCGTTGAGTCAATGAAGTCGTGGATCTCCTGGTAGTCCTCGGCGCGGCCACCGAAACGTTTGGCACTGATCCGCGCGTGCACGTAGGGCTTCAAGACAAGAACCGCAGGGTACGGGCCCGGGTGATCGCGGCTATTCTTGCTGCCACAAGGCAAGCCGGTGGGCCTGTTTGGCCACCGTCGCCGCGGCCACGACCGCCAGGGAGGGCGTGTTTTGGGGTGGGCAGCACAGACGTCGCTGGCAGGCTTTGCACATGAGCACGCTGAAGCACTGGTAGACGCGCCCTGTGCAGCCGGTTGTGATGCACGGCACTATGCCCACGGCGTGAAGTTCTCGCCGTAGCGAGCGTCGGCGCGCTGTGCGAAGGTGATGTCCGTGGTCGGGATCGCGGCCACACCGTGGTCCGTGTTGAACAGGAACGTGGGACCAGAACTGGTGCTCTCGTCACTCTTACGGCGGACGTGCTCCAGCACCACGATCCCTCGACCGATCTCGTCCAATCCAACCTCGACCAGCTTTCCGATCTCGTGGTAGTTGGAGCCAGCCTCGACATAGGCCCAGTCTCCGATCCCGATGCGAGCGTAGGACATGATCGTCCTCAGTTGTCCGGCGCGAGCCTGCGCGTGAGCAAGTCTCTCGATTGCGTTTTGGTCTCCCATGTCTGCCTCTCGTTGTAGTTTCCTGATTACTGCGTCACTGCTCATAGTAAATTCTCCTTTTGTTTAAACCGACCCCGACCTCGTCCCCGACCCCGACCTCGTCCCCGACCTCGGCCTCGACCCCGACCCCGACCCCGACCACGACCACGACCACGACCACGACCACGACCTCGACCTCGGCCTCGGCCTCGACCTCGGCCCTAGGACCACTCGCATTGCCAGAGTCACTCTAGCTCTGCCAGGAGCATTCGCAAACGCTCGGAGTCAGAATGCAAAGCCTTGAACTCGTGGGACTTCTCATCCAAGGTATCCAACTTCGCCTCAAGCGCCCGCATGGTGGCCTCGATCTCCTGCTCAAGGAGGCCCACCTCGCGGTAGAATCCTCGGCCCTTCTTCTTTTGGACCGCCAGGGGGCCAGCCCAGAGGGAGTGCAACGTGGGCAGCCCCTTTGGCGAAGAGGGGGGTTCCAGCCAACCCATGACTGCTAGGGTCGTGCCGGACAGGCGTGACTTCAAATGTCACCTCTCTGTTTCAAGGCTTTCATGATCATGTAGAGAGCCTCACGGCGGCTGACGCCAAGCAGGGCCTGGACGTCCTTCATGAGTTCTTCCAGATGGCTCACAGAGCACAAACCCGACGCTGAAGCCAATCGCACTGGGCCTTGCATTCGGCGGCCCTGGAGGCGGCCCAGGTGACGGCGATGGCGGCGGCGGCGGAGGCGTCCCCGGCGGTGGCCCAGGCGGCGGCGTCCCCGGTGGCGGCCCTGGCGGCTGACGAATGCAAGGCCCAGGCGGCGGCGGTGGCGGCGGCGGCGGCGTCCCCGGCGACGTCCAGTTCTCCGTCGGTCGCTTTCCCCGCAGCGTGCCTCTTGGCGACTCGCACAGCTTCCCAGATCCGTGCGTCGGGCTCGCGCCCTGCTTTCCTCTCGGCACGTAGTGCGCGACCGGCGTAGTAGCACGCGACTAGCCGCAGGGCTCGGTGGCGCCCGGCGTTCTTCAGGTAGGCGTGGACGAGCCACTGCCAATCGGCGTCCGACAGTCCAGGCTTTCCGCGCAGCGCCAGGACGTGCGTGAGGCTCCAGTACTTGCGACGCCCAGCCAACGACTTGACGCGGTCACTGTAGTTGTTGTCATCAAGCCAGCACGGGCGCCATGCCTTGAGGTCTTCTAGGGTCGCCGTCTTCTTGATCTTCATGCTTCAACTCCTAGGGATTTCACGTAAGGACTGTGGGTCAGGACATGCTTCTTGCACCACGGCTTGCCCCCCGACGTGGCGTGATCACAGACCACGCAACGGGTGACCTCGTGGCGCTGGTCTGGGTCCGGTGCTGCCGACACCCTGAGGTCTCGGGCTGCGCGGTAGGCGCCTTTGTATTGGAATCCGGCTTCAGCCATTAGTGCACCTCGACGATGGAGACGATCACGAGACCGTCGTAGTGGGTCACAGTAGCGCCGTGGACTTTGTTGCCACATCCGCCTTCGCAGACGGACAGGCCGATGTCGACAAACATCGCTTCCGGGGTTCCGCAAACGTCGCAATCCATTCCTCACTCTCTCTTTCTGTTCTCTCTAGAGCACAGAGCGTGCCGACGGATTCTGTTGACGTTACGCCTGCAAGTGTATCCAGATGGAATCTTTTGGGGGTAAAATGTAAGTTACCCCGACCACGACCGCGACCTCGACCTCGACCCCGACCACGACCCCGACCACGACCTCGACTCCGACCTCGACCTCGACTCCGACTCCGACCTCGACCACGACCCCGACCTCGACCTCGACCTCGAACCCGACCCCGACCTCGACCACGACCACGACCCCGACCTCGACCACGAATTCAGGGCCGCTCGCATTGCTGTGGTCACAGGAGTCCCGCTAACCGAGCTAAATCGCGGATTGCCTCCGTGACGGGCTCACGCTTGGCAGGATCCAAGTAAAACTCATTCCAAGCGTCTATGAACACAGAGCCCGGCCCGTCTAGATCATCACGTGTGAAATCATAGGGGACAGGCTTCCTGGGCTGGGGCGTGTTGACGTAGACAATCCGCTGTTGCTGGTCGGCTCGGAGGGTGTAGTCCGTGTACAGGATCTTGTGACCCTCTTCGGGGGAGACGTGGCTCATCTGCAGTCCCTGAGTATTCGGCAAAGACTGTTGTTCTCTCGCTGAATTTCCCGGATCGTGGGCGCCTGGGCAGTCATCCTCGTTGCCGTCCACAGCCAACACAGACGCGGTCCCTGGTCATTTCCTTGAGGCCACAGGACAGGCACGGGGAGCCGTGGTTGTGTGGCTCAATCGTGAGCCGTTCGATTTCTTCGTAGGTCCACTTTAGTTCGTCCTTGAGACCCTCGGTCTCTTCACAGCATGGACAACTCATACGGGTGTCACTCCTTCTGGGCCCAGGTGGAATCCAGTCTCGTGTCCCCAGCACTCCCAGCCAGGACGCTTGCCGCGGGCGTAGAGTTCTAGGTAAGGGCCGGGCAGCTTACTCTCGACCCATTCGATCAGGCTCAACGGCTTCCGGCTGTGCGGCCCACGCGGGGCGTAGAACACGGGGCTGTCGGTCCGGTCACCGAACAGGAGGCCCATGGGTTTCTCTGCCCCGGTTTGCTTCGGAGCCTTGGCCTTCCCGCGTCGACAGACGAGGAGCAGTTCGCTGGTGCTGTACGCCCAGAAGCCAATGCCTCGCTTGATGTCTCCCTTTCCCGGGGTTGTCTTCACCCAGGGGAGGGCGGTCACAAGGCGAAAGCCCCAAGCACGCATGACGTCGATCGCTTGATCCAGCTTCGGGAGCGTGGCCCAGAGGAGCAGTGTCGAGTCCTTACGCGCCCACTGGTGGACAGGGATCTCTTTCATCTGTTCCATGGACGAGCCGGGGTAGTGTGCCCTGGCCGCACCATGCTTGGCCGCGCCGAAGTTGTCGTACTTCCAGTCGGGGTCGGCGATGATCGTGGCGAAGGTGTTCACAGTTGCTCCAGAAACTGTGCGTAGAGGGCGTCCAACTCCACCTTGAAGAGAGCGTCTTCAATGTCGTAGGTTCCGCCGCACAGCCGTATGACTTCCTCGGGGAGCCAGGCCAGGAAATCTTCCAGCCTCTCCCGGGAGTCTTCACAGACGGAGCAGATGTGTGTCGGACCTGAAGAGGCTGTCACCTTCCAGCCCTTGGGCAGTTTCTTTGGGGCTGGGGTGACACACCCTTTGCAGACGTCACACATCAATGAGATTTGGTTGCTCATCGGGCGTACTCCGCGTCAATCTGGACGCTGATCTCGACGGCTTCTTCCATGACCTGGATCATGTTACCGTCGTGCATGACCAGGGTGGATACCGCGTCTGGCTCAAAGCTCGATGCCAACCTAACAAAGACAATAAAGCGGTGGTTCACGTAGAACCTTGTTCCGTCCGGGGCTGTGAGCCAGATCATAGCAACTCCTCCAAGTTGTAGTAGACAGGGATCGCGAGTTCGTGGGCTCGCTTGGTCTCTCGGTCAGAGCCTGGGGAGTGGCCGGGCAACCGCAGGACAGCCTCGCACTGGGACAGCCACTTGAAGTCCAAGGTCATCCAGTCCTCGTAACTGAACACCCAGGCGTCCTCGTGCAAGGCCAGGTAGGCGTAGAGGTGGGGGATGAAGGGGGCATGTCCGGCGCGCATGAGGGCGGCGCCAGCGGCTTGGGCTGCCTCCACGTTCTGCCAGTAGTTGCCTTGAGTCAGTGGTCCGGCTACGTAAACTCGCATCCTGAATCCTCCTCCCAGAGGTGTAGGTTGTCCTGTAGATTCTTGACGTAAAGAGACGAACCTAAGTGCTTAATGCAGAAAGGCTTCTCCTTTGTCGTCGGCCGTTGACAGACACGGCAGTAGCACTGACAGCCTGGGGGGTTTGCTCGATCCCCAGGCTGTCGAAGGTCTCGGAGCAAGCTAGGCCCAGTCGTCGTAGGTGTGAGCGTGCAGGCGGCCCAACTCGAAGTGCGTGGCGTTCTGCTTGACGAGCAGGTCAATGCGGCCACGGAGCATGGCGATCATGCGCTCTGACTGGTCGTTCTCGACCAGCAGATCACTGATGCGGATCTTGTCCTTGGCGTGGCTGTCCATGACCTTCTTGGCCAGGCCGTCGCCGAGCTTGGGGTGGGCTTTCCAGGCCGACCACTGTTCAAATTCTTCGGGGGTGATCCAGACCCCGGTGGCCGACGCCTCTGCGCAGAGGTAGCCGACACCGGAGCCTAGAAGGAGAAAGCCTGCCGAGAGGCAGATGAGTGAAAGGATCATGAGGGGGTCCAACAGGGGAGGGGCCATGAGAAGTTGCTCGTTTCTGATCTCAGCCTAGCATAGATTGCTGAGATTTCGTAAGAAAATCTCGCCAGTTCGGAGAGGCCCCTAAGAGGCCCGTGGTTGACTCGGAGTCCAGGACCCATACCCCGACACCAAAAGACTCAAAGAGTTCAAACTGAGCGACCTGAGGGGCTGTGAGGCGACCTGTCTTCGGGCGCTTGACTTCGATCCACCGTTGACCATGGATTGGGTGTAGACAGTAGAGGTCAGGGAAGCCTGCTTGGAACCGATTGCCGTGGGTTTTCCATGTGTGCCAACCGGCTTTCTTGAGTGCCTTCCGCAGGGCATTCTCTATCTCCTTCTCCAGCCGGGGTTTACGTTTGAGGGGCTTCATGCTGCTATATCCCCATCCGGGGTATAGCAGCCCGCAAGCCCTTGGGACGCCAGGGGTTGCGGGCAAATCTGCCACTTCCTGCGTCTGCTATACCCCATCCTGGTTAGCTCTACTAGAAATATATGTTTGGAGACACTTACCCTGTACTGTACTTCTGTTTTGACTCTTCTATATAGCAGAATATAGCAGTACTGGTATAAGAGGTTGGAGATAAAGGAGTTATGTCTGCTATGTTCTCTGCTATCTCTGCCTAGGTCCAAGGCTAACCCCCTGCTGTCGTAGAGGTTACGCTGTCGGAGGGACAAGGCAGATACACCCAATGCTGGACGTTCTCATAGCGCCGTGTCTTCTCCAGCCGTCCAGTTAGGGCGAGGGCCCTTAGCAGATGACCATTCTTCCTGGTGAGACCGAAGTCACTCCCTCGGAACTCCCCGTCAAATGCCCGGATCCGAGCGGCGAGGGATCGCAGGTCAGCCTGCATCCCGACGGTCAGCTGCCTAACCTTGCGAGGCGGCCAGTACTGGCGCTTGTTCAAATTTAGAGAATTTGTGAACTCCTCATACATTTCGTCCTGTGTCAGCCAGACCCACTCAGGGTAAGTGGCCCGCCACGAGTCAAAATCCGAGCGGTTGGACCGTGCCAGAGTTTCTTTGAGTTCGCCGGAGAGAGCAGGAACCGCCAGGCGAGGACCCGACCCAGGCAGCGTGGCTGACAGGAGGGTGTGGAGGAAGGCGGGTGCCTCTTTCTTCAGCTTGGCGTTCATGTCTCGCTTGGTCATGCGCGCCTCGCCCTCTGCAACCTCCACAGGTATCACCGTGATCCTGGTGTCCCCATCGAAGACCGGGCAGTCCCCTGCCGTATTCCCTGTCTGGACCCAGTGCAGATAGGACTTGGTGTGGTAGGGCTTGAGCCCCTTACCAACGATCTTGATCCGTTGAGCAGTGACCCAGCGCTTGAGACTGTTGTATTCCTTGGCGTCCCTGCGGTTGGGCAAAGTGTAGTCGTCGATCACAGCCACGACCGCGCCCGCCAACTCCTCGTTAAAGTTCGTGGACAGGGCTGTGTCCGCCTCGACGACCCCGTCCTCGTTAATGATATTCGTCAAGGACTCCCAGAACGTGGACTTACCCGACCGCTCTGGACCGCAGAAGAAGAGATAGGCCGTCGGCTCCGCTGGGCTCTGGAGCATGGACGCGAGCCACGCACGGAGGTACTGGGAGCCGTCCTTGATCTCGTTCGCCTTGCACCAGGCCGAGCCCTGGACGTCCTGGTCGATCCCTCGCCCGACTGTCTGGTGGATCGTGTCCCACGTTGGGTGAGGCCCAGGCTTAGGCTCGCAGGCGAATGCACACCCCTTGTTCCAGACGTGCGGTCGAGGGTACTCGGGGGTGAAGGGGTCGTGCGTCAATTCGTAGGCGTCCCGCACCGCGGCAGCCGTCACCTCGTCTACGTCCATGCCAGCCAGGGAGGTGCGGATCGTGTCCTTGGCCACGGCTGTCCAACCTCCGTGGATCGTTAGGAACCAGCCGACTTGGGAGCCCTGACAGATCACGAAGCGGCAGGCGCTGGTCAACTCAGCCACCGCAGCCTGCGGCATTGTGTTCATTTCCTTTTCGAGGGCCGGCACGCTGAGGTTTGGTAGGGTCTTCAACATGCGCCTGGTCTTCTGCCAGGTCGGCCCGTCCTTGCGCAGTTCCCGCAGGGTGGTCAGGTTCTCAGCTGAGAACAGGCTGTCAGGGTCCGCCGCCCCGATTGTGAGGACTTCTGCCATTGCTGAGGCTGGGTCGGGAGTGTTCTCCTTCGCCCACTTCAGGCAGGATTGCCAGTAGTCCTCACCTCGCTGGTCGTCGTTCCCCTTACCGCCAGGCAGCGAGAACAGGAGCCGGGACACAGTGGCTTCAGGGAGCCCGTGGTTGATCCCTTCGAGGACGAATCGACAGTCCCTAGCCGAGCGGTCCTTGATATTGGTCTCGTCCCATATCTTCCGCATGGTTGGACTCATGAGAGCCCGGTCTTCAGGTGAGACGGGAGTGTTGTCGACCGCAGACAGCGTCACGTCCTTGGGAGCCGGCAGCTTCCACGCCTTCACGATCCCCGGTGACACAACACCAGGGACGTTCTGAATGATCTCGGCTTCTTGGCCGGTCTTGTGGTTGACGGTGCCGGGACAGCGCATGAGTCTGGAGGCGTCGTGCGTCCCGTCGATCTTGGCCCAGGGCCGGGCGAAGCGGACGCGCAGGCCCTTGAGGAGAGTTTCGCAGTCGACGTCACCATCGACGCGCAGCCAGATTTGGTAGCCCCGCCCAGAGAAGACGAGGATACCCCCGGTCATGCCATGGACTTCGTGAGCCAGATCCTTAACGGGCATGGAGCCGGAGGGGTCAATGTCAATGAGCATGACCCGCCGCTCAACAATGTCCGTGGCTCGGGGTCTGGCCCCGGTGAATTCAGGCGACACGGGGTTGCCGGTGAAGTAATGGTTCCAGCCGTCCCAACTGCCCAGAAAGTCTTCTGCCTGGTCCACGTCTGTGAACGTGCCTGGCTTGATTACTTTGTTTTTAATTGCCGCTACGGCAAAGCGCTCACCCGGCTTGAATCCACACAGATCCAAGGCCCGCTTTAGTTCAATCAATTGCTCTCCGTTACCACGACCCCGACCTCGACCTCGACCCCGACCTCGACCTCGACCACGACCACGACCCCGACGACGACCCCGACCCCGACCTAGACCTCGACCACGACCCCGACGACGACCTCGACCACGACCACGACCCCGACCTCGACCTCGAATTCAGGGCCGCTCGCATTGCTGTGGTCATTTCGCCTCCGTTACCCCGACCACGACCTCGACCACGACCACGACCGCGGCCCCGACCACGACCGCGACCCCGACCGCGACCGCGACCCCGACCCCGACCGCGACCCCGACCCCGACCCCGACCCCGACCACGACCCCGACCCCGACCCCGACCTCGACCTCGACCTCGACCTCGACCACGACCACGACCTCGGCCTCGAATTCAGGGCCCCTCGCATTGCTGTGGTCATTTCAACCCCGACCCCGACCTCGACCTCGACCTCGACCTCGACCTCGACCTCGACCTCGACCACGACCCCGACGACGACCCCGACCCCGACCTCGACCTCGACCTCGACCTCGACCCCGACCACGACCACGACCACGACCTCGACCTCGAATTCAGGGCCACTCGCATTGCTGTGGTCACATCAACAACCTTAGGAACTCGGGTTCCAGATCACTGGGCACTACCCGCTCCTGCTGGACAATGTCCCATGACTCGACCAATCCGTCTCGCAGCTTCTCCTGGTATTCTTTTGAGATCCAGGTCCGGTACTGAGTGATCGTCACCACGCCCCGAGAGAATGTAATTTGGTCGATCGCTCCCGGGCACCTGTCAATGGGCCGGCCTGGGTTGAGCATCCAGTGGTACATCGCCAGCTGACGAGCCCACTTCTCGTTGAGGGTTTCCATAGGCTCGTCACAGAGATCGTGGACAGCCTTCTTGCCCTCCAGGAGTTGCCCCTCAGTGTAGCGCCGGAGGTAGCCTTTGTTGGGAGAGCGCTGCGTCTGGGGTGCGCCACCCCCGTAGACCTTCCAGTCGAGGGCCGACCGTGTCAGCCACGTTGGGTGCATGACAAGGTCAACGAACCCCCGCAGGGGAACGTCAGTCCCCGGGGCCAGGCCCGTGACCTCGACCTCACAGCCTAGGATCTGCCCGGAGTCAGCGATCACTTTGTTCAGGGCCCCACACGACGTGTACACCATGGACAGGGCGAGGCATTGCTTGATCACTTCGTCCTTGTTCTCGACCTCAATACCCTCCCAGTTGAGGGGCCGGTTCTCGATTATCGCCTTGACGGCTTCGTCAAACCCGATCCCCATAGCCTGTGCGAGGCCCTGGGGCTCACGCTTGGACTTGAACTCCTCCGGCCCCAGTCGGTTGATGTAGAACTCGACCGGGTTCTCGTGGAACTGTCCGTAGGACGAGCTAGAGAAGTACTCCAGCGGCCTGACGTAGGCGAGCTTGGGACGCTTCAAGCCTGTGCGTCCAAGACACGCTGCCAGTGCGTGGCACACTTGGAGCCTTCGTCACACCACTCGCAATCTTCTTCCAGGATGACGCGGCCGGGACGCCCAAGATAGGTCTGCCAGGCGACCTCGGCGTAGCCGGCCAGGTCGTCGTAGTGGTCTTGGTTGCTGGGGCTGTTCTTCATACGGACCAGCTTCATGGCAATCAGAACTTTGCAGGCTCGTTCACCCGGCGACATGGCAGGCGACGTGATCAGGTCAGCGATCTGTCCGATCTCTTGCCAGGACTTGCCCATGGAACCGTAGGCTCCTTGGCGTGAGGTGACCATGTGATGGGCTCGTGAGCAGCACGTCTCGTCGTTCTCGTTCAAGTTCTTGTCCTTCGGCGGGTGCCTCCGCCACAGCGTTGATTGGTTACACCGTTGCCAGCAAAGTATCGAGTGAGTGGCCGCGCCCCCACAGTCCCGGAGCGCTCGGACGCGGGCCCTAGCCCCCGCTCAGAGTGAACTGCCTCGATCGCAGCCCGAACCTCTTCCTCGCTGAGGTGATTCTGGGGGTACTTGGCAGCATACTCCGCGCCCCCGATCAGTTCGTCAACCTTGTCGAACATGTATTTCTCGGACTCGAAGGAGAGGGATATCTCTGCGTGTTGATTCCCATACTCTCCGGTCTTGAATTCAATGTCCAGGAGCCTGAACCCAGATTTCACGCGCTCCCACGTCCGCAGGGCGGCTTCACGGGAACTGTGGGGGGAGAACTGGCGCCGCCACTCTACGAACGTGAAGTCCGGCCCCAGTAGGTGAGCCACGTCGTAGAGGTCCAGAGCGATCTTAGTGAGACGCCGCCAGCCGATCTCTGTCATTCTCGCGCACCCCATGACTCTAGGTCAGTTTGCCATTCCATTTTGATTTGGGGAACGAGTCCCCGGAAGGATTCTACCACCCTCGACACCGTGTCTCCAAGTGAAATATCCGCGCGCCTGGCCACAAGGACCTCGTCGTGAATGTTCAGCATTTGGACAGCCCAGGGCTGGACGCCTGAGGGTTGGTGTTCCCAGATCGCGCGCTGCAACTCCTTCGTAATCCTCGCGCCCGTGGCCTGGATCCGATGGTTGCCGGCCTGTCGCATGTTCTTCGCCTGGAGTTGGAACGCACAGGAGAAGATCGCCGTCTGGCACGCGCCTCGCAGCGTTTGCTTTCGGCCGGGCCGCCGCTCCACCTCTTTCCCACCCCCGTAGAAGGACGCTGGCAGGTCTTGCGCGAGGTCATAGAGGGCTTTGCAGATTTGATTCTCCAGGATGAAGTAGCGCTTGTCCCCGAGCAAGGACTCCGCGTAATCCTGCGAGTCCTCCCAGAATATCTGGCCTTTCGGCTTCGGCTGGCGCATAGAGCAGAACGTCTCGTAGGTCCTGTTCTGTTCCGCCTTGATCCCCGGGAACTTCTCAAACAAACGGTTGTAACCGAGAGCACACTCTTGTTCCGAAAGGCCCAGAGTTGCAGCCAACTTTGGCAGTTGGGCACCATAAAAGGCGGCAAAGACTGCATTCTTTGCCTTGTCGTATCGGACCTTGCCTTCGGTCGCCGCCTCCTTCTCAGCCACGATCTCCTCGTATGTGGTGTTGTAGACCTCCGCAGCGAAGATCCCGTGGAAGCTCTTGCCCGTGGCCAGGGCTGCGGACAGGGCTGGATCGTTGTAACAACCGGCAGCAATCGCTACCTCAAACCCTGAGAAGTCACCCCCGTCGAGGACGGGCAGCTGCTCGTCTGTCAAGGTGAACGCGTGGCGCATGGCGTCACCCTTAGGAGTGCCGTGCAGGCTCAGCTTCCCCCGACCAGCCATGCGATCGGTCAGTGTGCCAGACACGTTGAAGTCAAGGTGGGCGCGTCCGACAGTCAGGTACTTCTCGGCAACCTTCTCCCGGATCCCCGCACCGCGCGCTTCCTGGACAGCCGAGGCGAACTCACCAGCCGGGCCGCCGACAGCCTTCACGCGTTCCAGGGCGTCGTTGTCCGTGTTCGTGACCGCCAGGGAGCCGATCGGGCCCAGGAGTACGTGCAGCTTCTCTAGGACCGGCCCCGGGGCCCTGGGCGTGTCGCCCTTCGCCTCCTCCTGACGTGCTCGATATTCAGAAAGTAGATCAAGGTCCAGGGCAAATCCTCGTAGTCGTGCTGAGGCCACAGCGCACGCCAGGATTGAGTTCGTGTCTCCAGGATCTCCTCCAAGGTGCTTGGACAGATCGCGGAGGAGGACGACATCTTGCTTCCCATATCTTCTTGCTTCCTCATTTGTGGACCAGAACTCAATCTGTGGCTCAAGGAGATCATGCCACCCGTCGTGGAAGAAGTTCCAGGGCACGTTCTTTGGGTGGAGGTGAGCGGGCGTGGGCAGAGAGATCGTCTCCCGGCCCAGGACGTACTCACCCAACCGCTTGAGCCTGGACGACGCGCCGAACCGCAGGACCACGTCGAGGAACTCAGGGTCGTCGGACTCGGGGTCCACGATCCATTCGTAGCCACCCTTGCGCTCAGCAAAGTAGATCCCGTCCAGAGTGATCGTCTCAGTCAGGTAGTCCGCCAGCTTTGGGGCAAGTCCCTTTGGGACCCTCCTCACGTAGACGGGCGCGCGCTTCATGAGGGCCTGGAGAGGTGTCTTCTTCGCTACGAGCATAGGGTCGCGAGCGGTCACGGGCTTGAGGCAGGGTCCGAGACAGGCTTCCCTCTCCAGATCAATCCAGGCTTCCTTTGTTGGGAAGATCAGTCCACGTTTCTTCATGAGAGAAAAGACGTTGTAGGTTCTGTGGATATGAAACCAGTCAAACGTGAGGTTGAAGGCACAGACGCCGCCTTCGTGGTAGACCATGTCCTCAATCGTGTGCAGCACCCGGTCAATCGGGTGCAGCCACACGTCTAGGAGTTTGACCTCTTCGTCGTCCAGCGCCGTCTGGAGCAGGACCATGGGCCCATGGAAGCCGACGGACTCAACGTCGAAGTAGATCATGTGAGCCGGAGTCTCACTTCTTGTCCCGTTCGTAAGCCTGCTGTTGGCCCCAGAGCATCTGCATCCTCAGGTCGTACTTCTGTTGAGCCCTGTTGAGAATCCGAGCCAAAGCGAGGCAGGAACCTAACTCAGAATCGGGGTCTTCCAACAGGCCCTTGTAAGCGAGGAGCCTCGCTCGGTGATCGTGCGACAGGGCGACAATTTCGAACAGGATCTCACGTTCATTCATAGTTCAAACTTTCAGACATGAGTGACACGAACTCTATGAAACCTTCGACGGCGTCGGCCTGGCTGAGGACTTTGCGCCGCGCCCTGGCCACCTCGCCATCGGGTGACCGCAGGGTGACGACGACTGTGAGGATGTCGTTGCCCTCTTCATCCCTGTCGTATGACACTCCTGCGGCGTGTCGGTAGAGCCAGCGGTGACATTCTTCCAGGGTCATACCAACCCCGACCTGGACCTCGGACTTGACTGTGACCTCGACCTCGACCACGACCCCGACCACGACCACGACCACGACCCCGACCCCGACCCCGACCGCGACCCCGACCAGGGCCTCGACCCCGCCCCCGACCTCGCCCCCGACCTCGACCCCGACCTCGACCCCGACCTCGACCCCGACCTTAGGGCTGCTCGCATTGCTGAGGTCATGCTCCTGTATCCAGGAAGTCTCGGATCTCTTTCAGAGTCAGGGATTGGAGTTGGTCCTTGCGGTCGAGGTTAGCCAAGACCAGTTCGTCCGTTGGGAGGTGGCAGAGGTCGTAGACCCGAAAGCCTCGTTGAATGTCCATGCCCTCCCGGTGACCCCGCTTCAGAGACTGTGTTCGGCTCTCGAAGTTGAAGTCACTGGAGTAGTAGACAGCCGCTGGTGCTGCGGTCAGCGTCAACCCCATGCCACCGGACATTGGGTTAGCCAGGAACACTAGCTTCTCGGCTCTCTTACGATCCGTACCCAAGTCCATGTCCCGTAGTGCGTCGTGATACGTGTCGTATGTGTTGCCAAATACGCGCCACCCGCGACCGTCACAACTAAGGACTTCCCATCCGAGCCGGTTACACAAGAGTATGATTTTGTCGACTGTGGCTCGATACCGGGCATAGACGATCAGCCTTCCGACGTCAGAGTACTTGTCAAGCAACTTCTCTAGTGCCCCGTCCTTCGGGCAGTCTGTCCTGACAGCCACGCCGTCCTGGTAGACGAACCCATCTGAGAGTTGGCATAGGGTGGACAGGGCCCCCACAGCGGTCGTAGCTGCCCCGGCAAGGAGCTTGGCGTCGCGGAGGACCTCTGGCTTTGGCGGGAGGATCACCCGCTCGAATACGATCTCAGGCAAATCTTGACACTCTTTCGATTCCACGACCATGACCAGGCCAGCCAGGCGCTGGGCCAGCAACTTGACCTGATCCTCGCGCCAGTCCACCACGGTGGCGAACGTCTGATCCCCCACCGTCATGCTCTCCATGATCGCACAGCGGCGCTCAAGGTGGGCCTTCGAGGACTCGACCAAGAACCCTGGGCAAGCAATCTCAGCCTGGGCCCACCAGTCCGTTGGAGCCTTGGGGGCCGGAGAGCCAGTGAGGAGCCACACGTAGCCGTCGTGTTCCTTGCGGACATGATCCGCCAGGTACTGGGCTGCCTTCGTGCAGCGGGCTCCTGGGCTCTTTAGACGAGACGACTCGTCAAAGACCACTCCCTTAGGGGCCGGTCCCTCCCAGGACTCCAGGACACGCTTCAATTTTGAGTAGGAGCAGAAGCGAGGTGTCACCTTGGACTCCCACTTCTCGAATTCGAGACGGATCGCGGCCAGGACTTTCGCGGGCGCGACGTAGATCCAGTCCCCACCTGCGGCTTCCATGCCCTCGATCACCGTCAGGGTCTTCCCTGTCCCTGGTTCCGCTGCGAGGATACACTGCTTCCTCGTGAGAATGTGATTGAGCATTCTCCGCTGGTGCCCATAGAGACTGTCCCGGTTGGGAGTCACCTCGGACAGCAGGAGATCGTAGCGGGCCAGTTCCGAGGGAACGTTGCCCTGCAATAGTTCTAGTTGGATCCGGTTGCGAGGACAGTCCTTGACGTGCCATTCCCATTCGGGAGGGCCGCCACACCCCGCTCCGCGCATGAGTTTGATCTCAGCGCGGAGCGGTGCATATTGGCGGAAGGACAGATATATCTGCCCCCGAGCCCGTCGAACCTTCACGCTAATGGCCCGGCCACCAGCGATCAATTTCATCGAGGGCGACTGCCGGCTGCCTTCTTGTTCTCAGCTTCCTGGATTGGCTCCATGAACTGCTCCAGGGCCTCCTGGTAGTCCTCTTCGCTGGCCGACGGTCCGACCTCCTTGACCAGCGTCGCCGTCGGGACGAGGAAGTTGTTCTTCGCCTTCACGAGGCGAGTGCCTACGGTGATCAGTGCCCCGCGGGCCCGCCCGAACTCGGGGGCGCATTCCAGCGTGGTCCGAGCGAACTGGAGGGTGGCGAACTTGCCGTGGTCCGGCAGGTAGAAGAGAAACTCAGGGCCGGCCTTCGCTCCCTTGGCCCAGCGGCTTTGCTTCTTCTGGATCTTCTGGAAGACTTCGGAACTGCCGTCGTAGGACTCCTGCACCAGCTTCTTGTCCTCGAACAGGGTCGCGTGGCTGCGGTAGGGCCCCACGACCGCTGAGAAGGTTTTGCCGAGGTTGGTGTTCCCCAGCCAGAACTCACCAACGTTGGCGATCCCCTCCGTCACCTTGTCAGAGACGCCGTACTGTTGGCTAATCCTGCCAAGAAAGCCGCTGGACCCGTCGTCCACGAGCTTTTGCAGGGCTTCGTCGCCCTGGTTCGGAAGGGCCACTTCGTATTGCTTTTCGTTCATTGTTTGAATTCTTTTCGTCGTTCGTTGAGTGCCATGTCCATGATTCTTCACACAAGTAAAACCTGAGTCGAGCACGCGAGCGTGAGTGGGCGCGCTTGGCTGTAGCCTTACTTGTAAACCCGCGTTTCCCACAGGGACAGTCGAGGTGTTTCACATTGTGCCTTTCTGATAACGGTTCTATTGGAGCACGCTCGGAGGCGCCCTGTCAAGCCTAAAAGATCCACAGCCCGGCTAGCCAGGTGATCTCGGGGTTCTCCACGATGGCCCGGTTCTTTCGCACGAACTCTTTGAGATCCCCAACGTGCCCAGGATCCAGGGACAGGCGCATGGCTCCCCCGCTCCGCGACGTTATGTTGTGGCAGTCAGACACAACGTGCAGGCGTGTGGTCCCTGACCAGGAACTACCCGTGATCATGACGCTGAGCCCCGGGGAGAGTAGTTCGTGAATGTCCTCCTCCTGCACGTCTTCGACCAGCGAGACCCCGTAGCCCACAGATGTCTGATAATCAATCCCCATGTTTCACCCTTTGGTTTGGGCCCCGTTGAGCTATGCCCTCGTCCCCATTAAAGCACACCCTGGCCACGGGTGTCAAGAGAGAAAAGCCGACAGGGGCAGGGCTGGGAGGAGCAGGAGGAGGAGGTTACCCCGCCCCCGTCGACAAAATCTCAATCTTGATCACGTCTCGCCACAGCAAGAGCCCGTGCGTCGGGAAGCTGGAGCACATTTCAAGGGTCAGCACCTCGCAGGGAAATCCCCTGGGGCTGGCCGCTTTAATCTTAGGGCAGGGAGCGAGGGACAACACCCGGCCATAGGTCGTTGCAATGTCCAGGGTGGCCTGACCGTGGGCCTCAGCCCCCGAGTCGACCCACGTAGCCGCGACAACGTCCCCGACCTTAGGCTTCTTCATTGCTCACGACGTCCTGGCAGAGTTGAAGGAACTCTTCTGAGGACAGGGAACCCTTGGCCAGGTTGGCTTGTTTGCAAAGCCACTGGAGGTTCTGGAGGTGGTCCTGCCCCCCGTGGCGGATCGGCACAATGTGGTCAATGTGCATGTCTTTGGGATCCAGGTCTCGTCCCGTAAGAGCACACTTAAACTCCTGCGCTTCCAGAAGCTCTAGAAGCTCTGAGGAAGTTGCGGCGCACGGCCCGGCATCTTCTGTACCAGGGATCGGCTCGTCGTCGCTGTTGCGCGGAGTTTCTCTGGAATCGTTTGAGTGCAAGTTCTACCGCTCTTTCCCAGGTCATAATAGACGAGCCCTAAGTGCCTCACGCGCCACTGGGTCAAGGATCGCGCGCACAAGGTCCGCCTTGCTGAGGTCCTCAATGATCCGGCGTCGACGTCGAGATGCCGCGGATTCGGTCGGCGTCGGCGCGGTGCCTTGAACCGCAGCGCGAACCGCCGCGCGGTCGGCGCTGTCGATTGTGACCTCGACGTCCCCCGGCAGGGATCTGGGCCAGCGCACGCTGTTCCGCCCGAGCGCGTCCAGGGCAGCGTGTAGGGCCTCGGCGTCTGGCCTCTCGGTGACTCGGACGGTGACGGTGGCGGTCATGCCCTACTCCTGGATTTCGTAGATCGTGAGCGTAGAGATCAGCGTCCCGCCGAAGCGCGCAGCGGTGCCCGGCTGACCCACGTAGACGGTGTTGGATTCGGCGCCAAAGTACGCGTGCCACGTTTGCGCAGCGGTGCTGCCGTGTGCGTAGCGGTAGAGGATCGTCACGGTCGCGACCTGGCCGTTGCCGCTCGTCCACCCCATTCCGATCACGCGCATGTCGGTCTCGCTGTCGAGCAGCAGCCCCGCCGCGAGTTTCCGGTCTGCCGTGCTGCTGGAGCCAAGGTGCAGCGTGAGCGCGACGAAGGTAGTGCTGCCCGAGATCGTCGGGGTGTAGGTCGGGGTAGCGCTCCAGTCCGTGGTAGCGATTGCCGTCATTTCCGACGAGGTGGGCACGGTGTCGTCTTCGACCATGGCCGCAGTTGCCGAGCGCTCGGTCGTGTTGGTGAAGTGGACGGCCTGGAGCAAGACACCGCCGCCGCCAGTGTCGGTGCTGAGGTCCTTCCAGACGGCTGCGCCAGTGCTCGTGTCGACGCACTGCCAGACGTCGTCGCCCGTCGTGTCGATCCACAGCGAGCCTACCGCGTAGCCTGCGGTGCCGTCGTCGCTGACGCCCGGCGAGGTGGTCGCCGCTAGGTTGCTCTTGATCGCCTCATACGCGCCCGCGCCGGTCTTACGCATAAAACCCTCGCCAGCCGAGAAATCGGAGTCGAGGATCGCGGGAGAGGCGGTGGCCAGGGCAAGCGTTCCGGTGCTGCTCGGCAGCGTGAAGGTGTTGGTGCCGTCCTTGATCGCGCCGCTGAGGTAGGCGTCCTTCCACCGCTTGGTGCTGGAACCGAGGTCGATAAGGTCGTCGACGAACGGGTGGAGGCCGGTCTCGTCCATGACGATCCGCTTGGTCTCGGTCCCCGCGACGCTGAGCCAGAATCCCAACTGTGCGTCCTCGCCCAAGCTCGTGGGGTCGTCCCACGCCGCGACGATCGACGCCGCTGGGACGTTCTCGACTGTGCTATCATTCTCCAACTCGAATGCGAGGCCGACACCGAAGCCGGCAGATGGCGTGCTCGTGCTTTTGTGGGACAGGACGATCGCGGTAGGAGTGGTCGCGATACCCGCGTCGCTGACGTCGTGGGGAGCGCCGTCCAGGGCGAGCGTGCCTGTCCCGCTCGGCAGCGCCAGCGTCCCAGTGCTGGTCACCAAGTCCCCGTCAAGGTGAATGTCTAGCCAACTGAACCCAGCCTCACCTAGGTCATACGTGGCGTCGACCACGGGGAGGAGACCGTCTCCAGTCACCTTGGTGACCGCCACCATGGTGCCGGCAACACAGATCCACGACTCTAGGAAGGCGTCTTCCGATCCCCCTGCCGGGTCGGACCACTCGGCCTGAAGGCGCGCGGCCTCAACCTCCAGGGTGCCCGCGGCGTTCTCAAGTGCGAGGCTGGCGTGAACCGCGAAGCCCGCAACGACCGTCCCTGAGGTCTGGTGCGAAATCTGGACGCCTTGGCTGGTGGTATTGGTCGCCGCGTCGCTCACGTCGTGGTCGGCGGCTGTAATGTCGGACAGCAGCGCCATTGTGCCGCTCTGGTCTTGAATCGTGATCTGTCGCGCGGCGCCACCCGTCAGGCTGCTTGTGAGCCAGAGCACGGACTGCGTCGGGTCCGTGGGGTCGAAGAAGGTTGTGCCGTTCTGGTCGAACCGAGCGCACTGCACCTCAGATCCTCCCTGGTAGCGATAGAGTCCGAGGTTGCTTCGCTCGCTGCCTGCCACCGCGCCGCCCGCGCCAGCCAGGTCCCAGTCCCAGCGGATGAGGCCAGCGTCGTGCGCGGTGCCTGCGTCGTTGTCGATCACCGCGCGGATCTCGACCCCGAGGTTCGCTGCCGCCGTGTTGTTCGTCCGCGTGCGCAGGGTGAGGTTGGGCTTGGCCGCGTTCGTGTCGTTGGTGTAGACCTGGCTGATCAGCCCGCCCGTGTTGCTGTTGAGGTCGTTGGTCGCCGCGAGGATCGTGCAGTCGTCCCCACGCAGAGAGAACATGCCCGTGCGGAGCCCAGCCACCATGGCGCTGAGCGTGACGATTGCGTCCTCGGCTGCTGCCGTAGCGGTCGCCCACGAGACGTCGAGGCGTGCGGCGTCGGACGCAGTCCCGCCCGCGTCTTCGAGGCTGAAATTCTGGTAGAGGCCGAAGCCGGCGGTCGCTACGGCCGAGGTGACGTGGGACAACTCCACGGCGGCGACGCTGGTGTTGGTCGCGGCGTCGCTGACGTCGTGGTCCCCTCCCCCGCCAACGTCGGACAGGAACGCGAGAACGTGGGTGTTTTGCGGGTTGCCCTCTGTCCAGAGAGGGCGCGTGGTGTCAACCGACGAATCGAAGTGGAAGCCTTGCTCCCCCACCGGGACGTCCGCGCTGCTGCGGTCCGGGAACTCGACGGTCCAGGGATCGAGGCGCGCGTTGATCGTGACGGTCTCGTTAAATGTCACGACATCGTTGAAGATCGTCGGCGCGTGGAACGTGATCAGGTTCCCGGTCTCGCTGGCCGGGTTGTCGTTCAGAAACGATACGTAGTCGCCGTCGTCGTTGAAGATCCCCAGGCCAAAATCGAACTGCTCGATCGTGGTCCCGAGGACGCTGCCTGGGCGAATGTCCGTGGCGTTGTTGCGAGACGCCGGGAACAGCTTCGGGTTCGTGACGTTGAGCTTGATCTGCGTGACGCTGGCCGACGGAGTAGCAACAGCCTCGGCCGTCAGGGTGTTCCCGGAGGTGACAGCGAAGCCGCGATCCAGGCTGGAGATCAGATCCCCGTCGTGGCCGCCATCGGGCTGGAGCAGGATCAATGGGCGCACATCCGTGACGCTACCCGGTCCACGCTGCTCAGAGGAGACCGAGAAGATACCCGTTCCGGTGGCCCGGATTGACGACCCCTCGGCCGGTTCCAGCACAGAGTGGACAGACAGGGTGGGTGTTGAGATTACCTTGTCGTCCCCGGGGTGGGCTCCGTAGTGTTGCCCCATGAGGTGAGGGCGGTTCTCTCGGGTTACCGCGGAGAGCGGGGCGATGAGTTCAGAGAAGCCGCCTGCCAGTCCGTCCCACATTGCCTGCATGGAGTTCTGGGCAATCTGAGTGTAACGGAGAGAGTCCTCGATTGTCTTGGGGCCCCGACCGATACCGAAGACCGGTGTCCTCACGTTGGCGGTGTTCCCGACCTCCGTGGACCAGGCGCCGAACGCCACCGACGTGTCAGTAGGGTCCCTCGACGTGACCCCAGCGATGACCATTCGCTCGCCCGTCGGGTCTGGGTGAACCCGTGGGTGCCCAGCCCCGTGCAGCCCAAGGGAGATGTTGGGGCCAGAGACCTGGGGCCGCATACCGGGGGTGTAGAGTGACGCGCTTGAGTTGCCCGACAGCCCACCACCAACGGGTTCTATAAATTTGATCAGGAACGGGATCTGCTGGATGGCTCCAGATTGTTCATCTCGGAGTTCATCAAAGACGTCCTTGATGCCGTCGAGGGGGTCTTCTTTGCTGCCGTCAGGCAGGCCACTAATCAGGTCCTGGACCCGCCGAACCTCAGACTCCCATTCGGCTGTGTCCGCGTCTACCGAATTCTCGTCGGGAGTCTCGTTTCCACCCGACGTCCCTGCATTGTTCGCGGGCGTCGTGGCTGTCGTGGCGTCGCTCTGCCCCCCAGAGTGCCTCTCACAACCCCCGGCGTCCTCGCCCCCGGAGGCGTTATCTCCACTGGAGGGGGCGCCTGCGGTGTTCGCCTCTTTTTTCGCGTCACAAGTCGTTTGACCGCCCCTGGCAGCGTCCCTCTCACCGGGACCAATAGGGGTGCCAGGCCAGATATGGTCCAGCCATTCTCCGAGATGCAGGAACCCTCTCCCACCCGGAGGGCGGGGAGGAGGGTTAGGTTGGCGAGGCCCACGAGGCCCACGAGGCCCACGAGGCCCACGGTCACCTCCCTTGCCTTTCCCGTTCCCCTTGCCGTCTCCTTCACCTCCGACATTGATCGTGAGGCTGGTCGGCTGGAGGGCGGTGTCAACGTGTATGATCGGGGACCAGACCATGCCTCCTTGGACATTACCCGTAAGTCTAGTCTGGGAGATGGACGCACCGTTCTCTGGGACGAGGGCTCCCAGGAAGATATTCGGCTCCAGCACCACCTCAAACTCAAACAACTCTCCGTCTGCGACGACACTCACTTCGGTCAGCCGCGTGGCGTCTTCCTTCAATTTACTTATGGAACTAGTGAACGTGCGAGGTGTGATACCTAGCCCCAACGTTGCAGAGGCGCCAAAATCCAGGAAGTTCAGGGGGCCATTCAGCAAAGCTCCATATTCCTTGTGGACAGGACCCATGGCAAAGTCAGCGTCGTGCCTGAGGGACAGTCGGCCGATCTGGGTTCCTTCAACTCCAAGAGCCAGGGGGACGTTGAAAGCCTCGGGGAGGAAGACCGTACTGAGGAGCCCGATCTTAGGTTTGCCCACCTTTCGATCTTCGTCGGCTTTCCCCCGCGTCAGTGTGACTCCGCCCTGGTCCTTTTTGATCGTGGAGTGGGCTCCAGTGCCCGTGATATACCCCAGGGAGAAATCCAACTGAGTGAGCGCGAGGGCGTCCTCGGGTCCCCAACCGACCCCCGAGTTATCTAGCCGCGAGAAGTCAACAGGGGGCAGGGTGTCCGGTCGATCAAGGTCCCGGAGGATCGTGAGGCGGAACTCAGCGAACCCCTCGATAGCTTTAAATCTCTCTTCCGCCTCGTCAGCGTGATTCCCGAATGGGGTGCTTGCCCCCTCTTGAAAGACGGGCCGGTTGAACAGCGGGAAAGAGGATATCGGCTGGCCCAGGGTGTAGCGACCGTCGGCACTGTCCACGACCTGGAACTGGTGGGCTAGGAGGCCCACGCGCCCGACGTCGTCAATGATTCGAGTGCTGCGGTTCTTGGGGTCGAAGAACTCGTCCTGCCCGAACGGCGCAGCGCCAGGCAGGATATTGTCCCGCGGGCCCTCGGCCACGAGTTGGACCGACATGCGCCGGTCCTCAAGCTGACTGGACGTCAGTTGCTCAAGGTCGTGGAATCGCCAGTTCTGTGGGTCGAGGAAGCCGGTGGACTCGCGGGTGGTGTGCGGGAACCCAGTGATGTCGTCCACGTCGGACAGGACGCCGACGCGCAGGCCGTAGCCTAGGGCGTAGGGGTCGCCGGACGACGCGTCCAGCATGAACAGGACTGGTGAATTCGGGTCACTCAAATGACACGTCTATCCGTGGGATCTTCTGGGCCTCTGCGTCTGGGTCGCCGGCCTCTGCCCGAGTCCTGGTCTTGTTGGCATTCAGGTAGGGCCCACGGTTCTCGCCCAGGAACACCTGTGTCTCGAATCCCCTCATTGCCTGCCTCGTAGCCATTCGGATACCCGAGATGAGCCCATTACAGTCTACTTCAAGAGGTCGGAGAAAAAGGATCCTCTTAGACACCCGGTAGGGCTGGACCTGGGCGATGGCTTCGGCGGCTTCTTTTGCTCTGCGTGTCAGCGCCAGAGCATTGGTGCCTCGCTCCACGTTGAAGGCCCCGGGGATCTGACCCTCGCCGCCTAGGGTGATCAGTTCAACAAGGTCTTGCATGTAGATAATGCGCGTGCCACCAGAGTTTAGGCTGCTCAGCTTTGTCCCCGCGTCGATCTTCTTCTCCTGGAGGAAGACCTCGCTACTGCCAGTGCTGCTGACAATCTTTCGATCAAATACCCGGAAGAATGTGGAGGCTTCAGGGCCACCCGTGCTGAGAGCCCCTTCGGCGTTGTGCCGTTCAAGTTTAGCCGGGTCAGCCGTCAGAGGGTTTGCCATCTCTCCCCCGCGAATACGTACACCGTAACGGTAGACCACGACACGTTGCAGGAGTGCGCGCCCGTCTAGGGTGTCCGTGTCCCCTCGGTCGAGGTGCCCTACAGGCTGCGCGAACCGGATAATCCCCAGAGCCCGATCCACCAAGCGGTGAGGGACAGGTGCCAGAGGCTCGTTGGTGTGGAACGTCACCGTCGGAAGGGGGCTGAATCGCTGCTCCTCGACGTGGTTCTTCTTCAGATTCAGATACTGCCGAGCAAACTGGAGACTTTTCTTCACCAGCGTCTGAGGGTTGCTGTTACCTTCCTTGAGAGCTTTCCCAACCTCAACCAGGCTTTCGGCCAGGCTCCGGGCAGCAGCCTTGTAGGGTGACTCGGCGTTGCGGCGCTTTAGAGCTTCCGTGTAACGTGCCTTTACGTCGCCTCCCGATCCCTCTGAGGCTGAGACGCCGGCCTCTTCAAGGAGAAGTAGGGGGGCGATCTGGCTCATTCCGTCACGGGCAGCCTCCCGGATCAAGAATATAGATGCCGCGCTGAAACTGTTCCCTTCTAACTGCTCTTGTCGAGCCAGGATAGCCGACCGTTCCTCGACAGTGGTCGCGGCGGCTAGTTCAGCAGCCAGAGCCGCTTGCGCCCCGGGGTCGGTCTCGCCGTCATCACCCGAGCGGGCCTCAGCAAAGACGGCCGCCAGACCCAGACGTGCACGGGCCAGGGCGTCGGACGCGTCACCGACGGCTGTGAACCCGGAACCATTGAATCTGGCTCGGACGGTCGCCATGAAGTGCCGCTCCGCGCTGACCGTATATGCATTCAGCGACCCGTTGCGACGCATTTCCTCGAACGATGTGTCGCGCCCGAAGCCGAGGGTCCCGAGCCCTTCAAATTGGAGGAGGGGCGCGTCGTCGGGCCCGACCGGCACTTGCTCGCTGAAGAGAGCCCCGCTAGGAGCGACAGGGGGCTCGGGAGCGTCGTGAATGATCCTGATGTTTGCTTCGAGCGAGCGCAGCCCTCCCATGTCATAGGACTCTCGCTCAAGAGCATAGCTGACGGCCTGCCGAGCCCGGACCAGGTCTCTCTCGGCACGGATCTGGGTGTCAACCTGTATGTTTTTGACGTCCTGTGGTTGAACGATGCGCACAACTACCGGCCCGCCACTGCCGTCAACTGGAGTCGTCGTGGCGTTCTCTTGCCGGGGGAGCGGGTCTGAGATCGTCCCCAGGGGGGTCGTCGCAACCAACGCTCCCTGGCGCTTTTTGAAAACGTGGGCAAATGCCACAGGGGGGAGGCGAGTCCCCCCGCGAGTCTCAGCCTGTGGGCTGACAGGGAGAAGATGAGACATCGCACCGTCAGCGTGTCGGACCCTCCAGAGCCTGAACGCGTTCTTGTCGATTTCGTCCCACACAACACCGTAGCCGCTGCGCTTCTCTGCGGGCTTTAGGACTCGCCTGGCGGCGATCTCGACCAGCTTTTTGATCTCCTTGGCTACATTGTCCGTAGAGGCTTGCTCAAGGGCTGCCATAAGAGCCGCCTCAAGGACCCACAATTGCTGGAGATGTCCAAATCCATTCTCCAGGAGTGCGCCAATGTCACGTCGGAATTCAGTAGTTGTGGAGGGTGCTCCCATGTACTTCAGGAGGAAGAGCCCCAGGCCGAGTGAGATGGGCCGCCCCTTGACCATGACCACGGGCTCCATCTCCACGTCTTCTGTCCGGTAGCGCGGGCCTCCGACCACAACGAAGCGCTCGGGTGGATTTCCGAACTGGATTCCGTCTACGTCGCCCTGTCCCTGCAAATATTGGATCAGTTCTTTGGGCAAGGGCTGACCTTTGCGGTCGACAAGTTCGCCTTTGCCTAGGGTCCAGAACGATACCGAGCGGTCCAGGTTCAGAACCACCTCGGCGGGGTAGCGGGCGAGGATCCTCTTCAGTGCGGCCTTGGGCCGAATGAACGCTCCCCACTGGAAGACCGGAACGATCGTCTCCCACGCTTTGGGGACATTTTTGACCGAGGGGGATTTGTAGAGCCTGGAGCAGATGTACTCGACCAGGCCCTTCAGGCTCTTGGTGTCAGGATAGACGGTCCTGCTGTCGTCTGTCCCCGAGTCGTTCTCTAGGTTGAATTCCCAGCGATCAAGGAAACCACGATCCCAGAAGGCTCGGTCGTCCGTGAGCACGATGTCCACAAACCCCTCGGCCCTCGGGGCGTCTGGCTTTTCGGCCGACACAACGTGCAGTCCCTCAACGTGGCCAGCATAGTTGTCCTCGTCAGATCCACCGTGTACCTCCTTGAAGCTGAGGCGACCCACCGAGCGTATTACGTCTTCGCCCGTTAAAACGTTGGGGAGGTCCTCACCCTCCTTGACAGACAATATTTTGAGGGTGTTGAAGCTCGGCACCCAGGCTCGGACGGAACTGGCGTCGGGCTCGACTCCGGTGGAGCGGCGGAACTCCATGCGATTGCAGTCGAAGCCCTGGTATTTGACAGACGTGCCCCCCACTAGTAGCTCACACCAGTTGCTTCGTTTGCTCGTCGTTCTTCTTCTCGACGCTCCTGACCACCCGCTTCACTGCTCCAGTAGTCCACCCACGCTTGGCGAGCCTTGTCCCGTGCGTGAGGGTCGTTCTTCAACTGCTCGTTCAGGTCTCTGTCGAACAGGTTAGCCTGTCGAGCGGATTCCTCTACGAGTCGCTGGCGCCTCCCCAATTCATCTAGGATCGCGGGAATGGTTTCGCGCAGGAACGGGGGGATGATCTCCTTTACCTGCGTGGCAATCGCGTCTTTGATAGAGGAGCCCTGGAGGACTTGCCGCAGCGCCGCAGCGGCTTTGTCGGCAGCAAGGAGCCCGGCCGTAGCTCCGACGATACCGCTGAGCTTTAGTCCACGTTCTCCGAAGATCCCAAAAGAGTTCTGCCCCAATTTCTCAGAATTGCGCTTGACAAAACGGACGACATTGCCAGTGAAGCCACCTCGCTTCTTGTTGACGTTCCGCGCCTCTTGCCCAGCGTCGATCGTTTGTCTGAGGAGGCTCTGTGTCCGCTCAAGGGATTCGGAGTTTAGATTGGCATTGACTTCTTCGGTCATTTCTGACCACCTCGACGCGCGCCCCGCGCAACGCGCCGGGCGGCGGACAACGCCTTCTTGCTCACGTCGGATGCTTTCTTGAGGAGCTTCTTGATGAGCTTCATGCGGCGCCCGGTATCCTTCAGTCCCTTAACACGGTAGCGATGAATGATCGCCACTACGAGAACACAGACAGTGAGAAGCCGGGACCCACGTCCCCGCTGCCGCCCTCGACGGGGTAGAGATAGGAAGGCACAGCCGCCAGCTTGTCGAATATCTGATTGATCCCTTCCTGCGCGGGCACGTCGGGAGACATGAAGACCAGGGTGGCCGACCGCTCCCACTCGTTGCTCGCTGCCTCGGCCCCCCGGACCACAAGTCTGGCGTGGGCGTCCTCAGAGGACTCATTCGGAATGAACACCCACGGCTCACCCGGGGCAGCCGGCAGCTTCATTTGGCTCAGAGTCGCGAACTCACCCGTGAAGCGCGTCGTCACGGACACCACCAGGCGATAAGCCTGGCGAGCACCTTGGACACGTTTGGGAGGCAGATCCCCTGAGATGGCAACGAACTCAACGTCGACGCCTCCGCGACTGATCACCGCAGAGACGCCCGTAGTGACCGCCTGGCCGCCGGCCTCGACCTGTGCGGTGGAGACCAGCACCGTCCACTCACCCCGAGCGGTTCGCCTAGCGATGTCATTGAAGACGCTGGACGCTTTGATATTCCCCAGAGTAGGTTTCTTGGACTCAACCCACGCGAGAGCCCCAGGGCCCTCGGCGCGCGCCCGGGTGATCGTGAATACGTTCGTCCCGTCTAGCCGGGTCTCGGTGGAGTACTCAATGTCTCCGTTGATTGAATTCCCGGCGCTGGGCGTGCCGATCGTGACACCCCACTGGGATATCTTCGAGACTGCGGTGACCTTGGTAGGGACACGAGAGTTCGCCTCGTCAGCGTCCGTGTAGTCGTAGTCGATCCCGTCGGGGCCGTTGGTGTCGTAGGTGTAGGTGTTGCCGTAACTGGCAATCGGGATCACGGCATAGGTCTGTGCCGCGGTGACTGCGTTCGTCCCTTCGGCGGTGGTGATCTCGGTCTGCCACTCCAGGGTGTGGAGGGCGTTCTTGTAGGTGTTGGACACCGTTTGGTTCCAGGACACAATGCCGTTGCCGTCGGCGAAGACCTTGACCGCGGAGACACGCAGCGTTACGGGGACGACGGTGTTGTAGGTCGAGGCTGGGCTCAGGGGATCGTTGTCGGTGTCAACCGCTTCTATCTTGAACTCCTGGAACCCCGAGGGGCCCAGGACGCGCTCAACCGCTGTGTCCCGCCGAACCTCAGCGGACGTGAACGTGGTCCCCGTCCGCTCCTCCAGGAGAGCAAGGAACACCTGCCACGCGTCGAACGTTAGCTCGGGCGTGGCGGCTGTGATCCGGGCGTTCGAGATCGACCACGTCTCCACGATCTTCTGGAGTTCAGGAGGGTTGGCCGCCTCCTTGTATTCCAGTTCCTGAGAGATAGCCAACTCGCCGTCGACACTGAATATGTACGACCCGCCCCCGCTGTCCCTCAGAACGATCTGGATTGACGCAGCCATTAGTCAGCGGACAGGCGCCGGACTTCCTCAACGAGGGGGCGAACCTTCTCGCGCAGTCGAGCAATGGCGTCGATCTGCGCGCCACCTGCTCCCTGGACAGTCTCCGACATCGCCCAGATGATCGAGACGTCCGAGGCGGTCAGGTTCAGATCCCAGGACGAGGAGTGAAGCAAGGTGATCTTGGCATCCTCTTTCTTCTTGGGCTCAACCTTCTTCTTGACTGCTGGCTTGGTCTTGGTGCTAGTTCCCATGGTCTAGATATCCTCCACGATATAGGGTACGAAAGTGTTGGCGCCGGCCAGGAGATCGTCATCGATCTGCTCAGAGCCAGAGGTCTCGGTATTCATGTAGGCGCCGAAAATCTCGGCGAGCACGCGGGAGGTCTTGCCCTCGGACGTGAGGGTGGTGTCCACCTCGAACTTGTCAGGGACGTTCGCCGCGTTCTGAATATGGAAGAAGTTCAAATCCAGGGTCCCCTCGGTGTCGAGGACAGGGTTGGAGCCGACGTCCAGAGTGATCGTCAGCCCTGAGCCGTTCTGAGCCGCAGCGACTTGGGTCGTGGCAGCGTCGGCGGCGCCTGACAGTTTGGCGACCAGGTCCCCGGTGGCCCGGTTGCTGGACTTGTAGAAACTGATGTCGTTTGTCGAACCGGCTGCCGTTACCTTCCAGTAGAGGACACCGCCGTCGGTGTTGGTCTCGTCCTCACCGGAGGTCGAGATCGTTGAGACGGCTGCGAGGTTCACGTTGGAGCCGTCACCGGTCTTGGACAGGGTGCGCAGGAGCGTGACCGCACCGAAGCCTCGCGGGCCCTTGAACGACTGCTTGACACGGAGGTTGGTGAACGAGAAGGTCTCGTCGTTCGCCGCGGAAGTGAACGTGCCTCGGAACTCTTCCGTGCCGCCGCCACTGTTGCCAACGCCGCGGACGCACTCGAAGCGCCACTTGCCGACCGGGCAGTGGCCCTCGGGCGTGTGGGACGCCAGCGTCCCGAGGCCGTCGTTGTTGGAATCGAACGAGCCCGCGCTGGCAGCGATGACTCGCTCGATGATGTCCTGTTCAGAGCCGGTGGTCTCGTCTTCCTGACTGGACCGCTGAACCTCGAAGAATCCACGACGGAGGCGGGTCACGTTGCCGGACGCGTCCTTCTGCTCGGTGTCAGACAGGAGGGAGGTCTCTGCGGTGGACAGGAAGTCGTTGCCGCGAGCGATCGGGTTGTCGGCAGCGGACAGTGCCCACTCGGACAGTCCGCTCTGGATCGCAGACTGCATCTGTCCGTAGAGGGAACTGAGCCGGGACAGGAGCCGGGAGGCGGCAGAGCGGGAGGCCGTGTCGTCGTCCGTCGTGCCGTCCGAGGGCCAGAGCTTCAGGGTCTCCAGTTTGTAGTCAGCCAGGATCAGAAGTTGATGTTTGTCGTCGATCTCACCCGCGATCGTTGCACCGAGCGTGACCGTGCCGGTGAGGCCGGAGGAGTTGGCTGCAACCAAGGACCCCGTGGCAGAGGCAGCCACGTTCGTCGCTGTGGCAACCTCACCGGAAGCGCCGGCAGCGGTGTAGAGGTGGATGTCCCAGTTGGAGGCGTTGGCCACGAGCCGCACGAACAGGCCGCCAGCCTCGGACGTGTTGGTGCCGTATTCAACACCGTCCAGGGTCAAGGCCGTGAAGTGGGGGGTCGCGCTGGTGACGTCGTTCTGGTTGACGATCTGGACACGCTCGCGCGTGACGCGGCGCCGGTCGTCCTCGATCTTGCGAGCCAGGCGCAGGAAGAATCCTTCCTCCCGTAGAAACCTAGTCCACTGTGCGTTCGTTTTTCCGAGATCACTCATAGACTACGCTCACTCGCTTCAGGGCTTGCTTCAACTTCACAAAGGTCGCGGCGTCCTTTTCCAGCATTGCGTCCAGGTCGTCGTCCGTCATGTCTTGGGCATGGGAGTAAAGGGCGTAAAGACACTTGGCGTCGAGAGCGGTGCGGGCCTCGCGGACCTGGTAGAGCTTCTCACCCTCTCGGATGTCGTCGCCTGCCTGGATCACCTTAGGTTCGCCACTCGTTTTGATACGCAGGTAAATGGTCTTCATTTGAAAATCCGCATTTTCTTGCCTTGCTTCTTGACCGCTTCTCCTACCATCTTAGCAAGTCTGATCTGGTCTTTCGTGGTAAGGCCAATAATAGGCCGAGCCTGCTGCCCAGGACGCCCTCCGTGGAACGCCGCGAGGTCGACGCCCTGGTGAGTCGTGTCGAAGCCGTTGGGCAGGATCTTGGACTTGGCTCGAAGGATCCGACCTACGATCGAGCCGCCCAGGGGCTTTCCGTCCGCGCGCTTCTTCTGCCCCAGTCGGCCGCGGAATCCCGTGCTCGCTTTGAGCCGTTTGGCCATGAGCTTCTTGGACTCTGTGGCAATCCGCTGCATGGCCGCCTTGAACATCTTGGTCACAGGGCGGCCAGGATAAAGGGCAGAGCGGCGCTGAGAGCGGCTCTGGCGAACGATTCGAGTAGAGCCCAGGCGGCGTCCGTCTCAGCCTTGTCACGAATAGCATTGCCTTGGGCGAGCTTCCTAAGTTCAGCCCTGTCGGCCCAGGTCTTGGCTGCTGCCAGGTTTCCCGCGGACCGGTGGATCAGGGCCTTCTTCAAGGCAACCTTGCCCAGAAACTCCAGCGACCCGGCGTTCTCGTCCACGAAATCGAGGCCCTGGTGAATCAGAGCAGACTCGAATTGACCTTCTTCTTCGGGGACGAGGAGGCGAGCGACGCCGACAGCCGGTTTGAGCCAGGGCATTAGTCAGCCAAATCGGAGGGGAGAGGCTTGTCCAGGAGGACGTGCCTCAGGATGTGAAACGAGTCGCGGCTCGCTTTGTACGACTCGTAACGCTGCTCAGGCGTAAGGGTCGGCCATTCAGCCAAGTCCTTGTCATGGACGAAAACCTCAACCTCAATAAGGTCGACGGCAGTGCCTGGGATACAGGCCGACAGGGAAAGAGCCAGAGCCGCCAGGGATCCATAAAGGACTTTCTTCATGCTTCCTCCTCCATTTCCTTGCGGACACGGAGGACGTTCTCTTTGAGAGAGCCCTCGACGTTGTACCGCGTTGTCTCGTATTTGATCCGGGCCTTGATGTAGTCCCGGTCTTTGCTGGCGATCTTGAACTTCTCGACGCCGCGAATGATCGCGTCCCGCTCCTGCTGGTCGACGGCCCGGCCCTTCTTCTCCTTCTGAAGATCGAGCCAGACCTTGATCAGGGGGAGGATTCCTAGGAGGAAGGGCATCAGGATTGTCAGGGCGTCGGTCATGGCTTCTCCACAAAGAAGGACAGGAGGACTGTCCCGTGCATGGTCTTGGAGTCGTCGTCCTCTAGATCGAGTCCGTCCTCTTCTGCTTTGATAGTATAACAACTGGTCAGGGCAGTTAGCGGCTGGAGCCCGTTGTATCGCTCCACCAGGGTCTCCATGTGGCCCTCAATGGTGGCTAGCTGGTCCGCGCCGGACTGTGAGCCGGTCTGGAGGGACCGTGACCGAATGTTCAATCTGACTGAATGTTCGTGGATATTCTGTGCCCCGTCACCAGACACGTCGGACGTGGGCAGGCGCTCAACCCAGACCTCCAACCCCCGGGGAATCTTCTCGAATCGCCGACCACTGTAGACGGCGCCTGCGTCGCTGATGGACAGTGCGGACCGAATGTCTGCGGGCAGGACAGCATCGACCATGAGGTCTGAGAAGAATGACACTTAGCGTCGGCCTGGGAGATCGTCGTAGAAATACTTGCCGTTGACTTTGCTATCTCGGTAAAGGTTCGCAACTCGGGGAATGCTCTCCGAGCCCATGCGTGACACGTCGTCCTCAGAAGACTTGGGTAGGACCTCGCGGAAGTAGCGGTTGGACTTCAACTCATACCTGTCGGCAGCCTCTTGGGCGGACTCTCCGTCAACTGACAGCAGTCCGGCCTCGGCCAAAATGGATAGGAAGTGCCAGGCGACGGCTCGCTCGTAGACCTGCTGGTTGGTCAAGAGCGTGGGGTCAATGCCGGCCTGCTCAAGCTTGTCGTAGATCACGTCTGAGGCTGTGGTGAGAAGGTCGGTAATCGTCAGTTCGGCGGCAAAGGGGATGTTGTCAATCCCCTGTTGCCCCGTGAGAACTACGACAGCCGCTGTGGTGGCGACGAGTGGGGTCCCGCGGGCCATGCCCATTAGCGCCGCTCCAGTGCGCGGATTCGCGCTTCGTGGTCTTTCACCGTTCCGAGCAAAGACTCACGAGAGGCCAGGGCGAGCATGATCTTGTTCACGGCGTCTGTGTTCGCCTTGCTCGCTCGGGTGTTGGCTTGAACCGTAGCTTGTAGGGCGTCGATCTTCCCAGTGAGGACTGCCGTCCCCACGGCAGGCGGGGAAGCGATCAAGGTCGCGAACAGGAGCCACGCTTTCCAGCCTTCGATCAGAGGGGGAGGAGAACTCATACTACGGGCCACCAATGACGGAGATCGCAGCCCACGTATCAGAGACGGACGCTAGGTTGAGGTCGGTGCCCTTGTCGTGGTAGACCCGAAATTCAATATAGTCGCCGCTGGCCATGGGGCCTCCCTCCCATGTGCCGTGCTGCATGGTCACGCCGGAGGCGGTGGGCGTCTGATTGACGTTGGCCTTCTCGCCTTGTTGGACGTCGCTTGAGTTGTAGTGCGTGATACGAATGTTGCGCTGGTTGCCGCCCGTGTCGCTCGCCCAGCGCGCGTTGAAGGTGGCTCGGACATACGATCCGACTGCGGAGGTCGGGACGAAGAACTTGCTGCTGTCTGTGTCGCTGTGCCAGCCGTCGGTGTCGTAGTCCTCCATGGCAGCGGACCAAGCGATTGCCTCGCCGGAGCCTCCAGTCGTGATCGTCTGGTCTGAGGAGAGTTCTACGCGGACGCCATTGAAGGCTCTGCCGCTCACTCGCGTCTCGGTGCCCGCGTCGTCCTTGCTGTAGACGAGACCGTCGGTCTTGGCGTAGACAGAGACGAGCCCGCTGGCCGGCGTGCCGGGTGCAGCGGCCTCGGTGAGCAGAGCACTGGGAACCGAGATAACACCGTCCGTGATTGTCGCGTCCGTCGTGCCGTGGAACGTGACGGTGTGACCACCAGCAGCAGGGCCGATCTCAGTTCCGGTTGCGTTGGTAGCAGAGATTGTAACTTTGCCTGCTGGATCCGCACCAGCAGCCGCACCAGCGTCAACGTTAGTATCTCCACCCGGGTCGTCTTGAAGATCCGAAGCTCCGTCGCCAGCGTAGAGGTTGAGGTCTCCGCCCTTCGAGACCCCACCGGCTCCCCCAGCGTGGCCGGCGCGGATAGTGAGGTCGCCACCTTCGCCGTTGCCCCCGCTGTTGTCGGCAGCGTGGATCAGAACGTCGGCAGCCCCAGTGCCTGTGGGGTAGTCAGCGGGAGCGATCTCCCACGTCCCTACCGTGGCGATTGCACGCAAGTCACCTAGGCCACTCTGGTCTTGTCCCGTTGCTACGGCACCTGCCGTGAGAACGTCGTCGAGCGTCCCGCCGCCACCACCAGAGTAGACACCCCCGGTGGTAATCCCGAGGGAATCGAGGATCTGGATAACGGCGCCACGGATCTTTCCTTGGCCGGCTTCGACGGCCTCAAGGTTGGTGAAGGCCAGGACAGCAAGCAGGGTCAGCCCAACGCAGAACGAGGCGAGCTTGTTCCCTCTGATCATTCCGATTGCAGCCCGTAGGTCCAGACCGTGATGTCTACGTTCCCTGCGGACGGCGCGGCGTGCCGAATCTCATAGTGAGTTGCGCCAGCGGTGTCAAAGAAGAGGATGGAGTTGGCGACGTTGTCCCCTCCTGCGGCGTCCAAGTAAGCGCCGGCCGTAGCCGTGGCAGTCTGGACGCCAGGGAGGACGGTGTAGACCCCACCGACCTCGTGCCAGAGGATGCACGAAACCACGACGGTGTCGGTCGCGCTGCCAGAAAAGTCAACACCTACGGCGACGGTGGGGTTGGACTTCACAGGTAGGCGGCGGTCGGTGATCGTGGTCGACGTATCCGTCGAGTCCGCGCCCGTGGCGTCCGTGACGATCTCGGCGGGGGCAGCAGTGAGCGCGTTGTAGTGCTCAACCTCTGCTCCGGCGAGGAGGCCCACCGAGAGGCAGGCCGCGAGAACCGTGAACAGGATCCAATGTCGGAGGGTCATAGAGGGCTCCCTGACCCAGTGTGTCGGATCAGATTTAGGTCGTGGAGAAGTTCATGACGGAGTCGACTTCCTTGATGATCGGAAGCCCCTTCCAGCCAGCGTGAATGCGGATGCCGACGGGGTTGGTCGTCAGTTCGGCATAGCTCCAGAAACCTCTGGTCTCCTTGAGCATGGAACTGGCGACACCCGAGCTAGCCTCGGAGAAAATCGAGCCCGCGGGGACGAAGCTGCGGCCCTCGGCAATCGCGAGGATCTGGCGCAGGCCGTCCTTCGGGAGGACGATCATCTTCCCGGCCGTCAGGAAGTCGACCGTGGTGTCGGGAGCGCTGTCCAGAGCGTAGTGGTTGTCCACGAAGCTCCAGGACAGCCCGCCGAGGCCCGAGAAGGCCGAGTTCGGGTCAATGTCCGAAGCCATGAGGATTGAGGAACTGAGGACCTCCTTGGCGAAAGCCTGGACCTCAGTGTTCTGGACAAGCGTGCCTTCAAGCGCCTGGGGAGCGATGCACTGCCCAGGCTTGCGGCCCGACGCCTTGCGGAACGCGCTCTTGAGAGCGGGGATCTCCACGGAGCGGATCTTCGTGCCGACCGTCGGCCAAGTGTTCAGCCGCGACTGAGCCTTGACCGGGTAGGTGATCGTGTGCGTGAAGTCCGAGTTGGGCATGGCGGACAGATCGAGCGAACCCTCGCAAGCCTTGGTGTACATGTACTCCTTGGCGTTGGCGAGTCGGATTGCAAGGGTCTCCATTTCGGTTGCAATCGCAGCCGCTGCGTTGTCGCCGGCTTCGCCTGGGTTGCGCAGGTAGAAGAGGAAGTCCGCGGGGAGGTCGATGTGCTCCTTGACGTCGAGCATGGTTGCGGACTTGGGAGTCCGCTTCGACTTCTTGACGGCCTCGGTCGGGGTCTGGCTGCCTGTGGTCTTGGCGATACCACGGGTCATGCGGACCTCGTCCCACGACGCGGCGGGGCCGCGGGGGAGGAGGCGTGCGGCGCTACCTTCCCAGATTCGCGTGAACCCAAGGTTTTCCTGGGATTGTGCAAACCGCTTGACCGAATCGGTCATGGTCTCGATCCCGAAAAGGTCCTCGAATGGAGTTTGGCTCATGGTGATTGGTCCTAGTCGAACTTGCTGCCGCGGTGCTCAAGAGCAATGCGGGCGTCGTTGGTGAGGCTGGCGAGTTGCGCGCTGGCGAAGTGGCCAGACACGAGGTTGTGGGCGAGGGCGTCGGTGGCGACGCTGTCGATGTCCTTGAGTTCCGTGAACGAGGTCGTGACGCAGTACCTCCCGTAGGTCGGGGCTCCGTCGGCGCCCGCGAAGGCCGTCGCGAGGGAGCTAGTCACGCTGACCAGGTCGCTCATGCTGCGCAGTTGGATCCGAACCTTGCTGGACACGACGCTCGCCAGAGCAACGCTCGCGAAGCCGGCGTCCGCGTTGAGAGCCGTGACGACCTCAGCGTCCGTGTCGTCCGCAGCACCGAGGGTGACGGCCGGAATGGCGACACCGTTGACAGAGACGGTGATCGTGGCCGACTGCCAGTCAGTGTCGGCCGTCTCAAGCGCGTCGACATAGGCCGGCGCGTTGACGTCTACGTTACCGCTGTCAGCAAGCTCGTACTTGCCCGTCGACGTGCGGTAGCCCAGGACGGTGCCCGGGG